>MDTB01155709.1_pt1 | contig 22660 bp, 52 predicted proteins | sample 811161 | NCBI WGS metagenome assembly MDTB01 (sample SAMN05326650, study PRJNA326480) | marine metagenome | isolation source: seawater | place: Mediterranean Sea | collected 2009 | reverse complement strand
CAGTTTTCATATCTAAAATCTTTCTTTCTTAAAATGGGATGACGTTGGTAGCTCCACCAATAGGAGCTGGAAGAACTACATAATCACCTGCTTCTAGAGCAACATGACTACCATCATCAAGATCTGTTTCTACATAAAGCGCTTTTGAAGTAGTACCATCTGCGGACCAACTATTAGTAACAACATCATAATGAGAAACAACACGAACTGCGCCCTCACGAATAAGAACTCTATCACCAAATGCAATATCTCTTGTAACTTGAACGATCATTTTCTTTTCTCTTTTCTTTCTTTAACCTACGGTTCCAACAAGAACCGGAAGAACCTCATAATCACCCTCAATGAGAGCAACATATCCAGCACCCGGGACTGTCACGTTAATTGGAACAAAAAGCTTTGCAGAGCTGGAAGGGTCATTTACATCAAAGTCATCTTCAGTAACAATACGAATTGCTCCTTCTCCGAGAATGAGGTTATCATTAACAAAAATATCGCGGGTGATTTGAATAATCATTTTTCTATTTCCACCGTGATCGAGTACCATCCCCAATCAACATATAGATTATAACACACGCGAGGAGCTATTTCACAGAATGAAACTTTTCTTTAAAAAGAAAGTTTTTAATTTTTCGGCCGGAGGCCGGTTTTTCGAGGGGGGTTTTTTTCGGGGCCCAAAATTTTACTTACCGTCATCTTAAGCCACCAATCTTCAAATATCCAGTGAGATACAAGAAGCACCGTTTGGAGGGCGATGGTTATTCCAGACGCAGCTTTAAGACTACCGGACCACAACCAAGTTATAACAAGCGTTATAATAATCGATATTACTCTCCAGATTATCACTTTCTTCAGAAGGCCCAAGAGCCACCTCCTTGGCCGAAGCCATTAGATTATATACACCGCGAAGCGGTGTTTTTCGAGGGCCCACTAGAAGGCCTTCAACTAGGCACTAGCAATCATACCCCAAAATATCTGCCAATTGGCTCCAGGCCTGATTAAAATCAGCCTGTGTAATATCGGCGTCTGTCTTTTCTATTACAGATTTAGCATTAGCTCGAACTTCATCAAGCTTAAGCTGTTCTTTACACATATTATCAAGCAACTTACAGTAAATCATACCCGACATAAACAAATCAGCAGATTCCATTGCTGCCCCAAAGGGGCCAACGATATGTGAGGGTATACTAAGACTATTTTCTTTTTCCATAGTTATATTCCAATCAACTTAAGTTCAACTGTTAAATGTCGGCTTTGCGGGCATGTCCCGCATCCCCATCAAAGCCGCTAACCCCGAGGAGATAACGAGAATACGCGGTTACTCGAGTAACTCCCATCGGGTCCTCCCTGTCTTTTCGGGATAATCCCTCTCCTGGACCCAGACAGGATCCGAAAGATTCCAAATCCTATTAACCCTCCACAGGGGATAAATCCCGCCCTCAGTCTCGACCCACATGCGTGGGAGTCGCATCCGGAAGTGCTGTTCAGTAATCACTGGAAAATTAAGCCACTGGATAAACAGCATTGGAATCTGGACAGGAAAAATATCAGGATTCGGCTGCTGACCCAGCACCTCATCCCGATGAAAACCCGATCGATCGAGGACCAGACCTACCGGGCGCGGTACCGCTCCAAAGTCCTCCGCAATCCCCCCGCCTCCATAGACAACCAGGGCTCCTACCGGTACCTCCACGTGGCACCCACTGTGAGCCACAGAAGGTGGCTGAGTTCCTCCCTTGGAGGAACACCTATTACCACCTTCATCGCTTGTGGAGGATCCCTGAGGGCCTCTAGAAAGAGTAGGCATATTTCGTTTAACCCGCATCCGCCTGCCGTTCTTCCCATCGAACTAGCCAAACTACCAACTCTGTTACAGTGGTGAGCATGGGATTATCGGCATTATTTATTGCGAGATTACGACGAAGCCAGCCGAGATTTCTTCGAGAAAATTCCAGCCTTGCGGCTGGAACGTCAAATCCAGCGAGGAGTGTCCGCAGGGCGGAACGACGCCTAACGGCGTCCTCCTCGGTCAGGGTCATCCAATCCATCCTTACACGTGTCATTTTTTATTTCCTTTCCAGGGGTGTGGTCCGGGCGTGCGCCGCGGACTAGTTGAGGATTATGTCCCATTCCTTACCTTATAGTTCTATTATATCATAGTTTGGGGCGTTTTTTACAGTTTCTCCGATATTGGGTCGACTGACTAACTCGAGGAGGTCGACTCGGTAATGTAACTCGAAGCCGACAAATCCAGCAGTGTCGCACCATTTCACGTATACGAATCCATTAACTGAGTCATACCAATCGACAACCAAACCTATGCCAGGAGTATCCCGATACCGGTGGCGCACGATGTCTCCGACCTGGATGTTCACAGGCGTCCTACGGGCGTAACCCTCTCTAAGAGACTAACATGGATCCACTGGGTGAACTGCCCGAGTCCCGCATTGTACATCATCACCTTGACTTCGTTTGAGTCATTAATCTCATCATCTCCGATCACGGTACCGAACTGGACTCCGTACTGATGGATAACGACGCCGCTGAACTTGACTAGGTCTCCGATTTGAATATTCATTTTTGCCTCTATACCCGAAAAACTCTCGGGAAAAATTTTTGAAAGTTAGGCAGTTTCTATTTTTAACTGCGCGCGATAAAAGGGGTTAGGTTTGAAAAAGTTTCTAGAAAAAAAATTTCCGGCCTTAGGCATCCGGCCCGCAGAGAAGGCCCGACTGAGCCTGCAGAGGGGCCCAAATGGGGGCCTAAAAAACCCATATTTGGGGGCCTAAGATGGGGCCCCAGCAGGGGGCAAAATGGGGGCTGTCACAGGGGCCCCTATAGCCCCTATTAGAAGGGGCCCCCTCTCCGTGCTACCTGTCTCTATAGCGTCTCCCTGTATCAGAGCGGTTAGCAATTCTAGATTTTAGCCGTCGCCGTCTTGGAGCCTCATGGACGTAGTGCTCCCAGAGCAGACAGAGGAACATGAAGACGACGACTGGCCAGAAGTTGTACGCCATCTTGGCATAGACCTGAAACATCAGGATCCAGTTATCGAGTTCTAGGGCGTTACTCCACTGCATATGTTACTCCACTGTTACGGTGTTATTGTCTCTAACCTATTGAAACTGTTGGCTTTTTTTAATTTATGCCGCCGCTTCTTCCTGTACAGGCCACTTCATCTCGATGACGAAGTCGTTACCGCGCTCCATCCAGTCCTGCTTGGCACCGTCCGGAGTAATGATCCAGCCGCGTCGGAGGCGGGAAGGACCGGGATCCGGAGCGTAACCGTCAGTCAGGATGAGGTAGCCATCGAACTCCTTGCGGTGCTTGTTAGCGTGAACCGTAGGAGCTCGGAAACATGTTCCGCCGCATCGAGTACGGTGGGGAGCAGGAGTCTTACCCGGCTTCCAGGTGGTTCGGCTATCTTCATCGATATCAGTATCGAAGTGGTAGGTGATGAACTCTGTACGCTTGGCAAGGTTGGCTAGCTCTGCGAAGAGCAATTCCAATTCGCTGTTACCGACCGACCCAGACTGATCGATGTAGATACCGACTGAGGAGGTGTATCCGCGCTTAAATCCGCTATGGACTCCAGGGTACTTCTTGTTGAGGCGCATCCGGGAGGTTGCTCGATCAGCACGGCGGCTGAAGCCGAGGAACTTCTTCAGTACGGACTGCCATGGGATCTCCTTAGAAATCATCTGGCGGATCTCTGCACGAGTCTCTGCAGGAACGCTTCCCCACTGACCCTTCTTATCGCATTCCTTAACTGCTTCGGCGATGACCTGCTTCATCTTACCGCGGAGGATTTCTCGATCTTGCTCGTTTGTTTCTTCTCCCCAGCCGCCATGGTCGTCCATCTGGCCAGGCATCATATCTCCACCACCTTCGCCGTCACCGTCTCCAGGTTCGCCTTCGCCTTCCTCAGGCTCTTGGGCGAAGTCCTCGTTCTGCATGAACATTGCAAAGTACTGCTCGGAACTCAATCCCTTAGGCAGCTGCTCGATGAAGTCGCTCATTCGCTGGTACTTGGCAACGCGGTCAGCACCCATCTTTTCGATTTGCTCTGCAGTCAGCGGAGCGAATGCTTCACCAGGGATAATACCACAGTCAGGGAGGAGCTCCCGGGGAATGACGCTGTTGATAGCGCAGTCCGTTGCGTAGTTCCACACCCGGTGCGGTTCTAGCTTTCGCTCGGAACAGTGTGCGTATACCAGGTGGAGGCATTCGTGAATGTTGAGACCCTTAATCTTCTTTGCGCCTTCATCCTTAACCAGGGAGGCTGCGAAGCGAGGGTTGTAGTAGTAGGTGATCTCTCCGTCCTTAACACCGACGCCAGCAGTAGGAACTGCTTCTGTGCGCTTCTTGGTGATACCACGGAGGATTCGAGCGTAAAACGGCTCAGACCACATCAGCTCTACGAGGTAAGGATTGAGGTCGAATGCGGCAGCTTCGGCTTCAGTTGCGCTATAGCGCTCATTGCCGAGGTCATTGGAAGTGTTTTCGGACTTAGCCATGTGGACTCCTTTTCCTATCCTTTATATAACTATTATACCACAGGTAGAGGTGAATTTCACAGTTTCCCCGCACAAATTTAAATTAATCAAGGTAAAGGGAGGCAGCCGTCACCCCTGGCAGCTGCCTCCCGACCAGCTGGCCTCTAGCTCTTGGCGAGTCCGCGGCTGGCCTGGACGACCTTGACCACCTCAGCACCCATCAGCTTGTGAACCTTCTGGATGTTCTTGAGGTTACCGGTACCAGACAGCTTGTTCCAGAGGTGGACCATCATCTCTCCTCCAAGCCCCTTACCCACGGCAGCCACTCGCTTCGCATGGGTTACAGTCCACTGATTATCCTTGCAGTGGTCTGAGAGCTTATCGATCAAGCCGTTAAGAGTACCGGCGTTTGCTTCGGCCAGGTCGCCAACCTTGACCTTTCCTTCGAGGATGTCCTCTGCGCTAACCACCGTCTCGAAGTTCTTGACGAAATCCTGGAAGGCAATGGCAGCTTCCGTACCGATGAACCCGGTGCAGAGGGAGTAAAAGATAGGACCGAGGCTATCGGAACCAGCCAGGTTAACGGGAGCCTGACCACAGTGGGTGAGGCTGTCCGCGAGGCGGTGCCAAGAAGCCGGGGTAGGAACAACAGTTCCAGGCTCCACGGAGGAGGGATCAACTCGCCAGTGAACAGGGTTCTGGCGAACGAAGTCGACCAGGACCTTATCGAGTCCCTTGGTGTTTGCCCACTCAATCCAGTCAGCAACGGTAGGCTCGACATCGCAAACCCAGAAGCGACGGAGCAGTGCAGGATCCATATCGTTAACGTCGTATTCGTTACCAGCGTTAACAGCCGCGAGGATGCGGGTTTCAGGGTGGAGGGTAACTGGCATACCTTCGACGTCGTTACCAAGGTGACGATCCAGGACCACCTGGAAGAATCCCTGCATAACTCCAGGCATTGCGCGGTTCAGCTCGTCGAGCATAAGGACGCAAGGCTCCTTGCAAGCCCGCATGAACCAGGCCGGGAGGACCATGGTACTGACGCCAGAGGTCTTCATCGCCTCGAGGTCAGGGTAACCGATGACATCACCCTCTTGCATCGTAGAGCCGCGGACGTCGATGAACGGGAGGCCGAGTGCTTCGGCAACATCCGCTGCGACGAAGGACTTACCAACGCCGGTGGGTCCGCGCATAAGGACCGCGATGTGAGGAGGAAGGGAAGGGATGATTTGCTTAATGGTCTTGATGTCCATGTTGTGTTTCTCCAACGAGAGGGGTGAGTGACTTAGTTTTGGGGAAGATCCTTTGTCCTCCCTCCATCCTTTATATTATAATTATACCATACTGAGAGGCATTTTTCACAGTTTCCCCCGTTTATTTTAATTTATTTTGTGATTTTTCTGAGCATCGCCATTGGAATATCCCAACGGCTGCTATGATCAGGCCTGCCATTGAGGTGTTCTGCAACAATACACTTCTTACGCTTGACCCTTAAAACTTCTCCAGTCAGCGTTCCGCGCTTTCCAGTCCATTCTACGTGGTCACCAGCTCTGAGAGTGTATTTTAGTTCCTTTGCATTCAGCTCACCACGACGATTGTACTCATCGTATAGAATCCGCCAGGCCTCAGCCAATTCAGCGTCAGTCAGCGTGAGAGAATAAGTTTTAATAATTGCAAGATTATCTGACATTATAGGGTCTCTCCACCTTCAAGGTCAGCTTGCATGCAGTTGAGAGCGTACATTTCTACAAACTGCTTACTAGCCTCGAATGCCTCGATCTCTTCTTGCATCTTCTTAATAGACTGCTGCTTGTTCACGATCAACTGATCGAATCCCTTCAACATGCTATCGTTAGCGTTGAGGAGCTCAAGAGGAGTACCTTCTCGAACGAACGTGGCACCGAGTCGGTACTCGGAGTCTCCAATGATAGGACCAAAGAAAATCTTCGCCTGGTTGACTGCATCTTGTGTGTTGTCAGCATGCATCATAGCGTTGGTGGTGTCACCATAACCCCATTGCACCTTCCAGAGACCGGGAAGTCCTTCACGTTGGATCTTAGAAACTGCTTGTCCCAACCGGTCCGCGAAACGACGTGAACGGCGGGTAACACCGCGGTCTCCGGTTTCAGGGAAAATGGAACGAACCAGTTGACGGTAATCCCATTCACTGGTTGGGCGACTATCAGTAACTTCAGAGAGGTTCATCACCATACGGTAGAGATCGATAGGCCGGTAACCGCAAATCGTATCTCCATGCAGGATGCGAGGATCGGTGTAGTAAGTGTAGTAGTCCTCCTTGACTAGAGTACCTTCCGGTCCACGAGGAAACTTGTGCACGAGGTCGATGAGAACCTGCAGCGCTACGTCGCGGTTAGCAAAGTTCGTGGCTACTGGAATGGGGAAGGAACGTCGCTTGCGAGTCATGTGGAGCCTCCGAGGCAGTCTTTGTTGGCAGCGTTATTACCACCTTATAGTACTATTATACCACACCGCGAGACCTTTTTCACGTTTTCCCCGCATAAACTATGTTTTTTTATGCTAAAAGTTAATTACTTTCTGTTAATTCCTGTTTATCCAGCTCTACTCCGTAAAACCCTGATTGATGATCCCCCTTGAGGAGTCCAAGAACTCGGTACCCATCGCACTGTACTACTGTACGAATATTTTTCCAAGCCTCTTCCCGGTCCGGACCAGAATTGAATGACTTTGCTGATGTTACTCCATCCTTCTCTAAAATGGCTGTCCACCTCATTTCATGTACTCCTATCATCCATACGTTCCATCAAACTCGCGCCAGGTCCCATTAGGATCTACCCACCAAGCTCCAACGGGCTTGAGTGAATCAATATCGTATACCTCGACAAAATCGACGGTCCATTCCCAATCGTCATTATTCATAATATCCGATATATCCCTGAGTCTGGCTAATTCCCAGGGCTTCTGTAGATCCTCCACCACCCCCAGCAAATCCCGCATTCCACCGCGCGGTTCTTCACTGGGCCAACCGAACACCAGGTATCGGGTGTCCTGCTTTTCTAACATGATTTTTTTCTCTCTATTTTATCAGTTATTAGATTTTATTTTGATTCTCAAATGTGTACAACTCAAAGTCCATCAATGACTTTGCCATCAGGTTTTACTTGAAAGATACGAGAAACTTTTGCGCTATTCGGCTTGAGCATCGTCATCCGACCCTCATCGTCGATGCAGTGCAAAAATTCTCCGCGATATCCAACAATCTTCAAGAGCTGCTTGTCTTTTAGTTTTGTATTGATCTCGCACCAGCTTCCAGGCTCGAGTCGCTTTCCTTTTTTTTCGCTCGGCATGATTACCTCCACAATTAATAATATCCAGCCGGACAGCAGTGTACACGCTTTTTTAAAATTATCCCTCTAGTTCGCTGAGATTCAGCTGCCCCGCTGCGGGAGTGAAACTTATTTGTACATTCTTGTTTCATTTGTTACTTTTAAAGTATAGGGGTATCACACAAGGGTAATACAAATGTTTCATGTTTCCCGTAGTACACCCAATGTAAGCGATGAATTATGTGTTACAAAATGTAACAATAAACAAATAAACGGAGTTTAATATAAAAATGTAACAATAACTGTATCATATGTAACAAATACAGTTACAGATATATGGGGTATACAGACTCCGTTACACCGCGTACGCATGGGTAGGCTAAGGCAAGAGCACTTCTAAAATGTGCTAAGTTTACCCTCACTGATAGTAGAAAAAAGATATACCCTCTTGGTTAGTAGTGAATAGTGGGCCTGATAACTCGTAGTCCATGTACAAATAGCCACCGGCGCGCAGAGCTGAGGGACAGGGAAACGGGGTGCTTTATGAGTGTCTTGGTGAGTACCCTGTATAGGAGTATTAAGAGACGTAGTCGTACTCGCTGTAGGTGATGTTGAGGTACTTAGTGCCATTGGTGCTCCTATAGCGTTTCTTAGTTTATGTCGCACTCGAGCTGGACCTGAAACTCGTTTGAATCCCAGGTCCAGACTCATTTTAGCGCGTCACCCAGTGGCCTGGGATCCAGACTCGATGACGACCTCGCCGCTCCCAGTGACCTGGCACCCATACTGCATGAGTGTTCGGACGCCGGGGTGGTGGACCGTCTGTGAGAGTTCGAAAAGATCTCCCGTAATATGGATGATTCCAATGGCCTGCCCGTAACGGTGCAGGTGAAACCCAGGTCCATCCAAGAGTTACTGTTACTGTTGGTGTGACCACAACTCTATGAGGACGATGATTTCGATGAGCATCGACCGCAGGAGAATATGTCGACACCAGCAACAACGCTACTCCCCCAATTAGTTTAGATAGCATTGCTACCTCCTTTGGCTCTCGCCATTAAGCTGCTTTTTCTTCTGTCTGCAAGAAATCTTGACGGTACTTGAAAAGCGCAAGTTCTTTGGCTTTGCATTCTAGAACAACGTCGACATTTTCGCCATAGTGTTCGAATGGAGTGTAGAACCAAGAAGAATGAGAAACCTTTGGAGCTTTTGAATCTTCGTAGTCGCGCTTTGAATTGGAGTGGTGACACTGCTGTTTTACACCTGTTGGCCAAGTACTGCGTGCAAGATAAAAGGCATCATGATAGTCAATATCTTGTGGGCCGAGGACGTGATGGTGAGAATCAAACACAATTGGGATGCCAATTTTCTTATATACGCCGTCATACAACATTTTGGTAGAAAAAACTTTTGGTTTGTCGTCGTTTTCTACTGTAAGACGTGATAGTGCTGAATCGCTAAGATGCTTCACGGCGTTTTTGCAGAATCGTGCAAGAGCTTTGTCATGTTCGCCATATGCACCACCTACATGAATATTAATTTTAGCAGCTGGCGATTTGGGAAGACCCATGATGTCCATCATCTCAGCGTGTTTGTTGAGTTCGTTAGCCGCATTGAGAACGACATGTTCAGTAGGACTGGCTAGTACGCAAAACTGACCTGGGTGGAAACTAAGGCGTTGGCCATTGGACATAGCTAGCTGACCTGCTTCTTGCATAACTGAAACAATTTCTTCGTAGTCGGGAAGGTCTGAGATTTCATATTCAGATACCCATGGGAAGAGGCAAGATGTCATGCGGTATACTGAAATGTCATGTTGGTTATTCCATTCAATAACACGACGCATAGCCTTTACATTGGACAGAGTTAACTCGCTAGCATAAGGAATACCCTTGGCTAGAAAAGTACGTTTGATCATGCTGCGATTACACATGACTTTTTCGGTTTGCTGAAGTGTAGAATTGATACAAGCGTATCCGAGATTGATTGACATATGTGCTGACTCCTATTATAGTAATATTATAACTAAAAGAGAACTATTTTACAAAGTAGATTTGACAATTCCCCTAAGGTTGTGACTCAAAACTCGACCAATCTGTCCATTTTCTGTCAGGACTTCTACCATCTCCACTTTTCCTGATCGACCCACCACATTTTTTGCGCCGATCCACTCAACAGAAACTATCATTCCACGAATCCCGCTCCGGAACTCCACAAGGTCTCCAACCTTATAAGGACTATGAGTTCTACCACTCATCAGACTGGCCAAGCCAATCCCTAAATACGTCTTCTCCTCCTCTTACTCCCCAGTCAGAATCTACTGTAAGCTTTGATGATATTCCACCCCTTGGATTACAAGTCATTACCAGACGTAACCTCGCAGGTTCATAGACAGCCATCATATCGTCATAGACTACGTTGATTATTCTCTCATAAGAATAAATCTGCGAACGAAAAGCAAAGAAGTATTCTTTTAGAGACTTCAATTCAATAACTTTGTCTCCAGGATAAAATGTAATGTATAGTTTAGCGAAATCTGGTTGACCACGAACACCCTCAAACGTAAGTTCGGGAATTGCCATCTTTATTTCGTAAGCGTCTTTGCTTGGGTTAGGAATAGACTGAAGTATCTCTCTGTTCTTAGCCCAATTTCTCTTTTTTCTTTGTTGCATTTTCTTTAATCCATATTCTTAATAGGAGTCTTTCGCCAACTTTTCCGTTTCTTCCGTGGCGACAAATTTTGTTATCTAATATAATTGCTTGTCTTTTTTTTAATTTGATTTTGTGTAGCCCGCTAGAATCTTCAATCATAGTTGTTGCCTCTCCTTCGCGCAAACAATAAAGACCCACAAAATCTATTTCTCCCTTATGCTGAATTGAATAATCTCCATCTTTGTGGAGAGGTAATTCAATATCTCTTCTAGATCCCCTTCCTTCATAATCAAAGACTCCAACTAGACTTACTTCGATAGGAGATCCTAAAGCTAACATATCAAATATAAACTGATCTGCGCCTACATCGTCAATTAACCTCCAAGGTTCTTTTAAAGATAAGCATCTCACCAAATCGTCTCAGGGTTGTTCGACCAAGAAATGATAACTCCTCGATCGATTTTCCAAACTACACTCTCAACAAAAGACTTGAACTCTCTTTCATTGTAACAATTCATCAGCGTTTTATTTCTAATAACTTTCCAAGTGTTTGTCTCTTGAAGAATGTCAAGCTTGTTAAAGATAATATCAGTGACTCCATTGCTAGCCACAGCTCTCGCGAGGAGATCTAGATCTAGATAATTGCACTGTCGTTTTCGGCCTGTAGTCGCCCCAAACTCTTTTCCAATTCGTTGAAATTCTCCTAGCATAGAATCGTTTTGGTCTTGAAAGCTCTTTGCTCCAACATACGTGTCGTAACACTTGGAAACTCCATATACTCGGTTAACTTCTTTCCAAGATATTCCGTTTAGCATAGCCCCAGCAGAAGTGCAGTGGCTTGAAGTTACATATGGATATTCTCCATAATCGATGTCTAACCCAAATCCTTGAGCTCCCTCAAATAAGACTTTGCCGCCCACAGATCTCAGATAGTCTAGATCTGAATAGTAGTCTATCATAAAGTCTTTTAGTTTTTCGACATGTTCAGCCCTCACTCCAGTCCTCGCATATTTTGCAGAATATGCTGGCCCGTTACCCGAACGAGTAGTTCCAATTCGAGTTTCGATTCCATCGACTTCTTTATGTTTGTCAAGAATAACATGAGCATTTTGAGCGATGAAAACATTCCCGTACACATCAAACCCAGCTGCTGTTAGCATATCCATTTCTTGGATAAACTTGTCTGGATCAATAACGCAACCAGGTCCGATAACTGACTTTACTCCATGAAGGATACCTGCCGGAACGTGGTGAGTAATAACTACTTGGTCATTTTCATAAATTGTATGACCAGCATTACAGCCTCCATTGAATCTGACACATCGGTCATAAGTGTTTTCTTTCAAGAGATGGTTGGTAATTTTCCCTTTTCCCTCGTCTCCATAAGACATTCCAACTACAATATCGCTCTTAATCATTTAATCTCTCTTTACAGTTTAAATTTATTTTCATAGGTGCCAATGTACACCTTGTTTTAATTTTCGTATGGCTCGCTATGGTGAAGTATGGTTGGACGGCATACATGAAAACTTTTCGTTTTTGTGTCTTTCACTATCCAAAAACCTCTTTCTTCTCTTATGAATTCAACAATAAAATATTCTCCTGGATCCCAAGCAATCTTAAGTAAATCTCCAGTTTTAACTTTCAAGTCGTTCATAGTCTTTTTTTCCCGCTTTTTCTACTTCGCTTGCGTGAATTCGTAATAGTTTTCCTTCGCATAAGACTGTTGCGATTTTTTCCCATGAATGATATTCTACAAGCAAACCCAGTTTCCAGACCCACATCCCGCAGTCAGAAGGACATTTTCTTTTCCACTGTTCTTTTCGGAATCGAACCATGTCACCTGGCTTCATCGATTAATTCCAATTCTAAATCTCTAAACCACTCTGGCCCATGATCTAAAAGTATTTCAAAATCATAAAACCCAAGATTATCTTCAAGGAAATCAATGATAATACCATGACTACCCGCGTGTTCTTTTCCTTCTCTTTCAGGAATTTTAACATTTTTCACCCTTACTAAATCACCAACTTGAAGACCGCGACTCAAGACAAATATTCCAAAAGACGAGTGCTTACTAATTCTTCTTTTTGCTTTCGAGAAAGTTTCTTAAAAGCTGCTTCTGCTTTTTGAGCTTCAGACCTGTTTTCAAACTCTTGAGAATAAATAATACTTACTGGTCGACGACCACGAGTATACTTTGCGCCCTTGTTATCGCTGTTATGCTCTTTGATTCTACGGATTAAATCAGTAGTCACGCCAGCATAATAAGAGTTATCTGAGCATTTTACTACATATTGATACCATTTCATGGGGAATCCTATTCTTTTACCTGTGTTATTGTACTAGGAATTAGTTGTATGTTCAAGAGGTCGGCAATGCAGAGAAGTGGTTTCTCTTATTTTTCCGTCTACTAAAACAAAAAAATTCCAGTACCCGTATGGGTTCCTGTGAATTTCAATTAGCTTACCAAGCTTTTTAGATTTAGGCTGACGTCTCTCTGGGAAAAATAAAACTAAATCTCCTGTTTTAGGTTGTTTCCAGTCATTCATTTTTTTGTTTCGACACTTTGATAATTGGTTTACCGCACCGCGGACAGTTATTGAATTTCTTCAAAAAAGTTTTAGTGCACCATATGCACATGTGCATTCTCTTTTTTAAGAAAAGATTTGACCACCCGCCAACAGAAAGAATTGGATTGACTTTCATTTCCAGCCAATTGGATCATTAAGGGGTTTAGAATATCTCATATCATACGGATCAACTGTACCAGTACTACCAGCTGGCTTTTCAGAAAATCGGCGACGTGCTTCAGTTAGCCTATCTGCAAGATCAAACTGAGCCTTTGCGGTGTGGTGCATTTCTTCAGCTAACTCTTGAGAGTATCCTTCTCTTACGGCATTTCCAGCAAACCTTTTGGTTTCTGACGCTGCTTTAAGTAGAGCTTCGACGACCAGGTCAATCTCTTCCTTATTAAAATCAAGCTTCATTTTCACTCCTCTTTCCTGGATCAGTACAATTTCCATTTTCAATAAGTTCGTTTGCTGTACGACCAAACCAACCTTGAAGACTCCAAGCTAATCCTGTATCAATAAGATGCTGCCACGCTTCTACATAAGTTTTAGAGTCAACTTCTTCAATTCCTTCGGCAATCAATACCGCATCTACATCTTCCATTTTTACTCCTGAATCTCAACCCAAGCCAAAACTTGAACTTGGTCTGCTCGGTGCATCAAGTCTTCTCGTCGGACACCCGCAACATTCTTAGACTTGCGGGGTTGACGATACCAATACCCATTTTCATCTTCTTCGAAATCTTCAACAACCATTTCGCTAGTCGCCATTCGAAGTTCGCCAATTGTATATGGACATTTTAGAGCTGCTAGACGAGTCTTTAGGTCAGCTTCTGCTTTCCTGCCTCGCTGCCAGGCTCGATGATCATCACTATAGGCGTACCACCAATCAAAATTCTTTAGAATTTTCATTAGATTTTTTCCTGCTAAATTACTAGTGTGGTTTGGGTTCATTGCGGTTTCCTTTTTATTCTAGAGTAAGTCGGCCGGCCGGAGTTTGCACGCTAACAGTCCACTCGCTAGAAACGTAAGGGTTCGACTCTAGAAGATTAGCCATTGTTACATTGAGGTTTGCAGTCAAGGTACAAAATCCACGTTTATGATCATACTTTTCAATATTGTATTCTACTAGATCAACGTCATAAAAGTTTTCATTAATCACATCAGCAAGATATTCAGGAAAAGTAAAGTCTCGCTCATAGTCTTCGAGATAACCTTCGTCTCGCAAAGAATCAAGAATGTATGTTTCTCCCCAAGTAGAAGTAGCTTGCAGACCAGTCTGTGAAATCAGCTCGCAAAACGCTTCTACTACAGTAGTTTCCGAAAGAGCAGTTTCAACTTCCGTCTCATTGTGGACAAACACATCTGTACCCTCAGAAAAAGTAAAGTGCACTGTCGCGTCGTCGTCAAGATTAAGATTCTTCAATTTTTCAATAATGTTCATGCTTTCTCCTTTTTTTAGCTGCATGTAGCTTTATCGCGCCAATAATGGAAAGATTTGCGCATCATGTTAACAAAATCTGTATCGTTTAGATAAGTCTGGGTTCCCCCTGAGCTCCCAAAGTGGTTATGCATAAGAACCATTGGGTGAATAGGGGTGTCGCCAACGGTGGGTGCTGCGTTAATCGAAATAATCTCCCAGTTACCATCTTTAACAGGAAGCTCATTGTCATCATTTTCTTTTAGCGTCTTGCTAGAATAGAGAACAATATCGGCTGACTTTGCGGGAGATTTCATCCGGCTTCCAGTACCCAACACTTTCCTTGGGGCTTCACCCGGGCGGCGAGGAACGTACTCGCCAACTAAGCGGTCGCCCTCTTTGAGTGAAACAACGGAAGAACAAAAACGGTCTGGAGGGACTGAGATTAGAATAACTCCAGTCCTGTATCCTGGTTTAGACCTCTCCCAGTTTTGGGACACTAGTTCTCGCAACTCTTCCCAAGTGCCGTCAAAGTGAGAAAATCTGCTTTCTTCTGTCTGCCTTTTTACGAAGCTATTAACTCCAATCATGTTATAACCTTCCTTAATTAAGGGATTGTAGATATTCCAGAATCCACCAGTCTGGATCTCCGGTGCGTGCTTTTGCAGTACCATATGGCATCTCGCCAGTTTCAAACGCGAAATATTCATAGAGCTTGCCGTAAGCCTCTGAGCCATAAAACTCATCTTCTTCCTCAAGGTAAGAAGGCATTCGCGAACGATCATCTTGAGTTAGTCCTGCAGCATCATAGATTTCTTGTAGTGACAAAAGTCACCTCCTGTTTTTTAGTAACCCATAAGGGAGTCTTGGATTGAAAAAAGCATGTCAAGCTTTGCATTAGCAGCAGCGCGCTGCGCTTCTTCAGCAAGCCGCGTTGCTTCGCGAGCATTTTCTGCTGCACAAAGCTCTTCGAATTCGCGCTCTTCAGCCTCAGCGATAATATCGAGTTCAGCTTGACGCTCTGCGGACGCATAGAGAGATTCGATCTCTGCCCGGAGCTCAATGAGAGTCATCTTGTCAAAAGCCCATCGAGGACGCACACCCCAGATGTCCTTGTGCACATCGCTCAGGGTACCAACTGCGAACATGTGCTCGAGCTCGTAAACGTTGGCATACTCGTCTGCCAGACTCTCAGCCATGAGGGTCCAGAAAGACCAGCCTTCAGCCTTCGCCTGGGCGTCAATCCGGGCGTTCTCCGCCTGGATGTAACCCAGGACGTCGGTGTTGGAGAGGAGGGCCATTTCTTGTGCAGTGTAGTTCATTTTGACTCCGACTTTGCGGGTTGGGGTCCTTCCCAACCGTCATATATATTATACCACATCGACAGGGCTTTTTCACAGTTTCCCCCGTCTATTTTCAAACTAACCTCAAATATTCAACATTGTATTCTTTGGTAGTAGAGCCCGTATGCCAGTAAATAGTGACTACCCACTCAAAAGTATCGCCTACCCTGATTTTTCGGGGGCTGCTTGAAACCGTGCCGGTAGTTCCTTTAGAAAAGATCGTATATACAATGTCACCAGTTTTCAACATTTTCCTCTCATCGACAGATTGGTGGCTGAGCAAAAAGAATTGTGTCAGGTACGTCATTCCATTGGCTCTTTTTTCGAAACTTCTTGATTGCTTCTTTTTGATTTTCAGCGTGGACCTCTCCCAAATATTCGTACTTTTTGCTTTGGGAGTGATAGAGTTTAAGGGAGTATGAAGTCATCGTTTATTTCCTCTTTCCGATGTTGTCTTGAGAAATGGTGTGCACCGCACCGGTTGGAAGCATCCAGTCGTTAACGATGATTCCACGGTCATTGATATACGCATCGCTGATTGCTGTACAGATTGAACGCTCTGGTGTATCATTCAGGTAATCCCGCTTCAACGAACCTCCGTTGAAAGTAGTAACCCACCCGATATTGCCGATAGCAAATCGAGGATTCTTGAACTTGCGAAGCTTAGCTCCCATAGACTTGTAGAGCTTGTCGTAGTGATAACCCTCGATAGTACCCTCTCCGCAAAGGAAAGCTGATACTCGACGTACTGCTTTTGCGACTGCAGGTCGTTCACCGCGCCACTGTGGAGCATACCCACCGTAAATCTTAACGAGTGCGTGAAGGTCAGCAACCTGTTCTTCAGATGGATTGAAAATATTGACTCCGGATGTATCATCAGCAGCACGCTGGAGAAGCTTTTCCATCAACCCGGACTGCTTTTCAGAAAGATCGTATCCTCGATTGAGTCGGCTTTTGAAATCATTCAACACGCCAGATTCCCATACGCGGTCGTCATTGCTAGCCCATGCAGCCATCGCAGCATCTAGCTTTGCGATAGTGGATGGATCACCCTTAGGAGCTGGAACTCCATCTTCAATGAGGCCGTCAAGCCATTCGCGTTGCTTCTTTGAGAGACCCTTGTTTCGATCGAATCGACGAACCATGTCCGCGATGAATCGCCCTTGATAAGAATCAGCGATTCCTGCTTCGGTGTAGTTAGCAAGAAGTTCCTGGGCTTGCGAAGAGCGAAGAGCAGCAGATTTACGGGGCATGATTTGTCCGACTTGAGGGTGAAGGAGAAGGTTATCCTTAATCCTTATAATACTATTATACCACACTGAGAAGGGAATTTCACAGAAACTCCCGTTTTTTTAATTTTTTTGGATTGTATAATCAATAACAGCAGTGCCGCGCTCGATTTCTGGAGCAGGCTCTTCAAAACGCGGGATTTCTTCTTGGTGGTAGTGAGGCACTGGAATTTGTAGTCGGGGTCGTTCAGTTTCTTGAACTCTTTGTTCTTCTCTTAAGAGCTCTAAAATTTTTAACCAATGCATAAATGCTCCTACATATAATTATTAATCGTTAAGTCAAATGTACAACTTCGATCCGAAATGACGTAATCCAACCACACCTACCATCTGCCCACACTACGAGCGGGTGATGCACGCCTTGTTCTTCATGCCAGTCAACAATAATTCCTGTCATTCTAGACTCAGAGTACAGATTTTTTACTAGATCACCGATTTGCATTAATCACCTCTGCTCCAACTGTCTCTAAATCGCTAAGAGTCCAAGTATCAAACTCACCATCGATTAGAAACTCGAACTTATAACCGTCAGTCCACATACAAATTCCAGTCCAGTGGTATGAACTATCTAGGCCGGTATAATCTACCCTGACACAATCACCGATCTTCATTGATCACCTCAACTTCAGGGTCGTTTGTCCGCATTCCATGGTCAAGTTCACCATCTTCATAGAGTACTGTCATATAAGAGCTCGTCTCTGATATCTCGATAACAAGACCATTTTGACCATAGTGCGAATCATAAATCAAATCACCGACTTTCATGCTTCTGCAACCTTTTGTGCGCTGTTAACTTTTCGCCCCATGCCTTCCATATTGAGTTCAGGCTGCAAGATTTGGAGGAGCTCTCTCTCTCGAGTGTGAGCGTTCTTCTTTCCGCGGATGATTTCTAGAACTTCTCTTGCGAAGTTCTCAGTTCCGTGCTCTCGGATCGATACGCTGAGAAGATTTTGCCGATCGTAATCTAGAGCATTTCGGACGTGGGCTTCCCAACGAATCTTTGCTGATCGTTTCCAGGCTCGTCCACGAGCGAAAGTGACTCCCACATACCGGTCTCCGTTAGGAGCAGTGAGTTGGTAGATGACGTGGTTTCTGTCGTTGCGTCGTTTACGAGCCATGTGTCTTCCTCAACCTTCATATATATTATACCATACTAGGGAGGGAATTTCACAGAAATTCCGTAGAAAAATATTTTTATTTTTTTGGGATGGGTGAAACGTAGTTTAAAACGTCTTCTAAATAATCTATTTCTTCGAATAGCTCTCTTGTTATCGTACCGTCAGACCAGTGTACTATAAAGTAGCATTCTTCGTAAGAGTAATTTTCTGCAGTATCAGTGACTATCTGAATTGTTTCTTCTAGAATCACCCCAGGAACTATTCCGTGCCAAGTATAAGCTCTCACGACCATATCGCCGACTTTCATAAATTACTCTCATTGAAAAGATCCGTATTGTTATTATATCAATGGCATTACAAATTTTCAACAAAAAATTATTTTTCGCAGTCTTCTAACTCTTCTTCATCTAGACTTTGTTTTTCTGTAGTAGATTCATCGCTAGAGCGTAAAGCAGCTTTTCTAGCTTCTCTTCTTCGATATCCGCGATTGCCGCCGCCAGTAGTGGCTGAACTTGCACCGGGTGCACTTACTGTTACGTGACCATAGCTTGTTTCTCTAAGAATTTCTTGAATAAGCTTTCTAATCAGTTTCATCTTCTTCTCTCTCAGGAAGCGTGTCCCACAATTCACTCTCTTCGTCGTTTAATTCTTCTAAGAGCTCTTCTAACTCTCTCTCTTTCTCAATTTCGTCGAGAGTTTTCATGTCTTTTTTAGGACATCCAAACAATAATAACAATAAAAGGATAAAAATTAATTTCATCTTCTTGGTCTCCGAAGTCCATGCATATCCCAACCACCTTGTTCGTGGATTGAATTCATCATGTGGTATCTACGATTAAAATGCCGCCACCCAAAAGCATGTCCCAATTCATGTTCAATTGTTCTTTCTTTTTCGTCAGCAAAACTTTGAATTTTTATAACAGCAGCCACTATAGTGCTGTCTTCAGTTCTACGATAAGTTCTAGTTACTGCTAGCATATCTTCTGGGAATGACTGACCTCTCAAGTCAATGATTATATTACCCCAACTAAAATCTTCTTCTCCACGACATGCAGGCAAATCGATATTTGTGAAAGGACCATACATTTCATAGCCCTGTCTTTTCCACACTGACATAGCGCGAGATACTCTACTGGTTGATATTGGAGTATTGGGGCAAATATAAACTGCTGGAACATTTTCCCAGTTTCCATGTTTAATTGGATGTCGAGGAAAAGAAACAGGCTGGATGTAAGAGTGATCTTCAAACATCACAGCTTCGATTTCAGCTGGATTCTGCTCTATAAGAGCTTGAGTACATGACAATAGCAAAAACAAAAAAGGAAAAAACATTGTACAGCGCCTCTACTTTATAAATATCAACTTCGCTGTATTTATTTTATTCCTGTGAATCTTCTTCTAGCTCTTCTAAAGTCTTTTTGCTCCACTTGCTTTTCGGCATTAGTTTCTCGACCCGAAAGCTAAGCGCTTTCATTCCGTTCACGGTCGGCTGCCCTAAATCATCAACCCCAATATCTTTTACTATCGTACGTTTATTTTTAAATCTACCAGTGAGTATTACATCGCCCTTTTCAAGATCAAGATCAAGCGCTTCAGCAATAATTTTCCGTAATTGACGTTTTGTGATTTTCATGTTGACTCTTTTATTTCTACTATGAGGCTGCTTTTTCCCTTTATTACTCTGTGGTAAGTATTACGAGGGATATAATAGTTTTCTCCAGTGACGAGATCGAACGGCAGTTTATTTTCCATTTGTAATTGCCAACCCTCACCTTCGCAGACTTTGACATTTCTATCTTTTTTATCTCTATGCCAAACTAATTCTTCTGAATTTACACTTGACAAAAACTCTCTAATTATTGTATCATCGATTTTTTTCTGCGCAAAGGGAAAATCTGTCATTTTACCACCAGCCTGAAATGTCTCTACCAAAGAACTTAGTTGCACGACATGACCAATATCCAGCCTTAGTTTTATCATCTTTATCAGAGCAATTGTGGCGTTCTCCGTAATTTTTTCTACGTTTCCGGTGAGCTTCAGAGCTTCCCATCGCGTCGGCCATTGAAGATCCGAAAGAAACTTTCTTTACCTTAATTTTTCCGTCTTTGTTTTTCTTACCTGAATTAACGTAAACATAAGCTTTTCCACCATCGCCGCGCTTGGGTTTGTTGAGCTCGACTTTTCTCCCCTGATATTCAGCTTCATTCAAGTGCTCTTCGTTTCCTTCCATGATTGGATAATCAAGGGGAACGAGTTGGCCTTCATAAACTGCAAAGTCTCCAATCTCTGACTCTTCTAAAAGCTCAAACTCGTCGACAGACTTTGGCAAATAAGACCCTTCACTATAAAGAGATCTAGCTTTTCTAAACAGAGCAAAAAACATTGAAGAGCCAGGCCGGAAAATATTTCGATCAAATCCAACCCCAGCATTTTTATGAAAAAGAAAAGCTTCTTCTAGAGTATCTTCTTCTTCAGCTTTATCAATAATACCCTTTTGAAGTTTGTCGGGCAGCGTAGTCTGGTCACCGGTGAGCGCTGGGTTTGCATTATACTTAATTGTCTTCTCAGCTTCTTCTCTAATGATTTTTCTAAGCTGTCGCTTTGTGATTTTCATTTTTTCTTGCCACCGATTTTTTCACAATTATTAACGCGTTTGCCGCCCTTACCTTTTTTTGTTTTAACGCCTGTGATAGCGCCGGGAGAATAACCATCCCAACAATCTATTTCATCAAGCTCATCAAGAACTTCTTCATCAGTCTCGTCAGCTTCTTGAGCAGCTTGCCAAGCTTCTTCGTCAGGGTAACCTTCTTCTCCTGGTTTAGCTGGTGGTCGACCCTCTTCTCTCTTAGCGTGAACATTTTTCCAAAGGCTCTCTTTAAAGACTGCTTCTTTAATAATCTGCCTGAGTTGACGTTTGGTAATCTTCATGTCATTATCTCGCTTCTTTCAATGCATCGGCAATTTGTAAAGAACAATTCTCAACGACCTTAATGACGGATTGCGGAATCGCTCCCATCTCGAAAAACTTCTCATTCTCCAAATGACCGATGACAGCATCTCGGATGGAACGAGACAAGGACAAGCGATCCGAAAATGGGTCTGCTTGCTGTACTTCTTCTTTAATAATCTGTCTAAGTTGTCGTTTTGTAATCTTCATCGCTTATCCTTTAGGCGGTCGCCAAGTATTTGTCGCCATGCATCAGGCATATCTTCAGGATCCGTGCCTTCATCCATTGTCGCAGCTGTTCGGCCGGGAGAGGGTGGGTCCATAGATTCAAAATGTGCCTCTAGCTTATCGGCCCAGTCTTCAATCTCCAGAATCGTAGCTTCAAGCGCTTCGCCATATACGCTACCCATATCTTGACCATCCGCTCCAACAAGGCCAGGAAGCTCGTGCTTTATTCCTTGGAGATCTGCTAACAGTCCTGCAAGCTCACCAATAAGTTTTCCCTCTACTGCCTCGCGGCTTCGGTATTCTCTTACGATCTTTGTGCGTTCTTCTTTGATAATTCTTCTAAGCTCTGACTTTGTGATTTTCATTGCATTAACCTCGAGTCGTTTTTGACCATGTTCATCGCATCTTCGATACCCTGCATTATGCTTTTGATCACGTCAGGGTCAGATCCGTTTTCATTCAATAAGTCTTCAATCAGTTCAATGGCCTGGGCATTTGCTTGATTGTACACAAAGGCATCTACAGACTCTTCTTGCAGAAGTCTAGCCTTTTCTTCTTGGATGATTCTTCTAAGTTGTCTCTTTGTAATTTTCATTTTTGCCTCATTGAGTTCATCACCTTCTGGCTCTTCGTCACTCCAAGTCTGCCCACCACCAGCTCTTTTAGATTTGCCATCTGTTTCACGCATTCGGTTTGAGTGTTTAACATCTCCGCCACTTCTTGGCCCACCGGCGAAAGTACCCTGCGGTGGAGCATAAGGAACTTCCGAAATTCCCCAAGAATCATCACCTTCTTCATAATAATCATCAAGTCGAGGATCATTTAATGCCACGTCTATTTCGCCAGGAAGGTAGCCTTCTTTTGAAAGCAAGTATTCCACCTGTTCAGAGCCCATCAATATATCTTGACCTTGAAAAAAATCAATTAAAAACTGAACCGGATCAACTCCATAGCTAGCCCATGATTCTTTAATAAGATTTCTAAGTTTTGTCTTTGTAATTTTCACTTTAATTTCCTATGCAATTAAATCTGCGACGTACGTATGAAGATCATCTTCACCCTCAAAAGGGCCAGTATACAAGAGTGCATTCCATTCGTCAGGTTCAAAAGAGAATTCTGCGCCTTTCGCTAAATCCCAAGCAATGTCTTGCAAGTCCGTACCTGGATTATCTGCAACGTACTCTTCACCAGCATTAACTGCCCAATCTTCTAAACGGGTCATGAGATTATCAATGTTCAGACGAGCAAGTTCTTTCTTTGCTTTGCGCTTATGTCTCTTGCCACCGATT
>MDTB01118533.1_pt1 | contig 22663 bp, 9 predicted proteins | sample 811161 | NCBI WGS metagenome assembly MDTB01 (sample SAMN05326650, study PRJNA326480) | marine metagenome | isolation source: seawater | place: Mediterranean Sea | collected 2009 | reverse complement strand
TAAAAGAACTCGGAAGCCATTTCTACAAACTCTGGTGATATTTGTGTTTTTGTATGTGCGATATCTCCGCAGTGTACAATGTAGTCCACCTTTTCGTTTTTTAGTGTCTCATATATCTGTGAGAATACAATCTTGTATTCATGGTGATACTTCAAGTTCCTAATATGTGTGTCGGCAATGTGCGCTATTTTAATCATTAATCCTCCTATCGATCAATTAAATGGACATAATTTTTCTTTGTAGAATGAAATCTTGATTGTCCTTCAACAAGACTGCATTATCTTTTAGCTTCTGGAACTCTGAGGCACCAATAGAAGCCACGTCGGTTCCTTCTGGTATATCTACCTTCCAAACCTCGACGTCGTACTTTAAAAGCGTCCTAGCAATCTTCATAGCCTTCTTCTCCGCATCTGGATCAAGGGCTATAAAGACACTAGAATCATTTTTAATTATGTGTTGAAATAGTTGTGATTCTTCCCGTAAAGTTGAACCCAATAAAGCAACAGCGTTTCCTGCGAAAATAGCATCAAATACTCCTTCTACTAATACTACGTCTGAATCCCAATCAATATTCAGTTCATTGAATATGATGTTTCTGGATGCGTTGGGATTCTTATAACGCATCCAGTGATCATTGAATGATCTGGCAATAAAATAATTTACATATCCACTATAATCAAATGATGGAATAATAATTCTACCTTCGAAGTCACCTTCACTACAGTATCCTATTTTATATCTTAATATATCACCCTTGTCTAATCCACGATTTTGTAGATAATGAAAGGCTCTTAAGTCTGCTGGTGTGATTTTGCCAGTTAGTGTTTTAAATTCTTTCGGTAAATCAATTCTTTGAGGCAACTCTTCTGGCAATTCCTTAAACAATTCAAACTTTTTAGAAGAAAAGTCTACAATTCCAGATAGCTTATCCCAATCTTTAAGTTGGGTAAACGTACCAAACCTTCTAACTACCCTTCTTATGTCCCTGCCATGTGCATCACAAATCCAACATTTGTATACATTTCGATCAAAGTTTACTGAGAATTTTCTTTTATGATGATTGCAATACGGACATCGATAAAGATGTTCGGTGCTTTGCTTTCGATAACTACCTAGAACATTGTTAACTAGTTTTACCTTTTCCGCTATCATGTTCCCCCTCATTGAAAATAGAAACTCCCGCATAAGCTACAACTATTGCATCAGCTATATCGTCAGTACCCGGTTGTGGGTTTCCATAGCGAGTTAGTTTATAAGTAAATTTGGGATATTTTTTCACTACTTCACCAATAATGTAGTGCTTCTTATTTAATACGTTTCGAGGAATAGAAATATTCATTTTTTTTCTGGCTGAATTAGAATGTACCATTGCGGCTTGTATTTGCAATAAATCATATATCGCATAGCAGCACATGCCATTAAACCTTTGCAGCTTTGCCATTGTGTTTGCGGTTGTCTTTCCTCTGCCAAACATCATCGCAGGCTGTTCAACAAATACTTCTGTTAAACAATAATAAGAATCAAAATGCTTTACTTTATTTTTAAAGTGTTCTGCTTTTTGTTCTAATGTTAAATCTTTTTTAAATTTTAACTTATCGTAAGCTACTAGTTCATAATCTGCTGTCATAACAGCTAGTCCGACAATAGACGTACTAATGTCTAGCCCTAATATGTATGTTTTCATGTGTTTCCTTAAATATCAATTTTTAGCTTGAAGCTAAATTCTCTGTCTTCGGTTTTTTTGACTGGCTTTGCAACTTTAGCTACACCTAAGACATTCATAAATTCATCATAAATAACAACTTTTGATATGTATGTATGCTTTTTAAAATTTTCTTCATTGTTATCGTATGGGCTATAAACTGTGTTTTTAATTATAGCCTTATCGTTTTCGTAAAAAAGAGTTCCAGAATTATTACTTTCACTGATGTAATGCGTTACTTGTCCATTTTCTAAAAATGTTGGATTGTTAGAGTGGTTCAATTCTCCTTTCGGGGCATGTGCATACATTGTAATTGTTGGTATTGTATTATCTCCTTGAAAAGAGATACTAGAATGAGAGCCAGTCATCGTGCTTTCAAAGCCAGTTATTCCAGATCCCCAATATCTCCATGCTGGTTTTCGTTTTTGGCTTACGTCGTTTAAAAAATTCATCTCTAAAGAATTCAAATCCCAACTACCTGTCAAAACTATAAACCCTTCAGTATACAATACGACACCAGCTACCTTTCCATTGTTAGCGCTGATAGTGCCACTTTGTTGAATTAGCTCTCCATTGCGATTTTTATCTACCAGTTGCCCTACTAAAGTTCCAGTTACATAAAATCTTAAATCAACAGTACCTTTTTTTATTGATTTGCCATAAAAAATAGAAGGTATGCTTATCAAGTTAGCTTCTTGGGTTGATTTATCCCAAGTGCTGCCACTATATTCATAGTGTGGAGATAAAGTTTTATAATAATTTAAAGTATTCTCTAAGGCATCTAAATGTTTTCTAGAAGCATTTGCGGCTGCGCCGGCGGAAGCAGTATAAAAATCTCTATATATCGAAGAAGACATTGGGTATGAGCCTGTAAGAACATCGCCATATGCAAAGTTAGATGCAAATTGGGTTGTAGATACTGTGGCGAAAGATGCGAGTGAGCCGTTCTTTGTTATGAATGGGTATATAAAATTATTAGATCCAGATAATTTATCATTGTTTATCTCATTTAGGGAGATATATCCGCCGGGAACATTTAAACTTTGTGAAGTAAAAGAACCTGAATCTGGTATTTCTCTATTGATATACATAGAGCCAGAATACGCAGTGAATTCATATTTTGGATATAGTCTTAAGGTGTTGACAAATATTTCTTCTTCTTTAAATTTATAGATACTCATAGTTTTTATATTATACGAATGGAAAAGGACTTTTATTCATCCTTTATTTTGCAGGTTAGCATACAATAAGTAGTCAATAGCTGTTGTTTATTAGATCCATCATTCGAATATATCCATTCGTAAGTGGTTGTGATTCCTTTGATTATTTCTTCTGTCATTGCTATTTCTTGCTCTAGCCAATCTATATGCGACTGTGTTGGTTCTGGCATATCCATATCTAAGTCTGTACTTATTTCATACATAGAAAACCAATCTTTATTCTCCAAAGCCTCTCTTGCTTTAATAAACTTTTTTGCCTGTAATTTATCTTTACAAACGTCTGGGTGTGTTACTTTGGCTACTTTTTTAAAAATATTTTTTGTTTCTTTTTCTAACTCTGGTACTTCAACGGCAGGTTTTTTTTCGTATACATCTACCATATTTTTGCCAGCTTTCTCAGGAGCAAATACATATTCTCTCTCAGTGATGAATTTGTATACAGCTTCATCAAATATTTTTCTTCTTTTCAAATGTTCAGCGCGATGATACTCTAAGTCAGACTTAAGGTAAGACATTTTACGAATTAAAGTTTTAAATCTAAGCTGAACGATTGCCATACCTTAAATAGTGACATGTTAGTAGTCTAGACGAACTCTCATTGTTAATTCATTAGAAGGATCTTTCTTAAGTGGCTCGGAAAGCTTTGCGACTGCCAATAGCTCATTATCTGCTGAATATAATCCAACTGTAGTGATATAACTAACAGGCGTGTCGGAAGCATTGTTTTTGACAACCAATTGCGAGCCAGCAAGATATGTTGGATTAGTAGAATAATTAAATTCGTTGTGATGTGCTCTACAGAAATAAACTGTAGAATTAAGTTCTGTTGTATTGTTAAACTGTATATTGTGGACTCTGTGTCTTATTGCGTCAGCGATGGTAGATATACTACCAGAAACAAAAATTGCTGAAATATTGTCTGTTGCGTCGGCGCCGGTGTTATTCATTTCTGGATCCATCTGTCCGTTGGCGTGATCTTTATTCATAAAACCTCTCTGTAGCAGTCCATCTACTGGATTACCTGCAGAGCTAGAATTATTATTATGAAAAATTCCCGGATCAATAACTGCAACACCTGCTTGGTAAAAGACTAATCCAACTTTTTCAGTATTATTATTAATCAACAAATTCCCATTTGAAGAAGAAGCATATAAAATACCATAATCTCCAGCAGGAGAATTTACTCTATAGTCTAGAGCAGCACCTTTATCATAAATTTTTGCAATTGCATTACCGGCTGAACCAGTGCTAAATGGGTTTTCGGTTGTGGAGTCAACGGTATATTGCTGCCCAAGCCCGACTTCAATGCTAAAAGATCCTTTTTTGATTTCATCTTTGGTTACTAATCTAGAGAAATTAAGAAAGATGGCATCATTTAATTTGGCGCCGCCAGCAACTAGATCGCCGTCTTGATCAAACTTTCTAATTGCGCTGGTTTCGTCGTAACCCATCAGTACTTGAGCCATTTGATTATAAATGTTAATCTTCTTTGTGCCCTGCACTAGTCCTGCGCGAACAGCACTTGAGCCAGATATAACATGGGAATCATTATGAGATCCCACAGTAATATCGAAAATATGATTTGCAGATGAACTTAGATAAGGATAATCATATACTGATTGAAACATTCCGTGTGTATAATTTTTAATATTAAGCTCAGTACTTCCATCTTTGTAAGTTCCACTCAGAATTGTCCCAGTGATAGGGATTGCTTCGTGAAGCAAAGTTTTGGTTGTAATGATATCGTTGGTTGATAAAGATTTATAAGTTGTAGCCATGTTTTATTCCATTCCTTTAATTTATTATGCTTTTTTGAGAAATCTAATTGGGATTTCAATTGAATATCCAGTTGTTCCGCCCATGATTTTTATAATTGAGTCGATTGCTTTATAGGCTGTAGATCCAATTGTGACATTAGCGCTCAATCCGATTTGATCAAACAAAAAGTTACTATTCTCCAAATTGTCAGATGCTTTAATACTAAATACAAGTCGTGAGCCTGTTTGCCCAGCAACACTTGTAAAGTTTGTTAAAACGGGTATTGCAACTGCATCGTGAACTCCGATATCCATAGCGAAGCCGGAATTATTACCAGTAGTGCCCGCTGTGCTGAAATAATACGTTGCAATATTATCATCGTCCAAGAAAGAATAGTTTGCCAAAGTCCCATCATGCGAAGCTAAAGTTCCCAAACGATGATCAAGGTGCACAATATATTGTGTCTCTTTTAAATCTGGATCAATTGGAGTTGTAGCTGGCTTGTTGGTGTTGTCAATTCCCTGATCTACGACAACAATATTTGTTGTAGACGCAACATTGTATCCATTTATAAAGTCCAATGTACCTAGAGATGTTACAGTATCTGAATTAACAGCTACTAAATAACCCGATGAATGTCTTGCCGGGCTCGGCAATGTCATCGGCTGGACGCCACCAGTATTTAATTTAATCACTGGCAAATACAATAAATTGGTTCTGGAAATTGTAATTAACTTACTCTTCATGGTTGAAGTATTATTGGTAAAAGCCTCTAAAACTGGAGTCTGTAGAATATTGATATCGTAATACGCACTACCACTTAAGTGATCTTTGTCGTACAATCCATAGTTAATTTCATCATCGCCTAAAGCGAATTTTGCGACATTAAAGCTGCCGTCACCTCTAGCTAATCTTTTTCTACCTGTATCTGTCAAAACAGCGTCGAGAATGATATCACCAGAATTATCTAAAAAAGCCATATTTGTTTCCTCATTTATATAAATAGTGTTTCATCTTAAATAGTAAATTAATATCATTTATGCTTGAATAACGTCATTCTTTTTAAATGTTACATTGATATCTACTAATTTTCCAGTATTTTTGCTGCGGATTCTAAATTTAAAAACTCTATTTGAGCCGATTATGTTGTCTTCTGAGATGCCGGGTGAGACATTTGTTGGTTCAAATGGCTCAAGACTCATCTCATTTTCACTCAAAGTATATTGTCTAGGAGAAAATCCAATTTTCAAATACTTTTTAAAAGATTTAGATTTTTGTGTAGGTGGATCCGGTTTTTTAAAATCTATAATACGAATTTTGGGATACATTGTTTCTCCGTCCTTAAGTAATATAAATTCATACACTGGAGTCGGGTTCGATGGAAACCCGTTTGGATCGTGAGCCCTAAATATATAGTAATAATATTTGTTTGGCACGATTTTATCTTCATACGCTATTGAATTAGCGCCTTCAGTCTTGACAAATTTATACTCTCCCTTTACAAAATCTGCATATGAAGTTGGCTTTTCCATCAGTTTAAAAATCTCGAAATCAGATGGGCTGTCACTTTCAAAAATAATTGGATTTGGGGGATTGATTTTTTGTGCATTATATTGTTCTTCAAATTGTTCATTGTCTGAAGGGTTTATTTCGATAGGAACCAATGCCTCTTTGTCGATCATTTGGTTGAGTAAAATTAAGTTTTTGTCAGATACGCCTCTATAAGTTAAAATTTCTACGTCAGGTGCGACAGGCGGTGAATCTAAAATATAGACGCTCTCGCCATAATAAGGCTCTTCAGTAAAAATTACAGTATTACTTTCTGCAGACAATATCATAAGATTTACAACTCTCAAGGTATAGTCAAAGTTGTCTCGATAAGCTACCATACTATCATAATATTTAAATTCTAACAAATCAGTATAATTGAAAAAATAATGAGTACTTATCTGATCAGAAGCTGAATGATGTTTCTCTAACCTAAAAGCCACAGGCATTGATACATCTTTAGGAGCCGTTGATATCCATCTGTCTAGTGCATCTCCAAACATTATGCCGTTCAAGTATGATTCAAAGAGACTACAGGTAGTTTGATTTGCAGAATTTTGAGAAGTAAATGTACTAGTGCCTGAGCCGGCGTGGTTAATATGAGCTTTAAATACGTCCATATGATAGCCAATTACAGTTCCTCGAAATCCATTAACTGTCATCATTCCTTCGCTATCATATGTAGTGATGAAATACGGTATATTTGTAGTGCCTGAGCCAGCGTCATCGCGGTGCATAACTAAAAAATCTATAAAGTCATCTACTAAATCTAAATTTTCTAACAGATCGCAGAAGCCATTTTTTTCAACACCAGTCAGAAAAAACTTAGCAAAAAAAGGAAACATTTCTCTTTTGTTTTGAGGATCGGCATAAATTCTAGCCATATCAATGTTTATAAATTCAGCAGTTTCAATTCCGGGATAATAATCTCTCAAATTATCAAGTTTGTCATCATAGACAGAATCGTGTTGAGAAGTGGGCACGTCGGTGCTCCAGCTTTTTAAATGAGCATAAGAAGCAGAAACTTGATTAAAATATTCCAAACTAAGAGTGTTTTGTTCATTTGAGTATACCATTGGTGGTATTTCGGATGCTAGCGGAGTAGAAAGAGCGTTTGGCGACTGAAGATCTTTGTACAACTCGAAAACAGATGTATATGTTGATTCATATCGAGAATCATTTTCTGTCAGTATTGTTCCTGATAATAAAAATAAATTAATTGATGGTAAAAATTTTATTGTCGGATCGATAGGTGCGCCACCGGCGGAAAACAAATACATTGCTTGCTTACTAAATTGCTGATAGTGTGAAGCATAATAATTGTATTCAAAATCGACATCTGCATACAGCAATCTTCCGGATTCGGGCTGTAATAGGCTCTCAGGATTCCTAGGATCTTGTTGGTTAATTAACTTGAGATATTCGTCATTTCTTTCATATGGAACTGCATAGCGGGTTCTTATGTTAAAAGTTTGTTGTGCTGGAATAAAACCCATAGATGGATCATTGTAGCTTCCGACATTAATTGCAGTTGTTTCTCTCATACTGTAGTATTTCATATTTTTTTTCCAATTATACTCTTAAATAGAAATATTTATTAGTTATTTCCAAATCAGATGCGGATCCTTGTCCTATATTTGTAAATTCCGATGTCATTCTGAATCTTTCTAATTTGCAAAATACCCTATCATGATTCAGAGATGCGGCTCGTGCAATGATATCTGGATAATCACGATATATGAACTCTACCCAGCGAGGATTCATATCCAAATCAAATCCTTCTAGGTAGTAGAGCAAGAAAGTATTGTCTGCAACGAATCTAGAGGCTATGACTTTTATAGGATTTACATCGGTTGTTGACGCATACGATTGTCTCCAGTATGTATCTCTTAGGTAGTGCCCAGCTTGTCTAGGGTGTGGCTTAAATCTAGACAATACATTTTGATATATCTCATATCCACGAAAGCCTTGAAACCTATCAGATGCTCTTGTTCCTTGGGTAAAGTCACGTCTATCTAAGAGATGGTGTCCTTTTGTATCAACTAATACGTTCATAATAATATGTTCTAATTTAATTTTTTCTAAGAAAAGTTTTTCTTTTATTTCATCGCGTGTCATATCCGAATCTTCAGTTAGTTCTTCTTCCTCTTCTTCAGTCCCCGAAAAAACCGGTGCATCTTCACTTTCTCCAAAATCTAAGCCATACACTCTTTCCATCGCAAAACGTTGTACTGTTGACGATTCAGTATTTAAGGCTTCTGCTGTTTTGTTTTTCACAGTTGTACCTAATTCACCCAAAATAGATTCGAATATTCCGGAATCATTTTTTAAATTTCCAACAACATCGCTGTATTCTCCAGCAACATAATCATATAATCCGTTAATCATTTCACTTTTTAAGAAAGATGGTTTTCTCACAGAAGCCTCTAATATGTCTACTTTAGAATCTATAGCTAATTCATTGTCAATAGTTACATAATTGATATTTCTCGTTCCCACGCTTCTTGGTGTAAGGAAATTCATTGAATCAACTTGACTTTGCTCGATAGAAGTAGTAATACCAGCGTGTTTTTGTATCTCTTCTCTGAATTCTGCTAATATTGCAGCATCATTCAGTTCTTCTATTTGATTTCTTTGTACAGAAATCATCATCCTATAGTCCATATCTGCTTTTACAGGATCATACTTCCATGTTCGACTATAATCTATGTACTCAGTAGCTGTAACATCTCCAGCATATGAAAAATTCGATTCATCAAATTGATTTATGATCGATGCATCAACATGCTTTGAAATCCCAAACAAAAGATCATTAGCAATTCTATGTAAGTTCTCTATCGTCCTTCTATCAATTTTATCTATATTTGTGAATGCATTTTGCGCTACATATTGATCCATTTCAAACATTTCACTTAATTTGACTAAAAGCTGATCTTCTGTGAGATGTGGATCGTTTTCAAGTTCTTCGGCGGCTTGTAAATTTGTAAAAAGGCTAAATAAAAATTCATTAACAGTTATTACGCTCATAGTTGTGCCAGTAAACATTGCCATCATTGCTTCTGTAGCCATATACCCAAGGGCAAAAGGGGAGTTTGGATCAGAAGCGTCAAAAAGGCTGATTAGATATTCTCTAGCTTCTAAATTAAGTTCACCTCGAATTTCACTATAATTCTGTGGATTGTGATGAATCCACTCTATTGCTTCTTTTAGGATTCTTATCATTATATTCATACCACTGGTGAAGGCGCGAATAAAGGCATAAAGTGGATCTCTTATCTCTAATTCGAATTTATATATGTATTCTCCATCTGTCAAGTTCCCAAAATCATCATCGACAAATTTAAACATATGTGCATCTGATGCGGAGCCTATAATATTTGCATTTGCATTGATCATGCTGGCTATTCTTTCTTTTTCTAAAATTCTTTTAGGCTCATCTTTGGTGTCCACTCTGATCCTGTCAATGTGCATATTCCTTATCAATCCAGCGCCATGTCCATAGTTTGATTGTAAAATTGCGACTTCTAATATCGCATTCATATCCATGAGTCCACTTGTTTCAGCTAAAGCATAAACCCACGACAATCTAGATTTTCTTTTGAGTAATGATAGAAAATTTATGTAAAAATAATTTCTAGTTTCTGCTATGTATCTTTCTTCTAGTACACTACTAGACAATCTTTCACTAGCCACATAGCTTGTGTATAACCTAGAAGTTATGCTGTCATCGGCTAGTTGAAATTCTGAACTTTTTTGGGATATCATGTCAATAGTGGCATCATATGCTGTTATAAAGTCAGATCTGATTAATTCTTCTATTCTTTCAGAAACTCTGAAATCCATAACCATTGGAGATGCTACACGTTTGCCACTCAAAATCGCACACTCATCAATAGTATTGAAATGCCAGAATTCTATACCGGGATGCATTGGGACAGTTTGTGTTACACCAAATTCACTCAATACCTGCTCAATGTCCAAAAATCCATGCATATGAACATAACATTCTTCAACATCTATATTATTCTCAAATATTAAAGCAAACTCACTTGAAACTTTATAATATGTATTTCCATCCTCATCTTGAGTTCTGGGAATTGGATCTGGCAATGCAGATGTATCATATTCTGACATTTTAAAATCTATCATTTCAAAACTACCGATCATTTGAAAAAGATATCTTATGTATTTTCCTATGAAATTAGCAGTTGGTATAAACTGGCTGTCTCCCAAAGTTGGTACCAAAAAATCAGACATTATTGCATTTGCATAGTCGCGAACTGCTTTATAAAAATTGCTCTCATATGTATTTGCTGAATCACCACCGAAGGGATTGCCTGTTGCCAAGAAACTATCTGTTTGGGATTCAATTGTTTGCATATAAGCAGCGGGATCAGACAAGCCACCCATTGCCATTTCGTGAGAGTAGCCGGGTTGACTAACAAGAATAGCAAAATGATACAACAACGATTTATGCCCATCATTATAGCCATACTCTGCTGAAGTGCCTAATATCTCTCTGTAGCCGCTTTGGTAACTTGATAAAAAATCAACAAAAGACTTAATAACACCATTTCTACTAAAAACTATGTACATGTCTACATACTGTTGAAAATTTCCAGAATCTAATATAAAATCAGCTATCCCTTCATCATGCTCATCTATCTTATCTAAAATTGATGTATATATGCGAACTTTATATTTTCCATAATCAAAGTCTCCAGTTGCTTCATCATTTAAATCTAATTCTTGGATTGGCTCTAAATAAACTTTTTCACACTTTATTCTAGGGACTAAATCGTCTAAGGTACAAGTTGCCATTAGCACTCACCTCCATCATTATCAGAAGTATATAGTTCAGAGCCCGGAGTTTGCGAGAACTCTTCGTAACCAACATTAGAATCGAATATGTTACCTTTCATTTCTCTAGCTATAATCTTTTCAAACTTAGTTTTACCATCTATGTTATCGTCAACAGAAATGTTAAAATAATATTCAGCAAAATTTGTATTAACTTCTGCCGTGTATAATTGTGCATCAACTTCTTCGTCTGTGAGCATTAGCCCATCTACAATTGTCTGTATTTCTTTTTTGAAAAGTTTAGGGGTAAGTATTTCTTTTCCCGTATCTGTCTCTTCGGTGACTTCATAAACTTCTACGCTAAAAGAATCATTCAACAAATCAACATTTAATTCTTCAACATCTAGCAAAATGTAATCTTTCGTAAGTCTTATGAATTTGTTGTTAGAAGCAAGTGACACATATCTTTCAGTTTCTGGATCAACTATTCCAACAAAATCTTTTTCAACCAGTACTGGCTGTACTATCAGATCAGTATTTATTTGTGGTATGTTTAAAACTGGCTTTTGGCATTTAAACGGCGCGGTACACGTTACGTCAGGATCTAATGTTGTAGATCTATAATTTTTAAAATTGCATGCTAAAAATTCAATTCGCCATGCTGCAATATATTGATTAGATAACTGTGAATTTCCCAGAGGCAATACATTTCTTAGCCCATCATAATCTGCAAAAACTGATGGATCGTTTTTTAAATCCATGACATTTGATTCATGAAAAACTCCGTTTGGGCTCAAATCATGAGTTTGTAACATAACCCTTCTTTCTAGATCAGTAAAACTAGTTTGGACTCTCAGCGATGGAGTGTTCTCTTGAATTCTAGGTTCAATGTCGTTATTGTCTTCTACGATACCGGCGCGAGCGCCGTCATAAAGTACGTCGTCGTCAAAAAAAGCATAATATACAGGCTTAAATTTTCCAGCAGCTAGTTTTTGTTTTCCGTAAGAACTTAACTTAATTTCTAATACTTCTTCTTTTTTGTTAAAAAATGTCATTTTGTTTTACTCCTAGTAGCTATTTCCGCCAGTATCGATGCCAGAGCCGGGTGATGTGCCGGTTTGGGTACCATCCTCTACCTTTGTTTCGGTACCGATATCTCTATCACTGTAAGTGATGGTTTCGCGAGGGGCGCGTCCGCCGCCACCGGAATCGACTGATTTGTTGTGTGAAAGTATGCCATTACTTAAGTAACTATGTACATCTCTAACTTCGAAGTTATAAACCAAAACATCTTCTTCAAAATATTCAATTGATTGAATTGTGTCTCTGATCATTTCATCACCCTGTACAACCCATATCTTGGTTCCCACTTCACATTCATTTATTGGTAATTCATTACTACCACGACTTAACGTGAAGAGTGGGTGATCTTCTGTACATTTAAGTTCATGCCCCAAAGATGTTATGACATGAGCCCACTTACTTTTAATTACGGGACGCATGATACTCATTACATCGTAATAATCAAACACTGCTCCGCCGTCGCGATCAAAATCATATGACTTAACTTTATCATCAAAATTAATCTCTTCGACAGGAACTGTACCTCTTTCGGTTTCAATCATAGTACCGGCAAGAACGCATGAAGAATCGCCGTCGCCAGTACCAGTAACTATCTCAATCAGTCCTCTGCCTAAAGAAACGTCTACTGCGGCGACTACATCACCATCAGCCATTTCTGGATTAGCAGCAGATCCTGCAGTGTCGGTGGTTATGTCTTCCATTAAGACTGGCTCATCTAGAATAGAGACATCTCCAATTCCAGTGTATTCGTCTTCGCTAGCCGCACCACTGTCCGGTACAACTACGTTCATTTCAAGTGGCTTGCGCAATTGTATATCGACTTTGATTTGAGCATTTTCGACAATAGAGCAGAAATCATACGGCCAGTTATATCCTATTGTTGTTGGGTTAAAGGTGACTCCTTCATCCAACTCTGGTATGAATCCTGCATCTACTAAATCTTTAGCCATTTTTAAATCATAATTGTTTGAAGCCTTTTGTTTGACTTTGAATATTCTCCACTTAAGATCTTTCATTAGCGACATGTTGTCAGTTTGTCTCTTAATTGTTCTAAGCATGCTATTTTCATCAAGAACATGTGTGATTGACTTTTCGCTAAATTCAACCTTTTTCATTTTTTCAGTGGCAACACCCTGCCATATTGACACCAGATCATTACGATCAAGTCTCATAGTATATTCAAATATATACATTGGAACAGGAGTGACATTGTAATTAATAAAATCAATGTGTGGTGGGAAGATATATCTTTGCATTTGTTCTATTTGGTTTAGAACAGCTTGATCTAATTCAATTTCACCGATTCTTGCATCAAGCTGTTCTTGAGAGATTGCGGCGCCTTCTGGTAATGCTGTTCTGTCTTCACTGATAAGTCCTTGTTGGAATAGATACTTGTTGACTGCAAAATCGTCCAACTTGCAGAATCCGGTACCATCAGTGAGATATGGAATTGCAACAATCGCTTCGCTTATAATTTTTTGCTTGGCAGTACGTCCCATCTTGACAGGCTCAGTTTCAAATCCAACTAAGTCCGCCAAAGACTTGATATGTGGCGCATTTGTATACTTAGGCATAAATTGTCCCCACCTAATTGTAGCAGCGTTTCCAGTGATATTTGCATCGTTTTGTGGGGCATATTGCGGCATTGTTTTAATAACATCGCGAGTTATCAGGGCAGCGGTGTTTGCTTGAGGGGCATTACCTGCATTGAATCTGATTGAACCACGAACAAATTGTGGCTCTGGGAAACTGTATGCGAGTGCTCCTCCCAAGGCGGCGCCTACACTGAGTGCGCCAATCTGTCCGGTTGAAAGCCCTTGAGCGGGATTATGTTGCGGAGTAGGATCGGGAGGAATCAATCTAAATACTCTTGCACTTTGAATTGCCTTGAATCCTGTTTTTGATTGCTTCGCTTTTTGAATCGCGCTATTAACCAGTTTAGACTCTGGAGTTATAATAGTTGCAACAGGAGTTGATACACTACCCATAGTTGGAGTTTCCAATATATTGAGAAGTCCTCCTTCTGCAATTGTAATTTTAGACAGGCTTCCAGCGCTTAAAGTGCTGTTTCTGGCATCTATGAATTTTGCAACGTATGTCGGAGCAAAGACTGCATCTCTTCCGCCACCTTGCTGCACTGTAGATGGTACACAATCAACAGGCTCTGCATCTTCAAATCTTAAAGACTGCTTGGAATAAGGAATTCCAATTGAGAAATCTTTCAAGAATTCTTCCCATGGGCCGGCAGAATATTCTCCAAAATCATAACTTAGTGCTTTGAGGTTTTTAGTCACAATCATCAGTGGTGCGTATGAGCTAGCTCGATCAATGTTGTAATATGATGTAGCCCAATTCCCCTTAAACGGATGATTGGTTGCTGTGGTTGTAGCAGTATAAAAGCCCGAAGAAAGTCCGCTAGTATCTGTATTATCGATAAATACTTTTAGCTTGGGAGTAGTTCCGCCGGTACCACCGTCACCAACAAAATCTTTATGTACGGTGAGTGCTGCTTTAGTCAAGGTTGATGTATTCTTAAACACATGGAAAAACTTAAAATTATCATGATAAGTGGTAGTACCAAGTGTCACTCCAAAGAGATCTTGTAATTCTATCTCTCTTAATTCGGTATCCAAAATCACATCAGTGTCTGCATCTAATACTTGTATTGCGCCACCTTCAACTGAGAACTCTCCGTTACCTACCAATCGGCGCTTGTTAAGCTGACGATTGACATACGGACGAAGATTTGCTCTCAAATTCTCTTTCTTGTTGTAGACAGATGACGCTCCAGCACCGTCGCAAGAAGCATCTTCTGGCACAACTGTGGTGTACTTTGGATTTGGTATTGTCATCTCAGTTCCTCTTAAGAGGTAATCTTTTGGTACATCTGTCATTTGCATGTAAATGCCATCAGCATTACTTGGCACATCACCAAACTGATGCCACATTCCAATTGGGTTTAGGACACCACTCAATTGATGTACCGAAGCCATAGACGGATTCATGCCACTTAAAGTGTCTTGTTCTGCTCTTGTACCACTGAGACTAAGCTGAGAAGTGTATATGTCTGCAGTTGTCACTCCTGCCTCAAATTCTGCATTGTATGCTCTATTTAGATATTTTGCAAAGTTAAGAATTGGAGTTTCATATTTAGATTCAATAATCCAAACATTTCCTCTTGACATAGGCTGGGAGACTCCCGGCCCGCTGAATGCGAGTCCTTCGTTTCCTTCAGATCCCGGCAAGACTATAGCTTTCTTAAATAAGTTAAATGACGCGTCAACTTGCATAGCATTATCATTTAAAGTAAACCCTTGAGGGCCGAAAGTACCACGATCTCCAAAGGATCCTGACTCATGGTTCACTTCGTATCGTAAAAATTCTACTGTAGTGTTGGCTAGAATTTCATCCAATCCAAACTTTCCACTTCTAGGTGGGGTAAATGTATAAATAGCCCATGCTTCACCGTCATAATAAGGTGGTGTGAATGGTGCATTGTAGCCATTAGTAGAGTCATACATCATATATGTTGTATTGTTATCATCACTAGTCAGCGCGGTGATATCGTCAGAGTCGGAAATACCAGCAAACTTAACAGATACACCACCAGCGCATGGTGGGCCGAAGGCGTTTGGTTGTGAATACATTGTGATCGTTCCAACTTCAGCAAACGGATTTAAGTTTGGACGAGGATAATCAACTATTTCTAATTCATATTCTAGATCGGCGCCTGATGTGCCACAGTATTCTGCTTCAAAATAGTTTGTTCCACTAGGCGGACGATTGTACAATCTGTCAAAAGTTCCTGACTCGTCAATCGACATAGACACAACTTGAGAAGCGCCAGAGGCTTCAAGATATGGATGTTGTTTGCTAGATTTAAAGCACCTAAATATTGACTTATAAATTGGCAGTATATTATCTTTTTCATCTATAGCTACTACAACTCCAAAGTTTGGATCTGATTCTGGCTTTGACTTGATTCTAGATGGCTGTCCTTTCTCTAAGAAGAATTCCATTGATTCTGCAAAGAAGTTATTAGCCATCATGCTGTAATTTTGATTTTCAACTGCTCCGATCCTAGCTTTCAAGTTCAGAGAAGAACTTGGATGAGGGTTTAGATCAACTATCCACTTTTTAGCTATGTACTTTTGTGGGTTTAACAAAGTCTCAAAAGGTGCTCGATCTTCAAAGTACTCGTTTGTAACCATATAGTTTGTTCCACCATACGGATCTTTGATTGAAGCTGTCGCCATTTTTGTTTCAACAATTGGATAATCAACTGCAATTCCTGATTTGATTGTGTTGTAAAGCAGTCCGGGTGACATCATTACGTCAAAAACAGGACGAGATTGTGCCAAAACATTATTATCTGGGAAATCTAAAGTAGTATCATCTTCGTCTGCTTCGATGGCTTGAATTCCCTTTGCATATGAGCCTGCGAACGCTTCACACATTTGAACTGTTCTAGTTTGTGGGTAAAATCCTTCATACGGTAAGAAACTCTTGATAGCGTCACATGTCAAAGTTAGACTAAATGGAATTAAATCCATAGCATCAACATTGTCTTCGATAAATTGCTCCATATATCTTATCTTAGATGTAACTGTAAATTCGCTGTTGAATCGGCGAAGACTGCCTATACTGGTAAGATCGTCTTCATTGGTTGCTACTTTTACTCCATCATCAAAAGAAGATCCAGTTAATTCTAACCAGTAATTGTTCGCAAAGTATTCTGACTCATCATTTCCAGACTTTAAGATATCTTCAACATGAGAACTCATTCTGAATTCTGGCACTAGTGCATAATGATGATTTAATCCACGAATCCTTTCATAGTATTCATCATAGTTATCATCAAAAGGTTTAAGTCCTGTAAGATCTGGGGTTGTCCATCTAGATGTATTGTCATACAATCCATCGGTTGGGAATCCAAGTGATCTAGTTAGCTGGAAATGGTTCGATCTAAGCTTGTAAAGCTCTCCTGCACCGTCTTGATGATCGGGGATGAGTCCTAGGTTCGATTTGTCTGTTGGGCATCTCAGAGAGCCGGGAGAGACGATTGCGTGAGGGTAGTTGTATCGAGGCTGTGGAATGATCTCTTGGTGTCTTACAACGTTGAAAATTCCGTCTTGTCCACCGGCAATTCCTTCTAGATTGCTGAAAGAATCTCCTGTTTCTGCCATATTGCCATTGTAGAGGACGCCAGTAAGGTGTAGTTGACAGTTAGCCGGTTGCCCTGATATATCGGCGCAGCCAGCCATGAAAGGATCTGCGGCGCCATTTGAAGCGGTAAATTGGAATGAGCCAGTGTCACTTGATTCAGTATAGGTAATAATATCATAATCTTGTTGTGCTTTGATTGAAGCAGTAACATTATCAAAGAATTGTGTATCAGTGAGTGGGGTGCTTGTAGTTCCTGCATTTATTTCTAAGCCACCTGCAGCAAGAGATGAATTGTTGCGAATTGTATAAGTTTTTGTACCTACGCTATTGCCAATTTGTAAAGTATCTCCTGCAGTTGCTCCAGATTCGTCTGTACCTCCAGCCGTCTGAGCCACAAGCGTGAAGCCGTCTTTACCGTCATTCGAGGAAGTCACTGTTTGTACAATTTCTGTATTATAAGCACTTCCTGTTTCTGAAGATGTTATATGGAAAATAGCGTGATTTTCGCCGTCACTAGTATCAAAGAAAGTTTGAATGTTAATCGTATCAAAATTTGTTCTTAAAATAATTTCATCTTTTATTCTATTCCAAGCAGTAGTGCTTCTAGTGTTATCGTTTGAGCCGGGAGTGATCAGATCCGCGATACCTATATTGTATACTGGAGTGTTAGCATGGGGAGCAGGTTGATTTGTGGCGTTGCCCGTATCAATTGCGAAAGTTATTTGATTTGCAGGTGCGTTACCAACAACTCCGCCTGCACCATCTGATGAAGCTGAGAATATAATCTTATCTAAATGCTGCAATCCAAAGGTGTCAGTTCCGCCAGATGCGCCGTTCACGTCATTGAAAGTGTCTCTAATTCCAGAAGAATTTGTTGTGAACGCTACATTGTTTACAGTACCAGTATCATTGTGTGTTAAGTTAAATTGACGATATCCGTTTGAGTCAATTGAGCTAGTAGTTATAGTATCAAAATCAGTATTAGCAATAATTGCTGCTTTTAAGTTATCATGGAAATCGTCGTTACTTATACCGTTTCCAGCAGCTACACCAACGTTTGAGCCTGCAGAAGAGTCTGATGCTCCAGTGTACATTTCAAATGTTGCGCCGCCGATTGTAATCGTGTCGCCGGCTTCGGCGCCTGCTTCATTCGTTCCGTTTGAGCCTGCAGCAGTGATCACAAAAGTGTCGCCAGATTCTGCTGATATTGCTGGATTTGCAGATGATCCTGTAGCAGTTGTTGTTACTGTAAATGTTCTGGGATTACCAGAAGATGCTGTGGCTGCAACTACATTGGCAACATTTGCATTGATACACGTTCTTAAAGCTTCCCAGAATTGAGAGTCTGTGGGCCCTGAAGAGTCAACAATACGATTGCTTAGATCTTGGGCGCCATGTGTAATTGTAATTGTTTCACCATGAATAGTGATAGTGTCGCCGGCGGCGGCTCCAGAAGCGTCTGCACCGTTTTTAAATCGCGTATCCAAATACCCACTATTATATTGGAAAGTGGCTCCAGACGTGTTGCCGGGGGTACCAGCAGAGTTTCCACGGGCTCCTGCAACAGAAGAAGTCACAGAAAACACTCTTGGTGTTGTACCTGCTGTTTGTGTTGTGGGTAGCCCACAAGAATCTAAAGCTGCTTCGATTGAGTTCCAGAAGTTTGTATTTGTCTGGGTTGAGTCAACATAGATTGTGGTTACTGGAATCGCACCAGAGCTATCTGTGGATTTTGAGTAACCATCCGAGTTAGAAGTTGAGTGTGAATTATCTTTGTCACACCTAATCCTATAATTGTGTGTCACTCCACTGCTGTTTGTGTCGTATACTCCAATCAAAATTTGATCATTAGTTTCATCATAATCATTTGCTCCGGATTCATTGGTACCTGTGTTCGCTGCGGCTGGGGTGAGTGTCACGTTAAAACTGGCATCTGAAGTAGAAACAGTCAAGCTATCTTGAGCAGAGCCCGTTACATCAGATCTAAGATTGAAGGTTCTTCTGCCTCCAGAAAGTGCCGCAGTGTTGTCAACTGTAAAATCAGTATTGCTGTTAATTGCGTTTTCTAGGTTTGCCCAGAAAGATGCATCATTTCCATCAACCATTTGTACATAGACATTGTTTCCAGCGTTTGAACTACCATCGTCATCTAATATGATAGATTTAGAGCCTAATGTTAAAGTGTGTCCATCAGAGGCACCACCTCCGCCTGCTCCAGATTCATCGCCGTTGTCTGGATTCCTTTCTACTTGAGTGGATGATTCATCATAAAACATAGTGTTGCCAGCACCTAATGCAGTTGAGACTAGGTTGATCTTGTTGTCATCGGCACCGGTGCCTAGTGTAGCGTTCATGTCAATGTCGCCATGATTATGGATTGCATCCCTGATCTTGCCATAGAGGGCAGCATCAGTATTCAAGTCTGAATCTTGTACGTTGATGTAAACAATATTATTAGCTGTTGTGTAGCCCTCTGTTCCGATATTTGATGTGGTGGTATGTCCTGTGCCAATTCTAATATGGACTGCATCCGGTGTGGTTATATCGTCTAAGCTAATATCTGTTGTTGTGGCATAATCAGAGCCGGCTCTTAATTTAAGCAATGCTGCATTTCCTATTCCAAGTCCGGATGGGTTGGCACCACCAGCCATTGGGCTTCCAGTAGCACTAAACTGCCCTGCTCCTGCAATTGCTCTGTTGTTGCCTCCGCCGACGACGGATCCTGTCAGCCTAAACTCTCTACTGATTCCTGTTCCGTGTGCGGTGACGCTATAGTTAGAACCGGGTGATTGCCCTTCAATTGAAGAAATAATGTTGCTAATAATATTAGCTTGGGACTGATTTCTAGAAACATAAACGCCAGAATTTGAACTAGCGTGTGCTTCAGCAACAGTTACTGCTGGTGAGCCAATTTGAAGTCTGTTTCCTGTGCCCGTTGTCGTACCAAAACCAAATGCATTTACTCCATTTGTGTCGCTTACGTTGAAGAAAGAGTTGCCGGGGTTGGGGTTTCGTGTTGCGTTTAAGTCATATGATCCAGCAACATTCTTAATTACTGTAAATTCTGCATAATCGTCACAAGGATCACTAGTTCCTATATTATGAGTTGTGTGCGTTACTGTAAAGTCGGAACCTCCCATTTCGGCTTGAATCGCGTCTTCTAAAGCTTGCCAAAAATTAGCATTTGTTTGTGTGAAGCCATCAATTCTTCTAGTATCTCCGGATTCACCAGCTTCGCCGGGTGTGTCGCAGATCTGAAAAATCTTAGTTGTGCCATTGTCATTTAATCTAATTTCATCTCCATCAGCAACACCACAAGGTATTTGAGTTTGGTTGAAGTTTTGTATTGGGGCGAAAGATGCATCGCCTGTGTTTGGAGACACTGTTAGATTATCCCAACTTCCGGAGTTTACACTTGAATTTTTAGCGTTTGCTGCCCCAATAATAGAAGATTTAAGAGTAAGAGTAAAATTAGCAACTGGCTGTCCGCCGGATGTTCCAGTTGTAAATGCGACTGTATAGTTATCGCCAACCCTTCCGGAGTCTGCTTGTTCAATTATTTTCTTTATAGCTGCCCACAGGGTGGCGTTATCTACAACCTTATCAGACGTGCTAGCATACCATCCCTGAGATGTGTGCCATCCTTGAGATGTTGTCACGAGTGCTGGGAATGCAATGTATCCAGTGGTGGTTGTTGGGGACGCGTTTGTTTGAGAGTCCACCTCAAATTTAATCGTTTGGAATGCTGTGGCGTCATTATTCCAGTAGTTAAACTCTAGTTTTTGTCCTTCGTTAACACCAGATGATGTGGTACCGCCAGTTTGAGAAGTGATGTTGATATCAGCACCTGCAGAGCCGTTATTTGTTTTATTAACAATATAGTTAGCATTTCCTCTACCAGTTTGAGAACTAACAATTGTAAAGTTTCCTCCACTTCTACCGGTGTTGGAGTGTATTCCAAATGGGCCGTTTTCAAGCACATTCTGAATATGTGTCCATAAAGCATTATCTGTGCCAAAATCTGTAACATCAATGTACGCAGTATTGTTGGAAGATAAGTCTGAAGTACCAAATGAGCTAGCTGCCGTGGTTGTGCTTGGCTCTGTTGTTCCGCCGCGAGCAAATCTCACCCTGAGATAGTCAGTACCAATAGATGATGGAAGATTGTCGTAATTTGTTCCGATGTTGATCCACATGTCGCGGTGGGCACTAGTCGTAGAAGTAATGCCGGTATCGTCAGCGCCACCACTGAATGAGCCGGCTGAAGAGAAAGTGGCGCCGCCAAGAATATGAGTTGCTGTAATTGCAGATGTGTCCGCTTCTTGGGCATCTCTAGTGACAAGGAATGTCGCATTTGTTCCATTGTCTGTATATGAAACGTTTCCAACGCTAGCGTTTGCTGTTACTTTTTGATCTATCTTGTTCCACCAAGTTGTATTAGAGTAATCTCTAGAATCGGCTGTTTGGACTTGTCCGCCAAAAGTATAAGTACGAACTCCCTCAAAAACCAGTCCATAAGTTAAATTAACGGCGCTGCCGCCGCTGTTGGCTAGAAAGAAAGTCAAATCATTTTGATTTACTGTACGAGAATAAGCAGATTGCCCAGTCGGCGGTGATGACAGAGAGCTTAATGCAACCTCGTTTCCTTCCATAGTGGTAATGTTATCATTGATTGCAGGCAAGTCGGTAGAGGTACCTGCTCCGAAATCCCACCAGTCATTACATGAGTAAAACTTAGGGTGTGAACATAGATCTCTCCACCTTCCCTTGTTGTATATTTCTTTAATATCATTTAAATCTAATTTTGTTCGCCAAATGCTTATTGATGCCAGTGCAGCCTCGACTTCATACTTATTGTCGTTGGCGGCGTTGTCTGCAACCAATATGGTGCGGATATTGTGGTTCACGCCGGTTCCGGTGCCACTAGGTGTTGGAGTTGACTGTACAGTTTCGTCAATTGTGACAACTGGTGCTATTGTTATATCTCCACGATCTATGGCAACTGATACTAATTGATATCTACCACTTGTCAAGCAATTGGGGAATGTCCAATTTTTATATCCAGAGCCGACAGAATCAAACAGTGCTACATTTAGATCATCTCCTGTATAAGATATTTGTATTGAGTATCCCTCTGGCGTAGTATCTCCTGCGTCGTCCATAAAATTCAATATAGTTCTTTTATTAGTTCCGGTAGTGTTGTTTGGCTTAATCCAAATTACAGCCGTCATATCTATACTTGTATCTGCCGCGAAGCCTGTGTATGCTGTGTTATACATGTAATTTCTATTGCTGGCTGTTGCTGTCCATCTGAAAGCCATATTTCTGGCTCCGCCATTTCTATAGGCATCCAAGTCGGTGCCAGAAAGATTACCGGTGTCAAAAG
>MDTB01097158.1_pt1 | contig 22666 bp, 9 predicted proteins | sample 811161 | NCBI WGS metagenome assembly MDTB01 (sample SAMN05326650, study PRJNA326480) | marine metagenome | isolation source: seawater | place: Mediterranean Sea | collected 2009 | reverse complement strand
TTTGACGTGTTTACCTACTGCCAAATCCAGTGTGTCTAGTTCATATTCGAAACGCACCTGTTTGTCAATCGGGGTGTTTTCATCGTGTACCATTTCATGGACAGCAAGATCAGTGCCGTACCAGTCTGTGTAAGTCCAATAGTTGGATGTGTTGTATGTCTGTATCCTGGTCCTAGACCATTCTGTGCCATCCCATTGGTATATCGCCCAGTAGTTGTTTGCGGTCTCATCAGATTTTACGAGGTAATTCACCGTTCCGGATAGATCGCCTGTGTTCAAATATCCCAACTCGGCGTATGTGTCAACCTGCCCGTCCCATATACCACTGGCACTGGTTGGTTCTGGCTCCTTGTCGTCAAGATTTTTTAGACTTATCTGTCCCACCAGTTGATTCTTTTTGAGAATCGAGTTGGCGTAATCTATTATCTCCTTGAGTGCTGAGAACCTGTCAAGATACCAGCTTTGTCTCGGCCTCACGCTGTTGCCATACTTCTGGTTGAATGGTAGTTCAACGTCGGGCACCATATCACCAGAGGTGTTCTTGCCACATAATGAATCCCACCAACGTGACTCCACTTGATGTCCTGGTCTGTAATCAGGATCCCCTTCGCGCACCAACTTCCAAACAGAGTGTGCGTCACCGTCGAACGCCGTAGTCCTGATGTCAACGTTCAGTATAATGTCACTGTTGCTGAGGTCGTTCACGCCATTTATGATCAACTTGTTGTTGTCGGTTACTGAATAATATTTGATTCCGGAATTCTGTGGGTTCCTGATGGTGTTGGCCACAAATGCCGTCGTATTCTTCCTGTTGACCACTGTGTTTTTTGGTATCGATTCCCTGCCCCGTACCCAGAAGTAATAGACGTTAACAAATGTGTCCAGTCTGGAATCGTATCTCTGTGCGACTGTAAATTTATCTAATGCTGTTCCTGTTACCGTCGCCGACACTCCATCCTGTGTGCCGGTTAGTAAGTTCCATTCAGTGGGTGTGAGTCTGGACTCTGTCCACTCATAGATGTCGATGCTAGATCCCGGAAACGTTTTACCCCAGTTGTTTATCTTGTATTCCTGTGTATCCTGCTCGTACCAAATCCATTTCACCGTGGAAAGATTCCACCATACCTCTCCAATATGATTTGCGGCCCATGGCATCTTAGTGTTAACATCCTCGCCTGTGTTGTACACTGCTGGATCCCATGGAGACTTGATGTTGATCTCCCTGTCCGCTACGCCCAGTATCTTACCTTTGACCGGGTCATAGAGGTTATAATAGTCTCTGATCTGCTTCGTGCTGTTATCAAAATTAAACACCTGTCCCAGTTTGGCTGTGTCTATTAGTGCTTCTTCTGTGGCTATGGCCTTCCACGCGTACTCTCCTTCTACCGTGGCGTCATAGGCGTACACTGCACCATCGTTGGTCAATCCTGTGTTGCCTTCATCCTTTGGTGCGCCAACGAACACGTTGTTGTCCACGATGCAAACACCTCTACCGTAGTCATCATTCTCTGACACGTTGTCTGTTATCAGTCTGTCATCCAACACGAACTTGGTGTTGTATACCGTGGCAGTGTATGCGGCGCCCGATTCAGCGTTGAGATCCACCACGTTGGTGTCCTGTAAGTCAAACGTGGTCTCGCCCGAGTCGAATTTCATTGTCCTAGGATTGGCCGATTTGGCCGCACCTATAATCAGTCTAGTGCCTGTCTGGTTTATTGATAGCTCAGTGCCAAATTTGGCATCTGATATGTCACCAGGCTCGTTTATCGTTTGATCTAATGTGTAAGTGTTTGTGGAACCATCACGATTCCATTTGTAGATGTATACCACGCCCGCGTCGGCTTGATCCGTGGCGTCGAAACCCGGTGCCCCTATGGCCAGTGTCGTCCCATCCTTGCTCATCGCTATGGAATCACCGAACGAGGTGTTCAAAGTTGAACCGTCCTGGTTCACGCCTGTAAGCGTCTGTACCAGTGTGAATGAATTGATGGTGCTGTCGTCGTTTGCTTGTGACGTCCTCACGAATATCTCCACCTTTCCTGCGTTGCCTGGGGCCAGTGAACTTATCGCTAAAATATCCCCATTGTCATTGGCTTCTAATCTATGACCAAACCTCTGGCCAGATCCACCTGCAGGTGGGTTGATCACAAGGTCTTTCGTCCATGTGTCATACGTGGATTCATCACTGCCAACCCCCCAAGTGTACAAGTACACACGACCGGTGTCATTGTTGTGTCCTGGTGCTGAAACGAAAAGGTATTTCCTGTTGGTGCTCCTAGTAGACGCCTCTGTGGGTTCCGCTATCTTGTGTGCCCAACCAAAATTCTGTGACGCTGACTCTACTGGTGGATTGATAGTGTTCAAGATACCATATTTGAAAGTGTCAGGAGACCAAATGTAGATCTTCGCCAGACCTGCATCTGAGAATCTTGTGCTTCCATCAGAGCCGACTGTGTTGTTATATGGTGCGCCTGCGACCACGAAGTTCTCATCTGAGCTTATAGACAATGACTCACCCAGCCTGCTGGTGTTGTCGTTGTTGTCTGTCATTGTGGCGGTGGCCTGTACCGAGTACTGTGTGCCAGCGTTATGACTGTTCCTAAACAAGAAGTGAAGTTCACCCTGTCCCTTGCCCGGAGCTGATACCACAGCAGTCCTTCCGTCATTACGTGCAACCACCCTGTAGCCAAAGTCCTGATTATTATCGGCATCGTTAGGTGAAAGCAGTCTGAGTTGTGTGTATGGATCTTGTTTCTCGTACACCCTCCACAGTCCTGTGCTGTCCGCATCCGCGAACACTTTGTCTCCCTCAAGTTTTACCTGTCTGTCATCGTCCTTATCTCGGTAAACCGAGTAATCCAACCTGTCGTTGACGTTGTCCATCGAACCCAATCTCACTGAAATGAATTTGTACACATTGCCGTAACTGTCAGCCGTGGAACCGTCCGCCAGTGTTGGTATAAAATTAACATTATCTTCGTAGTCCACTATTACTGTCTTGTGATCTGGCACGCTTGAAACTTGGAACACCCTGTTCAATGTTGTCGATTCGCTGTTTGAAATCGCAAAATAATCGGCCTCCGTGGTGTTGGTGCCAGCGGAAAGTCCATGTGAACCCGTGAACTGTATCAATAGTTTTGTAGCGTTCTCCGATGTGCTGAGCTGATCTATCTTGATGCCGGCACTGGTTAGCCTGAACACTTCCCAGTCATTGTTCTGTTTGTTGGCGACCCATATTAAATCGTTATTAGTGATGGAGTTGACATCTAGATTTAAAAGATCCGATATGTCAAAAGCAGTGTGTTGTACCTGGTTAAGTTGCGGATATCCCGCGGTCTTGTATATCTGTGCTTGATCCCTGTCCACTCCCGCTTGGCTGTAGTCCAATCTAGAGAAAGTGTTGCTCGCGGTGTACTCAGCAGGTTTGCTGTATAATTGATCCATGGGAACCGCCAGTGATCTCGTGTATTCCTTGCTTTCCGCTGGATTGTCCTGGAGCTCGATGCTCAGTGGATCGGCGCTGACCGATTCCTCTGCCAGTGTGATCTGTATTTTCTCCTTTGAGTCAACATTACCAAATACACCAGTCCTTATCATCCATTCGGGATACATGTCCAGCTCTATGTCGGAGTTCTCGTACTTGGCCTTGAGCAGTTTGTCAATCGCGGCCTTTGTGCCTTTCTCCCTAATGTACCCTTGGTAGAACTTGTACTGTGACACATCATTGACAAACAGGTTTTCTAGGTAATCTCTACTCTGATATCCAATCAACCTCTGTGCCAACTGTTGTTGTGACTCATCAAAGTTATTGGTCTCGAGATTGTAGAAATCATTGAACTGTGATATCTTGTAATCAAAGTTGGGTATCAACTGTGGCGCTGGTTTTTCAGATTTCAGTGTCCAATTCGTGAAATCAAACTCTTTGTCTGCGCTGTGATTCGCCTTGGCCACGTAGAACTTGCCTTGGTATTCCACAGAATCACCGATTCTGTATTCTGTGTTTGTCGTCCAGTATGTGACCTGTGCGGCGTCGAACACGAAGCCTGGAGCGTAGTAGTCACCGTTCCATCCCGCTGTCTTCCATCCAACGATTTTCAACCTCTGCTGTCTAAATCCTGTAAACGGTTCGTAAATTATGTCCGAGAACACCGTGCTGTTGTCGAATATCAGCACATGTTCCTTCTGCACAGTGTTAAGTGCAATGTTGTATAGTCCAACATCAGTAGATTTGAGGGTTAGATCAAAAGTCTTACCCACACGCTTGGTGCTGATTTCTCTGATATCTATCTTCCTACCACCCGCGTCCAGAAGGCTGTAATCGCCTGATAGGTTTCGCAATTTGCCAACTATGCTGTTGTTGGTGTCGAGCTCAAACCCATCGGCGGCCGGTGAAACCGTTATCGCGGATCCTGGTGACCATTCTTGAGTTGTCCAAAACAAAAACTCTCGCACTGCATTTTGCCAATTTAATGTTTCTTTAATTTCGTTTGAATATTTGTTAAATCTAAAACCTTGTTGCTCTAAATAGTATCCGTATCCGAACAGGAAGTCCACCACGTCCTGTATAGTGCTGAACACGTAGCCATAAGGTATGGTCTGTTCCGTTTCCTGGAAGGTGCTGTACTGTGACACCACCACTGAACCCTCCACTGATATGGTGTTAGCGGCAGTGGTCTTGTACGGATAATTGAACTTGAAGAAAGGTTTTGTCGTGGAATAGCCTAACACCTTGTAGCCACCAAACAGAGTCGAACCGTCCTCGCTAAAATCTGTGTTCTTCTCTATAAGCACACCTGAGTACTGGAAACTCTCTACCGGATTTGATGTCCTGAAAAGTATCTTGTAGTTCTCGTCCGGTATGAATTTTGACCCCGCCGTGGAACCAGGTGAAATAGAATCCGTTAACACCTTGATGTTTTCCTTGTCCGTAAATCCTCCTAACTTGTAGGCCAACTGCACATTCAAAGACTTCATCTTGTCGTAGTAGTACATGACTGGGTCTAGGTTCTTCGCCACCAGATGGTTAACTGTGTACACTTGATAACCCGCAGTCTGATACCTTGTGGTGACTCCTGTATCATTGTTTGTGAGTGTCTCGAGATGGTACTTGGCTGTAGAAAGTCTTTTCCTTACACCGGTGTCTGTGTATATCTGATTATCCGCCACGTTGGTCGACAACCTTGATACGTCAAAATAGTTGTTGAAGAACTTGGCTGGTTTAGTTATTGCCAGTGTCTTGACAACAGTGAATGGATATGACGATGATCGTCTCCAGGCCGTTTCTGCTGGTGCTTGATCGCCAAACTTCCAGGGCTGTCTCCTGCCTGGTATGTTGAAGTCGTCTATCAATCCCGCCGCTATGGGATCTAGTAGGTTACCCGAAGCGTCCACTGGTAGGTAGTTTGCTATGCCTGGCTTACCGTACCTGCCCGGCGCTGTGGCAACCGCGTTCCATAGGATGTCATTACCAGAAGTGTAAGGTGCTGGTCCGTAAGTGTTATCCCACGTGCTTGGTTTCTCTGAATGGCCCAACATCTCCCATGGACGTGTGTGCGGTGCGTCCGTGTCGTAGAGGTACTTGTAGATCGCCCGCCAGTGTCCTGGTAGTTTGGCACCTGTTAGCCTACCTGTTGAATTAGCATAGTTGTAAGTGAATGGCGAGCCCTCAGAGAAGGAAGTGTTGTTGATGTATTGTACTTTGTTCCTGCCCGCCCAGACGTAGAAATCCGTGCCCATGATGTCGTTTATTTCAGTAAGTGTGTAATCTGTGGTTGTGAACGCGCTTGGCATCACATCCGATAGATCAAGCAATGAAGAGTCATACGTTACCTTGATGTTGTTGTAGATCCTCTTCTCCAACTCCAGTATCAGGTCATCACGCTCGTCTCCGTAGGCTTTTATAATAGATCCGTCATGACGCCTTATGACTGCTGTGCTTGTGGTGTAGGTGTCATCGGTAAAGTTTTCAGGTTTAAACTTTGGATACATGCCCAGTTTTGTCGGGCTAGGAGGCATGTAACTTCCGGTTGTGTCAGCATAATCTTTGATCACAATCCTGTCTCCCACTGCGAGTGCCTTAGATATGGTTATGCTGTCATCAACAGTGCTAAAAGTGTAATCCGTCCCTAATGTCAATTGTGTGTCATTGAGGTAAACATACACCGCCCTGTTACTCGGGGTAGTAATGCTGTGCTGTGAATCCAAAGCGTACTCGGTCTGTGACGAGCCCTGTACCGTATGAGTCCTGGTTGACACATTTTCGCCCCAACCCACCATGTCCTCGTAGTAGAACGGGAAGGTACTGTTCTTGCCTTGGTTGATGGCAGATATGATCTCGTCCACCCTGTCAGCGGCCACGCCCTCGTATGCTGTGCCAGTGGCCTGTGTAAGAAATGCGTTGTACCATTTCTCGTATTCTAGGTTCACATATTCCATGGCCGTAATCGCATTGGCCTCCTGGTCCACTAGATTGAATATCACTGGTACCAGCGGTGCCTCGTGCTGATGTATGGTTCCACCTTGTAACCTCACATCTGGGTTGTCCCTAAGATTGGTGCTCCCTGGTATTGTGCCCGTGAGATCGGTGCTCTTGTCAAATATGTCGGTGACGTGTTTTAATATCTGTCCATAGGTGAATTCACCCGATGTCTGGTTGAGACTGTTTGTGCTAAGATTCTCAGGAACCTCGTATATTCCCTTACCAGCGACCTTGACGGCAATGCTGTATCCAGCCATCCTGATCTGGTCGTTGACTTTGAGTTCTTTGACGAATCTCACGTACCTGTTTGTCGTTCCGTTTACCAACGTGTAGTCTGTTGTAAGTGTTTGCCTTACTCCGTTAACCGTTACTGAAAGTTCAAGGTCTGTGAGTGAGGCGGAGTTGGCGTAGAAATCTATTGGAAACAATCTCTTTTCGGTTTCGTCTACGATGTGCGTCCTAATGACTCTCTGACGGCTCTCGTTGACACGCTTGATCCATGCGCTCTTGGAGTTGTGCGTGGTCCTGCCCGTGGTGTAGTGTAGGTGTCCTTCCGCCAGGCTCTTTGTCACTGTCTTGCCGTCTTGCTGGTACGTAAACGTACCTGACGTGTGATCTGACTCGAATACCATGTCTCCCACGTTGTTGATTGTGTTGTACTTGACCCTTATGCCCAGCACCGTGTCCACTGTGGCGGTGTCACTGATCGAATATTTCAACCCACTCGCTCCCGTGAATGATGAGTTGGGATAGGTTGTAGTGTCGGCGAAACTGGTGTGGTTGTTGTCGTACATGTTGAACAACGGCTGTTGATTCAACGCTGTCTTCTGTTGAGTGGTCTTCCATGTGGTAGAAGCGGCATCATAGTAGTAGGACTTGCCTTTGTTGTTAACACCATTCTTGACGAAAACTGTGTCTTTGTCCAGTGCCGTGCCGTTGGTGTCCTCGATCAAAGTCAACGACAGCACCGTTGAATCTCCAGCGTCAACGAAGTTGGCCACGTAGATCTTGCTCCTGACCAACGGATCGGTGTCCGCCGAAAATATTATCCTCATGCCGTCAGTTATAGCAGTCTCGTCACAGATGTATCCAAACTGTCCAGAAACTTGACTGAATGCGTCTCTGGTTGTGGTGTCGAAGAGATCCACAGGATTTTTGGCCACTGTGCCCGAGTTGTAAAGTGACAGTCCGGAATCGAATTCTATAATTGGTCTCTTGGCCCTGTCAGTCTCATCCAACACAGTGGCGGTGCCATTGACCTGTGCGGCCTTCTCGATCACGGACCTGTGAAACCATCTGTTGTACCTCGACCAGGCGTTGTGGTCCAGTGAGCTACGCTTGATGGTAATGTAGTCCTTGTCCACAGGCACACCGTCCGCGGCGTAGTTTTCTGGCGTTTGGAGCACAGCGGTGTCTGTGAGTGTTATGGCATCGCCCACACCCTCCACATAGTACTCCTTGCCGCGATACTCAGCAGGGACCTTGCTCGACGTGAACTTGATTTTCATGCCATTTGACAGATTGAGTGTTCTCAACTTGTAATTCTTGACGCCAATTATGTCATCTGCTGGTGTGATCTGCGATGTGGACGTGATCGTCCTCACGTGCAGTATTCCGTACATGCCGTCATGGTGACCACACTGATAATATAAAGTGTTAGGTGCACCATCTGGTACAACAAACGTCACTGTGCCTTGATCAGCACCGTTGTTGGTGACACCTGAAGTGTAGAGAACTGAACTTGATCCGTCTGCACCAACACCGTCCCTGCTGGGCTCGGTCATGATGTAGAAAGGATGGCCCTGCGCTTCCACATTAAACTTGTAAGTGTTGCCCCTCCAGATGGTCAATTCTGGATTTCTTTCATTCTCTAAATGCTCGAACGTGTATGCACTGCCCGATGATCCATCATCCGGTAGTGCTTCCACTGTGTACTCCGCTACTGCGCTGGGACCAACAGAATCTATCTCTATAGCACTGGGTCCATTAGACAGCCAATAGTATTCCCTATAGTTGACCAATTTGTCAAAGTCCACCGCTGGGTTCCAACTGTACACGGTCTGCTTGTTCAGCCTGTCGTGATTATTGACCTTGCCTCCCAGGTACCTAATCTGATTGATGTAGTCGTCGTATGTGCCCGTGAACTTGACTTGATCTTCTGGGTTAACTGAAGTTGTGTCTCTGTCTGTGTAAGTGACCGCTGGTTCTAACTGATATGCAAATCTGTCTCTGCTGGTGGCACCCAGGTACCTGTCTGTGACCTGTCTAGTGTAGGCATCCTGCCTTCCTATGAATCCGTCCAGTCTCTCTAGTTGTCCTTTCTGTACTAAGGGATCTAGTGTGCTGGCAAGGAATCTCTGGTTTGCGTCCGTCCTGTAGAACGCTGGCAAGTGCTGTACTGTACGTCTGTACTCGTTGTTGCCTTGCTTGACAACTTCATTGTTTGTTAAAGCGTTTATTGGATCGTCTGCCATTAGTATCCTGACCCACTACTGCCGGTGCTTGAACCGGAACCTGTTGTAGTAGAGCCTGATACCGCTGATCCTGTCGTGGTGTTGGTAGTGGCAGTTGATGTAGATGTCACGACTGTACCGGAAGCCTCGAGCTGGTTGGCTCCAAGCGCAGTTATAATTGTAACATCATCAACGGTGGCCCCACTAATGAAAATCTCGTCTGCCGCTGAGTTGATCTGGAACAAGGACCCAAAACCCTGTCCTGATCCGTTAGGCACTATGACTACTGTGAGTAGGTCTGGCGCCAATTGGTTGTGTACATATGCGGCCAATTCTGTGAAATAAAAAGTGTCTCCGAAATCCCAGTTGTCCAGTGCGAAGAATTCGTTTATAGCGGCTATCACCCTGGTCTTGATCACGGCGTCTGTCACATTGGTCTTAGTATTTTTAACCACTTTGAATGTGGCTTGTAGATTCTCATCAGCACCTGTACCAAATAATATCTTGTACTTGACCGGATGATACACTATCTGATCAGACAGTGACTTCAATGGATTCAAAACGCCTGAATAGTTTATGCGCAACTGATCCGATGTAGATGGTGTGGGTTTCACTCCTCCGTCCTGCAACCAGATCCTGAACAGGTTGTCATAGGTCCTCTCAAGCAAGTATATGTCGACTATGTTACTCACGCTTGGGTCTATTCTGGTCTCTTGTCCAGCATGATGTTTGTATTGGAAGTCAATAGAACTCCTACCTCGACTTGCTGTGTAGTCAGTGGTTGCAGTCAAAGTGGAAGTGGTTGCGCTGTATTTTTTTATAACATTTTCAGTATCAGCGTAGAAATAAAACAATTGACCATCAGTGTAGGTAGTGGTGATGAGATTGATGTCTGACTCATTTTCTGTCACAATGAAGTTTGATGCCGCGTAAGGTCTGTACCTGTCTATACTGTCATATGATATGTATTTCTCAAAGAACACGAACTTGCTGGATACCGACGTGTCTGGTTCCACAAAGATATCAAATAGTTCTGGATTGTCAACAACGCCGTCGTCGTCGCTGTCAAAGAAACCTACTTTGATCTTCCTGTTGTCTTGGAACCCGTCCGCCTCCGTCACGGTGTCTGTCACCTGCCATGTCAGTGGATAACCTATAGAGTTACCAGTAGACACTATAGAGTTGGTCTTCAGTATCTTGACCGTGTCTTTGACCACATTACCTGTGGTGTAGTCATAAATTCTTTCTTCAACATCGTAGTGGAACTTGTTCTGCGCCTCTGATTCAAAAATGTACTCAAGTTTCCTGTACGTTGCCGTGTAGGTGTTGCCATCATTGGTGAATCGGAACCACCAACTAGCGTCTAGATTGGTTCCTGCTGTACTACCCGTGTGGGCGAGACTGAACACAGTACTGGTGCTGAGGTTCGTGGTGGTTATCACCCTCCACTCCTCGTTGTCTACATCATATCTCAGTCCGAAATCCTCATATGCCTCTATCCTGTCTATGATGTCCGCTTCTAACACAGTTGAAAAACCGGTTGTGAAATTCGGGATCACCGCGTTCAAAACAGCACCATTTGGTATGATGTCATTAAGCGTGATAGGTCCCACTCCCGTTGAAAGATTGCCCTGTCCACTGTTGGAACCATCTCCCACGACGTCTGATATTTTGGCCCAACTCCTGTCTTCGGCGTTGTCTGTGCCTGACGTCACTAGTGTTCCATTCAAGAACTCCCTGGTGTCTGGTGATGTGAATTTTATCAATGCCCCTTCCTTGGCGTACTTTAAATTAGATGTTGCCGAATTTCCGATCGCCAGTGCGCCGCCCGATGTGAAGTATCCGGTGTTGGTATTTGTCGTAGTTGTTGAAGAATTCCATGTCGCTGTCAAAGATGCCAAGCTCTTGACATCATACTTGTCATAGTAGAACTGTCTGGAGTATGCCTCTTTTAATTTTGTCTCGACCGATAGGTCTATCACAGACTGTATGTCACTCCTGTTGTTGAAAGTGAACGTGAAAGTTGGAGTTGTTTCCTCCCTGTAGAGCATGCCATCCTCCGCGAACACCGAAACATTTGAGTAGGCTCCTGTTGGATCCAGTATCTCTTTTGCCCTGCTTATGCCCGAAGCAGATCTGTTCACTGACCTAACTTTTACTATCTCTTGTGACGCCGAAAGCGGAACCACTTGGTAGTCTTCTGCTGTTATCATCCTGTTCTGCGAGTAGTATACCTGTCCGGCCTTCTCCCTAATGGAATCGTTAGATTCCGTTGCGGCCGAGTTGTATACCGATTGTTTTAAACTTACCGACATTGTCAACGTCTGTTGGGATCCATTGGAATCTAGGTATGGTACAGACAATGATATCCCTTGCATGTCTGAGGGTTGTATAGCGTATTTGGCGTTATCACTGGTTCTGTAGTATGTCCTGAAAGAACCTAGTGGCAAATTAGAAAAATTTCCATCCCCAAACACAAGATCTATAGCGTCATTATTTTTTGTGACAACATTGTATATGTTCCTTATGTCCTTGGATAAAGAATTATAGATTGCGTTGTTGCCGGATAGAGACGGTACCTTGGTCCACTGTTCTGCTATCTGTCCAAATTGGTCAAGTTTGTACAACCAAACATCCGAGTTGTTGATGTTGGAATTATCAAAACTTTTTACATAATTTGTTATTGCAGTGTCCACTGTGAATTCTTGTCTCTCAAGGGTTCCTTGTTTGAATAACACAAAGAATCCCGTTTTGTTACTGCTGTCTCCGGAACCGTCGTTCCTGAATGTGTACGTTAGTCCAGTGCCGGGCACTGGTGAAGACTCATATATCGAATCTGAATCATTTATAGTGCTTGGAACTATTTCAAAACGTCTGGTAGTGCCTCCAATACTCTTGCTGAATGTGAATATGGGTAGGTCAAGTTGATTGGAACTTAAGGTGTAGACTTCTGTATCCACTCCTCCGATCTTATTCGATTCCCTAGGATTGCCGAATAGTTGTCCTGTCTGATTAGCCACATTCATTATTGCAATGAACTGTTCCCTATAGTTTGAATTGGCAGAATCATTCCAGATTATTGTCTGGTTGGCAAGGTTCGTACCTGAACTGTCATTGACGTTCTGTGTTGTAGATATAGAATCTACTTTTAGTAATCCTGTGGCAGGGAGGTTACGCTTGGCATTGTAGTTTATAAGCCTAGCTAGTCTTAGGACAGAATTTCTCCTCTCGGCTGTTTCCAAGAAATTCTCCCTTGCGTTGAGGTCAACCCTGAATGATAATGCCTGAGCTATGTAGGCTATGAGATCAATGAGGGCAACGTATTCCGAACTCTCAACGAAATCATTAAAATCATCTGGGTAATTCTCTTGGAGGTAGGCCACCATGGTCCTACGAAGTGTTTCAAAGTCGTAACTTTTGAAATCCGCCTGTTGGAAAGCCTGATAGATCTTACGCCAATCCTCGGCTACCAGTAATCTGTTCTGTCTGTCTGTTGTGGCCATTGTGTATACAACGGTATTTATATGCGAGGAAATATGCGCTTATTAAGATAGACGAAGAAGTGAGTTTTCGTCGAAATTGAACCTAAGTTTCTCGGTAATGTTCAGGGGCACATAGGTTATTGTGGCCTGTATGGCTATGCCCTTGTCTGCTTCTGTGACCAGTATTTCCTCTGTGGATATCCGTGGATCAGCGTTAAGATTTGCGGTCACATCTTCAACTATCGTTGCCTTAAGTGCTTCTGTGAAAGGCTCGAATATTGCATCATAAATGATCGTGCCAAATTCCGGATTCTCTACACGTTCACCTTTCCTTACGGAAAGCCTATTAATAAGGTCCTGCTTGGCCACCTCGAAATCATACAGTTTGAAGTTCTGCTTGTCCTCACGTGAGCTGAAACCTTTGAAGGTAACTGATTTGTTAGTCAATCCACCTCCGGATCCGCCTCCACTGCTACCACCACCGCTTCCGTATGCCATTAATGTAACCTCCTAAATTCAACATCCACCTTTGTGTAATCAACAGCATAATATCCAGTGTCTGTCATGTGCCTTGCCCAAGGTACTTCTTGTGCCATAACTCCTATGTACCTACCAGGCAACTGCTTGTATTTAAACGAATAAATGTTGATGCCCGAGGGCGACTTGCCAACTAATCTTATATCTTGCTTCAATCTGTGGTCACTGAATTTGAATCCACTGAAAAAGGTCTTGACCGCGCCACCTATGGCACCTATCTTACTGGATAGATTCACTCCCACGTTCTGTAGGAAGCTCTGTCCCATTCTGGAAGCGTCCCTGGCGTTGAACAGTCCCGCCTTGCTGGCCAGACTCTTGACCTGATTCATGCCCACTATCTTGCCCCCAACAACACTCGAATACGTCTGAGTTATACTGCTTAGGTTGGATATGCTTGGCACTATGTTGCCCGCTGAAAGATTCTTTGTGAGACCTTGAACAGAGTTCAAGGCGTTGTTGGCCAAATTTATGTTTTCTGAAATTCCAGATAGAGTATTGTTGCCATATACGTTTCCGCTTGTGCCGAATTCATCCAAAACGTTTGTCGATTTATTGTTGCCCAGTGTGAATAATTTTCCAGCCGCATTGACGAAAACGTTGTCCTTGAACAGTTCCGTGCTCTTGCCCGTGAACGACTCCACCACCTGTGACGTTAGACTCGATGTCAGATTCTTAACATCTGTGTTGAATTCAAATCCTTTGATCTTCTCTGATATGCTGTCCTTGATGTCAAAAGGTAAATCAACCTTGCCTGCGATCCCGTAGATGTCGTTGTACTTGGTCCCAAAATCGGTCAGTAGTCGTTTGGCCTTGGTGGCATCGGTGCTTGACCCCATCTTCTGTTTCACATATTCTAACGCGTCCGCTTGATACTGCGCATCTCTGATGGCACTGTTTGTGCTGAACCTATTTTGATCGTTTAAGAATTCTGCTGTGCCAGGCGTGTTTTTTAATTGACTATGTCTTTTCTTGTCGTCACTGTCGATAGGAATTATGCCGTCGCTACCTATCACACTTGCTCTGAACATTGGTTCATGCGTCACAAATCTATGCACGGTGGTTTTTGTTTTCCTAGTGAAACTCTCCAGAGGTTTGATTCCCTTCTGCGCCAGCTCAACATCTCCCTCGTCCCTGATCTGTATGCCAGCCTTTTCCGGTGTGAGCCAATTTGGCCCCCACGTTGGGCTCGCACTGGTGGAGTTGAAGTGGACCTGTGATCCCGCTAGGTGAATCTGTCCTCCAGCACCGTGCAACTGTGTGCCACTCGTGAATGATGATATGCCGTCCCTGGCGTAGTCCCTTATGGATCCTGCCTGCGAACTGTTCAGTATACCTTTCTCTCCGAGGTTCAATAGAAGGTCAGCGGAATGTATCATTTCCTTGGCAGAACTGAATCTCACCTGTCCGTTGGCGTGCATGTTGATGTTTGAATCTGAGTGTAGGTTGAAGTCTCCCTCCGTCCTCATGTTGATGCCACCAATGCCGGAATAGATGTCTATCCTGCCATTGCTCTGCATCTCGATGTAGGCATTTCCAGAACCATTGCCTATGTAAACCACGCCCTCGGTGTCGTGCATCAACAGTTGATGTCCGCTTGCCGTCCTCAACCTCGTGAGTTGGTTTGTGCCATCTGTGGCACCGTCGTCCATGACGAAAGTGTGTCCTGATGTCCTCGTGACATAGTCCGTGGCCTCGGAGTCCTTGGCTCCAACCTTCTGCTTCGGTGTGCCTGTGTCCTTGCGACCCGGTGTGGATATCCCAAAGACCTGGCTGGGAGTTTCCCTCCTGGCCGATGACGTGGTCGTACCCCTGATCGGATCTGCTATCAATCCCTGTTTCAGCAACACATCAGCGAAGGGGTGTATTGGTTTGGGTGTTGACTCGTAGTTGCCGTTGACCAGTGCGCCCGGAGTGTTCCTGTTGAGTTCTCCTGCCGGCACCGTCTTGGTTCCATATTCCTTTTGCTTGTCGATGACTGTCTGTTGTGTGCCTGGTGGTCCTTCCTGTTCGCCTGTGGTCTTGTCCCAGGTGTTGGCGCTGGCCGCTATGCCCGGTGTCATGTGATTGGTGTATGGGTCCTGCACACAGCCTATCCAGTATGCCTGGTCCATCTTGCCCTCGGCGAATATCACTAAAACATTCGTGTCTAGGTCAGGTGGCACGGCCCAGAAACCATACGAATGCTGTGAGTCCGTGTAGTCCCTCGACGCACCGTTGGCGTACTGTTCTCCCTTGGCACCATAGAACGGTGACAGGTAATCACAGGTTATCAACTGTTTTTCAGTTGGATTGTCTGTCTTAACTAGGCTGGGTATGAACACCTTGAGGCGTCCCATCCTTGCGGGATCCTTGTTGCCTTTCACTATGCCCAGGTACGGTCCTGGGTTGGTTGACGTCCATTCCTGGTTGAAGTTACTGCCCGACGGTTTGGATGTCGATGCGTGTCCCTTTAAGTAATCACTCTGTGCCATTAACTAAAAAATCCTTTTATTTTTGAAATCAAATCGGTAAACTTTCTTCCTATGTTACTTACATCCTTGTACACTCCCTGCAGTTCGGTAACGAGTGTCTGTGCCTCACTTGATGTTTTTACTTCGGATGTGGTGCCGTCTTTTGATACTACGACTGACGTGGGCACGGGGTTCGATATAGTCACTCCTTGATTGTTAAATCTTGTCATCTGTAGCACGTTGGTGTATTTGCCGTCCGTGAAATTATGTTCTACCATGATTACTCTGTACAGACCGCTGAACTCCGCCGATTGATCGCTCTGTAGGTCATACACTCCAGTTCTGTCGTTGAGGTCTGTGGGCATCCTGAAGTTCAATAGAACAATAGGTTCCGCCACGTCTGAATTGTAACAACGCAACTGATCATTCCATATACTGTTTCTTGCATTCTGCCAATAGTCCATGTCTTTATCCGTGTGTATTCTCTTCGTTCCAGAAAACTGAGGATTCGCTGGTATGAACTGACTTTGTCCCAAGTATGCGGGATCACCAAGTATCTCCATTCTGATGTTGACCATGTCAGCCAGTGGGTGTGTGAGTGTGTCCAAGAACGCATCCAATTCTGTGGGCGTGCCTCCTGTCTTGCCTGTGCCCGGGCTGGAAAAATTCGTTGTTTCGGTTTTAAGCAGTAAATTGCCATCGCCAAAATGATCTATGGCCGTTGTTCCTCCCGTGGGCTGACCCCGGACATTCTCTACTGTGTTCTTTCTGGTGTTGGTTGCCTGCACATCTTTCAATCGCCCTTGGAAGTATGCAACTCTATAGTTTATGTTAAGGTCCAGAACATCCACGTTATCTCCCGTGAATATGTAGTTATAGGACTTAAACACGAAGTTCTTAAAGTTCTTTCCTGTGCTAATGCCCGGTAATGACAGTGAGTATGCGTGTATCTTGTAAGGCTCTACGGTAAACTTTATTATTTTAGGATTCGTGGCACGTTTCAAATCAAAATCTTCGTCATTGGGTATGACACTGGATTTTATCCTGAAGTATTTGAAATAAAAATTTTCCGCCTGTTCCAACACCGCCTGTGCGCCACCCTTGAATTGTGCTTGACCCAACTCCCTAGATGCTTTCTGCCTAAAATCTTTGAGTTTGTTTTCTGTGAAGTCAGGATGGCCCTTCATAATCTCTTCCAGTATCTTGACGATGTTATTGCCGCTGTTGACCTTCATGTATTCCACCGGTACGTCTCCCGTGTCCACTGCATTACCTGTCTGCCGATTTTGTGCGAACATTCCGGTTTGGTCCAGATTGCCCGTGGAAAAAGGTTTCTCAGGATTTAGATCTTCGTGTATGGAAATCTGATATCTATCCGGTATGCCAATTTTGCCTGCTGTTCGATCATCCTCTGCCCCTTGGTTCAATAGGTCCTCTAGCGCCTTAAGAACATCCACCACAGTCTTGCCTTGTGGGTATAGACTGCCCGAAGTTTTCAACTCTGTGTACGTATTGACGAACGCAAATTCGTTGTATGGGATTGCCTTTACTGTGTATATGGTGCCTCCCTGGTTGACGTCCATCTGCATGTCTATAATCTTGATAGGTATTACACGCTTAGTGGCGCCCTTACCGAACTCATTTATAACACGCGACTGCTCATCAAATCCACGGAACTCCACTGTGAGCAGGTAGGGTGCGTCCAAGTGATCCAGATAATTATTGTTTATTGCCGCTCCTCGTATCCTCTCAAGGAGTGTGATGCCGTAGGGCTCAACTATCTCCATGGTTATGTCAGTGACTGAAGTAAGCCTACGTTTTTCATTCAAGCCAGGAACGGAATTCATGGTAACGCTCTTGATGTACATATCTCTGTTCATACCCAGCACATTTCTGCTTTTGTCAACGGCGCCTTTCAATCGTTCATTGCCGTCAATAATTTTTTTGTTTTCAACATTTATATCGGCCCTGTCTTGATTCTCAGTTGCACCTATGCCCCCGCTCCTAGCAATAATGTCGTGTGGTTTGCTGTTAAGCAGAGTTTGGATGTTCTCAAGATCCTTCTTACCCAGACCACTAAGTGTGAATAGAGTATTGTAGGAGGCGAACTCGAACAACATATTCGGATCCGATATGTTGGTTACGTATGTCTCATTAGTTTTGTTTATGGTGGATTTGTTGGGGTTGACATCGTCTGCTGTTGCATACTGCGTCTGTTGTGCAGATTTGTTAAAATGATGTGGCATGATCTAAATTCCTAGATCTTTAAGCAGGTTATCTTTCTTAGGCAACTGTACAGTCACTCCTGGTTTGAAATCATATATGGGATCTTCTATCTGATCCGGATTACGTTGAGCGAACACCCACCACAACCTAGGAGTTCCATAAAGGTCATAGGCCAACAGGTCAGGCCTGTAAGCATAAGTTCGTTCGATGGTGTAGGATTGATCATCCAGCTCAGCAGTGATTGTTCTAGGATTGATAATATCCAAATAGTCGGCTATCTCCCTTGTTTCGAAGTAAGGTGATGTGTTTGAATACTTGGCCATTAGATGAATCCTATCTCGTTACTTCCCTTGCCGTTCAACTCACCGCGCACGAATTTCTTCATTGAGAAGTTCTTGACCGAATCCCTCGAGTAGATAGGTGTGACCAGAACAGATATGTTGGACAGGGTCGGAGCCCAAGACTGTGAATCGCCCTCCGCGTTCATGAAGAAGCCGGCGTCGGCGCCCTGCAACTGCTTGTACGGTGTGTTGGTCTGCTTCGTGGATATGTAATCAATACCCGGTCGCAGTTCAAGGTTGAATGAGTTAATCACCACAGGTACCCTGTTGAACATGTGATCACCGTAACCGAACAAGTGCATGATAGGTGGTGGATTGCCTTTGAGTCCATCACCGTCATCGTTGCCGAAGAACATCTTGGTCGCAGTACGTAAAAAATTAACAGTGGCCACCCAGTGCTTGGCGTCCTCGCTGTTCTGAACTGGAAACTCTCCTATGATGTTCATCTGGTCCACCTGTGAATTCTGGTAAGCATAGTGTGGATAGTTGCTGTGTACCTGATCCATGGTATTATAATTCGCTGAGTACTGTATCACTACCGCCGGTGTCAATGGCCAGAAAATGCCTCGCGAGTCTGCCAGTGGTGCCAACAGAGGATTTTTGTCGAAATCAAAAAATTTCTGTAGAGGTGACGCATCTGGCACCTGTAGTCTCACCCGCCAGTCGGTCTTGTCATTCCTGCCGGACCATTTGGCACGTGCCTGCACCAGTCTGGAGTCCGTGGAAATACCGGCACCCATCAGTCTTGATAGGGTACGATTTATGGCTCCGCCCGCCACTTTCTTTACTGCTTGTCCTATTGCTCTGAGTACCATTTCGGTTGCTTTTCCTTGTAAAATTTCGTATACTTTAACTGTATTTATAGGCATAATTTTAGGCGCACTTAATAACTCTAGCGGCACGATTCAACCGACCTGTTTGTGGTCATTCTACATTATATTAAAGAGAAGGAATTTATGAAGAGAGTCAAGTACCTAAACAACCGAGATCTGCTGGCACAGATACACGCCAGCAAGAACACCTATTGCTCGCACATCAGTCCCATGGACTCACAGTATGACCTTATTGTTCCTGCTTTGAAGAAAGTCAATGTGCGATCCATAGCGGAGGCCAAGAAGAACAAGGCCAAGCGTCTCACACAGGAAGCATGGGAACAGGCCAAGGCCGCGGGCATGAAGAAGATCAAACTGGCAGACTACACTGTATCACCAAGGAAGATCGACAAGACGGACCTAGTGTTCCGTGTGATGACGTTTGATCACATTCCAATGGACGACACACGTAAGAAGAATCCCAAGCAGACCGCGGACCACCACGCCAAGGTGAACTTCCCACCATTCCAGCACTACCGGTTGGACAAAAAGGGCAAGTTAGTATGTGTGGGCAAATCACACTGGGTTGGTGGCATGAGCAACGGACACTTCTCCGCGGACCATGGCAAGATGACCAACCAACTGGCCATGATGTACATGAAACTGTGTGAAAGATATGGTACAAGAGCGAATTGGAGAGGTTATACATACAACGACGAAATGCAATCACAAGCACTTATGCAACTGTCACAGATAGGATTGCAATTCGATGAATCCAAGTCCGACAACCCTTTCGCCTACTACACGGCCGCTATTACAAATTCATTCACTAGGATCTTGAACATTGAAAAGAAGAATCAAGCAATCAGGGATGACCTGCTGGAGTTCAATGGCATGATGCCGAGCTTCACTAGACAGAACGAGAACGAGACCTCGGGTCCTTCTTACAAGAAGAGAATGAAGGCCGCACACGGCGAGGCAAAGATTGTGAACAAGACAGGAATAAAAAAACTGAACAAGGTGCTGAAGAAAAAGGGCACACTGGACTCAGAGGATTTTGAGGAAGTAAATTACAAGAAGGTGGACATGACAAAACACAAACCCATAGTTAAGAAGAAATGGTAAACAATGGCATTCTTTAACAAGGTAGCCTGTTTCACTGACATACACTTTGGAATGAAAGGCAACAGCCGTATACACAATGACGACTGCGAAGCATTCATTTATTGGTTCATAGAGCAGGCCAAAGCACACGGATGTGAGACTTGCATATTCCTGGGGGACTGGCATCACCATAGAGCAAGTACAAACGTGTCTACAATGAACTACACAGTTTCTAACATGGAACGTTTGGGCAAGGCGTTTGAAAAAGTTTATGTACTAATGGGCAATCATGATTTATTTTACAGAGAAAAGAGAGAAATAAATTCTATGGAGTTCATTAGAAATATTCCAAATATACATCTCGTAAATGAGTGGATAGTAGAAGACGATGTTGCACTTATTCCATGGATAGTGGGAGACGAATGGAAAAAAATACAGAAAATGAAACAACAATATGTGTTTGGGCATTTTGAATTGCCTTACTTTAAGATGAATGCAATGGTAGAAATGCCAGACGTAGGCGGCATACAGACAGACCACTTTGCAGGTTGTGGACAGGTGTTCTCGGGACATTTCCACAAAAGGCAGGTAATGAAAAACGTAACCTACATGGGAAACGCTTTTCCGCACAACTACGCTGATGCATGGGATGACGACAGAGGCATGATGATTATAGAGATGGGTGGCAAACCAAAGTATATCAATTGGCCGGACATGCCAAGATACATTACAATAAAAGTATCACAGTTGTTAGAAGATCCTGAAAAATACCTTAAACCAAATATGTATGTCAGGGTGACTTTAGACATAAAAATATCATACGAAGAAGCAAATTTTGTAAGAGAGACTTTCATAGACAAATACCAATTGAGAGAACTGCAACTGATTCCAGAACAGATAGACAACGCACAACAACCATTGGTAGAAGTGCAGAAGTTTGACAGCGTTGATCAGATCGTTATCAAGCAGTTACAGGGAGTTGACTCCGAAGTCTATGATAAAAATGTTTTAACAGCAATTTACAACGACCTAGATGTCACGCATTAGTAAAAAAAGATTGATAAAAGTTTTAAAAGGTGACCTAGAACAACCTGTGACTAAAAAATCACTTTTGGATCAACTCGCAAAACCTGTAACACAGGAAGAGTGGCTCAGAGGATACAGAGAATGGAAGAAAAAACAACTTGCTAACGATTAAAGAACTTACAGTCAAGAACTTCATGAGCGTGGGCAATCAGGCACAGGCCATTGACTTTGCCAACAAAAGCCTAGTCCTTGTGATTGGTGAGAACATGGACCTCGGCGGCGATGACGCAGGCGCACGAAACGGAACAGGTAAAACTACAATCATAAATGCACTGTCATATGTGTTCTTTGGCGAAGCATTAACAAATATAAGAAGAGACAATCTTATAAACAAAACCAACGAGAAGGGCATGTTGGTGAGTGTGAAATTTGTAAAAAATGATATCACGTACACAATTGAACGAGGCAGGAAGCCACAGATATTTAGATTCTACGCAAACAACATTGAACAAAATGTAGAAAGCAACGAAGCACAGGGTGAAAACAGAGAAACACAGTTAGAAATAAACAAGTTGATGGGCATGACTCACTCGATGTTTAAAAACATTATTGCATTGAACACATACACACAGCCATTCTTGTCAACTAAAGCAAATGAGCAGAGAGAAATAATAGAACAGTTGCTTGGTATCACACTTTTGTCTCAAAAAGCAGATCTTTTGAAGGAAAAACAAAAAGCAACCAAACAAATGTTGACTGAAGAAAAATTAAAGATAGATGCACAGGTGGCATCAAATGAAAAAATTACGGAATCGATAGAAAGTTTAAAAATAAGATCCACTGCATGGCAGACACAAAAAGCAGGAGACTCAAAAAGTTTTGCAGAAGCAATAGCAGAACTGGAGAAAGTGGACATCAAAGCAGAGCTTGATGCACACAAACGCCTGCAAAAACACAATGAAAACTACATAAAACTTTTAAGTTTACAAAAGGAAAAAGCGTACCATGAGGATTCATTCACAAAAGCAAAAAGCACAGTAGATAAAACTGAAGGCGATTTAGAATATGCCGCTCAACAAAAATGTCCTACTTGTGAACAAGAACTGCTAGACGACAAACACACACATCTCGTGGACAAACTAAAAACAACATTGACAGAATCTAAAGAGTATGCAACAAAATTAGAAAGTGATCTTGCAAAAATACAACGAGACATAGATACAATAGGCGATTTAGGCACTACCCCGGACACGTACTATGACACAATGGACGAAGCATATAATCATAAAGGATCATTAAAAGATTTAAATCGTCAATTGGAACAAAATGAAAAGAAACAAGATCCGTATGCAGAACAGGTTGAAGAATTAACTAAAACAGCAATACAGAAAATAGATTTTGAAAAAGCAAACGAAATGGAAGATTTGCACAGGCACCAAGACTTTTTATACAAGTTGTTGACAGCAAAGGATTCATTCATAAGAACAAGAATCATAGAACAGAACTTGACATATTTGAATCAGCGACTTGCATACTTCTTGGGCAAAGTGAAACTGCCACACACAGTGACTTTCCAGTCAGACCTAAGTGTGCGTATAGAAGAATTGGGCAGAGAGTTGGACTTTGATAATCTAAGTAGAGGCGAAAGAAACAGATTAATACTATCTTTGAGTTGGGCGTTCAGAGATGTTTGGGAGAGCCTTTATCAACAGATCAACTTGCTGTTCATTGACGAACTAGTTGATGCTGGTATGGAT
>MDTB01010323.1_pt1 | contig 22666 bp, 30 predicted proteins | sample 811161 | NCBI WGS metagenome assembly MDTB01 (sample SAMN05326650, study PRJNA326480) | marine metagenome | isolation source: seawater | place: Mediterranean Sea | collected 2009 | reverse complement strand
TGATTCCTCTGGGGGGCTTGCAGGGCGGTTTGGCGCTGGTGAGCCCCCTGGCCCTGCTGGTGCTGCGCCCGCGCTGGTTGAACCCCCTGCTGGAGAGGTTGCTGCACAGCAAGCGCCGGCTGCTGCGCGGCGATCAGGACGCAGCGGATGAGCCTCAAACCGACGGTGCCTTTGAACCACTGGTGGGCGCCCCATGGCAGCCGCTGCTGCTGGAGTTCCCCTTCCTGGCGTTTCGCTTTGCCGGTTTTGCCTGTTGCGTGCAGACCTTCAGTGGTGCTGGCGCTGTTGGCTGGGGTGGTTGGATCGCGGCTTTTGCCTTGGCCTGGAGTGCTGGTCTGGTGGTGCCCGGGGCGCCAGGGGGGCTGGGGGTGTTTGAGCTGGTGCTGCTGGCCAGGCTGGCGGAGGCACTGCCCGAGGCTGAAGTGCTGGCGGTGCTGGTCAGTTACCGGTTGATCAGCGTGCTGGCCGAGCTGCTGGCCGCTGGCGGAGCTGAGCTGGATGGTCGTTTTGAACTGCAGCAAGCAGGGTGATTAGATCCACCTGAGATGGTGCAACTGGAAACCAGGTCTTGTCTCTTGGATGCGCTGAATCAGTTGCGCCTTCCATTCAATGAATGAAGCCCAGTTTTCTGGGGGCTTCATTCATTTGCCTCCTGCGGCTTTCGCCATGAATGCTTTTGTTGGCTTCACGCTCGCTCGCTGCGCTGTTTTGCCAGCGCTGTGTTGCTTCTGCCAATTGATGCACTCATTCCCCCGACGTCCTCAGCGCTGGCCGTCCGACCGGGGTTGGCCTTCTCTCAATAAGGCCTACTATTAAGAACAAGTGCACCTCCCCGTGGCTGTTTCGGGCAATCTCCGCCAGGACTTGCATGGTCGTGGACAGCGGCTGACGCCCCAGCGTCAGCGCGTGCTGGATCTCTTTGAGCGCATCGGCGCTGGCCATCACCTCAGCGCTGAGGACGTGCACCAGCAGCTGCTCAAAGGTGACGCCCGCGTCTCATTGGCAACGGTCTACCGGACGCTCCGCTTGCTGACGTCCATGGATCTGCTCCATGAGCTGGAGCTCCCTGAGGGCAGTCGTCGGTTTGAGCTATCCAATGCCGAGGATGATGAACACCATCACCTGGTCTGTGCGGTCTGCGGCCGGACGGAGGAATTTGAAAGTCAGGCAGTCCTGGATGCTGGAGCCAATGCAGCGAACCTTCAAGGGTTCATGCTGCTGAGCTCCCGACTTACGGTGAGAGGTTTGTGCCCTTCTTGCGCAGCATTGCAGGGAGGCGGGAGCAGCGGATCTTGACCCCGTTTCTGGACGTTGACCAGCTCTGGCACCGGTATCAAGCCAGCCAGTGGTCACTGCAGAACATCAGCTTTCAGCTGCCCGCAGGTCAACTGCTGGGTCTGCTGGGCCCTTCCGGGTGCGGCAAAACAACCTTGCTGCGCTTGATCGCGGGGTTTGAGCGCCCAACCCATGGTGTGATCGCCATTGATGGACGCGAGGTGGCGTCCTCTCAGCGCTGGTTGACGCCCGAGCGCCGCGGCGTTGGCATGTTGTTTCAGGACTATGCGCTGTTTCCCCATCTCAGCGCTTGGCAGAATGCTTGTTTTGGACTAAGGCCAACGGACGACACAGCACGTGTGTCGTGGCTCTTGGAGCTGCTGGGTCTTGCCGGGTTAAGCCTGCGTTTTCCCCACGAGCTCTCTGGTGGTCAGCGTCAGCGTCTGGCCCTCGTGCGTGCCTTGGCGCCCAATCCCCAGTTGTTGTTGCTCGATGAACCGTTCTCCAACCTGGACGTTGACGTGCGACTTCGCCTCCGCGCCGAGCTGCCGCGTGTTCTGAGGGAATGCGGTGTCACGGCCGTGATGGTCACCCACGATCCGGAGGAAGCCCTCGCCATTTGCGACCAGGTCGCCGTGATTTCAAATGGTCTCTGGCATCAGTGCGCCCCTCCGCGAGAGCTCGTTGGCGCTCCGGCCACAGGTTTTGTGGCCCGCTTTGTTCTGCAGGCCAACGTCATGCAGCCGACTGAATTGTTGCCCCTGCTGTCATCTCAGCAAAAGGAGGCGCTGGCTCGCCTGGGCGGCTTGGAGGGGAGTGCTCTTCTGGTGCGACTTGAAGATGGTCGCCTTGAACCCAATCCCGGCGGTTTTGCTGAGGTGATCTCAAGAGAATTTCTTGGCCACCAGTGGCTGTATCAAGTCGCTCTCAACCCCCGTCAGCGCTTAAGGCTCAAAGTCGGACTTGAGCAGGACATCGCTCCTGGTCAACGCTGTGATATCAGTTTGCAAGGCTGCTGGACTCCCCAGCTGATCCCGTGCCAAGCCGAGGAACCAGAAGCACCGTTGCGGCCAATCCCAAGAGCATGATCAGGATGGCTGGAGCGATGGCAGCGCCAAGGCGTTCATCACCGGCGTATTGAAAAACCCTGACAGCGAGGGTGTCGTAATCAAACGGTCGCAGGGCAAAGGTCAGAGGCAGTTCCTTGACGGTGTCGACAAAGATCAACAGACCGCCGAGGAGGATGGGGCTGCGGAGCAACGGCAGGTGAATCCTTTTAAGGATTCCAGGCCAGCGCGCGCCAAGGCTGGTGGCAGCCTCCTCGATGCTGGGCGGAAGGCGTTCCAGTCCGGCATCCAGCCCCCCTTTGGCGACCGCAATGAAACGGTTCCCGTAGCCGAACAGCAGCAGCAGCATTGGCGGAATGCCAAGGGGGGCAAATAGCAGCAGTAAGGCGATCGCCAGAACCGTGCCGGGTACGGCGTAGCCCAGGCTTGCGGTGAACATCAGCCGTTTGAGAATGCCTGGGGGCGTCCAGCGGTTGCCAACGGCAAAGATGACGGCCATGGCGGTGGCAATCAGGGCGCCAAGCAGGGCCAGTGTCAGGCTGTGGCTGCTGAGGGTGAGGAGTTCTGAGAGGGATTCTTGGCGCAGTTGATCCAGGCTGAGCAGCAGCCAGATCAACGGCATGCCCAGGCTGATGCTTGGCGGCAGCAGGCAAAGGACTTGGGCTGACAGCGCGCGCCATCCTTTGAGTTGCCAGCCATCGGTGGCGTTGGTGGGACCGCCCATGTCCCAGCGCCGGCTTCGGCGTCGTTGCCAGCGCTCCGCAACGATCAGAACGGCCACCACCATCAAGGCCATCAAGGCCAGGGCCACGGCGCCTTGGGGGTCGTCCTCTCCTTGCCAGCGCTCCAGTAACCCCGTCGAGAGGGTGGGCAGGGCGAGGAGTTCAACGGCTCCAAACTCGTTGATCACCTCCATGCCACTGAGGGCCACTCCCGCTGCAATGGCGGGGATGGCCATCGGCATGCTGACCCTTAGAAAGCTGCTCCATGGCCCCAGCCCCAGGCTGCGCGCCGCTTCCAGTTGCCGGCGCCCGCTGAGCCGGAAGCTGTCGCGGGTCAGGAGGACCACATAGGGAAGGTTGGCCAGGGTGAGCACGGCGATGCACCAGCCCAGGCCAGTGATCTGAACGCCTTCGCGGCTGCCAAGATCGAGCAGCACGGCTGCCTGCAGGTAGGCCGGGGTGGCCAGTGGGATCAGCTGGCCAAAGGTCAGTGCCGCTCTGCCGGGGAAGCGGCAGCTGGCTGTGAGCCAACCGATCGCGGTGCCGAGCACAGCGACACCTAGCCCGACAAAGAGCACTAGAAGAACGGTGTTGTTGAACTGCTCAGCACCGTCGATGCCGATGCTCAAGAGGTTGCCGTTCCCGCTGAGGCTGAAGCCCACCAGCGCGATCAACGGCAGAAGATTGATGCCTGCTGTGGCAGTCAGGATCAGGCTCAGGCTGGGCCGTCCTGGGCCCCTGGATCTCCTGCCTGATCGTTCAAGCGGAGCGTTCTTGTCGTCACTCTGGCTCGCTGGAATGCTGTTCTCCGGACCTGGCTGCTGGAGCGGCACCACTGAAGTCGGTGGTGCCGGCGTGCACACGTTCAGGCCGGCTGACGAATCCGAGTCGAAGATGGCGTCAGTTCCTGCAAGTGCCTCTCAATTGTATTAGGTGGCACATCTAGCTTCCGGCCATCGAGGCCTTCAGCGCAGTGATCATCCCAGCCTGGCGTTTGGTGCGCCTGGCTGGGATGAGGCTGGCTTACTTCCAGCCGTTGGCCTTCATCAGCGCCTTGGCCTGCTTGTTCTTCGCGCCCAGTTGTTCGGCCGAGACGCCATCAGCTTTGAAAGTCCCCCACGCGTTCAGGATCCTGTTGCCCCCATACCCCTTGAGCGGATATTCGAGATTGGCAGCCGCATAGCCTTTCCCGGCATCTGGAGAAGCGAGGAACTCAATCAATTTCAGGGCTGCTTTCGGGTGATCGGAAGACGCTGTGACCCCGGCGCCGCTGATGTTGATGTGAGTCGGCTGAGGGAAGACCACGGTGACGTTCTCGGCCAAGGTCTTGTTCTCCTCACCTTTGCGCCCGTCCAGCATGCGTCCGACGTAGTACGTGTTGACGACGGCAACCCCGCAGGTGCCTTTGCCAACAGCCTGCACTTGAGGGGTGTCCTTGGGAAAGAATTTCTGGCTGACGTTGGCAGCCATGCCCTGAATCCATTGGGCTGTCGCAGCCTCACCTCGCAGAATGATCTGATCGGCCACGAGGGATTGGTTGTATGGACTCTTGCGATTGCGCAAGCACAATTTGCCTTTGAGCTTGGGGTCGGCGAGATCGGCGTAGGTCTTGATGCTGGCAGGATTAACAAGGTCAGCATTGACAATGGGGACTCGGGCGCGACGTGTCAGGGCGTACCACTTGCCATTGGGGTCGCGAAGATTGTCTGGAACAAGTTGATTCAATTTCGCTGAGCTCGAGGATTGGTAGAGGCCCATCGATGTGGCTTTCACGAGCCGGGCCGCATCGGCAAGGACCAGAACATCGGCAGGGCTGTTGGCGCCTTCTTCTTTCAGGCGCTTGAGGAGCACCTTGTCTTTAGCTTCCAGGAGCTTGATTTTGATCCCGGTCTGCTTGGTGAATTCCTTGTAGAGCTCCTTGTCCGTGTTGTAGTGCCGGCCGCTATAGACACCCAGCGTGATGTTCTGCTGGGCCTGTAGAGGTCGGAGTGAAGGGGACAGGGTCAAGGCGGTGGCTGTCAGACCGCTGAGAGCCAGAACGCAGGGGAAAAGGCGCAAGTCGAGGTTAATTGCGAATCATTCGCAACGTACACGTGGTGCCGGGCTTTATGCAAGTGGTTCTCAATAGCTTTTGATGGCTGCTGGTCCGGGGGCAGCCGTGTCTGTCATCTCCAAGGAGGGCAAGCCACAGCAGCCAAGCGATGGGCGCTGCTGAATGAGGCCAAGGCACCTCGCCAATGGTGAGCTGGGCTCAGGGAAGCTCTGTGCTCCAGCTGGCGTGGGTTTGCGGAGCTGTTGATGGCGACGTCAACTCAGGAGCCCCTCAGGCCTTGCCATCACCACAGATGTCGGCGCAGGGTTCTCAGGAAGCGTGACGATTCAGGGCCGGAAGCACATGGTCTGAACCATCGGGGATGTCATGCCCGGCTGATGGTGCATAGGGACATCCGTTGCAGCGAGGGGCCCGGAGCTCTTGTCTGTGGCTGACTGATGGCAATGAACGGCTCAGCGTCTCTGCTGCCGCACGGGAACGGGAACCAGGACGGGCTGGTGCAAGCCACCGCTGGAATCATCGTCATCCGAGTCTGCTGAGAGCCACAGCAACAATCCTGCGAGCAGGAAAACAGTGCCCAGCAGCGAAAGCTCAACCATGGCCAGCCCCGGAATTGTCCTGAACTCTAGGCAGTCTTGGCTGCCAGTGTGATCTGGCGCACCCCAAGCCCCATCACACTGCCCAGCATCACCCCGGCCATGGCGTGCCCCTTGAGCACTCCCGCGGTGATCAGCAGCGGAAGCAAAGCCTGCCCCAGCACGGCGCTCTGGATGGCTGAGGCCATGGTGCTGACGGCGACCTGGGCTGGAATGACATCAGGCCAGCACAAGGCCAAGCCCTGAGCGATGGCTGCCGCCGAGAAGATCAAAGGGAAGAACAGCCCGCCAATCCAGCCGCAACTGAGGCAGAGACCGCAAACCAGCAGTTTGAACAGCCCAATCACCACCATGGTGAGTCCACTGATTTCAAGCTCCCCTCGAAGCAGTGGGGTGATCTGCTGCTCGCCGGAGAACAGCGTCAGCGGCATCAGCACGGCCATGGCCGACAACACCGATGCTCCCAGCATCGCCTTGGCCATTGGGCCCTGCTGCCAGCGCGACAACAGGGTTGTGCTCCAGCGGCGCCAGCTGATGAACAGCAAGCCCAGCCCGCCCCCAACCGCCCCAAGCACCAGGGCCCAGAGCAGATGCACCAGCAGTTGCTGGCCGTCAGCGGGCCAGGTGTAGGGAACACCCTGCTCGCCAACGCCAAAGCGGCTGAAGCCCTGAAAGACGGCAAAGCCGGCGATGCCACTGGTCAGCCCTGGCAGCCAGCGCCAGATCCCACTTGGCAAGGGGCGCTCAGGGCGTTCCGCCAGGGCGACCCCACCGATGAGGGGCAACCCAAACAGGCCGAGTCCGCCACTGATGGCACAGGCCGCTTTCCATGGCATGGCCTTGAGCCAGCGCCAACGCGACAGCCCCAGGCTCCACTCCGCCAGAGCTCGGCTCAGCAGGGCTTCCGGGCCCAGGCTGCCGCCACCGAGCAGGGCCAACAGCCCCAGCAGCAGATGGCTGCCACGGGGCTGGATCTTGACGGCGCCCTGCTCGTGGAGCTCCTCCAATGTGGTGTGCAGTTCCGGCAATGGGGCTGCGCCACGGCGGCGCAACCATCCGATCGCCAGGCCAGCGAGAAGGGGCAGGGTCAGACGGATGGCCATTGGCGCGGTCGTGGGAAAACCTGCCGTCACGGCATGGCCCCAGCCCAGTTGGCTGCCCCAGCTGATCAGGGCCATGAGCAGTGCACCGAGACCTCCAGCTGCAGCACCGACAAGGGCGCTGCTCAAAGCGATGGCGATGGCCTCAGAGCCCATCAACGGCTCGTGGTGTCCTCGTTGTCGATCACGCAAGCCTGCAGCTGCTGGCGCAATATTTCATGGTCAAGATCGCGTCCAATCAGCACCAGCTGATTGCTGCGTGAACCCTCCCAATCGCTGTCGTCGATGGAGAACCGTTTGCCAGCCAGGTGAAACACATGGCGCCGTTCACTCTCCTGGAACCAGAGAATTCCCTTGGCCCGGAAGACGGTTGCGGGCAATTGGTTGTCGAGGAAATTCTGAAACAGGCGCAGATTCAGGGGTTGGTCTGTCTTAAAAGACAGCGATGTAAAGCCCTCAATGGCCCCGTCATGGGCGTGGTCGTGATCATGGTGACCATGATCATGTCCATGGTCGTGGTGGCTGTGATCGTGACTGTGGCTGTGTTCATGGGGGTGATGGGCATGCCCATGGCCATCCGTTTCATGACTTGCCCCATGGGTGTGCTCATGCCCATGGTCATGGGAGTGGCCGTGGTGATGCCCTTTGGGGTCTGCTTGTTCGGTGGCGACTCGGTCGGATTCAAACAGCCCCACACTCAGCAGCAGCGGCAACTGAACATTGCCCTTGACGGCATGGAGAATCCGTGGATCGCTTTTGATATCCGAGATCATGGTCTCGACTTGCTGCACCCGCTCACGGCTGACCAGATCGGTCTTGTTTAAAAGCAGGATGTCGCCGTAGACCACCTGGGCCCTGCCGACCGATGTATCAAGAATCTCCTCGCCAAAGTTTTCAGCATCAATGACGGTGATGATGGAATCCAGTCGCGTGAGATCACGCAGGTCGCTACCGAGAAATGTCATGGCGACCGGTAAAGGGTCCGCCAGCCCAGTGGTCTCCACGACGATGTAGTCCAGGGGCTCGGGACGTTCAAGCACCTTGTAAATCGTGTTCAGCAACTCATCGTTGATCGTGCAGCAGATGCAGCCGTTGGTGAGCTCCACCATGTCGTCGCCCGTGCTGATGATCAGCTCATTGTCGATGCCGATTTCACCAAACTCGTTGACCAGGACAGCGGTCTTGAGACCTTCTTGGTTCGCCAGGATGTGATTCATCAACGTGGTTTTCCCAGCCCCGAGAAAGCCGGTCAGGATCGTGACCGGTACCGGCGGCCTGCTCGTTATTGCTGTCATGCAACTGTCCTTCACGACTTCCACGCCGCCAGTCTGGCGCCCGTGATCAGAGCTGGAAAGCAAAACCCTCAGCGATCGACAGCAGGTGTCACGGTTGAGCCGACACCAACCGTCAAAAAACGCCAAATTGGAGTTGACCGAGGTTCGGCATCGCGATGACCTTCCCGCCTTTGTTGACCAGCAGCCAACGACGGGCCTGGTTCTGTGTCACGGCTGCTGTGATGTCTCTGCTGCCAGCGCCGCTGTGGGCCCATGGCAAGGGCCTCTACAAAACCGAGTCTGAGGCCCAAGCCCGCGCACAGGAACTGGGCTGCAAGACGGTCCATCAGAACAATGGCCGATGGATGCCCTGCAGTGATGAGGCTGAATTGCACCGCATGCTCAGGCGTCAATGAAGGCGCGTGGACTTCATCGCGCCGTCGTGATCCTGGCTGCGGCGCCCTTGCTGCTGACCTCACTCACAGGATCGCTCTACAGCCTGCTGCTGGAGCAGGGGATTGATGCGTTCTGGTTGCTCAAGATCCATACCGGACGTTTTGGACCGCTGAACCTGCAGCCTTACTACTCCTGGCTTTTGGGCCTGCTCACCGTGGTGGCGATTCTGTCGGGCTTGATGTTGCTCAGGCCCAGGCCCCGCAAGTTGTTTAAAAACTGACGATCACCCCACCTCGGAGCACGTGCTCTAATCCGTTGTTGCCGGCATCAAAGATGTAGGTGGGCTCACATTCCAGAAAAAGTTCCCAGCGCTCGGAAGGCGTCACGCTGATATCCAGCTTGCCGAGCAGATTGGTGTCAGGGCTGGTGTTATCCGTCCAGGCGAAACCCGGTCCCACTTCAAACGCCATGGCCACCTGTCCGGCTTCAAAGGCGTAGCCCAGGCGTGGGCTGGACTGGATCTGTTCTTGATGGCCGCCAACGGCCCAGTCGCCTTGTTCTGAGCAATGGCAGCAGCCAGCAGAACCCTCTGCTGCTGTCCGCCAGAGAGCATGCCAAGACGGTCCTTGACGCGATGGCCAAGGCCCACTCGTTCGAGAGCTTCTTGGGCCGTCATGCAACGGCTGGTTGGCCGCTGTCGAGGCTGTCGCAGTCGCACCATCTCCAGCGCAGTGATGGGGAAGGACCAGTCGATACGTCCCCGCTGCGGCATCAGAGCGATCTGCTGGCGGCAGGATTGAATCAAGACTCCTCCGATCAGCACATGGCCAGCGCTGGGGGTGAGCATGCCTTGCATGATCTGCAGCAAGGTTGATTTTCCAGCGCCGTTAGGCCCGATTAATGCCGTCAGTTCGCCTCTTCGCAGCCTGAGGTTGATCTCCTGCAGCACGGTATTGCGGCCATAGAAGTGGCTGATGCCACGGGCTTCGAGGCTTGCTTTATCGGAAAACTCAAGGCTCAAGGTCGGCATTTGATGCAGTGACCAAACACCTCAAGGGTGTGGAACAGGGGGGTGAATCCTGCTGGGGTGTGCAGGTGCAACCCCTGCTCCTCCACAGGGCATCGCGGCAGTGGAACACTGGTGCCGCATTCCAGACAGGTCAAGTGGTGCACATCGCGCTCCAGCGGGGCATACAGCGCCTCTCCTGAGGGGAGATGCCGGCAGCGCACTTCGCCTTTCTGCTGGAGCACCCTGAGATTGCGATACACAGTGGCCAGGCCCATCGGCAACTGCTTGTCCTTCAGCAGGACATGCAGAGCTTGTCCGCTCAGCTCGTCCTCACTGGCTTCCAAGATGGCCAGGATTTGCAGTTGGCGTGCGCTGAGGCTTTTGGCCATCGCGAAAGCTTGAGCGGCTGGAGTTTAGGAGCCAGATTCGATCGCCCAAGCCGGTCGTGCTTCCCAGCAGGCGGCATTGCTGCTGTTTTCGCGCGCCTCCACCTTCCAGCACCAGGAGCGACCACCATCCCGTTCCCAAAGCAGTTCATTGGCTCGCTCCCAGACCCAGTGCGCACTGCCTTCCATGCCCACATTGGCCATCACGCGCAGATCCAAAGCCCCCAATGCATGCAGACGCTGCCAATCCCCCAGCAGCGGATCACTGGTGTTAGCCAGAAAGGTGTGATCGAACTGCGCATTCAGCAGGATCCGTAGCTGCTTGAGTCCGGAAAAATCCACCACAAACCCGGTTGGATCCAGCTCAGTGGCTGCAAACCAGCAGGTGAAGCTGCGGCTGTAGCCGTGCACAAAACGGCAGTGGCCAGGATGGCTCGGCTGGCGATGGCAGCAGGGAAATCCCTCGAAGCTCTTGGAGCAGGTGTACATGGCGCTGCCGTGCGCTGCGAAGCTAGGTATTCAGTCTCCCCTGTGCCATGGCCGAGCCAGTGCAACTGCCGCTCGATCAGCTTCGCTTCAACGCCGATGGTCTGATTCCCGCCATTGCTCAGGACTGGCTTGATGGCGCCGTGCTGATGGTGGCCTGGATGAATCGCCATGCCCTTGAGCGGACTCTGGCGACGCGGGAGGTTCACTACTGGAGCCGATCACGCCAGGAGCTTTGGCATAAAGGAGCCACCAGTGGTCATTTTCAGGATCTGCGCGAGATCCGTTACGACTGCGATGCCGATGTCCTGCTGTTGACCATTGAGCAGCGCGGGGATGTGGCTTGCCACACCGGGGCCCGCAGCTGTTTTTACGAGGCGGGCCCGGTGCCCACTGCCGGAGGCGCGACGGCGTTGCCACCGCCGGCTGATGCCTGCACGGAATTGGCTCGCGTCATCAGCGGCCGTCGTGATCAGCCGGAGGAGGGCAGCTACACCAACAAGCTGCTGGCTGGTGGCGACAATCGCATCCTCAAAAAAATCGGTGAGGAGAGCGCTGAATTTGTGATGGCCTGCAAGGACGATGACCCCGAGCAGATTGCCGGTGAGGCGGCTGATGTCATCTATCACCTCCAAGTGGCCCTGGCGCACCATGGTGTGGATTGGCGCCGCGTGCAGGAGGTGCTGGCGGCTCGCCGCGGCGCACCACGGCGGCATTAAGCCATCAGCGCAGCCGCTCGAGCTGTCGTGATGGCAGCCAGCCCGCATGGCCAACGGCGCCGGGAATGGGATTCAACTGGAGGTCATCCACCGTCAGCAGGTAGGCCTGGGGTAGGGGCAGCGGTTCGAGTTCCAGCCGCAACGGACGCAGCAACAGCAGCAGGGCCCGCCGGCTTGGGTCGTAATGCATGGGGCTGCCAGGATCGAGCTCGTACCCCGTCAAGGGTTGGCGCAGCAGGATCTGGCCCTGGCGGTTGAGCTCCACCAGCTCCAGCAGCGGGGTGCGGATCCCGCTCAGCAGCAGGATCCAGATGCGATCAGCAGCACCGGCACAGGCGCTGGCCACCAGGGCTTCGTTGCCGATCCAAAGCTGTTGTGGGGGCTTGCCTGGTTCCAGTAATTCAAGCGAGCGGCGGTAGTCAGGCCAGTGGCGCACCAGCAGGGCCCGGCCGGCCTGGGGGCAGAAGCTGCTGAGGTCGCGAAGGCCGGGGAGCACATCCCGGCGCGGCGGCAGGGGTGGCAGGGACTGCAGCACCAGGCCATCACGTTCGGGCACGACGGCCAAGCCCCCCTGGGGCACCAGGCGGATGGGACCGCCAGCACGGATGGCCAGTTCGCGTCGCTGACCGCTGGCGGACCAGAGCTGCACCGAGGCCTGACGCTGCTCAAGGGTGGAGCGCTGCACCAGCAGATCACCGGGGTTGTTGGTGCTGAGGCTGGCGAAGACCACAGGCTCCCGTTCGAGCTCTTCGGGTTTGCCGGCCTGCAGCTGCGCTGATAGCGGCAGCCGCCAGACCCGTTTTTCCAGGGGATCCCGGGCACTGACCAGGGCGACGCCGCTGCCATCTCCTAAGGGGAGCAGGTCATGCACTTCACCGGGAAAGCGGCTGAGCACCCGCCAGCCACGGCCTTCTTGCCAGCTCAGCAGCTGTTCGTCGTCTCCCTGGGGGCGGCTGGCTACCAGGGCAGGCCGCGGCTCCCAGCGCCAGCGGGTGGGAGCCAGCTCCTGGCCGCGCTGGTCACGGCCGCCGAGGCGCAGCTCCACCGGTCCTTCAATGGCCTGGTTCCCGGTGAGTTGCAGCCGCCAGCGCGTCCCCTCCCCCAGCAGCTCATGGGGTAGGTCTGGCACCAACTTGAGTTGTTGCCGCAGGCTGGTTCCATCCATCGGACGGCTGAAGCGCAGTCCCAGGGCCGCCAGGGCCGAGCCCGGGGCTGCAGGCTCGAGGCGTTGCAGCCGCGGCGGTCGCCGCTGCAGCAGTTGCTGCTGGATCAAGGCCAGCCCCAGTCCGGCGAGCAGCAGCACACCCCAGCGTTTCATGGCTCGAGAGGCCGCTCCGGCTTGGGGATGGATCGGATCGCATCAGCGACGACGATGCTGCGTAAGCCCCCTTGATGGCGCTCCACCCCCATTGCCCCTTGGATGTCGAGCCATTGGTCTGCCTCGGGCTGAGCTCCATCAGGCCAGAGCACTGGCAAGCCCACGGGCGTGGCATCGGCCAGACAACAGCGCACCGTCAGGCGCGCCAGTTGAGGGGGCTCGCCTGCCACCGGCAAGACAAAACCGCTGATGCGCACCGGATCACCGCGGTAGAGCTCGGGGTCGGGTTGGCTGCGCAGCAGTCGCGCCCAGTCCGTGAGGCTGCGCTGCTCCGGTGGTGAAAAAAACGTCAGCGCCTGATCGCTCTCGCCCAGATCACTGCTGGAGCGGTTGGCAGCCAGGGTTGAAAGGGATGGTTTCGGTGGCAGCGCCAGCATCAGCGGTGCGGCTAACAGCATGATCAGCGCTGGTTGTTGCCCGCTGCGGCGCCCCGGTGGAAACCGCATGGCCAGCAGGGCCAGCGCCAGCAGCAGCAGGCCGGCCACCAGGACCAGCCAGTGGAAATCCGCCTGCAGCAGGAGGTTGAGGCGGCCACTGCTCCAGGCCTGCAGCAGCACAGCGCCCCAGAACCCCAGGGCCAGCGGCGGAAGCCAGTTCACAGCAGCAGCAGGTTGAGCCATTGGCCGATCAGCAGGACAGCCAGCACGACGCCAGCCAACATCAGCAGGATGCCGCGGCGCCGAAACAGGCGTGCAAACAAGCTCAGGCTCTTGAGGTCAATCACCGGTCCGAGCAGGAGAAAGGCGAGCAGGGCTCCTGGTGTCACCAGGGCGGCAAAGCCCAGGGCAAGGAAGGCATCGACGCTGGAGCAGACGCTCACCACCACCGCCAGCACCATCAGGCTGATGACCGAGAGGGTGGGCGCCTGGCCCACGGTCAGGAACAGATCTCTGGGGATGAGCGTTTGAATCGTTGCCGCAATGGCGCAGCCCAGCAGCAGCAGGCTTCCCAGCTCGAGAAATTCCCGCAGTCCGTGGTCCAGCAGCACGGCGAGAGACGGTCGCGCTGGCTCCACCACCGCCGGTGGCGGCGCCGCCTGAATGGAGCCGATCAAGCCGCTGCGGCGCTCCAGCAAACTGGCGCGCTCCAGGGGCTGGCCCATGCGCCGCTCCTCCAGCAGGTCGGGCGCCAGAAGGGCAGCTTCACTGAGCTGCTGCAGCAGGGCCGTCAGGGCCAGGGCGATCAGCACGCTGCCGAGGGGACGCAGCAGCAGCAGCCAGGGACGATCCGGAAAAGCGGCCCAGGTGCTGAGCAGCACGATGGGATTGAGGACGGGGGCGGCAAAAAGGAATCCAAGGGCTGCCCCCATCGGTGCCCCCTGGGCCATCAGGCGCCTGGCCACCGGCACATTGCCGCATTCGCAGGCGGGCAGGGCAAAGCCGAGGGCGGCACCGCTGAGGGGGCCCAGCAGTGGATGTCGCGGCAACCGCTGCAGCAGGCGGCCCCGGGGATCCCAGGCGCGGGCGATGGTGGCGATCGCCACACCGATCAGGAGGAAAGGAATGGCCTCGAGCAGCAGCCCCTGGAACACGGCCCAGACGGTCTGCAGCTGAGGGCCAAACGACCCAATCACCCCTAGCTTGAGAATGGTTCCCATTCAGGCTGATTTGGCGTGGCGAAGATTGTGATCAGGATCGCCGGGACTCTGGCATCTGTCCCTCTTTTGCTGTTGGCGGTGGCCTGCGGTTCGGGCAGCCAACAGACGGCAGATCGCTCGGATCAGGGCGATGGCCAGCAGCCTCGAACGACGCTGCAGGTGGTGACCACAGTGTTGCCCGTCAATCTGTTCACGCAGGCGGTGGCGGGCGATTGCGCCACGGTCATCCCGTTATTGCCTGCAGGGGCTGACACCCATGCCTTCCAGGCCCGCCCCCAGGACGTTGCCACGCTTGGCAAAGCCCAGGTGCTGGTGATCAATGGCCTTGGTCTGGAGGCATTCATCGAGCCCCTGTTGAAGAGTGCTGATAATCCCGACCTGATCACGATCGACAGCAGCCAGGGCATCACCCCCCTCAAGCTCGAGGACCACCCGTCAGCTGATCACGGCCACGACCATGGCCATAGCCATAGCCATGGTCACAGCGAGGCCGAAGGGGCCGTTGATCCTCATATCTGGCTCGACCCTCAGCTGGCAGCCCAACAGGTGAAGACGATCCGCGATGGGTTGATCCAGGCCGATCCAGGTTGCGCCGATGGCTACCGCGAGCGTGCTAAGAGCTACCTGAGTCAGTTGAAGCGGCTGGATGACGATTTAGCGAATCAGCTGGCGCCCTTCCGTGGTCGCACGGTGGTGAGCTATCACGAGGCGTTGGGCTATTTCGTGCGTCGCTACGACTTGAAGGCTGAGGCCCTGGTGACACTGCCCAGCGATCAGCCAACACCTGCTGATGTCCAGCGCGTCAGCGCTGCGCTCAAGCAAGCCAACGTCAACGGGGTTCTCACCGAACCTGGGGGGGGCAGCTCAGCCCTGCAGGCGCTCGCCAATGACCTTGATCTCTCGTTGAGCGTGTTTGATCCGATGGAGTTGGTGCCCGCTGAGCAGCAGCGCATCCCTTCGCTGTACATCAATGTGATGCAGAGCAATGGTGCGGCGGTGACCAGCACGCTTCAGCCTTGAGCCGGCCTGTGCTGGCTGTCTCTGATCTGCGTGTTCGGCGCGGAGATGCCCTGGTGGTGGACGGGGTCAGCTTTGAGCTGCACGCCAGCTCTGACACGGCCTTGATCGGACCGAACGGTGCTGGCAAGAGCAGCCTGGTGCTGGCGCTGCTGGGACTGTTGCCCCACCACGGGGGCAGCATCGAGCTGCTTGGCCATCCACTGCCTCGCAGTGGCCGTGTTCCTGCCGCCATCCGCGATCAGGTCGCGTACCTGCCTCAAAAGCTGCAGCTCGATGGCCGCTTTCCTTTATCGGTTCGAGAGTTTGTGCGTCTGGGCTGCAGCCCCTGCTGCGACCATCGCCAAGCCGTGCCGGCTGTTCTGCAGCGGCTGAATGTGGATCATCTGAGCCGCCGCCTGCTCAGCGAACTCTCCGGGGGCGAATTGCAGCGGGTGTTGCTGGCGTTCTGCACGGTTCACCCAAGGCGGCTACTGGTCTTTGATGAGCCCCGATCCGGCCTCGATCCCCAGGCCACGGAGCAATTTCAGGAGGTGTTGCAGCAGCTGCGCCTTGAGCAGGGGCTTTCGATCCTGCAGATCACCCATGATCTGCAGATGGTTCGCCGCAGCTGCGACTGGGTGCTCTGCCTCAATCGCCGCCTCTGCTGCCAGGGCCCCCCTCTGCAGACCCTCAGCCGCACCGAGCTGGAGCGGCTGTATGGCACCGATTTGGTGCTCTATGAGCATCGCCACCATCACCACCAATGACTGCGGATTGGACCACCAGCCTTGCCCTGCTGCAGGAGCCTTTCATGCAGCGCGCCTTGCTTGGTGGGCTGATCACCGGTGTGCTGGGTGGATGGGTCGGCAGCCTGGCGGTGCTGCGCCAGTTGTCCTTTTTTGCCGAAGCACTGGGGCAGGCCTCCTTGTTGGGCATCAGCCTCGCGTTGCTCTTGAGCTTGAGCCCCCCGCTGTTGCTGATCCTCTTTGCCTTGGGATTCGCAGCACTCCTGAGGGTCTTGCTCCAACGCAGCGCTCTTTCCGCTGATGCCCTGCTGAGCCTGATGTGCTCCAGTGCCCTGGCCCTCTCCGTGGTGCTGCTGAGCGCGCTGCCGGGAGCACGCTTAAGCCTGCAACAGCTGCTCTTTGGCGACATCCTCGGCATCGGCTGGAGCGACCTGATGCCGATGCTGGTGCTGTTGATCGTGACGCTGGCCTATGGCCTGATCAGCCGGCGAGCCCAGATTCTGATCAGCGTCGACCCTCTGTTGGCACGCTCCCGTGGTGTTGCGGTGGAGAGCCACCGCATGGCGCTTTTGGCCCTGCTGGCTTTGGTGGTGGCCGTGTCCATCAAGGCGGTCGGTGTGCTGTTGATCAGCGGTTTTGTCGTGATTCCAGCCTGCACGGCACGATTGCTGAGCCGTAGTTTCAGCGCCTACGTGCTGTTGGCCTCTGGGCTTGGTGCCCTCTCGGCGGTCCTGGGCCTGTTGGGTTCAGCAGCGTTCAATCAGCCGTCCGGGCCGATGGTGGTGCTGGTGCAGGCGCTTCTGTTTGTTCTGACGCTTGTTCTGGCCGTGCTGCTGGCACCGCGCTCGGCTGCTTCAGCAGCCACTGCAGTGTCCGCTGATCACGCTCACTGAGCTCCAGTGGTGGGGAGGCCCCTTGGCTGGCGGCCATGACATCACGGCTGTCGTCGCTGTGACCCCAGAGGCCAAAGCCATGGCCCAGCTCATGCAGTGCTGTGGATTGCAGCACCTGCCTGCGCAGGCCGGGGCTCAACAGCACCTCCACCTGTGGTTCGAGCCTGGGGCTGCTGATCCCCTGGCGTTTGACCTGCTGCAGCCTCAGATAGGCCCTGCCATTGCTCGCACGCCCGTCGCGCAAGGGTGGACGGCGGCGCCAGAGGCGCAGGTGCGCATCCTCAGCAGCGCTGACGCGTTGGAGCTCGATGTGATCAGCCCATTCCCCTAGGGCGGCTTCGACCGCTTCCCTCCAGCGGCGGTCCCAGCGGTCATCACTGCCAGGTTCTACCCACACGCACCACTGCGGCAGGGTGATCCACCCCGCGCGGCTGGGTTTGAGACGCGCGGCATAACCGGGAGCTGCAGCTGGGGCCGGTGCTGGCGCCTGACGGGGTGGTTCCGGCGCTGGCTGCCGCCACTGCACCGGAGCACAGGGGATCATCCGGGTAAACCGACTCCGCGCGTCATCAGGCTGGCCATGAAGGGCAGGCTGCCAAAGGCCAGCAGTTCAATGTTGATGATCCAGCCAATCCGCCCAGCGGTGCCCTCACTGACGCTGGGTGCCTCGCCCTTGCGCAGGGGAATGGCCCAGAGGATGTAGGTGATGGTTGGGTACAGCGACAGGGCCCCAGCGCCGAGATACAGGCCCACCTTCCACCAGAACAGCGGGTTTTGCGTGTAGAACTCGCTGCCTTGACCGAAGTAGAGAACGCGCATGATGCCGCTGCCCAGCAGGGTCAAGGCCGCCAGGCCGTAGATCACATCGGTGACGATCAGTTTGGTGGCTGTGCCCTGATCGGGGTTGGCGCGAATCATCAGCCGCTCGGCGGTCAGGGCCGCAAAGCAGACCATGAAGCTCAATTCGTGGGCGTAGGCCATGCCGGCCCGGCTGAGGATCTCCTGGGGCATCACTGCGGTGCAGAGAGCGTGACCGTACCCCGGAGCGGTGGTCGACTGCGGCATCGCTGCATGCCCCCTTATGGATGCTCTGGGAAAAGCAATTGAAGAACTAAAGGTTTAACACTGAATGTGTTGCCGATTCGTTGCACAAAGCGAAAGGGAATGTTCAATCGTTACGCCGCTGTGAACTGCTAACCAAATACAAACTTGGAAGCCTTTATGAGAGCTGCCAGGAATGGAAACTTGTCCCCTAGTTTCAAAACATGCAACCGCACGGAAGGCGTTATGACAACCAGTTCATTGAGCGCATTTCTTGGGGAAATTGGTCGCCACAAGCTTCTTACTCCTGAACAGGAATTGACCTTGGGCCGCAAGGTGCAGGCCATGGTTCCGCTGTTGGAGAAGCAGGCTTCTGAGTTGACCGATGAAGAGAAAAAGCTGCTGCGCCAAGGCGAGCGGGCTAAAAATCAGATGATTACGGCCAACCTTCGTTTGGTGGTCAATCTGGCCAAGCGTTACCAGGGAAAAGGGCTTGAACTGCTCGATCTGATTCAGGAAGGCACCCTTGGGCTCACGCGTGCTGTTGAAAAATTTGATCCCACTCGAGGTCACCGTTTCAGTACATATGCCTATTGGTGGATCCGTCAGGGATTGAACCGTGCGCTCTCAACGCAGAGCCGCACGATTCGCATTCCGGTGAACATCAATGAGAAACTCACCAAACTGCGTGCCGCCAAAGCGCGTCTGTTTCAGCAGAGTGGTCGTCAGCCTGGTGCCCCTGAGCTCGCCGATGCCCTCAACCTGCCTCTCGATGAAGTGGAGGATCTGCTGGGCTGCGAGCTGCGCAGCGTCACGGTCAGCCTGCAGGGCGTGGTGAAGTCCAAGTCCGATCCCTCCGAATTGGTGGATGTCCTCCCCAGTGAAGAGATGCCCCCGATGGAGCGGGCTGAATTGGATGAGCGCACCCAGGCGGTCTGGAAGTTGCTGGATCAGGCCAACCTCACCCCCAAAGAGCGCACCGTGGTGATGCTGCGCTTTGGGCTCGATGGCACCAATGAGTGGCGCACCCTGGCTGAGGTGGCGCGGCAAATGGGCTGCAGCAGGGAGTACTGCCGCCAGGTGGTGCAGCGTTCCCTGCGCAAACTGCGCCGCGCCGGCATCCAATCCGGTCTGGTGGAAGCGGGCTGACACCACTGAATCGCTGCGGAATGGCAATCTGGAAGCCATCGGGGCACTCCATGGACCATGGCCTCCAGCAGCAGCACCAGTCTCAATCCCGACCAGCTCGAGCAGTTGGAGGGCTTTCTCAAGGATTGGCTGCGCCACAGCGGCCGTACCCAATCGGACCTGCGCCGTGCCCTGCGGGCTGGCTCGATCCGCATGCCGGTGCTGTTGCAGGAGCTTCAACGCACGGTGGTCAGCGGTGGTGTCAGTGCTCTGGCTGAACGTCTCTGCGGCATTGAGGCCCAGTGGCTCAGTGGCGTTGAGGAGCCCGAGGCTGGATCTCCGGTCGCGGTGGATGACATGTCCCAGCTGGATTTGCTGCTGAAATCCATCCAGAACGACGCCGCGTGATGCTGGTCTGGGGCAAAGTGACGCCAGTTCTTGGTCTTGAAATGGTGCGTCGGCTCCCTCTGGCCCTGGCAGCCGCAGCGCTGATGCAGATCCCGGCCCTGGCTCAGTCGGGCAGCTACATGCTCGGACCCGGTTCCAATGTCGGCGAGGCCAGCGAAGTCAAGGAGGACAACTGCGTCACCGCGGCTGATGGCTCGATCACCTGCAACACCAAGCTGGTGAATCCCCCCACCGACACCAAAGCCAAGCCTCAGTTCGACCCGTTCTCCAACTGATTCCCCCTGCTTGTGGCACCACTTCGGCGATTGCTCGATGACGATGGCTTGTTCCAGCAAGGACTGCTGCGCTTTCAGCGCATCTTGGCCAAGGTGCTGGCTGCGGCGATGGTGCTGGTCATCATTGCCGCCACAGCGCAGCTGCTGATCGTGATCGGCTACGAGATGTCACCGGCCGAGTTCCCTTTTCTGGTCGATGAGCTCGAGACCGTGCTGGGCCAGGTGCTCGAGCTGCTGATCGCCATCGAGGTGCTGGAGAACATCACCGCCTACCTCAAGGACCATCAGATTCAGGTGGAGTTGGTGTTGGCGACAGCCATTACCGCCTTGGCACGCAAGATCATCGTGATGCCTGAGGCCACGGCCGCCTCTGACAAACCGCTGTTGGTGTTGGCCCTGGGGGTGAGTTGCGTCAGCCTCAGTGCGGCTTACTGGTTGGTGCAGCGCAGCAGGTCACGGATGCGCTCAAGTTCCCGCTGACGGGATTCAAGATCCAGCCGGCGGTGTTCCAGCCGTTGATGCAGTGGAGGGTTGCAGCGGCCTTCTTGCAGCAAGGAGCGCAGCCCCAGCAGTTCCAAACCATTGCAGCGCTGCTCCGCATCAATGTCCCGTCGGATGGTGCTGAGCGAGAGGGACCCGATCACTGCATTTCTTCAGCTTTCCTTAACCCCAGCTTACGGTTTGCCGGGGACCAGCAATGCCCCCATGCCCTGCTGCAGCAGAACGCTGCGCACCCCCTGGTGGAAGCTGCTCCAGTTGCGGGGTAATTCCCGCTCCAGCACACCCTGACTGCAGCCCATGGCGATCAACTGCCCCTGCTTGCGCATCTCCTTGCTGTAGGCGCGCACCATCGACTGCAGCAGCGCATCGCGAGGCATGGCCTCTTGCGCTGCTGTCGGGGCTGAGTCCAGCCAGGCCTGTGCTGCTTGGCGACCAACGGTTTGATCCCGGTCGCTCTTCGCGATCTGGCGGCAGACCTTGAAGGCATTGGCCGCGTCTTTCATCGTCTGACGGCCGGGTTGGGCCTGTGCAGCCGCCGCCACCAGCAGCATCAGCAGGGCAAGGCGGGCCATGGATGCAGCGGGGCACAAAGCGCTGACAACTTACGGGCCAGGCGCCTGGCTGTCGGCATCGACAAACAGTGCCAACCAAAGGCAGCCGTTGCCGCCATCGGTGGCCTCTACCCGATGGCGGCGGCGCGGCTCAATCCAGAGCCAGTCGCCGGCGTGCAGTGCACGGGGGTGCGCCTCATCGGCAAACCGCAGCTGGGCGCTGCCTTGCAGCAGAGCCACCCACTCCCCCTGGCGTTGCTCGTACCACTGGCCTGGCGGTGTGGCGGCCGCGCAGGAATGGATCCGCTCGAGTCGCACCTGCCCCTGCTGCAAGAGCACATCGGTGCGCTCCTGGCCCGGCGAGGGAACCGCACTGGCCAGCAGGTTGGCTGTGCGTCCTGGTGCTGGTGGATCGCTCTCGCCCCAGCGCCGGCCGATCTCCAGCCCCAGAGACGACGCCAAATCCACCACCTGCTGGTGGGTGTCGCAGCGCGCCAGTTGCTGCCGCAGCTCTGGATCGGTGTCGATCAAGGCCACCAAGGCATTGAGTTGCTCCACTTTGTGGAGAAAGCGCTGCAGCTGCTCTTCTGCCATGGGAGCGGGTGACGCATCTGACCGATGATGGCGTTGTGCCTGCCCGTGTAATCCAATTGGCAGAGATAGGCGACTTAAAATCGCTCCAGTGCGGGTTCGAATCCCGCCACGGGCACTGAACCATCGCGCGCGCGCTCTTGCTGGACTCCCTGCTGACCTTTTTCACCGGCCCGGCTCTGCCTGTGCTGCTGGCCTATGGCGCGCTCGGCGGTGCCTATCTGCTGGTGATGCCCCTGGCGCTGATCCTGTGGATGAACCGCCGTTGGCATCAGATGGGGAAGATCGAGCGAACCGCGATCTACGGACTGGTGTTTCTCTTTTTTCCTGGGATGATTCTCTTTGCGCCCTTCATCAACCTGCGGATGGCAGGGCAGGGCGAGGCTTGATCGGATGACAAGGGCCAAGGCACTGCTGCTCACCCTGGCGGTCTTTCTGCTTGGAGGAGCGGGCTACTGGGGATTTGCCGCTGCTGGATTTGAGGATTTCGATGCTGGTATCGCCGCTTCTGTGGTGCTTCTGGTGGTGGTGGTGGGCTGGACGGCCACTTATTTGACGCGGGTGGTGACGGGAAAAATGACCTTCATGGAGCAACGCCGCCGCTACCGCAGCGCTTACGACGCCATGGAGACAGAAGCGATGCGTGAAAAGTTCAACAGCCTCAGCCCGGCAGAACAGGAGGCCTTGCTCAAAGAGGTGGGCCAGCTGGAGCCATAGGCTGCGGCGCAGCAACCTGCGCCTGCTCCGATGACCGTGGCCTCCGGCTCGACTGCGATCACCCGCTGCTTTGAGGGGCTCAAGCAGCGCGGCCGTTGTGCGCTGATGCCGTTCCTCACGGCTGGTGATCCTGATCTGGCCACCACATCAGCGGCCCTGATGGCCCTGCAGGCCAATGGTGCTGATCTGGTGGAGCTGGGCATCCCCTACAGCGATCCGCTGGCTGATGGCCCGGTGATTCAGGCTGCTGCCAGCCGCGCCCTCGATGGGGGCACCACCCCTGGTGCGGTGCTGGAGATGCTCGCCGGGCTCAAGGGTCAGCTGACGATGCCGGTGGTGCTGTTCACGTACAGCAATCCGTTGCTCAACGTGGGCATGGAGGCGTTCTGTGCCAATGCCGCTGCTGCTGGGGCAGCGGGTTTGGTGGTGCCCGATCTGCCGCTCGAGGAAGCTGAAAAGCTCTCCCCCATCGCTGCTGCAGCGGGTTTGGATCTGGTGCTGCTGGTGGCACCCACCACGCCGTCTGAGCGCATGGCCCGCATTGCTGCGGCCAGCCGCGGCTTCACCTACCTGGTGAGTGTCACGGGGGTCACCGGTGAGCGGGCCCAGATGGAATCACGGGTGGCGGGCCTCGTTGGCCAACTCAAGGGGTTAGGGCCCACGCCGGTGGCTGTGGGCTTTGGGATTTCCGGGCCCAAGCAAGCCATTGAGGTGCGCAATTGGGGCGCTGATGGCGCCATCGTGGGCAGTGCTCTGGT
>MDTB01199752.1_pt1 | contig 22667 bp, 20 predicted proteins | sample 811161 | NCBI WGS metagenome assembly MDTB01 (sample SAMN05326650, study PRJNA326480) | marine metagenome | isolation source: seawater | place: Mediterranean Sea | collected 2009 | reverse complement strand
GGACCCTCTGATTAACAGTCAGATGCTCTAACCAACTGAGCTAAGGAGGAATTTACTTTTCAGTGTGGGCAAATATATGTAATATTTTTAAAATTTGATTTTTTTTTAATTAAATCTTTAAATCTGAAAATTTAAAGAATAAAAGGTATTACTGCTCTTCTTTTATTAGGATATTCTTTAAAAGAATTAATGTACCAATTGTGGTGGTTTAAAGCTCTTGGAATTAAGTTAAAGGAAGTCCATAATGCAAAGCTTGCAGCTCCGAAATTAAAAACAATTATAGCAAATCCTATCCACTCAACAATTTCACCAAAATGATTTGGACAAGAAATATATTCAAAGATACCTCCCTGAGGAATTTGATAATCTTTATTTTCTTTACGTAAGGATATTAATTTATCATCAGAGGATCTATTAATATACATTCCAGTAAAAAATATGATTAGTCCAATGAGTGTGTTAATTCCAAAATCAAGTTGTGATATATTCCCTATCTCATAACCGACAAAAAATCCATTAAATAAATTAAAAATGAATGCACTAATCACAATCACTAAAGGCATCTTTTTTCCTTTAGTGTTAAGCTTAATTGGAAATAATATGGTTCTATAGAAATAATGTAAAATCCATAATGAAAGTATTAATATTATGATTTTATTTTTTTCAACAGGTGAAATTAAAACTATTACTGGCATTAAGAACAGGGCAGGTAATTCCATCCAAAACCAGCCCCATTTATTATCGATAGTAATTCCCCATTCTGAATTCGAGTGTCTTCCGTAGGGAGCAATTGTTTTTGAAAAAATAAGAAATAAGAAAGTACAGAATCCTATAAAAACCCAAAGGAATAATAATTTATAGAACCAGTCCATTTCACACTATGAGATTAAATAATTTATAGATATCATTTCCATTAGCAAATATGACAAGTGCCAATAAAATTATGAAACCTATTACCTGTACAGTTTCCATAAATTTATCTGATGGTTTTCTTCCCGAAATCATCTCATAAACCAAAAACATTGCGTGTCCGCCATCCAGAGCAGGAATAGGAAGTAAATTTAAAACACCTAGCATAACCGAAAGAAGAGCTGTTGTGTTCCAAAACGAGTACCAATCCCAAGTTGAAGGGAAAATATTTCCAATAGCAATAAAACCTCCAAGGCCTTTGTAAGCACCAGTGCTAGGATTAAAGATTGCAACTAATTGGTCAAAATAAAAACCCATAAATGAAGCAAAATTATTTGTTCCTACAACTATACTTTCTAAAAAAGAATATGAATTGTTGGAAACCTCTATGAGGCCTAAATCAACCATGTTTTGTACAGTTGCTCCATGCATAATGCCTAGCTTACCTTCTTCGTTAACATTGAGTGTTTTTTTAATTCTAAAGGAATCTCTTATTAATTCCACTTCTATTGTTCGTTTACTATTTTGTTGTAACAAAGGAATTAATTGATCAAGGTACTTTATCTCTTGTCCGTTAACAGAAACAATTTGATCTCCTTGCCTTATATCGTAATCTTTATTCAAAGATTCCTCAGAAACACTTTGAATAATAAACGGCATTCTTAATTCAAATGAAGACATGTCTTCAGCTGATGATAATTTTCCTAAAAAATCAACTGGCAATTTAATCTCAAGGATATTTCCATCTCTTTCAACTTGGTAATATGCAGATCCAATAATTGACTTTCTTAAATCAGAATATGTTTCTAATTTTTCTCCGTCAACAGTTATTATCTTATCACCCGTCTCAAAACCAGCTTCAATTAAAATTGGGTTTGTAATTACAAATCCGTCATTCAGAGAATCTAGTGAAATTGAAGAAGATCCATAACTGTACGCCAATCCTATATAAATAATAATTGCTAAAATAAAATTAATGGTCACCCCACCTAACATAACAATAAGCCTTTGCCATGAGGGTTTAGATCTAAACTCCCATGGCTGCGGAGGTTTAGCCATTTGCTCTTTATCCATGCTTTCATCGATCATGCCTGAAATCTTAACATATCCACCTAGTGGTAGCCAACCCACACCCCATTCAGTTTCTCCAATTTTTTTCTTAAATAATGAAAAGTTTACGTCAAAGAATAAATAAAATTTTTCAACTTTTATCTTAAAGTATTTTGCTGGCCAATAATGACCAAATTCATGTAAAACAATAATTAGCGAAAGACTTAAAATAAATTGTGAAACTTTAATTAAAATTTCCATATGATTGATTAATTAGCTGACAAAAGTAATTGATTAATAGTAAATTAAAAATATCTATTTTGATTATTTAAAATAAAACTATTGTATTTTTGCATACCGCAAAAAATTGATTGAATTTGAAGCTATTTAGAAAAAGAGATTTTATCACTGTAGGATTTATTTTAATTTTTTCTGCAGCAGCTGTTTATATGTTTTACACAATTCTTAAACCTGTTGAAATATTACCTGTATATCAACCAGCTGAAGTAAATGAAAAACTAGTTGATTCCTCAATAATTCATATTGCCAAATACCACAAAATAGCTGATTTTAAATTGACTAATCAAAATGGGAAAGAAATCACGCAAGCTAATTATAAAGACAAAATTTATGTTGCTGACTTCTTTTTCACGACCTGTCAAGATATATGCCCTGTTATGACAAAAAATATGTATAAACTACAAGAAGAACTTAAAAATGACAATGAAATTTTACTTTTATCTCACACGGTGATTCCAAAGATTGATAACGTTAAGCAGCTAAAAAAATATGCGCTCGAAAACAAAGTTGATGATTCTAAGTGGAATCTAGTTACAGGAGATAAAAAACAAATATATGATCTGGCAAGAAAATCCTATCTTGCCGTTGAAGACAGTAACTTTAACGAATTTGACATGATTCACACTGAAAATTTCATGCTGATCGATAAAGAAAAACAAATTAGAGGTTTTTATGATGGGACAAATTCTGAGGAGATAAATCGGCTATTGAAAGATATAGATGTTCTTAAGCAATCATATAACAAATAAAAAAATGAAATATATATTAATTACAATTTTTCTTTTAAAATTTAATCTATTTACTTCACAAGAATTGATAATCGGAAAAGAGATAGTTGATCCGGGAATTGTCTTTATATTCGAAGGCGCCATAAAGGATCATGTGATGCCAAGCGGAATGCACCTTAAGGAAAAGGATACAAATATTCATATTGAAGCAAGAGTAAATTGGGATAATAAAAATATACCTGAGGGTACGCCTACGTCTGGTTTTGTTGCTTATCTGCATATTACTTCTAGAATTACGAACCAAGAGACGGGTTTAAGTACGTTCGTTGATCTCACCCCCCATATCAATCTTATTGATAATTATCATTATGCAAGGAATATCTCTCTGCCTGGTGAAAAAAATGAGTTATATAAGGTTGATTTTAATATAATGCCTCCAACGAATATTGAACTTTCATTTCACAGAGACTGGTTGGATTTATATGGTGATAAGCTTATGTCTAGCCAATATTTTTCATACCATGATGTTAATTTTGAGGAAATAGCAAGTGCTGTAAGAAAATAAGCCTATCCCAGAGCTACATCTAAACACATCATAACTATAAATCCAGCAATTAGTCCCATTGTGGCAATATCAGCATTTCCACCGCTTTGACTTTCAGGAATTACCTCTTCTACAACAATGAATATCATTGCACCAGCAGCGAATGCTAAAGCATATGGAAGTATTGGATATACTAATATTACTATTGAAGCTCCAATTACTGCAAAAATTGGTTCAACAATTGCAGAAAGTTGACCCCACTGCCATGATTTAAATCTACTGAAACCAGCTCGTCTCATAGGCATAGAAACTGCAAACCCTTCCGGAGCATTTTGTAATCCCATTCCTATTGCAAGCGCTATAGCTCCACCAAGAGTGAATCCAATATCCATTCCTGATGCCAGTGCACCAAAAGCTACTCCTACAGCTAAACCTTCTGGAATATTATGAATTGCAATCGCTAACACAAGTAATTCAGTTTTTTTCAGGTCCGTTTTAGGACCCTCTGCTTCCTCAATTTTTTTAAACAAATGTAGGTGTGGGATTTTTTTGTCAAGAAAATATATGAAAAATGCACCGAAGAAAAATCCTATTGCAGGCGGTAAAAAGGAGGGTAAATTTGTTAGACCCAGCTCGTGCTGTTTTTCAACGGCAGAGATTGCAGGCGATAAAAGTGACCAAAAGCTTGCAGCAATCATCACGCCTCCAGTAAAGCCTAAGGCTGCATCTAAAAGCTTTCTGTTCGCAGACTTAAAGAAAAATACTAAAGCAGCTCCTATGGCTGTTAGCATCCAGGTGAACATTCCAGCAAAAAAAGCCTGAAGGACAGGGTTATCTAAGCTAACAAAAAACTCTTCCAAATTCAACGTGATTGTTTCCATAATATTATTTTGACTAAAATAAGAAAACAAAACAAATTTTATAATAAAACATTTTATATTTGCAGTAATTTATAATTATTCTAGACATGTACCCAGAAGAACTAGTTTTTCCTATGAGAAAACAACTTACCGATCAAGGTTTTAGTGAACTAAAGTCAGTTCAAGATGTTGATAAAATGATTTCTAATAAAGGCACAACCTTAGTAGTTGTAAACTCAGTATGTGGATGTGCAGCAGCTAATGCAAGACCAGGTGCAATCACAAGTTTATCTCATGATAAAAAACCTAATTATCTTACAACCGCTTTTGCAGGTGTTGACCAAGATGCCGTTGAAAAAGTAAGATATTATCTGGCTCCTTTTCCGCCCAGCTCACCAGCAATTGCTTTATTTAAAGATGGTGAATTGGTTCATATGCTAGAAAGACACCACATTGAGGGAAGATCTGCAGAAATGATTTCTGAAAACTTAAAAGCAGCCTACAGCGAACATTGCTAATTATAGTAGTTTAAAACATCTAAATTGATTTTTTGCTTCAATTTGCTCAAATCAATAACTTGAATTTTTTTAATTTCGTTTTCCCTTCCATAGTTTTTATAAACCGTGAACTTCAAAAAGGTTGGATTTGATATATCCTGAATTGAGTAATTTTCTAAATTAATAATCCATTGACCCTTATTGGATTTTTCAATTATAAATTCCTCGGTATTATATCCATAGTTTAACTCATCTTCTAATAAATCTCTATTATCTAAGATGGTATGTGACCAATTATAGTATTTCTTTTTTGGATCAACAAATTGAATATTAAATTCAGCCAATGGATCATTCCATTCAAAAATAATACGATAATCATTTCCAAAGTTTTTCCAATCGTTTTTGGGTATAAAGGTTTTAAGTTTATTTAAGGGGAAGTCTGAAGAGCCAAGTTTATCGGCTTTGGTCCAATATAAGTGTGCTGCCTCATTTACGACAGTTTCTTGTAAACCCTGAATATTTACCGAACTAAGCTTGTCATTTAACATCATATCATATGTGCTTGCTGATAAATCATATTCTCGATTCTTCATATATATAAGAGCCAAGTCTCTGTATGTTTGTTCATCCAAGGGTCTAATCTTAAGTAATCTTTGATACACAATTTTAGCGCTGTGGAAATCTCCGATCTCCTCTAGTTTGTAAGCTATAGTTTTTAAGGCCTTGGCATTATCCTTTGCTTTTTTAGCTATCGATCTCAAAATATTAATCGAAAATTCTTTATCAAAATTTACAAAATAATCAAATGACTCAATGTGAAAGGGGATTGAAAACTTATAAACTTCATCTATCATGTTTTTAAATAGTCTTTTTGCTTGACTAAGTGATTGTGAATTTATATAATCAGTTATATAATAAGGTTTTAATGAGTCTAAATCAATAGTAAAAACTTTTTCTGTGTAGTCATTTCCCTTGACCCTCAGAGAGTTTAAAAGCCTTTCAACTTTTTTTGATTGTGACTTTAGTTTAACTAAAAACACCCCTCCTCTTCCCTGGCTACCGTATCGGTTAGTTGAGGCTAAAGATCTTAACAGAGTTATGCTTTCAATCTGTTGTGGGTCGATAAAATCTGGAACTTCCTCATAAATCAATCCATCCACATCAAATATGGCTGCAGAAACATTATTAATGGAAAGTGACCCTCCTCGAACATAGATTTGAGTTTTAGCTCCGGTTGATAATGCCTCCTGAACCTGTACGTTTGCAAACTTACCACGTATAACATCAATTATGGTTGTTGCTCCTACTGAAATATTTTCGGAAGTAATTGTAGATGTAGAGAAGCCAATAGATTTTTTATTTCTTTCACCATAACCAGTATCAATATTATCAGAGGGATCCTTATTGCCGGTAATAGTTACCTCATCTAAAATTTGAGCATCAGTTTTTAATAAAATATATTTATCATCTAAGCTCTCCACTAATAATTGCTTTTCGATCATTCCTAAATAATTAACAGATAAAATATCGTTAATATCTGCTTTAATTTTAAAAAACCCTTCAAAATCTGATTTGGACTCAATAAGTGAATTTTTAACTTTTATTGAAGCTCCTTGAATTGGCCCCTTTGCAGTGAATACTTTACCGAACAAATAATTATCACTAGTATCTTTTTCATCAAACCACTGATTAGATTCTCGTGATTTTTTTAAGAAAAATTTATTTGTATTGTTTAAAAATTTATAGAGGTTTTTAGGTTTTGTTTTGATAGTATCATAGCCATAAGCTGTGATAATGAATATATCATCATTGTTAATGTCTTGATCAATATAGTTTAATGAAAAATTACCATTTTTATCGGTCAATACTCCAATATTTTTAGCAATAAATTTTACCTCGGAAAAAGGAATTCCAATATTCGTTTCATAATCTAAAACTGTTGCTTTTATGTTAACTTCTATAAGATCTTTCTGCTGGGAGATTGATAGCTGAAATATGCAAAGGAAAAGTAAAAAAGCAATTCTTTTCAATTTGATTATTTTCTTGCGAATATCCTATATTTTTATGTAAGCGGTGTTAAAAAACACATAATATTTAGTTAAAGTCTGGATCTCGTTTATTTAAAAATGCGGTGGTTCCTTCAATAAACTCTTTCGTTTCAAAACATTTACTGAATTCATTAATTTCAACCCCATAACCATTTATACCATCAATATAATTCGCGTTTACACTTTTAATAGCGTTTTTTATTCCATTTGAGGAGTTTAATAAAATTCTTTTGGCTAAATCTTTTGTAAAAATCATTAATTGCTCCTGCGAAGTTTTATAGTTTATTAAACCAAAAGCTAAAGCTTCGTTAGCATCAATCATTTTTCCGGTCATAATCATATCCATGGCTCTTCCTTTTCCGATGAGTTGAGGTAATCTCTGCGTACCACCATAACCAGGGATCAAACCGAGCGATACCTCAGGCATTCCCATTTTAGAATTTTCAGAGGCAATTCTTATGTGACATGCCATTGCTATTTCTAAACCGCCTCCAAGCGCATAACCATTTATTGCAGCTATTATTGGTTTTGGAGAATTTTCAATAGTTTCCGATAATATTTTATGACCTGATTCTGAAAGCTCAAAGGCTTGTTCCATTGTAAAGCTCACAAGCTCTTTAATATCAGCTCCTGCTATAAATGCTTTTTCTCCAACTCCTGTTATGATTATTAATCTGATATCTGAATTTGATATAGATAATTTAACAGCATGATCAATTTCAGAAAATGTTTGCATATTCAAAGCATTAAGTTTTTCTGGTCTATTAATAGCTATAATATTAATGCGATTTTGAATTTCATATGTTAGATTTTTGTACGACATATTCATTAATTTTTTGGAAAGGTAATATTAAAAGTAGTTCCTACATTACTCTTCGATTTAAAAGTTATCTGACCATTATAAGCTGTTACTATATTTTTTATCATTGATAAGCCCAATCCCATTCCACTAGATTTTGTTGTAAAGCTAGGCTCAAATATTTTTTTCATATCGGTTTTTGATATACCATATCCGTTATCAGAAATTGAAATCTCAACATTGTTGTCTTTTTCACAAATATTTACTTCGATTTTGGGATCTCTATTGTCTGGAATTGCTTGAAACGCATTTTTCAAAAGATTAGTGATAACTCTAATGAGTTGTGTTCTGTCAAAGTTTGCAAGAATTTTTTTTGATGAATATTTAAAATTAATATGATCCCTGTTAAAAATATCAATAGCAAGCTCAACCACCTCAACAACATTTAATTCTTCTTTTTTTGGCTCAGGCATTTCAGCAAAATCTGAAAATGCTGTAGCAATAGAGCTCATAGTATCAATCTGCTGAATTAAAGATTCGCTAAATTCTCTTATTCTTTGTTTACTAAAGTCCTCACCTTTGCTAAAGCCTCGCTCAAATGTTTGAATACTCAATCTCATGGGGGTTAATGGGTTTTTAATTTCATGAGCTACCTGTTTTGCCATCTCCCTCCACGCAGTTTCTCTTTCGCTTTTTGCAAGTTTAACAGCGCTACTTTTTAGCTCATCTATCATTGTATTATATGAGTCAATTAATGCAACCACTTCTCGAGGTGTATTTTTCACATTAATTTTAACATTTTGATTTTGAAGATTAGTTTTTTTTATAGTTTCTCCAATAGAGTCTAATGATTTAGTAACAAAATTTGATATAAAATATGCAATAATAAATGCTATCAAAATCATATTTCCATGAACAAAACCTAGGCTGATTAAAAATCCGCCTAGCTCTTCTTTACTACTTGAATCATCTGCAAAATAAGGGATGTATATAATACCTAATGGTTGATTTTCAAAATTGGAAACTAAATTATAAGATGATTTAAAGTAGCTTGAGTTTTTATCATTGACGACATATCTTCCAGCGTTAAACTCCTTAAAATAATCTAAAATTTTCCCATCTAATAAAGTAGTTCCTCTAACACCTGTTAAGGCAGTTGAGCTTTTTATTAATACTCCTTCTAAATTATAGAGTTCAAATTCCAAATTATGTACATCAGCCATTTGCAAAACCGTGCTATTATTTAGTAAACCAATAGAATCAATTCCATTTTTTTTTAACTCATATTTTATATCAACAATTAGATTATTTTCTTTTCTTTCTAATCTTCCCTCGTGATATTCAGAGTTTTTTTTATTGAATTGATATAAGGTTACCCCGCCGATCATTATAGATTCAACTACAATAAAAACCATCATGTAATAAAAAATTCTTGAGCTTAATGAAATATTGTTATTTGGCATTTATATAATTTGAATATACGGGCTGTTAGTTTAAAATAAATTTAGTAATAATTTAAAAATCTAGAAATTTTCATTACATATATATACAAATAATTAGAATATTAAATTCATATCTTTGGCAAAAAATAAGGGAAAATGAAAAAGATTTTAAAATGGATGATAGTTTTTTTAGGGTTTATAGTTTTATTGATTTATGTATTTAATATCGATTACATCTTTAGAGGAATACGAACCATATATCTAACTGGAAATAATACTGCTTTTATTTCTGATTACGAATATTTTGACAACAAAGAAATAACAAGCTCTGAGCCTCAGCCTTGGGCGCTACATAAATATTATAATGAGATTCAAGAATCTGACAAGCTTAAGTTTTTAAATGAAGAAAGAAAAACAAAATCATTCTTGGTCATTAAGAATGACAGTATCCTTTTTGAAAAGTATTATGATGGTCATAAACAATACGATATTTCAAACTCATTTTCTGTTGCAAAAAGTATTGTTACAAGCATGCTGGGAAAGGCAATTATGGAGGGTAAAATAAAAAGTTTAGATCAGCCGGTTAGCGATTTTTTTGAAGAATATAAAGACGGGTTAGCAGCTGAATTAACAGTTAGGGATTTAGCCTCAATGTCATCTGGAATGAAATGGAATGAGAAATATTACAGTGTTATAAATATTACATCTGAAAGCTATTTTACAAACGATTTAAGGTCCGTTATTTTAAGGCAAGAAATTGAAAATAAACCTGGCCAAAGCTTTAGGTATTCTAGTGGAGACACCCAACTATTAGCCATGGTTTTAGAAAAAGCCATAGGAACAAATCTTTCAGATTATTTAACCGAAAAATTCTGGCAACCGATGGGTGCAGAAAACACTGCACTTTGGCAGATTGACAGTGAAGAATATGGTATGGAAAAAGCATACTGTTGTATTGCAGCTACAGCGAGAGATTTTGCAAGGTTTGGTAAACTTTATGTAAACAAAGGAAAATGGGGTAAGAATGAAATTCTTGATTCGTCCTTTGTTGAGCTTTCATTAGAGCCTGTTTTTGATGACAGCCCCTTCTATGGATATGGCTGGTGGCTATACGAATATAATGGCAAAAGAGTTTTTACAATGAATGGCTTTAGAGGACAATTTGTTATCTCTTTCCCTGATGAAAATATAATTATCGTAAGACAAGGTAAATATAATATAGAAGGAAGAGTTAGTAATCAGTCTGGTGATTTATACAACTATATTTCTGAAGGATATAAACTAGCAACTGCAATAGAATAAACTTTGAAATTAGATAAAGAAATACTGCTAAATATAAATAATCTCAGAGTTAGAACTGTTGAAAAAGAAAATCGTAAAAATTTAATTAAAGGCATTTCATTTAAAGTCAAAAAAAATGAAATTATCGGGCTTGTAGGTGAATCAGGTAGTGGAAAATCTATGACATCTTTATGTATTCTTGGTCTTCTTGAAAGAAAGAAGTTTAAAATTTCTGGAAAAATCATATTTAACGGAAAAAACATCTTAAATCTCGATAAAAATGAGATCAAGGAAATCAGAGGTTCTAGTGTTGCAATGATTTTTCAAGAGCCCATGAATGCACTGAATCCAACAATGAAAATTGGCAAACAACTCTATGAGGTATTTAAAGCTCATGAAAATTTACCCTTTGAACAAACAAGTGAAAGAATTAAAAGGCTTATCAAAAAGGTCAAACTAAGTGGTGTGGAAAATTTACTAGATAAATATCCTCATCAGATATCTGGCGGCCAAAAACAAAGATTAATGATTGTTATGGCGCTATCATGCAACCCAAAATTACTTATAGCAGATGAGCCAACAACAGCATTAGATGTATCAATACAAAAGGAGGTAATTGAGATTTTGAAAGATCTCAAAAAAAGTGAAAACTTATCAATATTGTTTATCTCACATGATTTAAAACTTGTCTCAAGTATTTCAGAAAAAATCATAATAATGAAAAATGGTAGAATAATAGAACAAGGGTCAAATAAAAAAATCTTTAATTCACCAAAAGAAGATTATACGAAAGCTCTATTGTCTTTAATAATTGATGACAAAAAAAGATTAAAAAGGTTGCCAACGGTTGAATGTTTTAAGGAGGGTTTCAAAGGTGAGGCTGAAACTAAAAATAAAAGAAATAAAAGATTAAAAAATATATATTCAAGCGAACCTATTTTGGAAATTAAAAATTTGTCAAAGTTTTATAATACTTCAAAAAAATTATTTGAGAAAAATAAAGGATTTAGGGCATTATCAAATATTAATTTAAAATTATATAAAGGGGAAACTTTAGGTTTAATCGGAGAGTCAGGATCTGGTAAAACTACTTTATCAAATGCAATTGTTAAAGTTCAACCATATGAAGCTGGACAAATACTATTTAAAGGAAAAGATATCTCGAAAATTAATGGAAGAGAATTACTGGAATTTAGAAAAAATGTTCAGGTTATTTTTCAAGATCCATATGCATCATTGAACCCTCTTCAAAATATACTTCAGGCAATATCAGAGCCAATAAAATTTCACGGAATTTATAGCAAAGAAAAAGTTCATGAAAAATGTAAAGAAATAATAAACGATGTCGGTCTTGATCAAAGATTTTTAAATCATTATCCTCATGAGCTTTCCGGTGGTCAAAGACAGCGGGTATGTATAGCTAGGGCTATCAGTGTTAATCCTATAGTTCTAATATGTGACGAATCTGTTTCTGCTCTTGATGTTTCGGTTCAAGCGACAGTATTAAACCTCTTAAATGTGTTAAAAGAAAAATATGGGTTTACTTACATTTTTATATCCCATGATCTTTCTGTGGTTAAACACATGTCTGATAAAATTATAGTATTACATAATGGAAAGATAGTTGAATATGAAGATTCTGATTTGCTTTTCAAAAAGCCAAAAGATAATTATACCAAAAAACTAATTAAAGCATCAATATAGGAATGGATAAAATTTGGATTCCAAAAAATTATGAGAAATCAAATTTATTTCAATTTGAAAAATATTTGGAGAAGAAATATAATTTGTATTTTTCAAATTACGCTGAATTGCATAATTGGTCAATAAAAAATCTGGAATTTTTTTGGGAATCAATAAGTAACTTTTATAAAATCCATTTTGATACTCCTTATAAATCTATATTAAATAAAGAAAACCCTTTTTATAAAACCAAATGGTTTGCGGGCTCAAAACTTAGCTATTCAGCTCACATTTTACGTAATGCAAAAAATAATAAAACTGCCATTGTATATAAAAGCGAATCAAGTAATATAATTGAAATTTCATGGAACAGCCTATTGGAAAAAGTTAAAGAAATAAGGTTTAGCTTAATCGATTATAATATTAAAAAAGGTGATGTAGTTGTTGGCTATTTGTTAAATCATCCAGACACCATTGCCGCTTTTATTGCGGTTAATTCCCTGGGGGCTGTGTGGTCATGCTGTTCACCGGATTTTGGGGTAGAAAGCATTGTAAATAGATTTAGTCAATTAAAACCCTCTCTACTTTTTGCGCATCAGAAATACACTTATAATGGAAAAAACTTTAATCAAGAAGATAAAATTAATGAGCTTAAACGCAATCTTCCATCATTAAAGAAAACTATTGTGTTTGACTCAAGCTTTGACAATTGGAACCTAAATTCTAACTACTGGATTGATTTTAAATTGGAATCAGTAAACTTTAAACATCCTATATGGGTTCTTTTTTCATCGGGGACAACTGGAAAACCAAAAGCAATAACTCATAGTACAGGTGGTATATTATTGGAGCAATATAAATCTCTTTCATTACACCAAAATTTAATGAATGGTGATAGATTTTTTTGGAATACCACAACAGGTTGGATGATGTGGAACTATTCAATAGGTTCGTTTCTTTGTGGGGCAATTCTTTGTATTTACGATGGTTCAGCAAATTTTCCAGAAATCGGAGTACAATGGCGATTTGCAAAAGAGGCTAAAATTAATCATTTTGGAAATGGGTCCCCTTTCTTTATTGCAAGTATGAAGCAAAATATAAATGATGTTAATGATAAAGATTTAAAGTTTATTAAAACAATTGGAGCAACTGGCTCTCCATTATCAATTGAGGCTTTTAAATGGTTACAAAAAAAACTTCCAAAAACTCAAATAATCTCATTAAGTGGTGGAACCGATGTGTGTTCAGCTTTTATTGGGGGTTGTGCTAAATTGCCCGTTTACGCTGGTTTTTTACAATGTAATATGCTAGGTGCATCAATTCAAGCTTGGGATGAAAATGGCAAAAACGTTAAAGGCCAAACTGGTGAGTTAGTTATTACAGAACCCATGCCGTCAATGCCAATATACTTTTGGGGTGATCATGACTTTAAGAAATATCATGAATCTTATTTTGTGAAAAATTCAGGGGTGTGGACTCATGGAGATTGGATATTTGTTGATGATTTGAAAGGAATATTAATGCAAGGAAGGTCAGATGCAACATTAAACAGAAACGGGATAAGAATTGGCTCCTCTGAAATTTATTCCTCTTTAGACACTATCAAAATAATCAAAGATTCATTGATAATTGATATAAATGTGGATGGCAGCAGTAAACTTATTTTATTTGTGGAATCAGAACATGAATTGGACCAAAATCTCAAAAGCAAAATTAATAGAGTAATAAAAAACAAATGCTCTCCTCGACATACACCAAATTTAATATTTTCAATATCTCAGATACCTTATACAATTAGCGGTAAAAAAATGGAGATTCCTATAAAGAAAATTTTTTTGGGACAAAGCATAAATGATGTAGTTTCTAAAGGTGCAATGAGAAATCCAGAATGTATTGATGATTTTTTAAAGATTAAAAATCAATATCTAAAATCTCCTGTTGGGTAGTCTTTCCTGATTGGATACTGTCAATTATAAACTTTTTACAATCTAATTCTATGCTCAATCTTTTTGGCTGGTCAAAAGGTTTATTAGAAATTAGTAAGGTTGAATCTTGATAAACACTTTTCATATAAACCCCCCAAATTGGTAAAGCCATTGACGCACCTTGGCCATATGCTATATCCTCAAAGTGAATTGCTCTATCCTCAGCTCCTACCCAAACACCTGTGACTAAATTTGGTACCATTCCAATAAACCAACCATCACTTTGGTTTTGTGTTGTGCCAGTCTTTCCAGCAATGGGGTTAGTAAACTCATATGGATAACCGGTTACAACATTTTGATATGCCCTGTTAAATTCATCGGCCCCGGTTGTTCTCAGCCTTGTCCCAGAACCTGCTTTGGTAACGCCCTCTAACAAATTAACAGTAACGTAAGCAGCTTCCTCACTTAATACGTCTCTGGTAACAGGTTGGTTTTCATATAAAGTTGTTCCATTTTTATCTTCAATCTTTTGAATGAAAACCGGCTGTGTATATACACCTTTATTTGCAAATGTTGAATAGGCCGCTACCATTTCATAAACACTAAGATCTGGTGTTCCTAAAGCTATTGATGGAACAGGCAGTATTCTTTGTTCTATGCCCAAATCTTTAGCTAATTTCGCAACGGTACGCGGACCAATTCTATCCATTAATCTGGCAGTAATAGTATTAACCGAATTCGCCAAAGCATTTTTTAAGGTTCTAGTTCTTCCATACTTATCACCCGAGTTCTTTGGGCACCATTGTTCAACATTACCAAATTTGTTTTTTTCAATACAAAACTGGCTGTCTGGAAATGTGTCACATGGTGATAATTTTAGCTGATCTATTGCTGCAGCATAAACAAATGGCTTAAAAGTTGATCCTATTTGACGCTTACCTTTTTTCACCATGTCATATTGGAAATGTCTGTAATTCATGCCTCCTACCCAGGCCTTGATATAACCATTTGTTGGATCCATAGACATCATTCCTGGCCTGAAAAAAGACTTATAATATTTCATTGAATCTAAAGGAGTCATCGTTGTGTCAATTTCTCCTTTCCAGGAGAAAATGGTCATCTCTTTTGGTATATAAAATGATTCTTCGATTTCCTCATTATTTTTTTTCAAATCATATTTCATTTTCCTCCATCTTTCAGATCTTTTCATTGATACTCTTAATAGGGTGTCTACAGCACCACTGGTTAATTCACGAAATGGGGCAATAGAGTCATCTAAAGTTTTATTTTGTTCAAAAAATTCTTTCTGAAGCCTAGGCATATGTTTTAATACGGCATTTTCAGCCATTTCCTGCATTGAATAATTTATTGTTGTGTAAATCTTTAAACCATCAGTATTTAAGTTATACTTAGACCCATCAGGCTTTCTGTTTTGTTCATCATTTACCCATATTTTCATATAAGCTCTTAGGTATTCCCTAAAGTATGTTGCTAAGCCCTCACGATGTGACTCAGGAGTATAGTTTAAGTTCAATGGTTGCATTCTAAGAGAGTCAACTAAAACTTCATCTAAATAATCATATTTTTTCATTTGACCTAAAACAACATTTCTTCTATTCTTAACCCCAACTGGATTTCTGTGGGGTCTTGGATTATACAAAGAAGAGTTTTTTAGCATTCCGACTAAAATTGCTGATTCGTTTATGTCTAAGTCAATTGGCTCTTTACCAAAGTAAATTCTTGCAGCGCTTCTAATCCCATCTCCGTTATTTCCGAAATCATATAAATTTAAGTATTGAGTTATAATTTCGTCTTTTGTATAGTGCCTCTCTAGTCTAACAGCTATTATATATTCTTTAAATTTCTGAGTGAGTCTTTCAATTATATCTCTTGAACCCTCACCAGTAAAAAGCAACTTTGCTAATTGCTGAGTAATAGTACTTCCTCCACCGTCTTTTCCTAACTTTAATACAGCTCCAATTGTCCTCTTAAAATCAATTCCAGAATGAGAGTAAAACCTAATATCTTCAGTCGCTATTAAAGCATGAACAAGATGACCAGGAAGCTCATCAAAATTTACAGGAGTTCTATTATCATTAAAATAATATTTACCAAGTGTCTTTCCGTCTGAACTGATTACTTCGCTTGCTAGGTTAGTTTTTGGATTTTCTAAAACCTCTAAATCTGGCATATCACCAAAACCCCCAACCGAAGCAAAATAAAATATAGATATAATGATAGTAACTGGGGTTAAAAAAAATAACCACATTAAGGATGAATAAAATTTGTACCTGTTCTCCAATTCTATTTTATTTTTTCAACTTTATATCCAACATCGATAACTCCATCTAAAGATTCTAATCCCGCCACCCTGTTAATAATTCTAATAGCATGTTCGATTGAAACAAAATATTTTGTTTTCTCATCTAATCTAATACTTTCTTTGTGTAATAGTGAATTCTCTACAATATTAATTCTCCTTTCACCGGTAAAATTTCCATACTTATCTGCGAGTTTATATTCCAAGGTGTCTATTGATATTATATTTAAGGAATCCCTAAGTGAAACAATTAAAAAAATATTATTAAATGGGTATTTTTCATTTATTCTAAGATTAATAAATGACTTATATGATTGTCCCTTTGAGAAATTTATTTCAAAACTGAAATTTTGAATAGAGTCCTTATGCCAGATACCATTGACCGAATTGTATTGAATATACTCGGCATTTGGATTGCAAGATGCTAATAAAAAAATGGAGATTAAGACTATTTTATGGTACATTTTTTTTAAAAGTTGTTACATTATTTGTTCTACCCTTTTTAAAGATATCATTACTATTTTTTTGGCCTTTTCTCATCTTTTTTTGAATCTCATACGGCATTTCACTGATTTCAAGACATCTTTGGGAACAACAATTCTTCATTTTTATTTTACAGTCATCACATTGAATAAATAATAAGTGACATGCATCATTCGCACAATTTGTATGTACATCGAATAATGCCCCACATTGATGACAATTTGCAATAATCTCATCACTAACTTTCTCGATCCTTCTGTTGTCAAAAACAAAATTCTTACCTATAAAGTTATTTTCTAATTTATTATTTCTTACCTGACGTACATATTCAATAATTCCACCTTCAAGTTGATAAACTTTTTTAAACCCTTTATGTTTAAAATAAGCGCTGGCTTTTTCACATCTTATTCCACCTGTACAATACATAAGTAAATTTTTATCCTCTTTATCATTCTTAAGTTTATTTTCAATTACATCCAGTGAATCCCTAAATGTATCTACGTCAGGGCAAATTGCATTTTTAAAATGTCCTATCTCACTTTCATAATGATTTCTCATGTCTAGAACAATTGTGTCTTTCTCTTTCATCAATTTATTAAAACCTTCAGCGTTTAAATGGACACCCTTTTTTGTAACATCAAAGGTCTCATCATTAAGTCCATCCGCAACTATTTTATTCCTTACTTTGATTTTTAATTTAAGAAAAGATTTGGTCGCATGTTTTAAGGCAATGTTAAGTCTAACTTTTTTTAAGAACGAAATTGATTTTAGGTGATCAGAAAAAGTATTTATATTTTTTTCAGGAAGTGATAATTGAGCATTTATACCTTCCTTCGCTATATATATTCGGCCTAATACATCAATAGAATCCCAAAAAACATATAATTCGTCTCTAAACATTTTGGGATCACTAATCTTTGCATACTGATAGAATGAAAGATTAATTCTTTTTTGACCAGATGCGTCTAAAATTCTAGATCGTTCATCAGCGCTTAATTTATTGTACAGTTGCATGCTATACTTTTTGATTTAATGACAAAAGTAGAAAAAAAGATAAAAATCCTCTATCAGTATATTGTATTGTGTAAAAAGATATCCTAAATTAGTAATGTAAAAACTTGAATTATGGCCAACGACAAAGCAGATAAATTAAAAGCATTAAAATTAACCCTCGACAAACTGGACAAGACATACGGAAAGGGTACTGTCATGAAAATGGGGGATTCACCTGACGAAAATGTTGAAGCAATTTCATCAGGCTCATTAGGCTTGGATATTGCATTAGGTGTCGGTGGTTACCCAAAAGGTAGAGTTATTGAAATATATGGACCTGAGTCATCTGGAAAAACAACTTTAACTTTACATGCAATCGCTGAGTGTCAAAAAAAAGGTGGTATTACCGCATTCATTGATGCAGAACATGCATTTGATAGGTTTTACGCTGAAAATTTAGGTATTGATATTGAGAACTTAATAATTTCACAGCCTGATCACGGGGAACAAGCTTTAGAAATTACTGATAATTTAATCCGTTCTGGAGCTATTGATATGGTCATAATTGACTCAGTTGCTGCACTTACTCCTAAAAGTGAAATTGAAGGTGAAATGGGGGATTCAAAAATGGGACTACATGCTAGACTAATGTCACAAGCTCTTAGAAAACTTACTGCCTCAATTAGTAAAACTAATTGCACAGTAATTTTTATAAATCAATTGAGGGAAAAAATTGGGATTATGTTTGGAAATCCAGAAACGACAACTGGTGGAAATGCTCTAAAATTTTATGCCTCAATTCGACTTGATATAAGAAGATCAACACAGATTAAAAGTAGTGATGGGGTGGTTATGGGTAATAAAACAAGAGTCAAAATCGTCAAAAACAAAGTTGCTCCTCCTTTTAAATTAGCCGAATTTGATATTATGTACGGAGAGGGTATTTCAAAAGTTGGGGAAATCATTGACCTGGCTGTTGAATCAGAGATAATAAATAAAAGCGGATCATGGTTTAGTTATGAAGGAACGAAACTTGGTCAAGGAAGAGATGCGGTTAAAACTCTTTTAAAAGATAATCCAGATTTAATGGAAACTCTTGAAACAAAACTAAAAGAAATTATTTAAGATTCTCTTAAGTCTTCAAGCATTAATTTCCTTACATCTTGACTCAATTTTATTCTGTCATCTTTGACCATACCTTTTGTATCAATCGGATCATGAATTTTGACTCTTAATTTTCCGGGTGTACCTTTTGATCCTCCAATTAATCCTCCAAAACTCCACGGAAAACGCTTTTTATTATCCAAAAATGTCATCGGAACGATAGGCACTTGATGTTCAATAGCCATTGTAAAAGCTCCGTGCTTAAAAGGAGCTAATTCAACATCTAATTCAGGTACCGTGCCTTCTGGAAAAATTGCAATGCTAGTTCCTGAATTTAATTTTTCTTTGCTTTGTTTAAAGACCTCCTTCTTACTTTCACTACTTGATCTGTCTACCAAAATCATTGTTCTTTTGTAAATGTATCCGTAAATTGGAATTTTTTCCAATTCTTTTTTCCCTATAAAAACAAGTGGGTTTTTTCTAACAGTTGAGACAAGCAGCATTACATCAATCATTGATGCATGATTTGCCACAAATATGTATGGAGCCCCTTTTTTAGTTTTTAAGCCTCCTTTTTTAGAAGGGAACATTCCCATAAAAAATAAAATTAAATCAGACCACAATACCCCCATCCCATAAAACTTTCTATACCAATTTTTATTTATAAGGATAAATATAAAAGCAGGTAAAATAATTATAATAGTAAATACGAATACTAACAAGTAAAACCATATATTGTAGAATGTCCAGAAAATGTATTTTGCTGCTTTCACAAGTTTCAAAACTAATTAATTTATTTTAATAAAAAATTTAACTTTGTCATTATGGGTGGAAAACTTAAAAGGATACTGACCGGGGTTCAAAGCACCGGAATACCTCATTTAGGTAATATTCTTGGGGCTATTATTCCTGCAATAAACTTTTCCAAAAACGATAACGTCGAAACATATTTATTCATTGCCGATTTTCACTCTCTTACTCAAATTAAAGACTCTGAAGAATTAAAACAAAACACTCTATATACCGCGTCAGCATGGTTAGCATGTGGGCTTGATCCATCTAGGACTATTTTTTATAGGCAAAGCGATGTGCCACAAGTAACTGAGTTAGCTTGGTATTTAAGTTGCTTTTTCCCATACAATAGACTAATGCTAGCGCATAGCTTCAAGGACAAAAAAGATAGATTAAAAGATATTAATTCAGGCCTTTTTAACTATCCAATGCTAATGGCTGCTGACATTTTACTTTACGATGCTGAGATTGTTCCTGTTGGGAAAGATCAACTACAACATTTAGAGATTACTAGAAATGTAGTTAATCGTTTTCACAATATTTTTGGGGAAACATTTACACTGCCAAATGAACATTTACAAGAAGAGTCAAAACTCATCTCAGGGACTGACGGAGAAAAAATGAGTAAAAGTAAAAATAATATTATCAACATTTTTGCTTCAGAAAGTGAATTAAAAAAACAAATTAAATCGATAAAAACTGATTCAACGGCACTTGAAGACCCTAAAGAATGGCAGAATTGTAATCTCTATAATATTTATAAATTCATAGCTGATGAAAATCAAATAATGAAAATGAAAAGTAATTATAAAAATGGAGGGTATGGTTATGGGCATGCTAAAAATGACCTACTTCAATTAATCATTGAAAAATATTCAGAGGAAAGAAAGAAATTTAATCACTATATTTCAAATCCAATTGAAGTGGAAGAAATTCTAATAGAAGGAGCTACTAAAGCAAGCATTACAGCAGATAAAGTTTTAAGAAGAGTACGCAAAAAATTAGGATATTAAAATAAAAATTTCATTTAATTTTATATCTTAGATTTTAATAGCCCATTAGATGAAAATTAGTACTTATATTTTTGAATTGTTACAAAGCCACGATTGCGTTATTATTCCAAATTTTGGTGCTTTCGTTGCAAGAAATATTTCATCAAAAATTAGTTCTGATGGATCTAAAATTTATCCTCCTAACAAAGAACTTTCCTTCAATAAAAATGTAGTTAAAAATGATGGATTATTGATTAACTCAATTTCATCAAATGAAAATATTAGGTATGAGGCTGCAGAACAAAAAATCACAAATTGGGTTACAAGAATAAACAAGAAACTTGAAAAACAAAGATATATTGAAATAAAAAATATAGGTTCAATTTCTTTAGAAAACACCAAATATATTTTTATTCCTAATCAAAACTCAATTTTCCTTAAAAGCTCCTATGGCTTTAACTCAATAGACTCATTACACATACTAAGACGTCAAAAAAATATTAATAATACCTATTTAAAATATGCAGCAATATTTATATTCCTTTTGTCATTGACTGGATTATTTACAAAAAGCTACTTTGACAATGTAAATGAATTTAATAAAGCTTCGTATGCTAAAGCGAACCTAGAGATTGAGAAAAAAATACAAAAAGCAACATTTAATATCAATACATCATTACCGGTGGTTAAATTGTCAATTAGAAAACAATATGGAGGCTTTCATATAATTGCAGGCTCATTTAGGCTAGAGGAAAATTCATTAAAAATGATATCTCAACTTAAAGAAAAAGGATTTATAGAGGCTAGGAAAGTAGGTGTAAATAAATTCGGATTATTACAGGTTGCTTACAACAGTTATGATACAGTTGACGAGGCCAGGTTAGCCCTTTCTAACATTAGGGTTAACGAAGATATAAATGCTTGGCTTTTGATAAAAAATTAAAACTCTGAGACATAAAAACTCCTAAAGATTCACTTACAATACTTACAGATTCCGTTTTACCTGGTGAAACAAATGCATTAAATAATCTGTTTGGTGGTGAATTATTAGCCAGGATGGACAGAGCAGCCAGTATCGCCGCAAAACGTCATGCTGAAGAAATTGTTGTAACATCTTCGGTTAATAATGTCTCTTTTGGTAAAGCAATCGCTATAGGAACTACAGTTACAATCGAAGCTAAAGTTTCAAGAGCGTTTACAACATCAATGGAAGTTTTTATTGATGTGTGGGTTGATGATGATGTTGGTAAAAAAATAAAAGCTAATGAGGCAATCTATACTTTTGTTGCCGTAGATAAGTCTGGGAAACCAACAAAAATTGAAAAGATCTACCCAGAAACAGAAGAGGAAAAAAAAAGGTTTGATGCTGCCCTAAGAAGAAGGCAGCTAAGTCTTGTATTAGCTGGAAAAATGAAAGCTAATGATGCAACAGAATTAAAAGCACTATTTTCATAGACTATAATTTATAAATCCAAGTCCTTGGGTTTTGAGGTGCCCCATTATAGAAAATGCTAAAGCTTAAAATTGTCTGACCATTTAATGGGTCTGTTGCAATTTTCCCAATTACTTGCTTTGTCTTTAACTTATCACCTTTTGACACATAAATTTGTGAAAGATTTTTATATACTGTAAAGAAATTTCCATGCTGTATAAGAACAGTTCGGCTATTATTTTTAGAAATAATGACAGAATAAACTTCACCATCAAAAATAGTTCTAGCCTCAACATCACTGGATGTTCGAATTCTAACTCCGTTGCTTTGTATTGTAGCAGTTTTTACAATTGGATGAGGTTGCTTTCCAAAGCCCAAAACTACATTTCCTCTGATAACAGGTGAGGGTAATCTACCTTTATTTGCATTAAAGTTTTTTGAGATTAATTGAGCCTCCTCGCTTAATTTAAACCCTCCATCGTTTC
>MDTB01022696.1_pt1 | contig 22672 bp, 26 predicted proteins | sample 811161 | NCBI WGS metagenome assembly MDTB01 (sample SAMN05326650, study PRJNA326480) | marine metagenome | isolation source: seawater | place: Mediterranean Sea | collected 2009 | reverse complement strand
TCGATACTGGCATCTTGGGATAGACCGCTAGCAGGGTTTAAGCCGCTAGTGCGTAGTTGTCGTCGTTGGCAACTATTAGTTCACAGCTTTGGATTAACGTGATTGGCTGCCATCACGGCATGCACCGCAGGTTTCGTTACCGTCGTCGAATCCGTAACGCCCCCAAGTCGCTAGTATACATTGAGCTAAACGCAAGTGCATCGCGTACACTTCGCCGATGCAAAAAGTCCTCAATCCTCGCCGTGAAGCAGCGCTCGATATGTTGCTGTTATTTGTTCCCGTGCTGCCCTTCGCCCTGGTGTTCGGTGTGGTGGTTGTGGAGTCGGGAGTGCCCGCCTTTCTGGGATGGATGACCTCGCCGATTCTCTTTGGTGGCGCAGCACAGCTAACACTCGTGAGCTTGATCGGGGAGGGCGCTTCGATCTCGGCCGCGGTGACGGCGGCGCTGATTGTGACCTCCCGGCATCTTTTGTACTCGGTGACTATGGCGCCCAAATTTCAGACCCAGCCCACTTGGTTTCGCTGGCTGGGGCCCTATATGTTGATCGATCAGGTGTTTGCACTCACCCAGATCCGCGAGTTTGAATCCGAGCGCGCTTTTCGCAGCTACTATCTGACGTCTGGATTTCTGTTCTGGTCTTCATGGTGGCTCACCACCGGACTGGGTATTGTGCTGGCGCCCTACATTCCGATGGAATTTGGCGTCGAGTTCGCGGTGCCACTCTTGTTTTTGGGGCTGCTCATCTTGGGCATTAAGCGATCTCCGCAGGTGCTTACCGCTGTCGTGAGTGCCGGTGTTGCCATAGGATTCGCGGGCTTGGATAACAAGCTAGGGCTGATGGTTGCTGTCTTCGCGGGCTTGTTGGTTGCAGTGATTATGGAGTGGAGGGAGCCGTCGTGACCTTGTGGTTGGCAGTGATTGTTACCGGTATTGGCAGCTACTTGATGCGCGCCTCGTTCATTCTGTTGCTGGCGGGCGTGCAATTCCCGCCGCGCATGATCCGAATTCTCGATCATGTCGGGCCTGCCGTCATGGCGGCTTTGGTGGTGACTACAATGACATCGTCAGATGGTGTCGTCTCGGCAACGTTGCCTGAGCTAGCAGCGCTTGCGACCATGATTGTCGTTACTGTTTGGCGCAGGCATATGTTAATTGGCTTGCTAGCAGCCATGCTGGTATATCTTGCGCTTGGCGCTCTTTAAAAGGTGGTCATGACTAAACGTGTTAATCCGCTCGATCGCTACGCTGCCGACATCGAACCCGGTGAGCTCACCTGGATCGGGGTGCGTCCGCGCAGGCGTGAACCACTGCAGTCGATAACGTCGACCAAGGCCGTGGCGACGCTGGGGCTTGAAGGCGATCACCGCATGGGCAAGACGCCTGGGTCGGGGCGGCAGGTGACGATTATTTCAGAAGAGTTCATCACTCAAATCGAGCATCATTTAAATCTGAGCGATATCGATCCAGGCGAGTTGCGTCGAAACCTTGTGGTTAAGGGGTTGAACCTCAATGCACTGCGCCGCCAGCGCTTTCGGATTGGCGGGGCGTTGGTTGAAGCCACTCAGCTTTGCCACCCTTGTGCGCGCATGGAAGAAAACCTTGGTAAGGGTGGTGTCGCAGCGATGCTGGGCTATGGTGGGCTATGCGCAAAAATCCTAGAGAGCGGCGATATTGCGATCGGTGACTCAATCTCGGTGGTCATAGGGGATGCGGGCTAGCCGATGGCTGACTGGGTGCTCGATCAGAAGCTGGCAGATGACAGTATATTCGTAGCGGACTGGCCGCTGTCGCAGCTTCGCTTGATCAATGACAGCCGCTTTCCGTGGTTGGTATTGGTGCCCCGACTCAGCAATATCGAAGAAATTTTTCAGTTATCCAGCTATGATCAGCAGCGGCTATTGCAGGAATCGTCGCATCTTGCAAAAATGTTATCGGATTTGTTCAAGGCAGATAAAATGAATGTAGCAGCGCTCGGTAACGTTGTGCGCCAACTCCATGTTCATCACATTGTGCGTTACGTTGGCGACTGCTGTTATCCGTCGCCGGTATGGGGCGTGGGTGAGGCGGTGTCTTATACGGAACAAGAGCTGCGGCTATGCCTCGAAATGTTGCACGACTCTTTGGCTGTTATCTGAAGCGTTCCACAGCGTTTATTTCCGCAAAAAGCCCCTATTTAAGCGGCTTTCGCCTTGGGTTCTTCGGCGACGACAACGTCTTTACAATGCTTGCGACGGAGCAGGCGATCTGCAAAGAAGTCTGCGCGACCCGAAGATTCAAAGAGCAAGCTCTGGGGTCCTTTGGGTTCATTCCAAGATACGATGTAAATCATAGCTTTCTCCGTCCTGCATTCGTCTCGTTAGCAACCTGTCCTTGGTGGTGAAAAAAGGGCCATAACTGCAGGCCCAACCCAGAAGAAGTCACATTGCCTGAGCTCGGTGGGGTCACTTGGCTCAGGCGTATAATTGCAAAACGCAATTCATAACGCAATATCTTTTCGCAAATAAATTGCAAAAAAAGTTGCAAAATGCACGACGGGTAATGATTAAATGGTCGTACAAGGTCGAGAAACCGGCATCAGAAGGCGCTGGTTCAACCCAGAAGGAAAAACGACATGAAGACAAAATTGATTGTTTTGGTAGCGACGACCTTGTTATCGGCCCCACTAATGGCGGATCACCACCGTGACCGCGAGCACCCGGGAAAGCGGATGCAGCAGATGTTCGAGCGCTTGGATTCAGATGGTGATGGCAACATCTCTGCCGACGAATTCAAGATGCCGAGCGATCGTCCCTCGCCTGAGATGCGCATGGACGCCAACGGTGACGGTGTGCTCACTCGCGATGAAGTCATCGCTGTATCAGAGCAGCGATCGGCGGAAGCACTTGAACGGTTTGATAATGTAGACATCGACGGCAATGGCACGATCGACAATGGCGAGCGTCGCCTTTCGCTATTCAACCGAATGGATGCCGATGGGGACGGCGCGCTTACCAAACGCGAGATCATGAAATCTCGACGAGGTGGTAAGGACCGTGCACAGGGTGGGCCGCGAATGCAGTCCAAAGACCGCGGACGCAAGGACGACGGCAGCTAGGGTTAACACTTCGATCGATGGTGCAGAGTGACCGATGATGAATCGACATTGATGCAACAGGTGACACTAGGCAGCGCTGAAGCGTACACCGCTTTGGTTCGCCGTCACCTTCCAGCGATCGAGGTTTACGCCCGACGCATGTTGACTGATAGCACTGTGGCAGAAGACGTAGCGCAGGACGTTATGGTCGCGATGTGGGAGCGAGCAGCCTCCTTTAATCCGGAGAAGGCTCGCCTAACCACCTGGCTGCACCGTATCGCGCACAATCGATGCATTGATATCATTCGAAAAGACAGACCCACGACGGATGCTGATGAACTCGAGTTTGTCGATGAGTCGGCTGGTCAGTCCAAATTAGGTGATGATGTCTCCGTAGATATAGCGCTCAAATTACTGCCCGAGAGTCAGCGCACTGCGCTTGCACTCACTTACTATCAGTCGCTTCCCAATAAAGAGGTGAGCGCCATCATGGGGATATCGACTCGAGCCGTCGAATCGCTACTGTGCAGAGCCCGTGCTGCGCTACGACAACAGATAGAGGCACAACAATGCCCGTAGATAACATCCCGGACCGTTTGAGAGTGGTAATCGAGGCTTACGGCGCCGATCACAATAACTGGCCCTTAGAGGATCAACAGCAATTCAGTGACCTCTACTTGAATGAGGAAGAGCTCTCCGAGCTTCGGGCTGATGCCACCGCCGTTGATAACTGGCTGCTCCAGAGCCGGATCGAGAGCAAGCTCGATGCCGACGGATTGGCAGCGAGAGTACTTGCGGCGAGGTTGGGATCGCGGACCATGACCCACGAGGTAGGGGCTCCCAACAATGACAGCGGGGTAACCGACCGACTGCTTGAGTTGCTGACTGGCAGTTTTTGGCGGCCTGTCGTCGCGGCCAGCATGCCGCTGGCGATTGGGCTGGTGCTGGGTGCCACAACGCTCTCTCCTGAATCCGATTGGATGATGGCTGAGCAATACGCGTTCGCGCTGGTGGTAGAGGAGTAACGCAGAATGACTAAGCGAACATTGACCATACTTTTGATCGGATCGCTTGCCATCAACTTGACGGTAGCGGGTATCCTCGTCGGCCGTTGGTCAGCTGGTGATATGTCGTCCAGGGCACCAATGACCTGGGCCTTTAAGGACGTCTCGCCCGACAGCCGTAAGCGCTTACGACCGATATTGAAAGAGAGCATCAGCGAGGTTTTACCTCTTCGGCGGGATCTCAAACGCGCAGAGCGAAAAGTCGTCGCACTGATTCGACAGGACGACATTGACGAAGCGGCATTAAGCCAAGCACTCGCTGACTTGCGGGCCGCTAACCTCGCGCACCAGGAAGCGATCCATGAGGTCGGTGTGGAGGCGTTTGGTCAGCTCGAGAGAGCAGAGCGGATGGTCGCGCTGCGCTATTTGACGCGGCCACCGGGTAAAGACCGTCGGCCACCCCCAAAACGCGATATGCCGGCTCCCGAGGCGCCCTGACTCGTGTACACTCGCCGCCTTCCTTAGTGGGGCGGCCCAAACGTGATTGAGCAAGTACTATCGATGCTGACACCCATGCAGTTCGCCATGGTGGGTGCGGCTGCCTTTGCGGCATCAACGCTTCGTGCGTTTACTGGCTTCGGGTTTGCACTGATCGCGGTACCTGTCTTTTCGCTGTTTCTATCACCGGCTAATGCGGTCGTACTGTCAGCTACACTGACGCTGAGTGTAAGCTCGATTACCTACAAAACATGGTGGGGTGATTTTCCCTGGCAGTATCTACCGCCGGTGCTTGCTGGTTCCTTGCTGGGCACGGTCGTAGGTGTTTACTTTTTAAGCGGCCTTGATGCAGCCGATTTCAAGTTGTGGATCGGTGCCTCAGTGCTTTTTGCTGCGCTGGTGCTTGCAGTGACTAAACCCAAACAGCGCGGTAAACCGCCGGTCGCTGTATCGGGAACCACGGGTGTTTTGTCTGGGCTGATGAACGGTGCATTCGCGATCCCGGGGCCACCCGTGATCGTCTACGCGATGGCTTATATCAACGATGCCAAGGCATCACGCGCTTTTTTGATCGGTTTTTTCGCCATGTCCAACGCAGTGTCACTAGTCATGTTTCAAGCCGCCGGCATTGTGACAGCGGCACCTCTGCTGATGCTGATGGCGGCGCTTCCATTATCGCTGCTCGGCGACCGTGCGGGGACCTGGTTATTTCACAAAGTGGGTGCTGGCAGTTATCGCCCCATCGCACTTTTTGTGACCGGCGTGCTCGGGTTTGCCAATATCCTGTCGGGCCTTCTTTCTTAACTACTGCCCGCTTAACTACTGTTTGACGTTGTCACGCACAATGCGTGCCTTGTCGCGCTGCCAATCCCGCTCTTTTTCGGTGTCGCGTTTATCGTGTTGCTTCTTGCCTGCTGCCAGTGCGATTTTTGCTTTAACCAAATGGCCCTTCCAATAAAGCGAGGTACAGACACAGGTTTGTCCTTTCTGCGAAATCCCGGCGTTAATCCTGGCCAGTTCCTTCTTATGTAGCAAAAGCTTTCGTGTGCGCGCAGGTTCGGTGACGTAATGCGTTGAAACGGTATCGAGAGGGCTGACTTTGGCGCCGTGGAGAAACGCCTCGCCGTTGGTCATTAGGACGAATGAATCGGTGAGCTGAATCCGGCCCGCACGCAACGCCTTAACCTCCCAGCCCATCAGCGATACGCCTGCTTCGAAGTTTTCCAGAAGGTGATAATCGAACCGCGCGCGTTTGTTTTGCGCTATGGTGTTGTCCGACGGTTTTTTCTTCTTACCTTTGCCCATCGCCGCATTATACGGATGGATTAGGACAGTGTCTGAAGTTTATAAAGCCGAGCGAGCGAGGTGCTGATTTGGACCAGAATATTCAACAACCATGGCAAGGGCGAGCGACATTAGTGCTCGCTTTGTCCGCGGTATCGGTTGGGCTAGGGAATATTCTTCGTCTGCCTTACGCAATTGGTGAGCAGGGCGGTGGAGCTTTTCTACTTATCTACGTGGCGGCAACTCTTGTTATCGCGCTGCCCGTTCTGATCGCAGAGTTAACGGTGGGCAGTTTAGGCCGAAACTCTCCCATGGGATCGATTCAATGGGTGGCCTCGCTCGGCCATCGAGATACCCGATGGCGCTGGCTGGGATTTGTACAGGCGATGCTGGCATTAACCGTAGCGTCGCTCCTGCTTCTGGCGATGACGCCAACCGCAGAGTCAGCCCTCTATGTCAGCGACGGTAGCTGGGCGGCGGCTAGCGCAACTGAAATTATCGAAGGTCTCAGTGCCATCGATACCGCGGATCATTTGAGGGTGATGGCCGTATTGGTCGCAGCCACTAGTCTGGCGGTGTTGCCCGGGCCGCAGGTGATACTGACGCTCGTCGGTTGGGTATTACTGCCAACGATGCTGTTTATGGTCTACACCGTGCTCAATTTCGCGATTAGTGAGGGGGATTTGCAGGCCGCGAATGAGTGGCTCTTTTCATTTCAGCTCGACCAGCTGACTCGACAGGGAGTACTCGCTGCCGGACTCGCGGCTGTGACAACGCTCGCGGCAGGGTTTGGCATTGGCATTATATTTGGTAGTCGCTCGCCCTCGGGGCTACCCCTGGTTCGCTCCATGATGGCCGTAGCTCTCATTGATATGACCATTATGCTGTCAATTGGCATCGCGATCGTTGCGATACTCGCAGCGGTGGATACCAAGATGACCCAGGGGGTTGCCTTGGTCGCGGTGGCTATTCCCCATGCCTTTGTGAACTTACCCTTCGGCGAGGTTTATGGGTCATTGTTGTTGGTGGGTCTTCTGCTCGCCACAGGCGCGGCGATGATCGCATTGTTTGAGCCGGCGGTGGCTATTTTTAGTCGTGATTTTGATGTGCCGAGACTGGTAGCTGTCATTATGGTCGCGACAGTGGTGTGGCTGATGGCCGCCCTGTGGCTGACGCAGCCGAGTGTGGCTGCCTTGGTCGATGGTTATTTGATACCCTTATTTGCACCAGCACTCATTGCAGTTGTTGCGATTTTCGTGGGCTGGCTGGTGCCTAGGCCTATTCTTCGAGGCGAGCAATTTAAGGAGCGGCCCTGGCTTTTCGGTCTATGGATTGCGACCTTGCGATGGCTCACGCCAACGGCTTGCACTATGCTCCTCCTGGATCAGGCTCGGCTGCTTCCGTTTTAGTGCAGGACCTCTAGTGACCACGACCATCAAGAAGAGCGCGCTCATGGCGCACCCGGTATCGACAATGTTTGCGCTGGTTGCGGATATCGAGTCGTACCCTGAATTTTTGCCAGGCTGTGTCGGCGCTGAGGTGTTAGAGACCACGTCGGACGGAGTGGTGGCTCGCCTGGATTTGGCCAAAGCCGGCGTGAAGCAGTCTTTTGTGACGTCAAATACCAATATCGCCAATGAATCGATTCATTTACAACTGGCCGATGGCCCGCTCGAATCCTTGACGGGAACATGGCGTTTTCAGCCGCTGTCTGATGAGGCCTGCAAAGTGACTCTGGACCTGTCATTCGAGTTGCGCTCGGGTTTGATGCGTTTAGCAGTGGGTAAGCTGTTCGAGACCGTTGCTAATGATATGGTAGGTGCCATGGTCAGCCGAGCCGACCAACTGGCGAAAGTGAAAGAACAATGAGCGATACGATCGAAGTTGAAGTGGCGTACGCGCTGCCCGATAAACAGCGAATCGAAAAGCTAACCGTCCCCAGCGGTACCACGGCTGCAGATGCAGTTGCCATGGCCGATATGGCGCGTTTTTTCGATGAGTTACCTGCTCTTGAATCGATGAAACTCGGAGTTTTCGGCAAAGCAGTTGCTGCAACCCATGAGCTGTCAGCGGGCGAGCGAGTCGAAATTTACAGGGAGTTATTGATAGACCCGAAGGCTGTGCGGCGCGCTAGAGCTGAGAAAGCAAAGGCGGCCAGGGAGGGCGAGGCTTAGACGCTCGCGTCTTCCGATTCGTCCTCTTCGGGCTTGGGCTCTGGCCAATTATCGCCAACTAATTCACCTTCCACGTCCACTAAGCGATCGCCATCAAAAAAAACTTTGAGACGCGATTCTCGAGTGATGTCATCACCAATTCTCAGCAGGTAGATGTAATCCCAGCGATTGGAGTTAAACGTATCCTCGATAATTGGCGTGCCAAGAACGAATTGAACCTGACGACGCGTCATGTCTGGCTTCAACTCATCGACCATATCGGCTGTGACAATGTTGCCTTGCTCTATGAAAATCTTATAGACACCCGGAAAGCCAATTCCCGAGCAAGCTGATAGGCTCAACGTGATCAAGAGCGTTAGCGCTGCGGTCGCGATGCGTGATGTTCTAAGCAAGGTAGGGTTTCCTGTTTTCCAGCCGGCTGGCATCATACCCTTAATCCGCACCCACGAGGAACTGTTGTGTCGAGTCAAAACGTCGATTTAAAACGCGCCGGCCTGAAAGTGACCTTGCCACGTCTCAATATCCTAGCGATCTTAAGTGAGTCGACTGATGAGGGGGCGCACCTGAGTGCTGAGGACGTCTATCAGCGGCTTCGAGATGCGGGAGATGATGTCGGTCTAGCGACTGTTTACCGTGTGCTGACACAGTTTGAAACCGCGGGCCTTGTTGAGCGTCATAATTTTGAGTCGGGTCATTCGGTGTTTGAGTTGGCGAGTGACGATCACCACGATCACATGGTTGACGTTGATAACAACGAAATCATCGAGTTCGTTGATGAGGAAATCGAGGCCCGCCAGCATGCCATTGCGGAAGAGCACGGCTACGAAATCATCGACCACTCACTGGTCCTGTACGTTAGAAAGAAGCGTTAAGTACTTCCATGAAGTTAAGACGCGGCCAGGAGTTCCCGTGCGTTATCTCTTGTTTTATCGGTGATAACCGCGCCACCCAGCATTCGGCTTAGCTCTTCGACTCGCTCTTGATCTGATAAATAACGCAGCTGTGTTGTGGTAACTGCATCGCCCATCTTACTGACTTCGATGTGCGAGGTGCCTTTGGCGGCGACCTGCGGTAGGTGCGTCACGCACAGCACCTGAACATTGTCGCTGAGCGTTCTTAACAGCCCTCCGACCACGTCCGCCACGGCCCCCCCCACACCGACATCGACTTCATCAAAAATCATGGTGGGCGCTGTCGCCTTGTCGGCAATCGCAACCTGCAGTGCCAGGGAGATACGCGACAATTCGCCGCCCGAGGCAACCTTATTAAGCGGACCCGGTTGGCTACCGGGGTTGGTGGCTATCAATATTTCGAGTGCTTCGAGGCCTCTGGGATCGATGGCGTCATCCGCGAGCGACGCAAACGAAATTTCGACCAGACATTTGTCCATCGCTAACTTCGCCAGCAACTCCATGGCCCTTTTGGCCAGTTTGCCGGCGCCGGTTCGTCGGTCATTGGACAATGCCCGCGCTAAGTCCTGCCATTGATTGATCTTTTTGACGAGATCCGATCGGAGTGATTCGAGCAGGTCGTCGCCTTGATCCATGGTGAATAATTCGTCCGACAACGCCGTCAGATGGCTAGCTAGATGGTCAGGCGGCACACGGTGCTTGCGCGCGAGCTCATGGAGCGCCGTGAGTCGTGCCTCGACTTCGCTGAGCTTCGCAGGATCGAGCTCAACACTATCGAGATGTCGGCGCATTTCGCTTGCGGCCTCCTCGAGCTGTATTTGCGACGATGTCACGAGGTCTCTGCTGTCTTTAATACGTTCTCCAAGGCGATCGTCACTGAGGGTCGTCACGCTCGACCGCAGCTGATCGCCAAGTGCTGCGCACTGTTCCGATAGGCCGTGTAATGTCTCGATGATCCAAGAGGCATTGGTAAGCTGTTTGTGATCGGCTTCGAGCCCGGGCAATTCATCCTCGATCGGGTTGAGTTCCTCGAGCTCCTGCACCTGATAATTTAATAGCTCTCTGCGCTCATTGATGTCCTTTGATGCAGTCTCCCTCGCCTCAATATCGGCTCGAAGTGCGCGAATCTCTCCAGCGAGTGTTGCTACCTCGGTGGCGCGGGCAGTCGTGCCTGCGTAGTCATCGATGACTGATTGTTGCGTCGCTTTCCGTAGCAGCGATTGATGCGCGTGCTGGCTGTGCAGATCGACCAGCATGGTGCCTAGTTCGCTGCACTGAGCGAGTGTCGCGGGTGAGCCATTGATGAATGCGCGCGATCGGCCCTCCGAGGTCACCACCCGACGGATTAGGCATTCGTCATCGTGGCCCAAGCCAGCTTCATCCAACCAGGCCTTGACTTGAGGCAGCTGATCGAGGGCAAACAGCGCAGACACTTCAGTCTTATCACTGCCCGATCGAACTGTTCGGCTATCGGCGCGATCGCCGAGACACAGGCCTAACGCGTCGAGCATGATCGATTTGCCCGCCCCCGTCTCGCCGGTGACGCAGGTCATGCCAGCTCTCAGCTCGATCTCAAGCTGATCAACGATGGCATAGTTTCTGATGGCGAGGTCAGTGAGCATGATTCATCTCAAATGTAGAAACATCGTTATAGCGCAGGAGGCGGATGGACGGAACAGCTTCGCTTCACAAATAATGATCATAACTGCCCTGCGCCCGGTGCGTGAGATGAGCGGAAGTCGACATTCCTCTCGCAATCGGTGCTGGGGTTGGAAAAATCGCGGCGTTACAAAGCGCTGTAGCTATCCACCGAGACGTCGAGTATGGCTCGATATCACTCTTCACTCCCTCGGTCTTCCTCACAGTCGCGTCGCCACATGGGTCTTTCGTTATTAGTTCAAGGGCGTTGCTGTCCGCGCGGGGCGCTTTCTCTATTTGCGACTGATCACAAGAGCAACTCTGAGGTAGACATGGAGCCGGGCTCTTTCAGCTTTTCAGGGGGTGTGCTACAACTTCAAGTGAGGAGATCGAAATGTCATCGGATAATTTATCGCCGCGCGCCGCGTCATTGCTGCGAACGCTGGTTGATGTGCACATTAGAGAAGGTCTGCCAATAGGCTCGAAGGCTCTGCATGTTGAGAGCGGCATGACGGTCAGTCCTGCAACTATTCGCAATGTGATGTCAGACCTCGAGGAGCGCGGCTATTTATCCTCACCTCATACCTCGGCGGGACGCATTCCAACCTCTGCAGGCTATCGACTCTTTGTCGATAGCTTGTTGCAGATCAGTCCGTTGGACGAGCAGGCGATTGGCGCACTCCGCGAGGAGTTGAATCCGAATCGGCCGTCATCAGATCTGATTCAATCGGCGTCTGCTCTACTTACACAAGTTACCTCGCAGGCTGGCATCGTTACCATTCCACGACCGACAACCTCGCAATTGCGACAAATCGAGTTTCTACCATTGTCTGACTCGCGAGTACTGGTGATCTTGGTAGTCAACGAACGCGAGGTGCAAAATCGAATTATCGAGCTATCGCGCCCGCTGTCAGAGGAGCAGCTTAAGCAGTCCGCAGAGTGGATTAATCAGCGGTATGCTGGCAATGATCTGTCGCGCGTGAAGTCGATGCTGATCGATGAAATGGCTGAAGCCCGCTCGCGCATCGACGATCACCTGGAAGCGGCCTTGACGCTTGCGCAGGAAGCGATCGAGGTCGAGTCGCCCAATGATGAGTATGTGGTGGCGGGGGAGTCCAAGTTACTTCAGCACGCGCGTGCCGATGATATGGACAAGCTTCGTGAGCTGTTTGATGCCTTCGAGCAGAAACGCGATCTGCTCGAATTACTCGATCGTTGCTCGCGAGCACAGGGTGTTCAAATCTTCATCGGCGAAGAAGCCGGTTATGAAGTGCTCGGTGATTATTCGGTGATCACAGCGCCCTACGCTCAGGGCACGCAGCCCGTGGGTGTATTAGGGGTGATCGGACCTACCCGCATGGCCTACGAGCGCGTGATTCCATTGGTTGACATCACCGCGCGGCTACTCACCGCCGCGTTATCGCGTTAAAACAACCCCGGGCAGTTTTTCCTTGTAAAGAAAAGCCGTTTGCGCCTTGAAATAATGACGCAATACCCCATGTCCCCCGTATTCAGAGCCAATATGCAGGGGAGCTACCTCATGTCCACCGACAATAACGACGCACCAGAGTCGATCGAAAACGAAGAAGCCATCGATGCGGGGGCGGAATCCCCCACCGAAGAAGCCACGGAAGCTGACGGTCTCGAATCGCTACAGGAAGAGTTGGCAGCAGCAAAAGATGCAGCGATGCGAGCGCAGGCTGATGCCGTCAATATTCAGCGACGCGCCGAAATGGATGTCGAAAAAGCGCGGAAATTCGCTCTCGAGCGTTTTGCTTCCGACTTGTTACCGGTTGTCGACAACCTCGAGCGGGCACTGGAGGCTTCGGGTAATTCTGATGCACACGATGCTGTCGTAGAGGGTGTTGAACTGACGTTGAAGAGTTTGATCGACGTGCTTGAAAAGAACGGTGTCACAGCGGTCGACCCACACGGGGAGACTTTTGATCCACAGGTCGCGCAAGCGATGAGTATGGTAGAAAACCCCGACGTCGAGCCCAATACGGTGATTGGTGTCATGCAAAAAGGCTACCTGTTGAAAGATCGTTTGTTGCGACCGGCCATGGTCATGGTTTCCAAGGCAGCGTCATAAATTTTTCTGTACTCGCTTGAAAAGCTCGGCTGAGTACCCATCTACAGAGACAAGAAGTGAAGCTGGCGAGGGCCGGCGTTTAGGAGAACATCATGGGAAAGATTATTGGTATTGACCTCGGTACGACCAACAGTTGTGTGTCGGTACTTGAGGGCGGTAAACCTCGCGTTATCGAGAATGCCGAGGGCGGTCGCACCACACCATCAATCGTGGCTTACGCCGACGATAACGAAATTCTGGTTGGTCAGTCGGCCAAGCGTCAGGCGGTCACGAATCCAGACAACACGCTGTTTGCGGTGAAGCGCTTGATCGGTCGTCGATTCGAAGACGATGTCGTGCAGAAAGACATCAAGATGGTGCCTTACAAGATCGTCAAAGCCGACAACGGCGACGCCTGGGTTGAGGCGAAGGGCGATGCGATGGCACCACCACAGGTATCAGCTGAAATTCTTCGCAAGATGAAGAAGACCGCGGAGGAGTACCTCGGCGAGGGCGTGAGCGAAGCGGTCATTACCGTACCGGCCTATTTCAACGATTCACAGCGACAGGCGACCAAAGACGCAGGGCGAATCGCGGGCTTGGATGTGAAGCGCATCATCAACGAGCCGACAGCAGCTGCGTTGGCCTACGGTATGGACAAGGCTCAGGGCGATCGCACAGTGGCGGTCTATGACCTCGGCGGCGGTACTTTCGATATCTCAATTATCGAAATCGCAGAGGTCGATGGTGAGCACCAGTTCGAAGTACTGGCAACCAACGGCGATACCTTCCTCGGTGGTGAAGATTTTGACCTGCGCTTGATCGAGTTCCTGGCCGATGAGTTCAAGAACGAGAACGGTATCGACTTACACAATGATCCTCTTGCGCTACAGCGCCTGAAGGAAGCGGCTGAAAAGGCCAAGATCGAGCTGTCTAGCTCGCAGCAGACCGAAGTGAACCTGCCGTACATCACTGCTGATGCGACCGGACCCAAGCACTTAGTCGTCAAGCTGAGCCGATCAAAGCTTGAGTCTCTGGTTGAGGAGCTGGTCACCCGCTCACTCGAGCCGGTTAAAACAGCACTTCAGGACTCGGGTTTGTCGACCTCTGAAGTCGAAGATGTGATTCTGGTCGGTGGCCAGACGCGGATGCCGATGGTTCAGGAGAAAGTAGCGGCGTTCTTCGGTAAGGAACCCCGAAAAGACGTTAACCCCGACGAAGCGGTTGCGATGGGTGCTTCGATTCAAGGTGCGGTACTCGCAGGCGATGTGAAGGACGTACTGCTCCTCGATGTTACCCCGCTAACCTTGGGTATCGAGACCATGGGTGGCGTGGCTACACCATTGATCGAGAAGAATACGACGATTCCGACCAAGAAGTCGCAGGTGTTCTCGACGGCGGAAGATAACCAGACCGCGGTAACGATTCACGTGGTTCAGGGTGAGCGCAAGCAGGCTACTCAGAACAAGTCGCTGGGTCGTTTCGATCTCGCCGATATTCCGCCCGCGCCGCGAGGCATGCCTCAGATCGAGGTGACGTTTGATCTCGATGCGAATGGCATCCTGAACGTTTCAGCAAAGGACAAGGCAACGGGTAAAGAGCAATCAATCCGCATCACTGCATCGGGTGGTCTCTCTGAGGAAGATATCCAGCAAATGGTTGAGGATGCCGAGGCCAATGCAGAAGCGGACAAGGTTTTCGAGGAATTGATTGCAGCCCGCAATGCCGCCGACGGCATGGTTCACGCGGCCAAGAAAACGTTGGAAGAAGCGGGTGAGCACGCCTCCGATGATGAGCGCGCGCAGATCCAAGCAGCGATCGACGAGGCAGAAGAAGCACTCAAGGGCGACGACAAAGACGCCATTGTAGCGGCCACGACCAAACTCACCGAGGCCACCAGCGGTGTTGCGCAGAAGATGTATGCCGCGCAGGCTGAGGCGGGTGAAGCGCCAGCCGATGACGCGCCAGAGGCTGATGATGTCGAGGGCGACGTGGTTGACGCCGAGTTTGAAGAAGTCCGCGAAGACGACAAGCGTTAATTAGAAAAAGCGGTCTTTGCCGCCCTCTACAGAACGGTGCGGATTCCGACAAAGTCGGAATCCGTTTTTTTTTAGGAGAGCCTCGCTGAGGTTGTGACAGGGAACTATGTCAAAGCGCGATTATTACAAAGTGTTAGGCGTTGAGCAGTCGGCATCGGCACAGGATATCAAGAAGGCCTATCGTCGCGTTGCGATGAAGTATCACCCTGATCGAAATCCCGATGATGAAAATGCGGATGAGAAATTCAAAGAGGCTTCGGAGGCCTACGAAATTCTAAGCGATAGCGAGAAGCGCCAGGCCTACGATCAATACGGACATGCCGGTGTCGACCCACAAATGGGCGGTGGCGGCTTTCAGGGCGGTAGCTTCAGTGACATTTTCGGTGATGTTTTTGGCGACATCTTTGGCGGTGGCGGCGGTCGACGTCAGGGCCCGCAGCGTGGTTCAGATCTGCGTTACACCCTAGAGGTGTCACTCGAAGAAGCTGTTCGCGGCAAATCAGCGGAAATTCGGGTGCCCTCGCTTCAGCATTGTGACACCTGTGACGGTAGCGGCGCCAAGCCCGGAACCAGCCCGACGACCTGTGGTGGTTGTGGTGGCAGCGGCCAGGTTCGCATGCAGCAAGGGTTCTTCCAGGTACAACAGACCTGTCCGAAGTGTCGGGGTCGCGGACAAAGCATTGACGACCCGTGCCGAAGCTGTCACGGGCAGGGCTTGGTTGAAAAAACCAAGACACTGTCGGTTAAGGTGCCACCCGGCGTTGATACCGGAGATCGCATTCGCCTGAGCGGCGAGGGTGAAGCGGGGCCGTCAGGTGGTCCTTCCGGTGATCTCTATGTTCAGATCTCGGTTAAGCAGCACCCATTATTCGAGCGCGATGGCCGTAATCTTTACTGCGAAATTCCGATCAGCTTTGCTGACGCTGCCTTGGGTGGCGAGCACGAAATTCCTACTCTGGATGGCAAAGTAAAACTTCGCATTCCAGCGGAAACCCAGACTGGCAAGCTGTTCCGTCTGCGAGGCAAAGGGGTGCAGCCGGTCCGTGGCGGTCCCGTGGGTGATCTCCTGTGCCGTGCTGTGGTCGAGACACCAGTGAACCTCAATACCGAACAGCGAGAGTTGCTTGAACAATTTCGAGATAGTCTTGGCGATGGCGGAGGTGAGCAGTCACCGCGTCAGAGCAGTTGGTTCGACGGTGTGAAGTCGTTTTTTGAAGGCCTCAACTAATGTCATTGCGGGTAGCTGTTGCAGGTGCTACCGGACGAATGGGACAGAGTATTGCGAAAGCGGTTGCTCAGTCCGAGGACCTTATTCTGAGTCACTTGGGTACTCACCGCGGGTCTAACACAGAGGGGCGATCAGTAGCCGAATTATTGGGAATGGCAATCGAGGGCGTCGAGCTCGTGACCGATCCAGCAAATCTTGTCGAGGCGGATGTGTTAATCGATTTCACCCTGCCCGAAGTCACACTTGCGAATGCGGCCGCCTGCGCCGCCGCGAGAACGCCGATGGTGATTGGCACCACCGGCTTCACCGCTGATCAATTAAAAAATCTCGAGGCTACTACAAAGCATATTCCCCTGTGTCGAGCTGCAAACTTCAGCACCGGAGTAACGCTGGCTTATCGCTTGATTGCACTAGCTGCCGAGGTTATGGGCGGCGATGCCGATATCGAGATCGCAGAAACCCATCACCGGCGTAAGATTGATGCGCCGTCAGGTACCGCGCTCGCCATGGGCGAGGTGATCGCGGGAGTCCGCGGTGTGCCACTCGATACCATTGCAGATTACGACCGGGCTAGTCACCGAGAACCACGACGAGCAGGGTCGCTTGGCTTCAGCGTTAGCCGACTCGGCGATGTAGTCGGTGATCATACGGTTAGCTTTGGCTCTGATAGCGAGCGTTTAGAGATTACCCACAAGGCGAGCAGTCGCGATGCATTCGCCATGGGTGCCCTAAAGGCAGCCCGATGGCTCGTGACAAAACCATCCGGTTGCTACGATATGAATGATGTTCTGGGGTTAAAGAGGTCTGACCATGAGTGAGCTACAAACTGTTGTTGTCATCGATCAAACGAATGCGCAGCAGATTTTGGTTGAAGAGTCGTTTAATCGGCCGGTTCTGGTTGATTTCTGGGCGGACTGGTGTGAGCCCTGTAAGCAACTGATGCCGTTGCTTGAAAAACTTGCCGACGAATACGCTGGCGCCTTTCTTCTAGCTAAAATCAATGCCGACGAGCAGCAGGGGATCGCGGGCCAGCTCGGTGTGCGAAGCCTGCCCACCGTTATGCTGTTTAAAGACGGCCAACCCGTTGATGGCTTTACCGGAGCCCAGCCGGAGACGGCGATCCGAGAGCTATTGCAAAAGTACTTGCCGTCCCCTTGGGACGCTAAGATTGCCGAGGCCACTGAATTACTCGATCAGGGACAAACGGCAGAGGCGGTGGCGCTATTGCGCAGCGCTTGGGAAGAGTCGAATCGATTTCTCGAGGTGACTCTGGCGTACGCCGGTGCCTTGCTCGAAGCCAATCGCTTGGATGATGCTGAGGCTGTGTTGAACGAGGTGCGCTTGGTGGATCGTGATGCGGTCCACGAGCAGTTGATGGCTCAGATCGAGCTGAAACGCGAAGCGGGTAAGTCACCCGAGGTAGAAGCGCTTGAAGCCGACCTTGAAGCTAATCCTGATAGCCATGACGTGCGTGTAAAACTTGCCGTGCAATTGACCGCTGGCAGACAGTATCGCGAGGCCCTCGAGCACCTGTTACACGTGCTCCGTATTGATCGTGATTGGAATAATGGCGAGGCCAAACGATTGTATTTGGATACAATTGCGTCGATCGGCAAGGGCGATCCGCTAGCAGCCGAATATCAACGAAAGCTGTTTTCTATCCTATATTAAGTAGGTGGGAGGTGCTTAAGGGGTTAATTGACTTGCAAACAAGCGGCAAAAACCCCAAGATTTTGCCCGTTTAAAAAACCTACCCAAGATTCAAATTATCGGCACTGACAGCCGCTTAGCACTCACAGGAGCACACAACATGGATATCGCTTTATCAGCAGATGACGTTGCGTTTCGCGAGGAAGTTCAGAACTTTTTCGACACCCAGTTCACACCAGAGATGGAGGCCAATCTGCGCGCTAAAGGTGCGACCGGCATGATCGAGTGGCAGAAGATCCTTCACGAGAAGGGCTGGGTGGCACCGAACTGGCCGGTAGAGCATGGTGGCACTGGCTGGAGTGCAACGCAGAAATACATTTTCGAGACCGAGCGGTCGCTGCGTGGCATCCCAGACGTTGTGCCCTTCGGCCTTGTCATGGTGGCGAACGTCATTATGGCCTTCGGTACTGACGAGCAGAAAGAGTACTTTTTGCCGCGTATTCTCAAGAGTGAAGACTGGTGGTGTCAGGGCTATTCGGAGCCTGGTTCGGGTTCTGATTTGGCGAGTCTGAAGACCAAGGCCGAGCGTGATGGCGATGATTACATCATCAATGGTGCCAAGATCTGGACGACTTACGCCCAGTACGCCGACTGGATTTTCTGCCTCGTGCGAACCGATAACAGCGGCAAGAAGCAGGAAGGAATTACCTTCATCCTGGTCGATATGAAGTCGGAAGGCATTAAAGTGAACCCGATTATCGGTATCGATAACGAGCACAACCTCAATGAGGTCGAGTTTAATAATGTTCGAGTACCCGCGAAGAATGTTGTAGGCGAAGTCGGCAAGGGCTGGACGGTAGCGAAGGCGTTGTTGGCTCATGAGCGAACGGGTATTGCGGGCGTTGCCGACATCAAGCGCAACATGCGAATGATTAAGGAAGCGGCGGCCAAAGAGACCAACGGTGGACAGCGTCTTATTGATGACGCGGGCTTCCAGCAGCGCATGGCGGATATCGAAGTCGAGCTGATGGCGCTCGAGTTTACCGAGCTTCGTACTTTGGCGACCATGGCCGCGGGTGGATTCCCCGGACCAGAGTCCTCGTTACTCAAGATCAAAGGAACCGAGTTACAACAGGCCACGCAGGAGCTCCGTATGGAGATGGCGGCCTACTATCAGGGCGTTTTGCCGACCGATATGGATCCCGAGGTGCTAGGCCACTCGTTTGGCTCTGATGCCCGTCGCGCCTTTATGTACGGACGCGCAGCGACCATCTACGGCGGTTCTAACGAGGTTCAGAAAAACATTATTGCCAAGTACGTGCTTGGACTCGAGTAATCGGCTGGGCGGAGAGAAACGATCATGAATTTCGATTACACAGAAGAACAGCAAATGGTCCGCGATTCGATCGCGCGCTTTGTACAGGATGACTACGACTGGGATACGCGTCGCGCCATTGTCGATGGCGACGAGGGCATGAGTCGGGATAACTGGAATACCTTCGCAGAGCTTGGCTGGTTGTCGATTCCATTCTCTGAGGCTGACGGTGGTTTCGGCGGCAACATCGTCGACCTGTCCGTTGTGATGGAGGAGATGGGCAAGGGCCTCGTGGTCGAGCCGTTTTTCCCAACCGTGGTGTTATTCGGTGGCCTCGTGTCTCGTGCAGGCGATGAAGCACAGCGTGGCGCAGTACTCGAAAATCTTATCTCCGGCCAGACACTCGGTGCATTCGCTTATGTCGAGCGTCAGAGCCGCTTCGAAATCAGCGATTGCAAGACCACAGCAACCGCTAGCGACGGTGGTTTCACCTTGAATGGCGAGAAAGTGGTCGTGTTCAACGGTGAGCACGCGAGTCAGCTCGTGGTACTAGCTCGAACTTCGGGTGAGCAGTTTGACCGCGATGGCTTATCGCTGTTTTTGGTTGATGCGAACGCCGCCGGCGTTTCCAAGGTGGCCTACCCCATGATGGATGCCCAGCGCGTGGCCAATATCACCTTCGATAATGTTCAGCTGTCTGCTGACGCGCTATTAGGCACCGAGGGTGGTGCCATGGATGTGGTCGATCAGGTGGTACGAGAGGCGCTAATCGCCCTTGCCGCCGAGGCCGTCGGGATTATGGGCACGCTCAACGCCAAGACACTCGAATACACCAAGACTCGTGAGCAGTTTGGCACGGCGATTGGATCGTTCCAGGCACTGCAGCATCGAATGGTCGATACCATGATGGCTTACGAGCAGGCAAAATCTCTGCTGTTCAAGGCGCTCTGTGAATACAAAATTGAACCCGAGTCGGCCGATACAACGATTCATGCTCTGAAGGTTCTGATCGACAGAAACAGCAAGCTGATCTACGGCGAAGCGATCCAACTGCACGGCGGTATGGGCATCACTGACGAGCTTGATATCGGTCACTATGCCAAGCGTTTGATGATGATCAACGCGACCTTTGGCGATGGTACCTTCCACCGCTCGGAGTTTATCGATCAGGCATACGCGGCCTAATTATGCAGATCGCTGGCGCTGTCATCGTAGTTACGGGGGGCGCGAGCGGTATTGGTCGCGCCCTGGCCACTCGCTTTATTGCCGACGGCGCCAAGGCAGTGGTCATTGCCGATTTCAACGCCGATGCAGTAGCAGCAGTCGGTAAAACGATAGGTGCACAGTCTTTCGCCGTCGATGTCCGCGATGAAGCGGCCATTGCAGCGATGGTGGCCTCGGTCGAAGCCGAGCACGGTCAGATCGATCTCTTCTGCTCGAATGCGGGCATCATCGGTGTTGACGGTGAGCCCTGGTGGGCCACTGGTGCTGATAATGAGATGTGGCAGCGCATGTGGGAAGTGCATGTCATGTCTCATGTCTACGCAGCTCGAGCTTCTTTGCCCGCGATGATCAAGCGTGGCAGCGGCCATTTTCTTAACACCGCATCAGCAGCAGGCCTACTCAGTCAAATCGGCTCTGCGCCTTACTCGGTTACCAAGCACGCGGCTGTGGCCTTTGCAGAATCACTCGCGATTACGCACGGCGATGATGGCATTAAAGTAAGTTGTCTTTGCCCTCAAGCGGTCGATACTGCAATGACCGCGGGTACCGATGGCGGTGGTGTTGCCGGTGTCGATGGCATGCTCTCACCCGAGGCGGTAGCTGATGCTGTCGTTAAGGGCTTGGCCGAGGAGTCTTTCTTGATCTTGCCGCACCCTGAAGTCGAAGAGTACCGTCAGAACAAGGCTCGTAGTTACGAGCGATGGATTGGTGGTATGCGCAAGTTACGGCGCCTGTTCACGGATCCTGCTGGCCAGTAGACTCTCTGCCATGGACAAACAGTCCCGGCTTGCCCGAACTATTCTTAACGGCTTCACGGCCTATTTCGCTGAGTTTGAAAACATTACGTTGTCAGCGCGTACCCGCTTTGAAAACGCGGAGTGGCGCGCGACTCAAGATGCCTCGATGCGGCGTATCGATATCTACAAAGCGCAGGTTGTCGAGACGCAGAAAGTCGTTGAGTACATCGCTCAGGACAAACTGAAAGACCTGCAGTTTTGGGCTGAGACACGCGATATCTACGCCTCGCTGGTTCGCGGCATGACCAACTTCGAAATTGCCGAGACCTTTTATAACTCAATCTTCAATAGCACCTTTGGTCACCGTTGGATTCGGGACGACTATGCCTTTGTATTTTCACCGCAGGGCGATATGCCACCGGTAGATGTGCGGCGTGTCGTCAGGCAGTACCGAACCTGCGGTGACCTAAAAAGTGCAGTGGTCGCCCTCATCGCCGATTATCGGCTTGCCTTACCCTATGTTGATGAGCAAGGCGATATTGAACGGGTGACATCAGTCATGGTGGCAGCGATCGAAGCAGAGGGAGCCGATGCGCGAGCTGATCTCGAGTTTCACGTACTGGAGCATCATTTCTTCCGCAACAAAGCATCTTATGTGGTCGGTAGGATTGTCGGTAAAGCGCTGCAGTTACCGTTTGTCCTACCGATTCTGCACACCGAGGATTCAGAGCAGCCAAGGATCTTTATCGATGCTTGCTTGATGGGCTCGGATCCTGTCAGTCGTCTGTTTTCGTTCACTCGAAGCTATTTCATGGTGGATGCGTCGATACCCTCGCAATACGTGCTGTTTCTCCAGCAACTCATGCCGAAAAAAGCGGTGTCCGAGATCTACAGCTGTATCGGGCACCACCGTCACGGCAAAACCTATTACTACCGCACGGCGTCGCGTCATATGCGATCGACCGAGGACGAGTTTATTACCGCCCCGGGTATCAAGGGCATGGTAATGACGGTGTTTACGTTACCGTCTTATGATTTCGTATTTAAGATCATCAAGGATCGATTCACGCCGCCCAAAGAGGTGACACACCAAGAGGTAAGAGATAAGTATCAACTGGTAAAGCGTTGGGATAGGGCGGGGCGCATGGCCGACACCCAGGAGTTTGCAAATTTAGTGCTAGATGCCTCCCGCGTCTCGGAATCGTTACTCAAAGAGCTTCAAACTAACTGTGAGTCGGCGCTTGAGTTCAAGGGGTCGGCACTCATTATCAAGCACTGCTACGTTGAGCGTCGAATGACGCCCTTGAATCTGTATTTGCAATCGGCCAGTGACGAGGAGGTCGATGCGGTGATGCTGGATTATGGGAAGGCCATTAAGGAGCTAGCCGCCGCCAATATTTTTCCAGGTGACATGCTGCTCAAAAACTTTGGTGTGACACGTCACGGTCGCGTTGTTTTCTACGATTACGACGAGATACAACCACTGCTCGACATCAACTTCCGCATTATCCCCGAACCGCGAAACGAGTACGAAGAAATGTCCGGTCAGCCTTGGTACTCGGTGGGGCCGAATGACGTATTTCCTGAGGAGTTTCGCTTGTTCTTCTCCGGAAATCAGCGCGCCCGGAAGGCATTTGATCGACGCCACAGCGATCTTTATGAGGCCAGCTTCTGGACAGGACTGCAAGAAAAGCTGCGCGGTGGTTTCGTCGAGGACTTTTTCCCGTATTCTGCTGACCTCAGATTCCAACCTTAACCCGGAGCATCCATGGCGAACTTGCTGTTAATCCGACACGGTCAAGCCTCGTTCGGAGCAGAAAACTAC
>MDTB01229571.1_pt1 | contig 22676 bp, 33 predicted proteins | sample 811161 | NCBI WGS metagenome assembly MDTB01 (sample SAMN05326650, study PRJNA326480) | marine metagenome | isolation source: seawater | place: Mediterranean Sea | collected 2009 | reverse complement strand
GATCGTTTTCCCAACCATTTTAGGTGATGCAACACTAAGTTTGACCTCACTATACCTTGGGCAATCAACATGCTTGTACCTCCTGGGGTCAATATAATACACACTATAATCATCCAGTACCGCACACGATTCCAGATTTTTGTAGGTGGTAACAACACCGTTAATTTGGTCCGGTAAGTTGTCTGTTACTATCAGTATTTTCTTCATGGTAATATATCTCAAATTTTCCGTTGATGTGTTCTAGTATAGCTGTCGAACTTTCGACCCAGTCACCACTGTTTAAATATTCTACTCCGTCTAATGTTTTGTGTTCTGCAAAATGTATATGTCCACAAACAATACCATGGTATCCTTTAGACTTGCAATAAGCAGCAACATAATCTTCATATCTATTAACAAACTTCACTGCTTGTTTCACATTGTGTTTAAGCCATTTACTCAAACTCCAATATCGCAATCCAAATATTCCTCTTATAAAATTAAACTGTATGTTTATCCATATCATAGCATCATATAAACTATCACCTAAATGCATAAGCCATTTTTTGTTTCTCATCAACACATCAAAGAAATCACCGTGTATTACAAGATAACGTTTACCGTTGACTGCATGATAATCCATTCTGTTTAGTATTTTGATATCACCAAAACTGATATCAAACTTTAAAAACTGTCTAAGCATTTCATCATGATTGCCCAAAATGTAATAAACATCAGTGCCACGTTTACTTGCAGTTAATATTCTCCGTATAACGTTTGCATGTTCTTGAGGAAAGAACCATCGTTTTCGCATACGCCAGCCATCTAGTATATCTCCTACTAAGAATAGATTGTCGCAGGTATGAGACTTTAAAAAAGAACAAAGGGCATCTGCTTGACACCCTCTGGTTCCTAAATGTACATCACTAATGAATATACTTTTGTAATGCACTACTTTTTCAGCATATCTGCCGTTAACAATGGTAATTCTTTCATTGCTTTAGCATACTTTGCTCTTTCTTCTTTTGGCATTGGAATCATACCAGCATCTGAAAGTATGCCATCTTCGTTCCAATTCTTCACCCAAGTAGCCATGTACTCTTCTATGCCAGGTACAACACCTAAGTGCTGATGCTTTACATAAAAGTATAATGCTCTTGACACAGCATAGTCACCATCTGCAATTGCTTCAAATGTTGGTGCACCGCCATCAATGATTGCACCATGAAGTGTGTCACTGTTTTGATCTAAGTAACTGAAACCAAAAATACCATATGCATTTGGATCTTCAATTAACTTTTGTACAATTAAGTTATCCTGCTCACCTGCTTCGATGAATGCACCGTCAGTTCTCATAGCACGACACTTTTTGCCTTTTTTATCGCCTCTTGCTTTAGATGCAGCTTTGGCAATCTTATCTTTTCCACAGTAACCTTTTTGATTTACCATTTCAGCATAACTTGCTCTTGTACCTGAAGTTGTTGGTGGGCCATAAACTCTAATGTCTAAGTTTGGAAGTGCAGGATTAATATCGCTCCACTTTTTATATGGATTGTCTACCCACTTGTTACAATTTACATTTGAGTTAGTTGCAACACATGCAGGAATTTTTGCAGTTAGTGCTTTAGCTAGGTCAGCTTTGCTAATGTTTAACTGTATACCTTTTTTACTGCTTGCAACAACAATACCGTCATAACCAACTTTAATTTCAGTTAGTTTAACATCGTTCTTGTCGCAGTATTTTAATTCTTTAGTTTTCATTCTTGAAGAAGCATTTCCAATGTCGATAAACTTTGTACCTACACCATCACAAACACCTTTTTTACCAACACTACTACCACCTGATTCTACAACTGGTGTCTTTATACTTGGTGTTTTTCCAACTTCTTCTGCTATTATTCTTGCGAATGGTAGCACAGTACTTGAACCTGCAATACTTACTTGATCTCTAGCAATACTTACTGAAGAGAATAGAAACATTGTTGCCAATGCGATTATAAAAGACTTCATGATAACTCCTATGTTTGAAAGTCGGTTAATTTTTATAACTCGTTTATTTAAACATAGAGATATTACAGTTTTATTAAATTACGACAAAACTGTAAATTTTTTTTAGGATTGTGTTATGATTTTGTAAACTTCTAACCAATTTTTAACTATTGGATAATCAACATCTGCATTCATGTTGTGTCCATGTTCCATCAGTATCGGACGTAGTCCAAATCTCAAACCAGCAGTAGCATTTTCTGGCTTGTCTTCTAACCAGTAGCAGTTTGAACCTGCATACTTGCTCAGTGCGTCATCTTTGTCTGCACCTGTGTCCAAACATACCAGTTTGTTAAATGCAGTTTTGCCAAACATTTTTTGCAGATTCATCTCACGCAATTTGTATGCATTTTCATCAAGACTTAGACTGGTTATACAAATAAAAGTATAACCATGTTGTTCATGAAGTCTTTTAACCCAGTACATAGCATCTCTCAGTACCGGAAGAAAGCCTATTGCTGCACTTTCATTGAATTGTTTTATTAGTTTTTTAACTTGTTTTTTCGAAATACCATAACGTTCGGCCATATCATATTTGAACTGGTATCCTTCTGTAGTTTCAAATCCATGTTGTATCATCCAACAATTGAATGCCCACTCCCAATCTAGTAGGACTCCATCGCAATCTGTTAGTATCGTTTTTTCGTATTTGTTATATTTCATCGTCATCTTTCTATCTATATTAACATCGGCAACTTTGGATACGGTGTTGCTATACCGTTTTGCTGATCTAAGTAAGCACATATAAACTCTAGCATTACTGAATCATGCATGGTTAAGTAATAATCTAATGCTTCAATACCTACTGCGTCTTGATATACAAAATCGTCTACGTTGTTTTTACTAACATAGTGTTCAATTGCTAATCTTTCAGTTTGTATTGTAAACATATTTTTCCTTTTTGTTATTATACTTTACAATAACACGGGAAAATGATTATGTCAACCTTTTTCTTCATTTTGGTTAGAGTTATCTTCGACTATCTTGTGAAACGGATATACCCTATAATGATTGACTTTGATCATATCCATATGATCTTCGGCTTCTTCTCTGGTTTTGAATCTAGCAACTACGACAGGATCTTGTATTCTTGGTTCATACACTATTTCAAACGTCTTCATTGTTCATTTCCCACATGTTATAAACGTCAGCAAAGCCGCCATACATAGGTGAATATTCACTGACGTTTTCTTCTCTCCACGCCATAATCTCGTCCCATTGCTCTTGGGTTAATTCATCAATATCTTCTATGTCAAAGTGAGTGCTGATAGCATGCTCAACACAACTTTGTGCTTCTCTTTCTAGATGCTCTTCGTCCTTATACATTCTTGGCCAGTCAAATTTATTAGTCATTGTTTGCCTCCTTTATAATTTGTTTTCTTCCTTCAACACCAATTTGTGTGTCCATCATTGTTTTGACATGTTGTAACATGGCACATGCCATCATTAGAACATCCTCACGACTGTCGCACATCAGTATCTGTTGTTCTATTGGCTTGCATAATTCTCGCATGCGTTCTTGGACACCAATCATTTTTCTATCTCCTCTTGTGTTATATGCAATTGCTTTTTCATGTTTTCAGAATTAAGATATAATAGATTTATTATACTTGCAAAACCAATTACCTTGGCCTCTGCTTGTTCAACAAGCCTTTTTGTTGCTAACATACTGCCGCCAGTTGCAACTAAATCATCTGCTATTAAAACTCTATTAGCATGTCCTAACAGTCCTTCTTGCAATACCAATGTATCTTCACCATACTCAAGTGCATAGGTTTCTTGTAATAGGCTACCTGGATACTTGCTTCCTTTTTTACGCACCATAACAAAAGGCACTCCTATTGTAGCGGCCAACACTGCTCCTACTACAAAACCTCTGCTTTCAATACCTACTATGTGTGAGATATCACCATTGCGATTGAATTGATCTTGAATCACAACTGCCATTTCTGCGGCAATTTGATTCCATATTGGTTGTGCAAACAGACTGTTAACATCATAAAAGTTAACACCTACTACAGGATAATCCTGTACAGTTCTCATGTAGTCAGTTGGCTTGGTTTTTACTGAAGACATAAACACCCTCCCATTTTTCTCTTCCTTGTTTGCGATCATTGCCTACACCTGGACGTGTGTTCAACATCATTTTGATAGTTTCGACATGCGTGAATCCTATTTTTTCTGCAGTGTCGATCCATCTTTGTGTAACTTCGTAGGGTTCTTTTCTGTCGTAACTTTTATAGTCTGCAATATTAGTTGCGAAAAGTCCTTCTCTATTGAGTCCTCTATATATGTGTTCCATGGTCGGTACAACGTATCCGTCAAACCATTCATTTTCTGTTTTAAATTGCACCATACACTGGGTCTTTTCATCTGAGTATTTTTCCAAGTTAAAATAAGGAGGACTGCTAAATGCTAGATCTATGTCCTCGGGTTGATATTCTTCGCTTACACTTTGTACTATAGTACCTCTTATACCTGTTGCTTCATCAATGATATCATTTAGATAATTAAGATATTTTACAGTTTCAGTATTAGGTTCAACACCTACATAATCATACTTAAAATTACTACTACCTATTCCTAGCAGTCTTCCACCATAACCACAACTGTAGTCATAAACTCTACCCCAAAGCATAGGACACAAATGTTCTGCTATTGCTTTAGCATTTTGTGCTTTAAAGTTGGTAACATTTTCACCTGTAACCAATTCAAGTGCAGTTCTTAATTGTGTAGGTCTTAGTAGTCGATCACCAGTTCTAAATTCAAAACAGATACGTATTGCACGTTTAAGTTTGCGTTCATCAAAAAACCTATCACGTAGACTATTTGAACCTCTGCCTTTGGGTTCGGCAGTCATCATGTTAGGAAATAAAAACCTGTTTATGGTTTGTCCTCTGTTGTTTCCTAGTCCAATTTTACCATTGTCAACATTGTTATAGGACAATTTGCTAAACTTACGCACTGCTTCTACTAAACCTTTGTGTGTGAAATACACAATAGGAACAATGTTTATACTGCGATAGATTTCGTATACACGTTCGATAGTTCCTTCTGGATCACTATTATATTGTGCTTTATCAAATTGATCGAGTTGATCATAGACGATCTCATAACCAGTGAACTCGTCTGCTGGTGCATGTGTTATATTCCAAATTTTGTATAACTCATCAATCATCTAAAAATTCTAAAACTTCAATCATAGCACTGAGTTTTTCTTGTGCTAGTCTTTTGTTTGTAGCAGGAACCCATGCTTGTCCTATGCCGTGTGTTTCGTCAACTTTATGTAGTTCTACACTGATACGTTCTTTGCCAGTTTTACGCATTTTAAGAGGCCTTGGTGCAGTGAATTTTAGTATATGCACAGTTTCTCGTGGTTTAAAATCTAATACTTCACCCATTGATTTGACTCAGCTCCACCATTGTTGCACTTAGGTTGATTTCTGGATCTGCTACAAAACTGTGATTAACCAGTCCTGTACGTATGATCATGATAGCACTGTCTTGTCCTTCTTGTGTAGAACTAAACAATTCCAAGTTGTCGTACATCCAACGGAACACATCTTCCATTTCTTCTGGACGCACAGTTGCACACATTAGTTTTCTTGCTTCTACAATCTTGCCTGCTTTGAACAAGTTAACTGCATCAACACGCCAATCACTTGTGTTACCTTCATCACCTTTGACTTTTGATAATTTGCCATCTGTGCTATTCATTTGACACAAGTTCAAACACTTACGCAAATCTGGATAGGTACTACGCACATAGGTGTCTAGTATATCAATGTCTATCTCAATATTTTCTGCAACCAACACAGTCGCAACTCTAGCAGTAAATTCTGTTCTATCCACTTTCTCAATATGAAAGCCTTGACATCTACTATGCAATGCTGGAATAACTCTGTTTGGATAGTTACAAGTGAGTATGAATCTTGCACTTGCATGATAGGTCTCCATAACACCACGCAGTGCCGCTTGTCCGTTTGGCGATATATAATCAGCCTCATCTAACAGTACAACTTTAAAGTCACCAAATGGCATTGTCTGCACAAAGCCTGTGATCTTATCACGAATTGTGTCGATTGAATTTTCTCTTGATGCATTTATCTCAAGTACATCAAAATCATCTATTTCCAGTTGTTTGATTAGTATTTTTGCCAGTGTGGTTTTACCAACACCCGGAGCACCTGAAAACAACAAGTGTGGTATTGCACCTTCGTCTATCCAAGTTTTAACTTGAGCCTTTTGTTCTTCATCACGGAAAACATAGCCATCAATATCATTGGGACGATATTTCTCAGTCCATAGTTGCTTCATATAATACTCCTAAGTTATAAACATTATATGATTTTTATCGTGGTAAGTCAACCAATTCTGGAAAACTTTCAATTAGATTTGCATTGTAAAATTTATCTAGAGGATCAATATTTTTCCAAAAATCTTTAGCATCAAAAGGAACAGGATCTTTAAGTTGCTCTAGTATGCTTTCAAAACTTTGAGTTGCTCTTCCTTCGCGGTCAAGAGGACGTAACCATCTAAGATGACTTTTATATTTTTTTATTATTTTGTTCCGCAAATATGCTGGAGCAGTTTTTACCCTTAAATATTGCGGATCATGTAGTGTTTGTATAGAAAACTGCTCAGGTCGGATTAATTCTTGATCAACCCAACTACGATGAAAATCAGGTAGATGCAATGTGTTTATAATAGTTGGAGTTGCAGATATAAAAAAATCTATATCTGGGCGAAGAGTAAGCATTTTTCTTCGAAAATCTAAAACATTGTCCCAATTTGTTCCAGTACGTAGATATGATGCCCTTTCTCCTTCAGCGTCAAGACTTCCTCCAATGGTTATATTTTTAAAATTTTTCCATAAATCAAAAATGTTACGTCCTTTTAGTTTGTAGTTCGTCATATTGGTATTATAAATCAATGCAATGTCGTGATGTTGTCTCTTGTCTAATTCTTCGAGTAAATTATAGTTGTCTTCTATCATGAGAGGTTCGCCACCAGCGAAGTTTATCCTGTCGAGATTGTCAACTTGCTCTATTATTTGTTTATAAAGATCTGTATTCGTTCTTCCAGCTTTGAGAAAGACAGGAACATTTTTGTTGATCTTACCGATTGCAACACTTGGTGCATGCCAACTACTTGAGGAAGAGTGTCCGCACATGCGGCAACTTAAATTACAAAGATTATTAAAGCGAGAATCAATATATTTTAGATTATATTGTGGTGTTGTATTATTTTCAGCAATATGAACATACTGTGAAAAATCTATATTCATTGATGTACGAAGACTTTCTTTTCCAATTTTCTCAAGATGTATGCAAGCACTACAACCATGTACTGATTCATCATTTAACATTTTTTTTCTTATGTTTTGAAAGTTTTTATTATTCCAAATCTCTTTTAAATTATTTTTGCTAGATTCTCCAATTGGTTTATCATCATACTGACAACAAGGTGTGACTTTATTTTCTATGCTAATAAACATGCTTATCCATGGCAAAATACAAAAGTTTTTACTGGTAAACAAAAGTTTTTTTTGTTCGTCCGTAAGACACCTGATAATCTCATTTTTACTATTAAGGTTTTTAATTTTTGTATAAGGCTTTATATTTGTTGCTGGAAGTCTTGCAAAATCGCCTTCAACATATTTAATTTCAAATTTCGTAGGATCGATACTAAATGTTTTATGAACATATTGATATTCTTGGTGTATGTTTTTATTAGTAGTTTCAAAACATATGAAACAGTTAGATATATCAATATTATTTACTATAACTTGTAAACTTTGTAAGATTAGTCCATGGGAATATGTAAAGTAATCCAGTCTGGATTTTACTAAAATTTTTTCATTTGTTTGAAATGCAGGTTTATATAGTTTTTGTAGTGCTAGGTATAAGTCGACAAAATTATCTTTGTATTGATCGCAGTCAACAATTCCTATAATCTTATCTTTGGTAAATGTCAATTGCGTCTGCTAGGGTGTCGTCTGTGTCTGGATCATCATCACTGACTAATAATATGTCTTTGTTATCAACTTTTCGAATCACAGTTTCACTGTTTCCGTCTTGAATCTTAACACCTCTCGTCCAACGTCCATGTGCCACCATGATCCATTGTCCTACTGTAACTTCTGTTTGCTCTGGCCCAATTGCATATACCTTGCCCCAACGCGGTCGTATGCCATGTCCTTTGCCGTCATCGTCTAACAATATTATTCCGCTTTGTAGTTTTCTTTCTTTGAAAGCCATTTCTTCAACAATCACATCGTCACGTAGGGCTCTGAAAGTTTCTCTTGTAACTTGGTATGCATCATAATTTATTGTGGCCATTATATTCTCTTTACTCCTGATTTTTCTTGTGCTAGTTGTCTTGGTGTTTTTAAGGCTTCTTGTTTGATTGTTTTTGCTCTTGCAATAGCATCTGCAAGACCACTTGCTTTTTTCTCAACCACTGGTTCAGTTTTTACTTCAGGTATTGGAGCAGTTGGAGTTTTTACAACTGGTTTTGTTTTTGCAGTCTTTGTTGTTTTTTTCTCTACTTTACGTTGCTCTTTGAATAGTTTGTCTTCTTTACTGTTTCGAGCCTGCAATTCATACGGATCTGGTGCAACAGGTTGCGTTGGAATAATACCTTTAGGTGGTGGTGCAAAACTTTGTGGAATATCATCTTGAGGTCCAATTTGTTTATTGTAAGCACGTTGAGATTGTTTAGCTCTAGTATCAATTACTTTATTTTTTATATCAATTCTATCGCCACGAGCATTTACTCCCATATTACCTACTGCTCTTACTGTTTCGTTTTGTAGTAGTAAAGCTCCAAGGTCAATTGATTTTCCTTGAGAACTTCTATAAACTTTTTTACCTGCCATGTGGACTCCTATTAACTGCGTAGTTAATATTTATCTAAGGAACTCTCTAGGGTCTAAATCATAATACATGCTATCAATCCTATGAACGCCAAGCAAATATAACACATAACTTGCAACACTTGATCCTCTGCCTACACCCCATATGATGTTGTTTGCTTGCATGGTATCTACCAGGTATTTCAAATACTTTAGCAAATTAAACAAGTTTCGTTCTTGAAACATCAACAGTTCTTCACCAGCACGTTGTATCTCTGGTTGTGTTTTACAAAGATCAATCACATGTTGTGCAATATCCATATGTTGGTATTCTTGGGGCATTAGCCAGTTGCGTTGATTCATCATATCATACTCATCAACACTTAATGATATGTCTGTTTCGGGAGAAGTGTCTTTAAGTTGCACAGTACCATCCACAGTGATACCAGCGGTAGATTGTTGTTTCATAATCAAATCAACTACATCTTCAATGTTGTATACTATTTCACCAAATTTATTTTTTATCATTGGGTTTGAATTCTACTACGTTTTCGCCTAAGTTTTCAATTTTATCTTTTTTTGTTTCTAGTTTTATTTCAATTACTGTTTCTTCTTGTTCGCCGTCGTCCCAGTCTAAGTCAAGATTTTTCCAAGTTGTATTGTTTATTGTAACAACTTTTTTTCGTGTGCCTGGCAATATGCTACAGTTTGGTCCTGCATCATTCCACCAACCAGACTTTTCATATGGTCCTACAGTTTCTTCATCGTTGTGTATGTAGCTTATTCCGCCTCCCATACTACTTCTAATGCTTACGTCCAGTATATCTAGTACATCTTCTGTAATTGCTTGTAGTTTACAATACAAAGCCAAACCTGTCAATTGATCAGCAGGTTGATCAGGCACAATGATTGTTCTGAAACCAGCATCTTGATATTTTTTTGCGTGTTTTTTATCATCATCGCCTAGTATAATCGAATCGCTGAACTGCTCATAGACAATATACTTACATCGTTCGATTGCTATATTCTGGTCTACCGTGTTTGTCGATTTGGTCATTATTTGAAAATCTACAGTGTAGGTATTCATTACAACACCTGTATCAAAATGTACACCGCAGGTAAATGTTGGGCTCCAGCCTATTCTTACATAGCTCATGATATATCTATTTTATCCTCAAACTTGTCGTCTTTGTTACGTTCAGCGGCATGTTTTTCACCTAGTTTTCTTTGATATGAACCCAGTGCCATCTGTATCTGATTAATCAAACTAGAATTACCCATCCTCATTGCAATGGTTAACTTGCCGTTCAACTCAGTAATTTTATCCATTAACTGTTGTTCATCAAGATCACCAATGTCATTGATCAATGGATGTTCCATTAGATATCGCCGTCTTTTCTGTTTTCACTGTAGTGTGCATCAAAGTCACCACCTGGGTAACGTGCTTTGAGTTTGTCTATGTTCATTTGAATTACAATATTTGGATCAACATCCAATGCCATACAACCTTGCATCCAATACCACATGATATCTCCAAGTTCCCTTTTCATGTGGTAAATGTTTTCGTCATCAAGTGGTTTACCTTGGAATATTATTTTCTTGACTATTTCTGTAAATTCGCCTGCTTCTGCACCCATTCCACAACTTGCAGTAAGCAGTCTTGGCATGTTGGCTAAGCGTTCATTGTTTAAAGATGCCCAGTTATGTGTAAAAGCATCATTGCTTTTGCTTTGGTCACTGGTTACTGTGTCTACGAATTCTTTGTACTTGTTTAGATCTATTTTCATAAAAAAAACTCCTTTACTCAATGATTATATAGTAAAGGAGTTGTTGTGTCAATGTTTTATTTGATCTTTATGCAAATGCAGCGCCGTTGTTACCTATCACAAACCATTTGCTGTTAATGTACATAAGTGTGCATGACTCACCAATGTTGGCAAAAGTAATGGTACCTGTGCCAGATGCTTTCCATCCTGCGTTGGTTACTGTTGTTACCATGTCACCGCCGTCACCATACATTGCGAGGACTTTTACCTGTCCTTCAACACCAGCGGCCAATGTGCTTGTTTCAGCAGCCACAGTTGTAAAATAACTAGCAGTTTTTGTTAAACTAGCCGCACCAGCATCTGCTAGATCTTCTGAGCCAGTTAATTTTATTGGATTGGTTAATGTGTCTCTTGGTCTTGTAAGTTCGCTTAAAAATATGCTTGTTCCGCCGTCGTCGGTATGGAATTGAAATTCATATGTGCCTGTTTCAGCAAATGTAATAACGTTTGAACTTATGCCTTGTATTCCTACTATGCTTTTTGCACTGGCTCCATTACCAACTGCACTTGGAAGTGTCATTGTGTGTGCAGTATTTGCAACGGTCACTGTAACAGTGATATATGCTTGGTTTCCAGCACTTGGAATATTAGAAAAAGCTAGTGTAATTGAACCAGATGTAGTAACTGAATACCAGTTTCCTGCACTATAATCAATTGCAGCTGAACCTGTAATTGCACCAAGTGCAACTCTTGTTGCTCTGTATGCTTGTGTTTTTGTATTTTTAATGACGGCGCCGGCCATGTCGTTGTCTAATGTAGTACCTGTTAATGCACTTTTAAAAATGCCTTTGGCTTGCAAGTCATCTATTTCAGTTTCTGCAAATTCAAAGTTGCTCTTAATATTTGTAAAATTATCACGAAATCCCTGACTGTCATTGTCCTGACCAGCAACTGGATAGGTTGTGTCTATGTTGTTTGGATTAATACTGCTTGCCATATTATAATCTCTCTGTTTATGTCTATATATTTATCATATTATGTTTAGTAGCCGGAATAACTGTAGCCGCTGCTTGAACTTGAGCTACTGCTTGAGCTACTGCTAGAGCCGCTACTTGAACTGCTACTACCATAGCCACCACTGCTACCACCATAGCCTGGCGTTGTTGGTACACCAGGCGTACTTGGTGTTGCTGGTGGTGTAGTATCTTCTTCAACTGTTGCAATTGGTCCTAAGTCTCCTGAATATGTGTACTCAGGTAAGTCTGGCTTGATAGCCACACCATGATTCATGCTACTATTAGGCATGTAAAATGCAATTCCAGGAAATCCTTCAAATGTATGTACATGACTGGTTCCGTTGCCTAGTGTTTTACTGCCAGTGCCTGTATCAGCCGCATCAGCATCAGCTCTTACAAGGTACAACGGATAGTAGTAGCCTTTTTTGCCATCTGTAGAACCACTATTGCTTGTGCCAAACAAGTAATAAGGCCCATTATAGTTTCTTAGATCTTGATCAATTGTTATATCGCCACTGCTGACGTGAGTAATGGTAGTTGAACTATCAGCAGAATCTAGTATATCGTTTCCAGGATATAAAAGATATTTGTCATACTGATCCGTCTTGCCGTAAACATCTACAGGGCTAGTAAATCTCAAACTGTTACCATCAAATGTAGTTTCATTGCCACTTGGTGTTGGATTAACACTTTGATTTGCATTAAAAGTTGTTGAAAATGGAGGCGATGGATTCCAATTTCCACCATCTGTTGAATCTTCGTTTGGTACCCAATTTGCAGTAAGTTGATTGTCCAGTATATATCTATCACTTATAAAGTCTATCCTATTTAGAATCTCACCAAATTGTGTGCGTATATTATAACTTATTCTATCACTTTCGCCAGGATTTGTGTAGGCAATTACCCATGCTTTGGTAAAACCTAGTACTCTTCCGTTGGTTTGTCTTGATGTCATCCATAGAGGCAATATTGTATTGGTTTGTCCAACAGTGTCCACAACTCGATCTCGCATGTTAACTAAACTGTTTGGATATACAGTGGTTATGGTTTGCGAAGTTACTACGTCATCAATATCTACAAAACTGCCATAATAAAGACGAAGGTTGTCTAGATGTTGAGCAATTTGAAAATAGTGTGGCGGTTGCCCTACAGGAAATTTGCAGGTTTCATCTTGATTTGATCGATTGAATACATTGTTTGGATGTCTTAGTGCATAAGCATAACAACAACAAATTTGATGATTCTTTGCTATTTGTGCTGAATTATCATCATCAGTATATGGTGCATCAAACAATACTTCTTGAGCAACAGGAATAAAACCTAACCAAGATCCAGGAATCATTGGTACAATATCACTTTTGTTTGTTAATCTATAAAAGTTATTTCCTAAGAGGTTACCATTCTTATCTTCCAAGGCGTTAAACCAGTCAGCATAGTTTTTATTTCCGACAGTTGGACTAGCACTTACATATCCTTGAATTTCATCAAACTTATTTAGGTCTTGTGCATAGCTAGTAATAATAGTTGCAACTGCACTACCAAGACTGTGACCGCCAATTTTAATTTTGGTTTTGGTTGTATTGGCTAGTGCATCTCCAAGGCTGATTCCTGGAACATCGCTTCCACGTGTTTCACCAGCTGGTCCTAAACCTTTATATGCAATGGTAAAGCCATTGTGTGTTTTTCCATACCCAAAGCCAGCAACTGGATTGATTACTTTAGCAGTCATAAAATCTAATTTTCCATCATATTCAGTTTGAGTACCACGAATAACTATATACGCAGTGTCGCCATGTTCTATTAACCATCCAAAAGGTGCTATACTTCTAACAGTTTTTTTCTTTTTACCATCTGGGTCTGATTTGTCATCAACTTCCACAGTGTATTCACACCATATTATATCATTTGGAGTTAATGCTTGTAATGCAGTTTTAAATTTATCATAACGCAAAGGTTCGTCAATGTTTACAGGACACTGATTACTCGGTGTCCAATTAAACACATCATTAACTGCAGGATTTGGAATATATTTGTTACCAGTCCAAACTGGAGCTGGATCACCAGGACGTCCAGCTACTATCCAATCTCTAGCCATTTGACTTGCAACATTAGCCAAAAGGTTTAAATCTCTGGCTTCTTCTAAGTACGCAAGACTCATTTGGTCAAGTGCAGTTACGTTACTATTATTTAAATTGCCATTAGTGTAATATTGATCAAATAAGTCACGTGACTCAGTTGCTTGTTCATTGTATATCGTAACTGGATAAGGCAATGTCAAACTCTGTGGTGGTGATTCTCCTTGTTTGTTTACTCCTGTATCGACTATATCGCTATACACCACTTCATATGCTACTGTTCCATCTGCATTCAATGCTTGTGCTGTTTTAATTTCACCAAGTATGAGTTTTTTTCGAAAATGGTTTTGATCAAGTGCATTTACATACTCTTCGAGTGTTGCAGTATCAAGACTGAATGCATGATTGTAAATTACATTTTTTGCAGTTCCAAAATATGGATCATCTGCTCTGTACAGTCTCGATGGCTCAAATATATCAGTGTCTTGAAGTAAATTCTTTATCAATGATCTATCGGAGTTGTCTGGCATTGCCTTAATGTATAAGCCATTGTATGGTGAATTATAAGTTCTATCAACAGTAATTCTAAAGGTTCGGTTAACACTTACCAAGCCATCTGAACTGAATGCTATAACTGTGAAATCAAAGTTTTTATCAAATACTGTTTCAGCACTAATTAACCTAGTAGTAATGTCTTTGTCAAATGTGGTAGTACCACCATCAATTGTAAATGTGTTGAAACTAACTCTACCAGCAATGTTTCCGCTTTCTAAAAGTTGTAAACCCTGTGGTAATAGGTTGTAATTATCTGCTCCTTGATTTAGTTTAAACAGTAACACACGCCCGCTTGGATTAGAAGCAACTATAGAAAACATACTTGTTGCTCCATTGGCAATAGTACCAAGACTATATATTGCAGGTTTGCCTGTGCCTGTTCCTGTGCCTGGCACAAGTGTTCCACTGCTCCATATTACAGAACTTTCTATGGAACCAATGACGGTGATGATATACGTGTATGGTTCGCTTACAACACTGTTATCGTTTGCTTTGTATATGGTGATGTCAAAGCTATAGGTTGTTTCTGTTGCTCCTTGTTCTGGAAAATAACCAGTTAGCCAACCAGTTGTACGATCAAACGATATACCTGGTGGTAAGTCAGCACTATCGCCTGTAACAATTTCGAATTCAAATGTGTCTCCATCACAGTCAAATCCTAATATTTGATATGCAAAGAAATTGTTATGTCTGAAGGTTCCGATTGTACCAGCAGCAACTACGGGATCTGTTTCAGCAGGTGGATAGTTTGTTATATATGGTGTTCTACTAGGTGATAGATCAGCAGTGAGGACATCATCATCTGCGGTAAAATCTGTTGTGTCAGCTGTAAGACTATCTCTGCTTGTTACAAACATAGTGAAGGTTCTTAGGTTTTGATCTTTGCCGTCGGTTATCTTTAGGGTAAATTCATAGTTTTTATTGATAGATCTTTGTGAAAAATCAAAAGGATATAAATCAAAAGCACTGGCATCATAGCCAGCCGTTGCATCATCTGGCAAATTGCTTATAGCACTAATATGCCCACTGATTAATCCAGTAGTAGGATTTAACGTCAAGCCAGGTGGTAACGAGCCATTGTCTACACTTATTGTTACAGTATCGTTTGGATCGCTGTCTGTAAATCCAATAGTGACATTTACATTATCACAATCAAAAAAGTTTCCAAGTGAACCAGCTGGTGTGGTAAATTGAGGAATATCTTGACCAGTGACAGTGAGACTAAATGTTCTATCATTTATGCTAAGTCCATTTGGAGATGTTGCTCTAATTGCAAATGTGCTGGTTACATTTTCACTGACTTCAGTTGGAGTTCCTTGTACTCGTACATATGCTAACGGTACACCTTCAACAGTGCCATTGGTCAGTATCTGCACACCTTCTGGTAAATTACCAGCAATTAAACTGTATGTTGGAGTACCACCATCTGGATCTGTGGCTTCTACAGAGAGTTGGAAAAACAGATTTTCTGCTATGGTTCCAAGATCTCCTGCTGGTGTTAACCATACTGGTTGTGCCATTAGAACCTTCCTATAATTTTAACATACACTCGACGAGTTTTTCACCTTCGTCTGTGTTATCTTCTAAGGCGATACCTACTAGGTGTCCTTCTGAGTTTTTACTTCCTCGTCCCATTATGTCTGAATATACAAGTTGTCCTTTTTGCACTGATCCAAAAACTCTTACTGGAACACGCCCAACCAGTGCTACCGGTAAACCTGCAACTAGATCGCTATTCATAAGATATGCAGGATCAGTTGAAATAACTCCTGCTGGATAGTCTCCTAGTCCACAAATGGTTATTTCTAGTGGACCTCCGATTGATATCACAGTGCCTGGATCATAGTCGTGATCTGCTAGATAGTTCTCAGCCAAGTCAGCATATCGAGCTTGGGTAGCAGTAGCAGTTATTACGTTTGCACTGAAGCTACCATTTGCATCTCTAAAAACCAGTGTGCTACCTGTGTTTGCATCTGTTCCGTTTGATGTTACTGTAAAGGTGCCACTTTCACTGTTAACACTACCACTAATACCGTTTCCAGAAGTAGCACCTTGTTGTACATAGCTTCCTGTTGTATCTGTTCCTAGTGCCACTGAGTTTGACGCAATAGTGGCTGTTAGTGTAGCATTACCCAAGTTAGTTAATGTAGCACTACCAGTTAAGTCTCCAGCTAGTGTGATTGTTGGGTCACTGGTTGCAGTTGTTGCTATACTAACATTTCCTAAGTTAGTCATTGTAGCACTACCTGTTACTGCACCTGTTAGTGTAATTACCGGGTCAGCCGTAAGTGTTGTTCCGATACTTGCAGTATCACCTGCTGAGGTAAATGTTGCACTACCAGTTACTGGTCCTGTAAGTTCAACTGTTACTGCACTTGATAATCCACCAGCAGTACCAGTAGTGTTTTGATTAAGTGTTGCTACTCTAGCTGCCGCAACTGTGCCACTTCCTATATTTGTACCATTAAGTGCAGTTAATGCTGATCCGTCACCAGCAACTGTTGCACCAATAACTGCGCCAGCAGTTACTATATTACCACCAGCTACATTACCTGTTGCAGTAATGTTGCCAGTTGCACTGATTAAACCAGTTACTGCTGAACCAGTTGATCCTATATCTAAAACTGTTGTGCCGGCAACACCTACTGTGGTGTTGGCGTTGCTTGCAACGGTTACATTTGATGTTCCATTAACAATTGTATTTGAGTTAGGTAGGTTTGATAATTGGCTTCCATCTCCAAGAATATATGTTCCTGAAATATTTCCTGTTGCAGTTATGTTTGCAGTTGTCATCGGAACTATTACATCAACTGTGGTTCCGTCGGTTTGAAATACCAGTGTTCCACCTGATGTAATTTCTACATTACCACCTGAACTTGAAATACCTACAACTGATGTACCGTTGGCAATTTGTGTGACTGCAACATTAGAAGCCGCAGTAACGTTGGATAAGAATCCTCCATCACCAATAAAGTATCCGCCAGTGCTTTCAACGTTTCCTGTTGCACTCATGTCACCAGTTGCAACAACACCTGAACTATTTACATTACCAGCGTCCACATTGCCTGTTGCAGTAATACTTCCACCAGTAATAATGTTACCACCAGTTATATTACCAGTTGCATCAATCAATCCTGAAGTGATAAGGTTACCGGCAGTTACATTCCCTGTAGTTACTTTGTTACCATTAATAATAACATCGTTGAGTGCTATTATATTACCACCTTGGACGTTTCCTCCACTGGTGATATTGCCACTTGCATCAATAAGCACACTATTAACTTCTTGATACCTTAGTGTGCTGTTTCCAAGATAGTATGTAGCACTTGTGTCTGGAAGTAAATTTGAACCAATTGTGCCATTCACAATCAGTTGATCGCCGATGGTAAAATCTTGTGTGATAGTTAAACTGTTTCCAACATCAAGGTCAGTTGCAATGGTTAGGTTTCCACTTATGTTTGTTTCTGTTCCAGAAAATGTAACCACATTAGAACTTCCAGCAATGCTGATAGTCACATTAGCACTGTCAGCAACAGACACATTTGAAGTACCGTTTATAATTTCTGTTGGAGTAACAGTGGTATCAAAAAGTGATTTGAAGTTATTGTTGCATTTAATATATGCGGTTCTTAGTCCGTCACCTGTACCATCGTTTGCGGTTGCACCAACATTGATTATTTCTCTTGCCATCGGGATCCTCTAACTTACTGTTACGAGTATTTATGGCCTTAATTAGTTAAGATCGACCCAAGAAGAACCAGTGTATCCTTGAAATTTAGTTCCACTGGTGACGAATATTATCATGCCTGCAACTGGAGAAGTGATAGCAGCATCTCTAGCAGTAGCATCGGCGTAGGTCGGAAGTGAGATTGGTCCTGAGCTGATTACACCAGCGGTTCCAATATATGCACCTAATGGACGTATGTTTGCATTACCAATATACCTTGTATTGTTAGCATCAGGAATAACATCTTGTGCTATCCGTATTGTGCCTGTACCGTCTGGTGCAAGTATTATATCACCATTGGTATTATAACTTGAAATAGTTTGACCGCTCATTGCAATGTTGGAACTTACACTGTTTGCTCCGTAGAGTTCAGTAAAGTTATCATTGGTTTTATCCATTGCACTACGGAGATTATCCCCATCTCCTGCGTTTGCTGATGTTCCTAAATTAATTGTTTGCTGTGCCATCTATACATCCTTCAATACTTGTGTATTTATGGATTAATCAACTTTACTGTTATCCTATCAATCTCTAATTTATTTTTGAATACCTAACTATACTATCAGCACCTGTTACTGTTTTATATTGTTCAATACCAGGAGTGCTAAAGATTAAATCTCCTGTTACAATTTTTTTATAATAGTTATATTCTTTTTCAGCTAAATCTAATCCAATATCGAAGGTAAATTTTTTAGTGTATTCCCAGTTGTTCATAATGTTATCAATATCAACCACAATGTCTGCTAAATTAAAATCTGCAGTTGCAATTTTTGGGGAATTTTTATCTAAGTCTGAAATATTAAATTCTATTAAATTTTTAGTTAAAGCATTGTATACTGAATTATTAGATGTAAGTAATATTTTTATATTTTTATTGGCATCTATCTTGTTAGATACCAAGTCAGGATTAACATGAGAAGTAATAATAAGATATTCTATATCACTATTGGCTATTTCAAGTTGGCGATCATCTAACAAGTCAATGGTATTGATTCTATGGATATTATTTTGTTTTCCTAGAGTAGGAGCATAGAACTTAACTTTGTTGTCAACATATCTATGGACCCTCCAATGTTTATTTCCGTCAATTGTACGAGCATTAGATGCGTGTTCTAGAAGATTAGCAACGCCATCTCCACCAGCACCAGAAGCGAACCATACCCAAATTATCATACTGCAAAACTTTCTCCACATCCACAACTGGCAACGGCATTTGGATTTATAACTTTTAGGTAGTTACCACCTAGTTCATTTACCCAATCAACTGTGCAACCTAGCACAAACATTTCTGCTATTGGATCTACAACCAGTATGTCGTTGATAGGCTCGCTCCACTTTACATCTGGCCATTTTGATTTATGGTCCCAAACATAGGTAAAGCCTGAGCATCCACCGCCCTTTACACCAAGTGTGACATAGTCACCTTCTGGCGTAACTGACTTTAGATATTCTGTTGCTTTTTCTGTAACTTTTAACATTACTTCTCACGTTTGTAGATTGTCCAAGCACCGTATGCTATTGCCGCATAGGCTGCAAGTTTAGCAAATGGTCCTGCTATAAGAACAATAATGCCTACACCAATTAATATTGCACCATCAAGTGATGTACGTTCTTCTAGTCTGCTTGTAATAAATTTTTTAATCATTTTTAAGTACTCCTTGATATGTATTTAACCAAAGTTTACAAGCAGCTTTGTGTGCATCTTCAAGTGGATGCAACCATGCTTCTGTAACTTCAAAACCGTGATCGTAACTCCAGTCTAAAAAGTTTTTGCCTTCAAATGACTGTAACTCTGTCTTTGTTAAATCCTGTAGTGTTCTAATATAATCAGGACAATGAAATTCTGTGTCCCATAACATATAATCCATGTATGTTTGTATATTTTTTATTTTATGCAATTTTAGAAACTGTTGACTTGTATAGATTGTTTGTAAACTACGCCATCTATCCCATAGTATACTTTTACCAGCATAGGTATTGTAGAATTCTAATATTTTTTCTGCCTGTACTAGTCCGACTAATGGTTCAAGTGTACTTGGTAAACAATCTCCCCCGAGAGTGGTCCATTGCTCTTTACCACTAACAAAAAAATCATATCTTAGACCCCATGTCCAATTAATTACTGCTAGTGTATTTTCTTTTGTTTTATTTGTAAAATATGAAAGTATTTGTTGAGAAATGTATTCGTTTCCGCATCCTGGTTTTGCGGTTGTTTCGTATTCTACACCTAATTTTTCAGCACATTGCGATACCCAACTATGAGCTTCACGTTTAAGCTCACTACCGTAAATAAAACTATCGCCGAAACTTACAATTTTCATACGTTTTCGTACTCAAAGTTCTGACATTCTTTGCCTTTTTCTAACAGTTTCGCACCGTTACGTAGGTGAAAACGTTCAGCCATTTCAGTAAGTGGAGATAAGGTTACAAATCTTGTGCAACCTTTGGTTTCTTTTATATGTTTAGCGGCTTCTAGTATTATTTCTCTACCAGCACCTTTACTATAACTCCATACAGTATAAAACACGGCAGTGTCTGGTGTGGTATCACTGCTACTCCATGATTCTGTACTCATCCAATCTAACTGTTGTTCTGTTATAGGAACTTGATTGGTATATCCAACACAGATTACTGCACGTTTGCCTTCTTCCAATGGCGGTGCATACTGTGCATATTGGTCTTCGTACAGTGCATAAACTTCTCTACCACCTATGATACGCCAATCGGCTGGAAGATGTGGACGAACTGGGTCCTCTGCAACAACCTCAGCTACATCTTGTAAATTCAATCTTCTTAACATTTTTTACCTTTTACAGTTTATTATAGTCGACGTGTAATACGACCTTTACTTAGATCATATGGCGAAACTTCAAGTTCTACAGTATCGCCTAACAAGACTTTTATCTTGTACATACGCATTTTACCATTTATTTGAGCAATGACTTCGTGCTTAGGTTGTTTTATTTCAACCCTAAACATGCCCCCACGCATCAATTCAGTAACTATGCCTTCAAATTTTATTAATTCTTCTTTAGCCAATTGGTCTCCTTGGTTCCTTGTAAACGGTCCCAACGAAAACTTCTCCAGCCACCTACTGTTGTATCCCATACCACCTGTGTATCGGAATTAACTTTGCGGTCTGCTTTCTCCTCAACTTTTGGTATGATATTTTCCTGTAAGGTTGCCTTCATTTTTCGAAGTGAACCATCTGCTTTGAGAAATTCAATTTCAACAACGCCGTTGATTAAAGCATCAACAACTGTCTTTTGATTTTCTACTTCTGTATATTTAACCATTTAATGCCTCCAAATTCACGTTAATTAAGTCGTCATAGGTCCAATTAACTGGTGCGGCTCCACCAAAACTGCCTATCGCAATTCCTTTGCTGAAACTCGTACCACGCCATTCACGTTGTTCACGACGTAGTTCTTTGTGTAAAAACTCTGGCTTGACCCCATGACGTTTGGTCATGTCATACATCACAAGGTGTTTACCATATTTCATTGCCAACATGCTTGCTTCTGCTTCGGTCATACTAACACAATCATTTTTACCACATATAGTAACACTGTAAACACGTTTCATAACTTACTCTCTATTTCTTTCTTTCGATTGGTTATATACTTGAGAACTGTTTCTAATTCTTTTTCATCGATGTTCCAACGAGCTTTTGTATCTACAACTTTTAAAACTGCTTCTTCATATCGAAGACAGGCAAACAAGGCAAGTTCGATTCCATCTGGTTTGTTTTTGCTTGACACTAACCTCTCCTCATCCGTGCAATTTCTTTTGCATCGTTTGAGTCTTTACGTACAGGCACCATGTTGCTCTTGTGCAACATACCTATACCTGCTAGTTCGTTGCCAGTGTAGGTGTTCTCATGACGTTTAGCAGTCGAACCCACTATATTGTTACTGCAACCAATTGTGCCTTGGTGTTGCTTGTAATCAGGAATGGCATATATGCCTTTGCGATTGCCTTTTGCATCAGTTGGAAGTTTTGCTTGTAGTTGATCTGGAGCAATACCTCTTGCACGAAGCCATTTGTCATGTGCAAGTTCGCTTGCAATTTGCTTTTGCGACTTTTTCTTCGAGGATTTTTTACGAGAATATTTTGTAGTGGTCATATAAGGACCAACCAAATGCATTGACATACCACCTCCTGTTGCAATTAGTGTTCAGTATAACATATTAAACAACAATGTCAACCATTATTCGCCACGATCCAAGAGTTCAAGTTTGTTTGGCACATCTTTCCATTCAGCTGCATCTGCAGGTGTACGGCTTGGATCTACTTCTGTGTGCTCTACAAATGATGGCAACTTTGCAAGTTCCGCATTTAGATGTAGCCATGGGTCATCGGGTTCAAGATCTGTGTCTGCTACAATGGCATCCACAGGACATTCTGGAACACACACGGCACAGTCTATGCACTCATCAGGATCTATTACCATGAAGTTTGGTCCTAGTTTGAAACAGTCAACTGGACAAACTGCCACACAGTCTTGATGCACACATTTAATGCAATTTTCAGTTACTACATATGTCATTAATCGTCCCTGTTAAGAGTGTCCCACATTTGTTTTTTTTCTAATAGATTGCGTTCCAGTTCAATATACTTTTGTCTAACATCTCTTAGTTCTTTGAACTCTGCTTC
>MDTB01212751.1_pt1 | contig 22677 bp, 24 predicted proteins | sample 811161 | NCBI WGS metagenome assembly MDTB01 (sample SAMN05326650, study PRJNA326480) | marine metagenome | isolation source: seawater | place: Mediterranean Sea | collected 2009 | reverse complement strand
TTAAAGAAGGATTACTTTTATTAACTACAGTTATATCCACAAGTAAGTCTGGGTATGCGGTTTTAGATGGTGGTTTGAAAGCATTATCAGTAGATAGTGGGAATCCAAAATTACTAGGTGAAGGTGAAGTCATGTTTTGTTCTGATGAACACACAACGATAACAAATGGTTCTTGGTCAGTTGGGCAAAGAGTGGGGTTGAGACCATCACATATCGATCCCACAATTTCAAAACACGAATTTATTTTTCTCGTAGAAGAAATTGAAGAAAGCTTAGAGGCAGAATTACTGGAAACATTGGAAGTTGATTTGCGAGGATGGTAAAAGGATGAAATCCCAATCATCAAAAACATGGAGTAATTGGGCTGGTAACCAGACAAGTAGTCCTTTGAGTATCAAAAAACCTCAAAGTGAAGAAGATGTTGTACAGATAGTTAGAGAAGCAAAAAAAAGAGGTTTAAAAGTCAAAGTTGTCGGTTCAGGACATTCATTTACTGGAATAGCAGTTACAGACGAAGTTTTAGTTTCTATTGATGCTATGGCTGACATTCGAGACGTAGATTTTGAAAATTTTACAGTTCGTGTCGGTTCAGGAATAAAACTTTGTGACCTAAACCCAGTTTTGCAAAGATCTGGATTGGCTATGCCGAATTTAGGCGACATAGTTTACCAATCGATTTCGGGAGCTATTTCTACATCGACTCATGGAACTGGTCTCGAATTTAAAACTATCGCAGATGCTGTGTGCGGAATGAGAATTGTTGACGGTCAAGGGCAAGTTGTCGAGTGTGACAAACAAAAAAATCCAGAAATATTCCATGCAGCAAGAGTGGGGTTAGGTGCTCTAGGAATAATCACTGAAGTCACAATCCAGTGTGTAGAGGCATTTAATCTACACGCGGTCGAAGAAATTTTACCAATAGGCGAAGTAACAAATAATTTTGACCGCTGGTCCAAAACAACTGATCACATAGAATTTTTTTGGATGCCCAATACCGATAAAGCTCTGCTGAAAAGAAATACCAGAACTAGCGAAGCACCCCCACAGCCAAGAAATAAAAGACATTCATTAAAAAGGCGTTGGAATCGATTTAAGAATGAGGAAATAAAACAAAATTTTCTTTTTGGTGCGATGAATCATTTAGGTAAAATCGTTCCTCCATTAGTTCCAAAACTTAATTCCATGGTTGCTGGAGAAAGCGGCAGAGCAGAGTACATAACAACCAGCTATGAGGTTTTTGCTAGTCCGCGTAGGGTTAGATTTTATGAAATGGAATATGCAGTCCCCATTGATTACGGGATAGAGGCATTTAGAAGAGTTGTTGAATTGATAGGTGATTTAGATCATTACATAAGTTTTCCAGTTGAGTACCGGGTGCTTGGAAAAGATGAAATACCGATGTCGACCGCAAGTGGAAGAGACTCTGCTTTTATAGCTGTCCATGTATTTCGAAACACACCTTTTGAAAAATATTTTCAGGGTGTAGAAGAAATAATGGCTGATTACGAGGGTCGTCCGCATTGGGGAAAACTTAACTTTCAAAATCATGAAACTCTTTCAAACATCTACCCACAATGGGAAGCATTTCAAAACGCACGGAGATTGATGGACCCTTTTGGGATTTTCACAAATCCTTATTTGGATAAGGTTCTTGGTCCTTTGACCTAGCAGATGCCAGTAGTCTGTTCCCATGGAGAATTCAGCGCATAAGGAAACACATGATTCAGTTGTAGAAGAGGATTTGGAATTAAACAAACTAGAAGATGACCTAGCTCTTATAGAGAATGCGATGGAAAAGATTGACCAAGAAGATCTTAAAGGATATGAAACGGTAGAAGCTGAGATTACTGGACGTAGCGCTTCTACTTGAGAGATTTAATTACAAAAGATCAGGCATTGACTCTTCTGTTACCAACGAAATCCTTTTACCCATTACTAGTTCACCATCAACAAACTCGACCCAACGACCACCAAGATTTGGAACTTTAATAGAAGGTTGATCGTGAAGGTTTTCTAAAGCATGGACTATTCCAGCATGTGAAATAACAAGAATAGAATCTGAAGGCTTCGAACTTTCAGAGAGTTTCTTTAAAACTTTAAAAACTCTAAGTAAAAGATCTGGATTGGATTCGTAACCATCTGGTCGATTTCCTGACTCTAAAAATCCTGGCCAACCATTTTCGATTTCAATACGTGTAAGACCCTGCCAAGGACCCGCATCGCGTTCCATCAGGCCGACTTCAGTAGCTACGGGACCCACTCCCATTAACTCTGAAATTATGGAAGCAGTGTTCTTTGCTCTTTGAAGAGGTGATGACACAATTAAATCAAATAAACCAAGTTTTTGGCTGGCTTTCTTAGCTTGACTCTCTCCCAAATTGGTTAAAGGAGGATCAGCCTGTCCCTGCCAACGCCCGAGAGCATTCCATTCTGATTGACCGTGACGAACAATTAACAACTTGGGCATAATTTGACGGTATCTATTTCAAGTTCTATTCGGACTCGGCTAATACTTTCCGTAGACTACTTTTATGGTAACTCTTCGTCTTTTCGCATCAGTAAAACAAATGGCTGGAACAGGATCAGTTATTTTGTCAGGGGAAACAGTGTCTGATGTAGTAGAAGAGGCTTCTAAAAGATTTGGGTCTGAGTTCAGAGATATGACAAAAAATTGTCGAATTTGGTTAAATGGAAACCCAACTGAAATTGATAATCCTGTAAGTGATGATGATGAGATAGCACTACTGCCCCCTGTTTCAGGAGGGTGACAGTGCGTAAGTTAGCTGTACTCTCAATGCACACTTCTCCGTTAGCTCAGCCGGGTATTGGTGACGGTGGAGGAATGAATGTTTACGTTCGTGAAGTTTCTTCAGCTCTTGAACAAGCAGGCATCAGTTCAACAGTTTTCACGAGAAGAGTGGATAGCGAGACGCCAAAAGTAATGACATTTGGTGATGGACTAAACGTTGTTCAGATCGACGCAGGAGATTTTTCTTTACGTAAAGAAGATTTATTTTCAGTGATTAGTGATTTTACGAATGGGGTGGAAGACTTTCTGTTGAGAGAAGATCAGCATGATGCTCTATTAGCAAATTATTGGCTTTCCGGTTCAGCGGCGCATAAGTTAAAACACAGTCTCAATATGCCTTTATTAACTTCGTTTCATACACTTGCGCGAGTTAAAGCTGTTTCGGGTGACAAAAGTTTTGGATACGAAGAACGCATAACGGTAGAGAGCGAAGTCATAGGTTGTTCGGACGTAATTTTGTCAAACAGTTCTTTCGAAAAGGATCAACTAGTCAGTTATTACGGTGCTGACCCTTCTCGTGTGGAAATTGTTCCACCGGGAGTAGATCATTCTATTTTTAACCCTGCACCCAAAAAAGAAGCACGCGAAATTCTTAATTTGAATGAACAAAAAACACTCCTTTTTGTTGGGCGTATCCAACCTTTAAAAGGAGTAGATCTAGCAATTTCAACATTGTCAGAACTGGAAGATAGAGACACGCGTCTTGTTTTGATAGGCAGTCCTAGTGGTCTGGAAGGTCCTAGCGAAGAAAGACGTATAAGAAAAAAGATAGAAGAATTAGGGTTGACAGACAGGGTTCAATTCGTTGAACCTCAGCCGCATGAAAAATTAGTTAACTGGTACCGAGCAGCTGACGTTTTATTGATGCCAAGTCGATCTGAATCATTTGGGCTTGTAGCTTTAGAGGCTGCTGCCTGTGGTTTACCAGTTGTAGCTTCTGCAGTTGGTGGATTGCAGACAATTGTTAAAAACGATTTATCTGGATATTTGATTGATGATCGTGACCCGTGGTCTTATGCGGCCCATGTTTCAAAAATTATTAACGATTCTGAAAAAGCTGAAGCAATGTCAAAGGAAGCAGTTAAAAGTTCTAAATCATTTACTTGGTCGGTTACTGCTGCACGACTTCGTCGAATTTGTTTAGACTTGCAATCTCGATCTTTGGTTGATTGTGCATAGTGCTGAAGGTGAAGTCACTCGACTATTAACAGAATCCGAACTTGAGTCTCTTGAAAGAGAAATCGAAAGATGGCTTGATTTATCTTTAAAAGAAAACCCTTTGTTATCTGCTTTCGAAAGGGATCCCGACGAGCCAGTTGGCGAATCAAGATGGTTTATAAGAGTTTTAGGAGAGGAAAAAGATATCTTCACTCTGCGGTTCATGCTCCGGCAAAGAATGTTGCATTATGAAACCTATGTGATGCCAGCACCCGAAGATAATATGGAATTGTTTTTTGAAAATCTTCTAATCAGAAATAGAAAAATTGTAGGCGCTACATTTTGTTTAGGAGAAGAAGATGCAGTTTTTCTAATAGGTGCTATTCCGGCGAGCACCGTTGGACCAAATGAGCTTGATCGTATTCTTGGAACCTTATGGATGGCAGTAGAACAAAATTTCAAATCTCTTCTTAAAATTGGGTTTGCTACAAAATTTGTTGAATCAAAAAAAGAAAATAAGTGAAATCCGACTTCGAAGTTGATCGACTTCCATCAAAAGTTTTAGTGTTTTCTGTTACCGCTGTAGGGCTTTTACATAATTCAATTTTTGTTAGTTCAACGCCTGAAATTTTAAGATCTCTTGGAGAGTCAGAAAATCTGGCAGGGCTTTTAATTGCTGCTGGGTCAGTTCCTGGGATAGTCGTTGCACCTTTAATAGGTTTTTTAGCGGATCGATTTGGGCGGAAAAAAGTACTAATACCATGTCTTGTGATTTATGGGGTTTTTGGGATTTTGGTAGGTTTAAGCCCTTCCCTATTCTGGTTTTTACTTATAAGAATTTTTCAAGGCCTAGGCAGTGCAGGTTTAATTAATTTAGTTGTGGTAATAATTAGCGACAATTGGGCGGGCTTAGACAGGGCTCGTTTAATTGGACAGAATGCTGCTGCTATAACAATTTCAGTAGCGATCTATCCTGTGCTTGGGGGAGCGGTCACCGATCTACTAAGTTGGCGTTGGGTTTTTTTGGTTTTTCTAGCTCCTTTAGTAGTTGCTTTTTTTATCTCAAAAAACCTTGAGGATCGTCGACCAGGCTTGGATGTATCAGTTAAGGATCAAATCTCTGGTGCACTTTCAGAGGTTGTTAAACCGGCTATAGCTACAAATCTTGCAATTGTAATGGTTTTGTTTATGGCAATTTTTGGATTATTTCAGTCTTTATTACCGGTACACCTTGAGCGTGAGTTTGGACTGCTCCCTACTGGAAGAGGTTTAGTCGCTTCAGCTCCAGCTATTGTGGCCGCTTCGTCAGCCTTAGCAGTTGCGAGAGTCAGAACGCGAGTACAAGGTGGAGTCATTATCTATGTGTCTTTATTAATCTGGGGAATTTCCTTTTTAATGATGGGTTTTGGGTCGCTGCCTATCCTTGTACTAGCAACAATGATTTATGGTTTGTCAGAAGGTCTGATGATCCCAACTCTCCAAGATTTGATCGCAGAAAATGCTCCTGAGCAACTACGTGGAGCATTATTAGCTATTTGGACAGGAGCTGCGCGTTTGGGACAAACGGTGGGACCAGTATCGGTTTCTCTTGCTCTAATGGGGCTTTCCACTTCCTGGGTGCTTGTTTTGGCAGGTGCAGCAATGATAGTTATTTCGGGTTTGGCTAGTATTACTCGAACACTTATTGTTTCTTCAGAGACTAATCAAACTGGTAGATTCAACGGATGAGTTTTCGATTACAAATAATCGGTGGCGGTAATATGGGTGAAGCTTTGTTGCGCGGGCTGCTTAAAAATAAGTGGGCATCAGAAGATGAACTACACGTTGTAGAACCAGTGTCTGAACGCAGAGATTATTTAGCTGCCACAATTTTTGGTATTTCTATTTCAGAAGAGCCATTACCAGATTTGGATTCTCTAGTTGCGGTTAAACCTGACAAGGTCACAGAAGTATTAGAAGTTTTGTCAAAATTAAATCCGGCGAGAGTCCTTTCTATAGCTGCGGGGGTAAAAGTTTGTTCTATAGAAAAAGTTCTGGGCGAAAACGTAAAAGTTCTAAGGGCTATGCCCAATACACCCGCTCTTATAGGTAAGGGTTCAGCAGGTGTAGCTGCCGGTTCAACTGCTAATGACGAAGATCTAATATGGGCGGTTGAAATACTTTCAGCCGTTGGTTCAGCAATGGTTGTTGAAGAAAGCCAGCTTGATGCAGTTACAGGTATTTCAGGTTCTGGTCCGGCCTATTTATTTTTTTTAGCTGAAGCACTTGTAGACGCGGGATGTGAAGTTGGATTATCAAAAGAAGAGGCAAAATCTTTTGTCGAACAAACCCTTTTAGGCGCAGCGTCACTTTTATATGAATCCGATGACCCTGCTCAAGTCTTAAGACAAAAAGTCACTTCTAAGGGAGGCACTACTGCCGCCGCCATAGAAGTTTTCGAAAACGCTAGTTTTCGTGAAACTATTCGAGCAGCAGTTTTTGCGGCCACTGAACGTTCTTTGCAGCTTGGTGAAAATGACTAAAAGCAAAAAGTACGAAACTATTTCATTTTTGTCAGATTTTGGAACAACTGACGAGTTTGTAGGAGTAATTCATTCTGTAATCAACTCCATTGCTCCTTTAGCGAGGGTAATAGACATCACTCATGGGATTCCGCACTATGACATTCGCGCAGGTGGATTAGCTCTTGCTCGCAGCGCTCAATATTTGTCACCAGGTGTTGTTTTGGCTGTAGTAGATCCAGATGTAGGGACAGATAGACGGGCAGTTGCAGTGGAAGTTGGTGGAGGAGAATCAGTTCTGGTAGGTCCTGACAATGGTTTGCTTGCACATACAGTTGCTCTGGTAGGAGGCGCAGATCGAGCGGTTTCACTAACAGAAACCAAGTATCAATTACCGGCTCCGGGTGCTATGAATTCTGGCCGTGATATTTTTGCTCCAGCAGCAGCACACATTGCTTCGGGAGTAGACCTATCAGAATTAGGCGATGTAGTTGAGGTTTCAAGTCTGGTGCCTGGTCTTATGCCAGTAAGTTCTAAAGAGAGTGATGGACTTCACGCGGAATTTTTATGGGTCGATCAGTATGGAAACGCCCAGATTAATTTAGATCCCGCAGATCTGGAAATAAAAGAAAATGAAGTCAATCATTTTGAAATCAAAACCTCAGGATTGACCAGAATAGCCAAGACAGTGGAAACTTTCGAAGAACTTGGTGTAGGTGAACTTGGGTTAATAATTGATGAATATGGCTTGGTAGCGCTAGTAATGGCCAGAGGCTCAGCAGCAGAAGAGATGAAAATTAATACGGGGAATCAAGTTATTATTTCGTTTACTGAAAATTTTTCTGATGAGTCTGTACCAGTGGTTTTAAGACAATCAAATGAAAAAAATGAAGGTGATCTGTAGTGCGTTTCGGTACAACTTTTGTCATGGCTCTACTTCTATTAGCTATTTTAGGAGCAGCCGTAATACAGTTCGTCTTCCTTGTCGACTAACGAAAAATTTTTATATCTTGCGTTATTTGCTTTATATATCAGCGTGCTATCTAATTAAGATGTGTCAAATTTAAACTTACCTGAAGCGGCACTTTCTAGACTTACTATTTATCAACGGGCACTTGTTGAATTAAACGATTCTGGTGTAAAGACAGTATCTTCCAGAGAGTTAGCCGAAATTAGTGGAAGTAATGAATCAAAAGTCAGAAAAGATCTTTCATATTTAGGCTCACACGGAACACGCGGAGTGGGATATGAAACTGAACGGTTAATTAAAGAAATTGGCGTCGTTTTAGGAGGTAGTCAACCAAAACCTGCAGTTTTGGTTGGGATCGGAAACCTAGGAAGAGCTTTAAGCCAGTATGAAGGTTTTCAAGTTAGTGGATTTCCGATTGTAGGGCTCGTGGATGTAGCCCCAGATGTTGTAGGTGAAACTATCAATGGAATGACGGTTAAAAACCTAGACCAACTAGAAGAACTTGTTTCTCAAACATCCGCGGTATTAGGAATTGTAACTACACCAGCAACCGCAGCTCAGGAAGTTGTTGACTGTTTGGTGGAAGCGGGAATTAGATCTATTCTGAATTTTGCGCCTGTAGTTGTTGATGTTGTTGATGAGGTTGAAGTGAGAAGAGTTGATTTAGCAACTGAGTTCCAGATTTTGGGTTATTACGATCATCTTAGAAAATTTGATTGATAAATAACGGTGACTAAATACCAGAAAATATTCATAACAAAAGGTTGGCAATAGACTCAAAATTAAGGAAAAATCAGTTTGTAAGTTTTACATTTAGTAATCGCTTACTGAAACCCAGCTAGGAGATGTATTTGTGTCGGTAATAGTCGTTGGTCTAAACCATCGAACAGTTCCTCTTGATCTTTTCGAGAAGATGACGGTTCCAGAAGCAAAATTACCAAAAGCTTTGGCTGATCTCTCTTCGCGTGAAAATATTAGTGAATCAGTAATCCTCTCAACGTGTAACCGCATTGAGATTTATGCTTACGCCGAAAAATTTCATGGCGCTTATCAGGACATACGAAATTTTCTTTCTGAAATTTCACATGTTGCCCCCGAAGACTTTTCTGACCACTTGATTGGCCTCTTCGGTTCTGATGCCATTGAGCATTTGTTTAAAGTTTCTTCTGGCATCGATTCGGCTGTTATAGGAGAACACGAGATATTAGGCCAGGTTCGTTCAGCTTGGGAATTGGCAATTGAGGAACAAGCAGTTGGAACAGTATTAAATTCACTTTTTAGACACTCACTTGAAGTTGGCAAAAGAGCAAGAAGTGAAACCTCAATTTCACGAAACATAACCTCTGTTTCTCAGGCAGCAGTTGCTATGGCTGACAAACAACTAAATGGATTAATTGGTAAACGTGTTTTAGTTGTCGGCGCTGGAGAAATGGGTGAAGGAATGGCAAAGTCGCTGCATGCCGGAGGGATAACTGAGCTGCGAGTAGCTAATAGAACTTGGGATCGAGCAGTAGAAACTGCAGAAAGACTAAATGGCAAACCTGTGAGGCTTGATGAACTACCGCAAAACTTAACAGAAGTTGATTTATTGCTAACTTCTACCGGTGCAACTGCGGCGATTCTCGAGTACGGAGATCTTGATGAAGCAGCGCGTCAAAGAGAAGGAAGAGAACTATTAATCGTAGACATCGCTGTCCCGCGCGATGTTGATCCTGCAGCTGCTGAACTTGATGGGGTAACACTTCTAGACATGGATGATTTACGAGAGTTTGCTGAAAAAGGTATAAGAGCTAGAGAGAAAGAAGTTTCCTCTGTAAAAGAAATTATAAACGAAGAGCTAGAACGTTTTTCTAATCTTTTTTCAGCTAGATCGGTAGCTCCAATAGTGACACAACTTCATTCCCGCGCTGAAGAGATACGAAATGCAGAACTTCAAAAACTTTTTAGAAAATTTCCTGAACTGACTTCTGAACAACTAAAAGGAATTGAAACTTTAACATCCGTAATTGCAAACAAGCTTATTCATGAACCAACGGTACGACTTAAAGATGCTGCGGGAACCCCAAAAGGTGAACGTTTATCTGAAGCATTACAAGACCTTTTCGACCTGTAACAGAATCGGTAGTTTTGTCACTGCGGATCGCGACACGAGGTAGTGGGTTAGCTTTAAAGCAGACACAGCGTGTGGCTGAACTAATTTCGCAAAAATCACCTGGAATCGAATTAGAAACAGTAGTTGTTAGCACCGCAGGTGATCGTGATAAAAAAACTTCCATACAGGAACTTGGCGGACAAGGAGTTTTCGTTACTGATGTTCAATCTGTTGTTCTTTCCGGAGAAGCAGATATTGCGGTCCATTCCGCAAAAGATCTACCGGCTAAAACAAACCCTGGATTAGTACTTGCTTCTGTACCCGAAAGAGCAGACCCAAGAGATGCACTTGTGGGTTGTATTTGGAACGACTTACCTAAAGGCGCATCAATTGCTACTGGTTCAATTAGAAGAAGATCACATTTATCTCATCTGAGACCAGATTTAAAGTTTCAAGAATTACGAGGCAATATTGAAACCAGACTTTTACGAGTTGATGATGTGGATGCCATCGTGGTGGCAAAAGCTGCTTTAGATCGACTGGATTTAAACCCAGAACAAATGGATGCGTTGCCTATCTCAATTCTTTTGCCGCAAGTAGGACAAGGTGCTTTAGCTATCGAGTGTCGTGATGAAGATTTTGAGGTGATTCAAATATTGAAAGAGATTGAAGACCAGAAAGTTAGAAGCCTGATTGATGCAGAAAGATCGTTTTTGGCTGAAATTGGATCCGGCTGTAGTTCTCCGGTTGCAGCCCATGCCGTTTTGGAAAAAGAAAAAATTCTGTTGAAAGCTTCTATTGCATCCCAAGATGGTACGACACTTTTAAAAGCAGAAGCTAGCGGTGTTGATGCTAATCAGCTTGGAGTAAATATTGCAAACAAGCTCTTAAATGAAGAAGGTGGAAACCTTTTATTGAATGAGAATTTGTGAATATAACAAAACCATTATCAGGTAAAACTCTCGTAGTAACTAGGTCTTTTGAGCAATCTGAACCACTTTCTTCTGAGTTGGTCAATATGGGTGCAAAGGTTATTTCTCTACCATTAATTACTATTGCCGAACCTGCAGATGATGGAAAAGGGCTCGAAGAAAGAGTAAAAGATTTTGAGTCATACAAGTGGGTAATAGCGACTTCCCCTAACGGTGCCAAGAGACTTTTGAAGATGATGCAAGTTGTCGGAAAAAGTAATTGTCCCAGAGTGGCTGTAATTGGTAGATCAACAGCCGAAGTTTTTACTCAATCTGGAATTGCAGTCGACTTCGTTCCTGAAAAAACTTTCTCCGAAGGCTTTCTTGAGGTATTCCCTAAAGCAACGGAAGAAGGCGACAGAATTCTTTTAGTGCAAGCTGAAAAGGCTCGATCTTTGCTTTATGAGGGGCTAAAAAATACAGGTTGGGTAGTAGATAAGGCTGTTGCATACCGAAATATAAATAGTGAAGTAGAAGAGAATTTATTACTTGAAGCAAAAAACGCTGATGCAATAATTTTCACGGCTTCATCGGCAGTTAATCGCTATCATGAGTTAGTTGGCTTTCCTCAACCGCCTAACGCGGTTTGTATAGGCCCAATTACTGGTGAAAGTGCAAGAATTTTAGGTTGGAAAGTTTTTGAATCACGAGAACAGTCTCCTAAAGATCTGATTGAAGCTGTAAAACAATGGTCGGGGTCGTGACAATCCCTTCGTAGGCTTTGTGTATGAGTATTAATGCACAGTTCCCGACTTGGCGATCTCGGAGACTTAGGCGAACAAGCGCGATCCGAAGACTGGTATCTGAAACACAGATTTCTGCTAATGATTTCGTTGCACCTCTTTTTATCAGGGAGGGCATTAAAGAACCGCAACAAATATCGTCACTTCCTGGTGTTTTCCAACACACGCTTGAAAGCTTAAAACTTGAAGTTGATTCATTAAGAAAACTTGGGATACCCGGCGTAATTCTTTTTGGGATTCCTGAGTCTAAAGATGAAGTTGGTTCAGGTGCTTGGGACCCAGATGGAATAGTTCAGGTAGCACTTAAAGATTTAAAAGAAAATTTTGGCGAAGAGATGACACTTATCGCAGATCTTTGTGTTGATGAGTACACCAGTCACGGCCATTGTGGAATTTTGTCGCAAGATGGAACAGTTGATAATGATGCAACGCTTGAAATTTACAACCAGACAGCTTTAGCACAAGCAGATGCTGGTGCCGACATTTGCGCACCTTCAGGAATGATGGACGGACAAGTTTCTTCGATCCGCAATGCATTAGATTCAAACAATCATACTCAGACTATTATTCTTGCATATTCCGCTAAATATGCCTCATCCCTTTATGGTCCGTTTAGGGATGCGGTAGATGTAACTATAAAAGATGGTGGGGATCGTCGGGGCTACCAACAGGACCATGCAAACTCGCGAGAAGCCCTAGCCGAAATTAAAGCTGATATTTCTGAAGGAGCCGACATTGTAATGGTAAAACCAGCATTGTCTTATTTAGATATTATTGCAAAAGCTAGAGAAGAAGTAGACGCCCCAATAGCCGCATATCACGTAAGTGGTGAATACTCGATGGTTAAAGCAGCTGAAGCGAACGGTTGGCTAGACGGTGAATCGGTAATGATGGAACATTTACTTTCGATTAAAAGAGCAGGAGCTGACATAATATTAACCTACGCAGCAAAGGAAGCTGCCAAGATTTTGCAGGGTTAATGCAAGTGGTAGAAAAAAATCAAAATTTGTTTGAACGAGCAAAAAAAGTTATTCCTGGTGGTGTCAATTCTCCTGTTCGTTCATTTAGTTCTGTAGGAGGAGTTCCTTATTTCGTCCGTAATGCCGAGGGCCCTTATGTTTGGGATGAAGAAGGTAATAGATACATCGATTATGTTCAGTCTTATGGACCAATGATTCTGGGACACTCTCATCCAGCAGTAATAGAAGCTATAAATAAAGCAGCATCATGTGGAACAAGCTATGGTGCCCCAACCAAAAAAGAAATTGTTCTTGCCGAGACAATAGTCGAACGTGTAAATGGAATCGAATCAGTTCGGTTCGTAAATAGTGGCACAGAAGCAACAATGACAGCATTGAGGTTGGCGCGAGGTGTTACTAACAGATCTAAAATAATCAAATTTTCCGGCTGTTATCATGGCCATTCCGACACTTTGCTGGCAGCTGCTGGGAGTGGTGTCGCTACCCAGGGAATGTCGGGGAGTGATGGAGTTCCAGAAAGTGCGGTATTTGATACGGTAGTTGTCCCATTTAATATAGTTCCAGAAATAGATCAATCAATTGCCGCAGTAATCGTCGAACCAGTTGCAGCTAATATGGGTCTTGTCGAACCCAAACCAGGTTTTCTAAAAGAACTTAAAATGGCTTGTGACTCGGCAGGGGCTCTTCTTATTTTTGATGAAGTGATAACAGGTTTCCGCTTATCCTCTGGTGGGGCTTCTAAATGGTATGACATAACACCTGATATATGGTGTTTTGGAAAAATCATAGGTGGCGGTTTACCGGTAGGAGCTTTTGCCGCAAGTCGAGAACTGATGAGTTATTTGGCCCCAGTTGGTGGCGTTTACCAAGCAGGGACTTTGTCAGGCAATCCTTTAGCTATGGCAGCGGGTCAAGCCACGCTTGAATTATTGGGGGAGTCTGAGTATGAACATTTGGAATCAATAACAAATCGTTTAGCTGAAGGTTTAAAGGAGGCTGTATCAAAAAGCGATCTTGAAATTTGTATACCGAAAGTTGGTCCGCTAATTGGAATTTTTTTTAGTGTTAACAAACCAGATAATTTTGAAGAAGTAAAACCGATAGCAGAAAACGGTCTATACCGAGATTTTTTTCACGGAATGCTTAAACGCGGAGTCGCTTTAGCTCCCGGGGCATATGAAGTCCTCTTCCCGAGTTTGGCTCATACAGAAAAATTGATAGACGAAACAATTGAAATAGCCTCAGATGTTCTAGAAGAAATTTCATCTAGTGGAACTTAAATATTTCTAAAAATTTTGAATTTTTCCAACAGTTTTTCACTTGAAGAATTTCTCTTGGTCATGGTCTCTGAAGAAGAAATCTCGTTAATTTCGAGTTCTATATCAATAGCAATACTTTTACCCGATTCAACTCCCCACTGGTCGAAAGGATTTACTCCCCAAATAACTCCAGAAGCCACAGTTCGATGTTCATACAATGCAATCAACTGACCGAGAATGAAAGGAGTAAGTTTTGGGGCCAAGATGACCGTCGATGGACGATTCCCTTCTAGTTTTCTGTCAGGTGTTAAATCTTCTTTTTCAGTAGAAGAACCTAAAGCCAGAGCTTCAGTTTGAGCGAGCAGGTTTGCGAAAAGACTATTTTGTTGTCCTTGAAGGGCTTGATCGTAGGAGTTGGAAAACCCTAACATTTCGCAAGGAATCACGTCAGTGCCTTGATGTAGAAATTGGAAAAATGCATGCTGCCCTTCGGTTCCAGTGGCTCCCCAAATAACCGAACCAACTGAATTGCCGAACCCGTGTCTGTCCTTTCGAATATTTTTACCAAGACTTTCCATCATAAGTTGCTGTAAATAAGCAGGTAAGTAAGACATCTGGCTGCTATAAGGAACTACTGCCATGGTTGGGTAATTAAGGAATGACCGATTCCAGATATCTATTAATGAAAGAAGTAAAGTGCCATTTGATTCGAAAGGTTCAGAAAGAGTTTTGTGATCGATTTCTTTCATTCCCGACAGTAAATGAGAAAATTCAGCCGGTCCTATCGAGATCATGAGGACTAGTCCTGCCGCTGAAGACAGGGAGAATCTCCCCCCAACCCAATCAGGTAGATCAAAAATCATAGTTTCTTCGATGCCTAAATTGGTAGCTTTTTCTCTAGATCCAGTAATGCCAACAAGGTGTTTAGACATTCCTTCAATACCGATTGAGTATTCAAGCCATTTCTTTGCATTTTCCATTAATACAAGCGTTTCTTTTGTGTTAAATGATTTCGAAGTTATTACAAAAATTGTTGTTTCAGGATCCAGTCCATCAAGAGTTTGATCTAGTTCGACGGGGTCAATACTTGAACAAAATCTGATGTCTATATCTTTATGAGAAAAATTTGAAAGTGCTTTGTAGGCCATCAATGAGCCTAAGTTTGACCCTCCAATGCCTAAAGCAACAACAGACGTAATAGGTGCTCCTGTTGCTCCTAATAGTTTTCCACTCCGAATACATTGCGAAAAGCCTTCCATTTTCTCAAAAGTCTCACTAATACTTGGAATAACATTTTTGCCTTCAACTAAAATTTTCGAATCTCTAGATGCTCGTAGCGCAGTATGAAGAGCAGGTTTTTGTTCACTCCAGTTCACTGGGCTCCCAGCCATCATGTCTAATAAGAATTGATTAACTTTGCTTGCCTCTGCAAGGTCTGCAAGGAGATCAATTGTGGTCGAATCGATTAGCTGTTTTGAAATATCGATCCAAAGGTCCCCAAATGTTGTGGAAAAATGACTTCCTCTATCCGGATCATTATTAAAAAGTTCGATAAGAGACTTTTCAGAAAGTCTCTTGCGATGCTCTTCGAGACTAGACAAAATTTGATTTTTGTTACGAGAAGGATCCATATAGATATTCTCACTGGTTTATCAGTCCAAAACTATTAAAAAATAAACTTTTAAAAAATAACAATAATTTTTTTAGGTTTTGGCCCTTTGTTCAGGAAGCATTCGAACAATCGAGGCAATAGTGCCATAAGCAGCCTCATCTAAACCTTTGTCTGTTTCTTTCATTAGATTCGCCATAACTTTTAGCGCCCATTCCATTAAAGTTTGTGATCGCATTCCGACTCTTGTTAGCTCTCTAATTAAAATTGGGTTACCGATGATTTTTGCAAATAATCTTGCCACTTTAAAATATAAGCCATATTCCTCATCAAGTAAGTCGGGATAACGCTCGAGAACAGAGTTGTCTTTTTGAGTGTTAGCCTCCGCGAAAAGTGAAGCGGCTAATCTACCTGTTTCATATGCGTAGTCGATGCCTTCACCATTGAAGGGATTGACTGACCCAGCGGCATCACCAACTAACAACCAGTTATGGCCTGCTTTTGGCCCAACTGATCCAGCCATTGGTAAACGCCCACCCGTGGGCGGCTCGATTGGTTCAAGGTGGTTTATCTGCCAGTAGTCAGGGAGCGTTAATGCAAATTCATTAAACAGATGTGTCGTGTTTATTTCTTTGTAATCCCTGAAAGTAGAAAGAAGACCTATGCCAACGTTTATGGTTCCATTTCCGACTGGAAATATCCAACCATAACCAGGCATTGAGTTTCCATTTCTATCTTTGACATCCAGGGCAGATTCAATCCATGGTTCTTTGTCTAAAGGGCTTTCAAAATAACCTCTTATAGCCATCCCCATCGGGTAGCTTTTATCTCTGTTGCTGCCTAAAGACCTGCTAAAGCGAGAGTTTGCTCCATCAGCTACGGCAATAAATTTTGCTTTAAATTTAATTTTTTCACCGCTTGAGTGGTCTAATACTAAAGCGCCTTCAATCCCTATACCGTTTCCTTCTAGAGGGTCGATTGCTTCCATTCCTTCAAAGAAGTCAGCTCCTGCTTTGACAGCATTTTCAACCACCATCGTGTCTAGATCGCATCTTCTCACTACATACCCATGGGACGGAAAGATGGGGTGATCTGGCCACTTCATTTCAATGCTTTTGTCATGAGCTATAGCTCTGAGACCATCGTATTTGTGGTAGACCTTAAGCTCTTGCTCTAAATTCATTTCAGATAATTGATGGACAGCTCTGGGCGTAAGGCCGTCACCACAGGTTTTTTGTCGAGGAAACACTTTTTTCTCGATTATTGCAGTTTTAAGGCCAGCAGTAGCTGCCCAATACGCGGTAGCCGCGCCTGCTGGGCCTCCCCCAATAACTAATAGGTCATACGATTTTTCTGACATTTATCCACGTTTCAGTAAGAGAAAATTAAATTGCGAATTGTAGGCAACTTATGAATGAGTGCTTTCAATAATTTCACTTATTTCAGATGCCGTAACAGTTTCCGCATCAAAATACATATCAAGATCCATTTCACCGGCTTCGATTATGTGGTCTAATTCCGCTGCGTAAATAGTAGCTTCCTCTGAATTTCCAAAAACAGCTCGTTCGTGCAAAACGACACTCATGAGTTCTTCTGCATCTAGAACGTCGGCAAAAGCCGGCATACCTCCAGCCACCACCCGTCCTCTTTCAGGAGAACCATAAGCATTGCCTACTCCGAAACCATCAGAACCTTTAGCAATCCATTCGACCATGTCTGCCATGTAAGGGAAAGTGATCAAAACCTCACCGTCGGCCAATTTGTATCCTGCACCACCACCACCGTTAGCCCCATGGCACGAAGAGCAACGTTGCGCATATATTTCTGCACCGTGTTGGAGCACTCCAGTAGCTTCAACAGCCGGACGTTCGAGCGTTCCCACATAAATAACTGCCCAAATCGGAAGACAAAGTAAAGCTGATGCCGCCCACCAGGGAATCTTGTTTCTATTTTTTGCTGCATTTACATAGGGTGCATCTTCTACAACAACTTTAGCTTCTTCTATTTTTTCAGTTGAGTTTTCAACTGGTGTGTCGATTGCAGCTGCGGGGGTAGCACTTTGTGCGTCGTCTACCTCTGACGAAGCATCAGCCGAAGGTGCTTCGCCCGTCAATCTTTCACGCGCACTTTGGGATCGTTTTAAAAGATGCTCTGGTATTTCGACCAATTTTTTCTCCGGATTTACTGCTAGGTATTTAAGTTTAAAAGTTTTTAACCGATGACGGCAGGATAGCCGTGACGAAGGTCGACATGACGTTGATATTCATTTTATTTTTCTAGTTTTGATTTTAAGGTCAAAGGATTTTCTTATTTTTTAAAGTTGTAAAAACTCCGGTCGGTTTTATGGAAAGTGTCGCTGTGAGTGCGCCCGAGACTCAGCCAACCTGTAAGATGGTTATAGGACTTTGTGCAATTTTTCACAAAGTTTTCGAAATTAGAAAACCCAGTAAAAGACTTCAGAGAGGAAAACTTCGAATGGTCGCATTCGCCGTCTCGATAATCGCAACGGTGATCCTCGTATGGGGCTTCTACGTATACTTAAAACGTTGTCCAATCGACAAAGAATTTACTTGGGGCGAAGCAATGCTTTTTGCCACCTATGTATTTTTTGTCTTATTTTGGGTCTATGGAGTAGTTCCGCATCAATGGCTTACTTGGGCTGACAGTGAGTTAAATTGGCGCCCTGATCGTTTTATTGTTGGTCCTAAACTTCCGTGGACAGGTGAACAAGGAATAGTCGAATGGGTTCTACCTTTCACGATGACCTATCTAGTAATACGTGATGTGATTGCAGTTTTAATTTATGGAATTGCTTTGGCAGGCAACGTTGTTTGTTGGCGACACTGGCAGAATCGTGGAGTTGAAAAAGAAATAGTAGAAGACACATCTGAGTACGGACGACCACTTATAAAAGAGGGGGTAGGAATATGAGCGTTACTGATGCCAACCCACCTCACCCGACTTTTGTTGATGACTATGTTCTCCATCAGGTTGATAACGAATGGCTTGAAGCAGCTGTTAAACCAAAACAATTTATTCATATCGATCAATCCGAGTGCATCATGTGTGAAGGTTGTGTCGATATTTGCCCTTGGAAGTGCATTCACATGGTCAGTACTGATGCAATAGCTGATTCGGTAGGGACCGAAATCCCTGGAAGGGATCCAAGTGACAAAGTAATTTTTACAATTGATGACGATGTGTGCACACGTTGCGCACTTTGTGTAGACAGATGTCCAACAGGTGTGATTATTTTGGGAAAATTGACAGATGCTCCTCCAGAAGGTGATGGAAATCAGAGGACGACAAGCCATGGTTATGGTTATGGAATGCGTTTGGCATGATTAAAAGTAAAACTAAGAAATTATTAGAAGGAGCAAATAATGGCTGAGACAAACGGTGATAAAGCCACCGGTCAGGCATTAAAAGAGAGACTAGGGCAGACAGGGGGAAAGGTCCAAGACTCGCAAACATGGGCCGCTATTTTTAGACCCGGCTCTATTTTCAGGAAGGGTTATACAGACAGCCCAAGAAATCGTTCATATGTAATTATGAACAGTGTTCTTTATCATCTTCATCCAGTAAAGGTAAAACGTCACGCAGTAAAGGTCAGTTACACGCTTTGTCTAGGTGGATTAAGTTTTTTCTTGTTTATTTTCTTGACAGTTACAGGAATTTTCCTGATGTTTTTCTACCGTCCTACTGCCGCCCAAGCCTGGGATGACATCCAGACTCTGCAAACAGCGGTTGGTTTCGGACTCTTAGTTAGAAACATGCATCGTTGGGGCGCCCACTTAATGGTTTTGACAGTTTTCTTGCATATGGCTCGTGTTTTCTATCATGGTGCATACAAACCACCAAGGGAATTCAACTGGGTTATTGGTGTTATTTTGTTGACACTTACATTGCTGTTGTCTTTCACAGGATATTTGTTGCCTTGGGACCAATTAGCTCTTTGGGCAGTGACAGTTGGAACTAACATGATGGGCTATACACCTGTTTTTGGGGAGCAGGTAAGATTTGTTCTTCTAGGTGGTGTGGAGATTGGTACTGACACTCTCTTACGTTGGTATACGCTTCATGTGTTGATGTTGCCCTTTGTCTTAGTGATATTTCTTGCTATTCATTTTTGGCGTGTCCGAAAAGATGGCGGAATTTCAGGACCCCTTTAGGTCGAGGATAAGAAATGGTTGAGATCCCAGAGCATTTAAGAAAACGAGCTGAAGAAGCCCGAGCAAAAGCGGAAGCAGCAAAAGGTGGCTCCGCTGCCGAAGCATCTAAAGAAACGGAAGTTGTTGCCGATACGCCAGCAGACTCTTCAAGTTCGGCTAAATCAGGTGATGAAAAAATTCCAGCTCATCTGCTTGATCGAGGTGTGCCAGCTTCTAAGCAACCTCCAACTAGTGATCCATCAATTTCCCCGCCAGAATCTCCCGGCCAAACTGGCCCGCAGCCTGGAGAAGGTCCCGATGGACATAATCAGAGACTTCTAACAGTTGTTAAAGCAGGTTCAATCCAAGATGTAAAAACTACTCCTACTGACAAGGTTCACGTCTGGCCGCACCTTTTAATCGCAGAGTTTTTATCAGCTTTAGCTATTACTCTTTTCACGACTCTGTTTTCTATTGTTGTAAACGCGCCACTTCTAGAATTAGCCGATTTTAATAGAACACCAAATCCATCTAAGGCACCTTGGTATTTTCTAGGGCTCCAAGAGCTGTTGACCATGTTTCACCCAATGGTGGCTGGGGTAACGATTCCGGGAATCGGTATTTTCTTATTAATAATGGCACCATTCATTGATAAGAATCCTTCTAACAAGCCAGAACACCGTAAATTTGCGATTTCATTGATGACAGTCCATCTAATGTTTTGGGCTGTATTGGTGATGATTGGTTCGTTTTTCCGTGGCCCCGGCTTTAACTTTGTCTTCCCTTGGGAAGGCGGATTGTTCTTTGAGTTGTGATGCAAATGTTACTTATTAGATCATTTTTTAAAGAAAGTTACGGTACTTGATATGGCTACAATCATTGCTGCCATCATTCTCGTTGTTTTAGCTGCATTAGTGCTTTTGGGTGCTTCCCGCAGAAGAGATCATCGTGCTGTCGGTTTGTCTAGAGAAGCGCGCCTTCGAGATAAGAAAAATCCATCTTTGGGTGTAGAAGATGTGGGTTTAACAGGACGTGAATTTGAATTGGCAGCTTTGGAAGCCCAGAGTGATGAAGAAGTAGAAATCGTAGAGACAGTGCCTCCAGAACCATTTGTTACTCCCGATCCCATGGCTTTAGGTGTTTCACGTAGACAGTTTTTTAATCGTGGAATAGTAGGGATGATGGGTCTTTCAGTAGCAGGTTTTGGAGGAGCTTCTTTAGCTTTTCTATGGCCTCAAGGAGTAAGTGGTTTTGGTTCCAAAATTAAAGTTGGGAATATCCCTGAAATACTCGCAGAAATTAAAGCTAACAATGGTTTCTTATATAAACCTGAAGGACGAATGTGGTTAACCGCTTATCCGAATGGTGCAGTTGAGAAAGCAAGAAACACTTACTCTTCGAGTGAAATATCCGGAATGGCCGCTGGAGTTGATCAAGGTTTTGAAGCAGGTGTAGTCGCTCTTTATCAAAAATGCCCTCATTTGGGTTGCAGGGTCCCAAATTGTGTTTCATCACAATGGTTTGAGTGCCCATGTCATGGCTCACAGTACAACCAGGTAGGTGAAAAACGTGGTGGACCTGCTCCTCGCGGGATGGACCGCTTTGCCGTAACAGTAAACGATGGTGTTCTCACGGTTAATACGGGTGCAATTATTCAAGGACCACCAATTGGTGTAAATACCACAGGTCAAGAAGCTGAAGGCCCGAACTGTATCGGGCAGAGCGATCATTAATGGAGAGATGAGAAGTTTGTGAATCCAATAATTATTATCGCTAACACACAAAGAACCATTGGTTTAGTTCTTGCTCTTGTTATAGCAATCGGAATGGTTGTTTATCTACTTTTTAATTTTCGAATAGGTAAAAAAGAGGTTGGATCTGAAATTGATTTAGCTGCTAACCGTGTTCCTTACGCTGACGATGATGAACTGGAAACCCGAATTTTAGATAAGGCACTTGGATGGTCTTTTGTTTTAATTGCAGCAACTGCTTTGGTTCTGCCGCTTTATTGGCTTATGGAACCAGCACGTCAAGAAAATGCCGCAAGGGGATGGGTCGGGCGTTTTGAAAGTCGAGGTGCTAATAGTTACGAGGAAGCCTGCTCAGGGTGTCACGGGCCAAATGGTGTCGGCGGTGTCGCCTCATTTACCTTGTCTGATGCCGATGGTCAGTTTGTTGCTCAAGTTCAATGGAAAGCACCAGCATTAACGAGTGTATTATCCAGATTCGATGAATCTGAAGTTACTCACATTTTAAATTACGGCAGACCCGGATCGCCCATGCCAGCTTGGGGCTTACCGGGCGGAGGGCCAATGACCGAGCAGCAGATACATCAGTTAGTTGTTTATTTGAGATCGATACAACTTGACCCAGAAGAAACGAAGAAACAGGTTGAAAGTGGAATTAGAGCTGGCGCTAGACAAATCATTGTAGACAGCAATCCAAATCTTTTAGAAACTGAAGAAATCGAAACTGCCATAGATGAATGGTTGGCAGATGCCTCGTCACCTTTAAGCGAAAACTATTTAACTTATGGAGAATTGATTTTTAATAATCAAGCAGGTCAAGGTGCACATGGATGTGCTCGGTGTCATACGCCAGGGTTTTCGTATGGAGCTACTAGTTCCGGGAATGTAGATGGGTTGATTGAAGAATGGCCAAAGCTTGTTGAGTCTGGAATTTTAAATGGTTACAGACCGGGAGCAGGTCATGTCGGACCCAGTTTGAGTGGAGTGGAAACCCATTTTTCTACAGCTGAACGACAGTCTAATTTCATTCATACAGGATCCGAACTCGGTGTTGGTTATGGAAACGCAAGGATGGGTTCAGGCGGGATGCCTGGTTTTGGTGGAAGAACTGATGACTTAAATGTGGTTGGAACAGTTACGCGAAGCAGAGTGCTGACTCCTGAACAAATTGATGCAGTTGTTGCTTATGAAAGGAGCATGTAGTGGTTGATCTCCTTACAACATTAGGCGGCATTTCTTGGGATCTTGAAGTACGAGGGATACTCGTTGTAGCTGTGGGTACAGTCGTGCTAATTGGTTCTGTTTGGTTGATAATGGCAACTAATTCGGGAGCACGACTCAGCACTTTATTAACCCTTGCAGGGTTAATGGGGTTTATGGTGATCCTTGGAATCAGTTGGTGGCTTTACGGTTCGGGATGGAAGGGAGCAGATCCGAGTTGGCGAACAATTGACATTAATGTAGGTGACTTAGGTTCAAGCGCTTTGATGGAAGCGCGTGATTTGCCTGATCAAGAAGACCTTTTATCGGCTTATGAAATGGTTGTGCGGTCTGGAGATGAGATCGCAAACTTGGAATTTAATAAACTGCCAACAGAGTCTGATTACCCAGAATTGAGTTTAGAAGATTTAGCCGCATTGCAGGCTGACAAGCAATTAAGAAATGAAACAATAACTCATTCAGAAT
>MDTB01040207.1_pt1 | contig 22677 bp, 20 predicted proteins | sample 811161 | NCBI WGS metagenome assembly MDTB01 (sample SAMN05326650, study PRJNA326480) | marine metagenome | isolation source: seawater | place: Mediterranean Sea | collected 2009 | reverse complement strand
TTATATAAATCTTGTGTGTCAGGTATTGGAAATGGGCTTGTCTCTAAACTTCCATGGATAGATATAATTATAATTTTGCATCTCTTTTTTAATTGATGGATTTTATCAATTATCCAGGGACCAACTTCACACACTCCCGCTTTATCGGGTTTCGACATTCCAAATTGTGGTTCAGCACAACCAATTATTGCAACTTTTTTTTTTAAATTTAATACAACTTCTTTTCTTGAGTCTTTTAAATTATTACCAAAACCCACATACTTATTCTTTTTTTTTATTTCTATAATATTTTTTTTTGCATTTGTTATGCCATAATCCATAAAATGATTATTTGCTAAATTTAAAATTGAATTATTTATCTGTGGAAATTTGATGTTTTTAATTATGGGGCCAGCTTTTTTAATTTTTTTGTAATTTTTATAAACAACAGGACCTTCAAAATTTAAAAGCAAGTATTTGAATTTATGATTAAATTTGATTTGATTATCATCATTCATAGCCCAATCCCCAACTAAAGTTAGGTCGGGTATATTTTGAAAATTATTCACTATATTCGTATAACAAGTTTTTTATAATTGTGAAATGATAATTTTTAGTGGAAAATGAATCTTTAAAATTTTTATACACTTACCCATGAATCAAACCTCATTAACAATTTTCGCAAATTTTCATATAGATAATCCAGAAAGATTTCAAAGAATGAAAGATTCTTTAAATTCTTTTTTAAAGATAAATCCTGATCAATTTGTAATAAACATTAGAGGTAAATTTAAGCACGATGCAGGTAAATTTTTAAAAAAAAAAATTAAATAAAAAATTAAAATTGTTTTATCTTAATAATAAAAGAGGTTGGTTTTATGACTCTATGATTATTTATAAAAAGATTACTTCAAAATATGTTTTTTTTTGGATTGAGGATCACTTATTTATTAGTTCTTCCAAAACTTTTAAAAATTGCCTAAAGGAAATGAAAAAATATAACGTTGATCAACTACAGTACTCTTTTTTACACGATGAAATGAGAAAAACATGGGCTATTTCTCCCCCTCAAATAGTAGGAGAATATATTAAAGTTTTAAATCTAAACTCTAGTGTATGTTCAAAGATTAGGAATAAATTAAAAAGAGACTTTTATACTGTTAGTTGTGTTCAAATTTTTGAAAAAAATTTTTTTATAAAAGTTCTTTCGTCAAAAAGACCTTACTTAAAAAGATGGCCAAGACATTTACCTTTTGATTTTGAAAAAAAATCTAAGGACAAAATATCATCAAATATTTGTTTTGCTCTCCCACATGCTGAATTGTTTGCGGTTATTGACGATGATCATGATAATCCTGGATATTCGCTTATAAGCAGAAAAAAATATCCTAATCGAATGTTAAGAAAAAATCTCAGAAAGTTAGAGTTTAATGAACTGCATGAATCATATAGGTTTTGGAATTACGATAAATTAGATAAATTTTTTAAAAATAATAAACTTCTAAAAAATCAAATAGTAAAAATTTTATATTTTATAAAAAGAATTTTTTATACAATTAACTTATATGGAAATAAAAAGTAAAAGTACTTAATACGCTTTAGGCTACAAATGAGAATTAATTAAATGAATAAAAAAAAAAATGAAAAGTTAATTTATGAAACAGACTGGCTAGCTTCTGATCCAATTTTTTACAATTTAAAAACAAATAAAGCTAGTAAAAAAATTAATGAAATAATATCTTTAGATAATAATTTTAAATTTCACTTTGAGGGACTATATAACTATTTAAATTATGGTTACAGTGTTTATGAACAAACTCCTATCAAGGATATAAAGTTTTTAGCTCCTGCATCACAATTAATTCAAAATAGCGAAGGTAAATTATATGTAAAAAATTTACCTGACCCAATTGAAAAGTGGTTAGATTATAAATTAAAAGAGGATGACATCATTGAATTAGTGAGAGAACGTGTTCAAAAATGGGAGAAATCTTTACCAAAAGATCAAACGATTATTTTACCACTTAGTGGTGGATTTGATAGCCGACTTTTACTTTGGTCTTTAAAAGATAAGCAACGTATTCAAGCTTTCACCTACGGGGTTTCTTATAACCAAAGTAACTCAACAGAGGTAGTTTATGCAAAGGCACTAGCAGATCATTACAATTTAAATTGGAAACAAATTTCTTTGGGAGATTTTCATAATTATATTGATGATTGGGATCAAGAATTTGGAATTTCAACACATGCTCATGGCATGTACCATTTGGAATTTTACGAAAAAATTTATCAAACAATTAAACGTGAATGTTCGTATTTAAGTGGTATTTTTGGAGATGTTTGGGCTGGGAATATTTCAAAAATTAATATCCAAAGTTCAAAAGATTTGAGCAAACTAAGCTATTCCCATGGATTACATGCAGATCCTAATAAAATAAAAAATTTAGCAAATAAAAATAAATTTACTTCATTGTCTGATTATTTTTGGAAAAATAATAAAAGAAACTTATTTGATCATCGTTATCAAATTATTCATACAATACGCCATAAAATTATTTTGATTTCATATTTAATGCGTTTACCTCGTAAGTTTGGATTTAAAACTTGGTCACCTTTTTTGGATATTGATGTTGCAATGGCAATGTTAAATCTCCCTCAAGACCGTCGTAAAGATAGAATATGGCAAAAAGAATTTTTTAACAAAGTAGGACTTGATCTTGAGAATAAAAATTTAAAAACAAACTATACTAACATTCTTGACATCCAAGCAACAATTAACCAACCACTTAAACCACTTGATGAAAAAATATTAAAAGATTTTTTCGATGAAAAATATCTCGACTGGATTAACAAAAATATAATTTTAGGTTTTTTTAATAGATTAAAATTAAGATTGATTAAAATACCAAAAATTGAGGGAATTTTATTGATGTTTGGATTTAAAAGATTTGTTAAGGCATATTCTGCTTATATGTGTCTAAAACCTATAGAAATGTTCTTAAAAAAAATTAAATAATTTGTGGAATTCATACATTTAGATAAAAATAAAATTAACTTAAAAAAAAATATTTATGACTTTGGCAACACCAATAGTGTATACAATTTTTAATCGTCCTCAAATTACTAAAAAAAGTTTTGAAATTATTCGTCAACAAAAACCCTCAAAACTTTTTATAATTGCGGACGGACCAAGATCAACATATACTCAAGATAAAGAGCTTTGTATTCAAACTCGAAAGATAGTTGAAGATATAGATTGGCAATGTGAGGTTTATCGTAATTATGCAGAAAGTAATTTAGGTTTAAAAAAACGGACTATTAGTGGATTAGACTGGGCATTTACTCAAACAGATAGAATAATTTTTATGGAAGATGACAATCTAGCACATCCAGATTTTTTCAAATTTTGTGAAAATTTACTCATACGATACTCAAAAGACAAAAGAATATCTGGGATAAGTGGATGTAATTTTCAACATGGAATTTTAAGGGGAAATGCATCGTATTATTTTTCTAAATATCCTCATAATTGGGGATGGGCAACTTGGAAGAGAACTTGGGAAAATTATGATGGAAATATAAAATTTTGGCCAAGCTGGAGAGAGTCTGAAGATTTTAAAAAAAAATTTCCAAATAATACAGAAAGAAGATTTTGGAAAAAAATTTTTGATCAATCGTATTATGGGAAAATTGATAGCTGGGGGTATCCTCTTTTTGCTTGTATGATGAAGCAAGGATTATTGACTGTTACTCCAAATTTTAATTTGATATCAAATATAGGCTTTGGTAAAGCTTCTACACATACAAAAGATGCAAAAAATTCTTTGAGTAATTTAAAGTTAAATCCAATTAATAATTTTACACATCCTGAAAAAATTGAAGCCGATTTAGATGCTGATAATTATGATTTTGAAAATAATTTTTCTGAAAAAAATTATTTATTTCCAAGAATTGTATTCTTTCTTCCAAAAATTTTAATAAGTTTTATATTAAATAAACTTAATAAATTTGTTAAATAAATTTTGATTTTTCTGAATGATATATTAAAGCATGTTTGAATTAATTAAAAAAATAACGATTTACTTTCTAGAAATGTTTTTGGAAAAAAATAACAAAATTGTTTTTTCTGGAATTTATGAAAATTGGGAAGATGCCAGAAACAATTCAAAAGGATACGATGATCAAAAAATTTTAAAAAGAGTTAAACATACAACAAGTTTACTATTATCCAAAAAGAGAGCTTATGAGCGTGATGGAATTCTTTTAGATAAAAACGAGTATCCATTCCAAATTCTTTTAATAATACTACGTGCTGCTATTGAAAATAAAAATAAATGTAAGGTAATTGATTTTGGAGGATCACTTGGTAGCACATACTATAACAACAGAAGTTTTTTTAAAGAAATAAAAGATTTAAAATGGTTTGTAGTTGAACAAAATAATTTTGTGAAAATAGGTAATAAATATTTTTCTAATAAAATAATAAACTTTAATGATAAGATTGAAAATGCTACAAAACAATTTAAAAAGCCCAACGTGGTAATTATTTCAGGTGTAATTCAGTATTTAAATAATCCATATCAAATTTTAAAAAAAATTATTAAAACTAATGCAGATTACATTGTAATTGATAGAAGTCCTTTTCTTAAAAAAGGAAAGACTATTATCACTGTTCAAGAGATACCTAAAAAGATTATAGAGTCTAGCTATCCAATTTGGCTTTTTAATGAAAAAGAGTTTAAAAAGCATTTTAAAAAAAAATACCACGAACTAGCAACATTTGATGCCTTAGATGGTGTAATTGGTCATGGTAAATTAAAATCTTATTATAAAGGAATTATTTACAAAAGGAATTTGAACAGTTAGTAGTTGATGTAATTTAGAAAATATAACTTTAAATACATGGTCGAAATTATTGAACACTTAGGAACAAGATACGCTGAAATAATCAGATCAAATTTGACCGTAGAAAAAACTAAGTTTTTTTCTCCTCCAAAGTCATCTTTTCAATTTGGGTTATTAGCACATAAAGCAGGATATCAAGAGCCTCCACACTATCATCAGGAATTTGAACGCAATGTAAAAGATTTACAACAAATGTTTGTAGTACAGAAAGGTGTTGTTGGTGTCCAGTTATTTGATGATAGTGGTAAACTATTAAAAGAAGTTATCCTAAATGTAGGTGATGCGATAGTTTTAATTCATGGAGCACATGCAATTCGAGTGATTGAAGATATGCAATGCATAAGTGTTAAACAAGGGCCATTTCTTGGAGACACTTTCGATAAAATAGAAATTAAAGTCAAAAATGATTAAAGTGTATGAACCACTAATTGGTAACAAAGAAAAAAATTATGTTTTGGATGCGCTTAATAAAGGAGAACTTTCAGGATCTTTTGGAAAATATATAGAAGATTTTGAAAACGAATTTGCAAGATATTCTGGTTGTAAGTATGGAGTTGCAGTAAGTAGTGGAACAACAGCACTTCATCTTGCAATGTCAGTGATTGATATCAAGCCTGGAGATGAAGTGCTTTTAAGCTCCAGCACTAATATTGCGACTGCTTTAAGCATTGTTCATAATGGTGGAATACCAGTTCCAGTAGATTGTGAAGAAGAAACTTGGAACCTAAATGTGAGCTTACTTGAGTCATTAATTACTAAAAAAACTAAAGCAATTATTCCTGTGCATTTATTTGGCCACCCAGTAGATATGAGAGCACTCATGAAGATAGCTAGAAAATATAATTTAAAGGTAATTGAAGATTGTGCAGAATCTCATGGTGCTTCCTATAGAGGAAAAATAACAGGTAGTTTTAGTGACATGGGATGTTACAGTTTTTATGCGAATAAAATTATTACCACAGGTGAAGGCGGAATGGTCATTACAAATAATAATAATTTATATAAAAAATTAAAACTTTTAAGAAACCTTGCGTTTGAAAATCCTAGGTTTAAGCATCGACAATTAGGTTATAATTTTAGAATGACAGGATATCAAGCTGCAATGGGGCTTGCTCAAACAAGAAACCTAAATAATATTATTCAAAAAAAAAGAAAAGTGGCACATACCTATAATAAGTATTTAAGAGATATTGAAGGATTACAACTTCCAGTAGAGCATAAATATTATAAAAACGTATATTGGGTTTATGCTATAAATGTTTTACCTTCATTTGGCATCGATAGAGATGAATTAATTAAAAAATTAAAACATGAGGGAATTGAAACTCGAACTTTTTTTTGTTCAATGACTGACCAACCTTGTTTAAAACAAATAAAAAAATTTAAGAAAATAAAAACGCCTATTGCATCAAGGATTTGGAAAACTGGTCTTTATCTACCTTCATCACCCTCCTTAAATAATAAAACTATAGAATTTATCGCAAAAAAAATTAAAAAAATTAAAAAAACCATTTAGAATGCGTGTTGGAATTTTTGTAAGTAATTCAGACCCACAAATTGGTGGAGGTTATACTTTTGAGGAAGATTTAATTAAAGCTTTTGTCGAGGAATCCCAAAATAATAAAGAACATGAGTTTTATATAATTTCTAAAAATAAAACTAACTATAACGATTTGATTAAAAAACATCAAAATTTTAAAATTTTACATTGTTACGAAAATATTTTTACTAGAATAATTGAGAATCTCAAAAGACACTTTTTTACATCATCTTTTTTGTCTAAGTTTAAGGGGCCAATTGAAAGATTAGCAAATAAAAATAAAATAGAAATGATATGGTTTACAAGTGGATATTGTTATGAAGCAATGGATATACCTTATATCGCTACAGTTTTTGATTTACAACATAGAGCACAACCGTGGTTCCCTGAAGTTGGAAATAACGGTCAATGGGCGGCAAGAGAGCTTATATATCGATATTTTTTATCCAAAGCATCTTATGTAATAGTAGGAACTGAAGTAGGTAGACAAGAGGTAGAATTTTTTTATCAAATACCAAAATATAGAATTCACAAGTTACCCCATCCAACCCCATCTTATATATTAAGTTTAGAAAATAAAAGTAAATCGTATATTCGAAAAAAATATAATCTTCCTGAGAATTTTATTTTTTACCCAGCACAATTCTGGTCTCACAAAAATCATATTAATTTATTATTGGCTATAAAGATAATTAAAGAGAAATATGGATTGAAGTTAAATTTAGTGCTTACTGGCTCAGATAAAGGAAACAAAGATTATATTATTAAAAATGTTCAAAAACTTAATCTGTCAAATCAAATTTATATAATAGGTTTTGTACCAAAAAATGAGATGGCAGCTTTTTATAAAAGTTCTTCAATGCTTGCTTACATAAGTTTGTGTGGCCCAGAAAACCTTCCACCATTAGAAGCTTTCTCTGCAGAATGTCCTGTTATAAGTTCACATATAATTGGAAGCGAGGAACAGTTTGGTGATACGGTTTTATTTTGTGATCCAACTGAGCCAAACGATATAGCAGAAAAGATATATTTAATGCTCACTAATCCTGATTTAAAAAAGAATTTAATTATCAAAGGAATAGAAAGGGCTAAAAAATTTAATTCAAAAGAATTTTCAAATAAAGTATTAAAAATTATTAATGATTTCGGTAAGATTAGAAGAAACTGGAATTAACTAGTGACCAGGGTATATTTATAATTTTGTTTGAAATTAATTTATTAAGTAATTTTTTGATATTTTATTATGTCCTATTATATATAAAGAACTTTAGCTATATTGGATCTTAATAATTAAAATTATACAATTTATGAAAAAGTTAATAAAAAAATTATTTAATAAATTTGGAGTAGAAATCCATCGATATCACTATGATGAAGACTTTTCAGTACAATTAATAATGGCGATGCGAAAAGTTAATATTGATATTATATTTGATATTGGTGCAAATACTGGTCAGTTTTCATCAGAAATAAGAAGCAAGGGGTATAGTGGAAAAATAATTAGCTTTGAACCCCTCTCAAGTACTAGAGAAGCATTAATACGTAACACATCTAAAGATAATAATTGGATAGTTCATGATAGATCAGCCATAGGAAATTATAGTGGGTATACAGATATTAATATATCCAAAAACTCTTATTCTTCCTCTTTATTGCCTATGCTAGATTCGCATCTAGTAGCCGAGGCTAATTCTAAATATATTGGTAGTGAAAAAACAAAAATTATTACACTAGACTCTGTTTCAGAGAGTTATTTAAATAAAAATTCAAAGCTCTTCATTAAAATAGATACCCAGGGGTCTGAGTCGCAAGTTTTAGATGGTGCTGCCAAAACTCTTAAAAAAACTAAGGGGATTATTTGTGAATTATCCTTAGTCCCACTTTACAAGGGGCAAATTCTTTGGATGGATATGATTGAGAGATTAGAAAGAGAAGGTTTTATACTTTGGTCTATGAATAATAATTTTGTTAATAAACAAGAGGGAAGATTGCTTCAGCTAGACGGAGTGTTTTTAAAAAAAGAGGAAATATAATATTAATATTTTTGTTAGTATAAATTAATCTGTTTAAATTTTATGAAATCAGATCTATTACCTAAAAGCTTTCTTAAAAAAATAAGAATAGACAAAATTAACAAAGAAAAAAAAAAGTACCCAAAAATTTCAATTGTAATTCCCTCTTATAATAGTGCAGAATTTATCGAAGATTGTATAATATCAATCATTAATCAAAAATATCCAAATACAGAAATAATTATTATTGATGCGGGATCAAAGGATGGAACGATTGAAATTATTAAAAAATATAAAAAATTCATTACTTACTGGGTCTCCGAGAAGGATAAAAACCAAAGTGATGCACTAAACAAAGGTTTTCAAAAATGTTCAGGAGAGGTTTATGGTTGGCTTAATGCTGATGATGTTTATTTGCCATATACATTTTTAAAAGTTGTAAAGACATTACGAGATAATCAAACAAAATCTATTTTTCATGGAGATTGGCTGGAAATAGACGAGAAAAATAACATATTGACAAAAAATTACACGTTTAAATATAGTCTCAATCAATTCCTTAATGAGGGTTTTTGTCTTCATCCTCAATCTTTATTTTGGAAAAGAGATGTACATTTAAGATTTGGTAAATTTCATACAGGTTTAAAAACAAATATGGAGAAACAAATGATTATATTATTTTCAAAAAACGAAGGTGAAGAAAAATTTCAAGTAATTCCAAATTTTTTAGCTGCATGGAGACGTCATAAATTTCAAATCACTGCTAATTTTCAAAAAAGACATATAGATGATAATAATTTACTCTATAAACACCTAATGATTAAAAAACCAAATTTCATTTTATCTAAATTTCTATGGTTAATTTTTAAACTAAGACGAATATGGTGGTATTTTAAACGTGCTGGATATTTGTATGTAATTTTAAAATTTAAAGAGAATATTTATCGTATATTTTTATAGCTAGAATAAAGATTTAAAAAATTTATTTAATTTATAATTTCAATAGATATTGTATCAGTAATATTCTAAGATTTATAAAAAAGTGTCTTATATTTTGTTTTCTTTCTTACTTGCTATATTATTTTTTCTTTTATCATGTTCTAAATTTTTAAAATATCCAATAAAAGATATCTTTAAAATTGTATTAATATCTCCATCTTTTTTAATATGGGTCTTTGTAATTATTTATTGTTATATCGGTTTTGAACTATATTGGAAAGGAAGTTATTGGTACCTTGGAAAAAATTATGAGGATGGCTTACAAATAACTTCAATAATATTGATTTTATTTTTTTTAATTTTTGCTTTTACAGAGTTCATTACATATTTCTTGATTAAGATCAACGTACCTAAAAACATACTGTTTACCAATCGTATTACTTTTTTAAGCTTTCTAAATATTTACACTTTTATTGTTTTAGCAATATTTATTATTTTTTTACCCCACTCTAACGGTATTGGTATATTAAATTTTTTATTTAACAGTTTGATTCCGATAATTGTATTTGGTGTTTTAAATAAAGATAAAAAATTTTATATATATTTTTTAGCATTTTTGTTTATTAGTTTTTATATTGGCTTTCGTTTTAGGTTAGTATTAATTTTTATCCCAATAATGTTATATATTTTTATATCGCAAAAATTTTTTTCAAAAAAAATTTTAAATCTTTTAATTTTATTTGTTTTAAGTGTAACATTAGTTGCTTTCCTAGGTTTCTTTAGACGATATAATTTTTATTTAGATATCGAAAATTATATGAATTTTAGTTTTTTTGAAATGATAATTTTAGGAGTGTTTAATGATACAAGTACAGTACTAGTAACAGGAAAATTTATTGAAAAATTTAATGAAATAGGAACATTTGCACATTTCAATCAATTAAAATATATTTTTGATTATCTTTTGCCTTCTTTTATATTGGAAGAAAAGAAATATTCACCAGTCTTGTCTTACATTTATACTTTAGTTGGTTCAGACGAAGCTGGTTCAGCAATTCTAGGAATTGGTGAGTACTATCATACAGGTGGAATTATTGGATTAGTATTTTTTGCTATAGTATATTCTTTTTTTCTTACCTATTTTTACAAAAAATACTTAAGATTTAACATTAATTTTTATTTGATTTCATATCTTATGTATTTAACATGGTTCATTAATTCTTTTACAAGAGGATATATTCCACAAAATATCGCTGATTTAATTTCTATAACCTTAGGTTTATACTTTGTTAAAATTTCAATTATAACAACTAAAAAGGCAGTTTAAAATAATTATGTAGATTTATAATTTAATTTGATATTAATAGAATCTTTAAAAAAAATCTTTTAATGAAAAAAAAAATAAAGGCTATAACATTATTAGTTTTGGGGCCAGGGATTACTACCAAGTTGCGATAGCCTTACTTAATAATAATTTATTAAATAAATATATTACTGATTTTTATACACCAAATTTTCTTAAAAAATTCATTAATATCAGAAAAAATGAAAAATTAGACTCAAGTAAAACAATATCTTTGTTTTTTTTTTTAATTATAAATAAATTTGTACGCAATACCAAAATTCAAAAAAATATAGATTATATTTTTGGCTTTATTTCAGCATTTTTCACCTTTTTTTCTACAAATAAAGCAATTGTCTACTCTTATTATCTAAGGGGTTTTTTAAAGTTTTATAATATTTTTAATCTAAAACCAGAAAAACTCATTTGTTTTCAAGATCATCCAGAAAATAATTACATAAATAATATTATTGAGAAAGATAAAGAAAAATTTTATAAATTATACAAATTGCAATTACCGATTAATCCTGAGTCATTCTATAGTTATAAAGAAAATAAAGAATATCTAAAATGCATTTTGTCTGTAGATAGTATTATTTGTGCCAGTTCAGTAACAGCAAAAAGTTTACAAGTAAATTTTAAAAAAAAAATAAATTATAATATTGTGCCTTATGGAAGTAAATTTGAAAAATCTGTTCCAAAAATTTTTAATAATAAAAAAAAAGAAAATAAAAAAATTAAATTGTTAACAGTATGTCATATGTCTCAAAGAAAAGGATTGCACTGGGCATTTAAGGCGATGGATAGCTTAACCAATAAAGAAAAAAATAAGTTTGAGTGGATAATAGTAAGTGAATTTTATGATGATATTATTCTTAAAATGGCTCCTAAAAATGTAAAATTTAAAAAAAAAATAAAAATTCAAAATTTAAAGAATTTAATTAAAAAGTCTGATTTATTTGTTTTACCCTCATTGATTGAGGGATTTGGCCATGTATATTTGGAGTCACTCTCATTAGGAACACCAATTTTATACACAAAAAATACAGGCCCAAATGATTTTATTAAAAATAATTCGAGCTGTGGCTTTAGGGTAAATATTTCCTCTGCCAAAGATATTTCTCTAGTTTTTAAAAAAATTATTAACAATTCAGCTAATTTAAAAGAGATGAAAAAAAAAACTCAATTTATTAATAGTAAAATTAATTGGAAAAATTTTAGAAAAAAAGTGGCGAACATTGTTATAAAATTAGATAAAATTTAAAATATAATTAGGATGCGTATTCTTCAAGTTACAAATTTTGTAAGTCATCTCCAGTTACCGGTTGCAAGGAGCATTGCGTCAATATTAGGAGAAAAAAATTTTAGATTTGCAGCTATGTCTAAGATTGATCCTAATAGGGTAAGTTTAGGATGGTCTGATGCTGATAACGATCCATGGATATTAAAAACTTACAATAATACTCAGGATATGTCCAAATTTAATGATTGGTGGGACCAAGCAGATGCAATTATATGTGGGGAAAGACTCTTTGAAAAAATGATGAGCAGAGTTTTAAATAAAAAAATTTGTTTTTACATGTCAGAAAGATGGTGGAAACCTCCGATCGGAGCTGCAAGAATACTTCATCCAAAATTTTTTCAAATGACTCTTCTCTTTAGAAAATTAGCTAAAAATCCAAAATTTCATTATTTACCTAAAGGACCCTATGCCAGTAAAGATATTGATTATTTAAGTAATCTCAAAGAACGTAAGTGGAAGTGGGGATATTTTAGAGATAATATAAAATTTACGAAAAATTTAAATAATCCTAAACCCTTGTCTAAAGTTCTTTGGGTAGGGAGGATGCTATCATGGAAAAGAGTAGATACCTTAATCTATGCATTAGAAAATCTTCAAAAACAAGGGTTTAACGCTTTTTTAACTTTGGTTGGTGATGGCCCGTGTAGAAAAAAATTAGAATATTTAGCAAAACGAATACTTAACCCTTCATCATATATTTTTATCGACCCGATAGATGTTCAAAAAATTTCTAAATTAATGAGTGAAAATGATATTTATGTATTGCCAAGTTCAGCTTATGAAGGTTGGGGGGCGGTAATTAATGAGGCTATGAGCTCTGGATGTGCAATTGTTGCAAGTAAAACTGCTGGCGCAGCTGCTGCAATGATAAAAAATAATTTTAATGGTTTATTATTTGAGTCCGGAAATTTGAGAGAACTTTCATTTAAACTTCGACTTTTAATTGATGATAAAAATTTTGGATATAAATTAATTAAGGAAGCTAAACACACAATTGAAAATGACTGGTCTGCAAATTGCGCAGCTAATCGCTTTATATGTGTTGCCAACTCTCTTCTTAGTGATAAATTACCACCAATTTATAAAAATGGTCCAATGTCTAAAGCATAATAGCTACCTAGTTTTCTTTATATTTATTTTTATTACTAAGCTATTATTAAAATAAGATGAAAAAAAATTTAATTAATGCCACCAACCTTCACTATGGAGGCGGGGTACAAGTTGCCGTTTCATTTATTAATGAGATTATATCAACTAAACAAAATAAAGATTTAAAAAATATTTCAATTTATGTATCTAATAAAGTTAATAACTCTCTATTAAATTCAGATAATAAAGCTAAATTATTTTTTAAATGTTTAGTACATGATATTTATGGATTAAATTTAAGATCTTTAAAATTTTATAAAAGCTTAAGTGAATTTAAGACAGTTTTTACAATTTTTGGTCCTCTTTATAAAATACACACACCTTTCAAGAGCGTAGTTGGATTTGCACAACCCTGGATAATTTATCCTAAAAATGAATGTTATAAAATGCTACCTTTTTTTTTAAAAATTAAAATGCGTCTGAAATATTACATTCAAAGTATATTTTTTAAGAGAGCAGATGTGATTGTGGTCGAATTAGAACATGTAAAAAAAAGATTAGTAAGAACTTTGAATATTTCAGCTAATCGTATTTGTGTTGTACACAATTGTGTATCCTCCATTTATTATGAAAAAAAACTTTGGCAAACTGTTGATGTACCTAACTTTAATGGTTATTTGCGTTTAGGATATCTTGGTAGAAACTATTTACATAAAAATACCTCTATTTTTCCTAAAATTGCCAAAGAACTCAATAATACTTATAATATGAAAGTACTATTTTATGTTACATTTTCTGAACAAGAATGGAAATCTTGTTCAATTGAATTTAAAGAGGTCTCAGTTAATGTTGGGGAGCTTAAAATAGCACAATGTCCAAATTTTTATAAATCTATGGATGCCATGATTTTCCCCTCGCTCTTGGAATGTTTTTCATCTATGCCACTTGAAACAATGTTTATGAAAAAACCATTATTTGCATCAGATAGAGTGTTTAATCGTGAAATATGTGGAACTTATGCAAATTATTTTGACCCCCTTTCACCCATTGATGCTGCTAATAAAATTTCAAATATTTTTTCGAATAAATATCCAAAACATGAAGATCTTCGCAAGGCTCAAGAGCATGCTATAAATTTTAGTTCACCAAAAAAGAGAGCTGAAAAGTATTTAAATCTACTAAGTTGACTTGAAATTACTTAATTATATATGTTTTTTTATCTCTATTCTAAAAAGATAATAATTATATAAACTGATATAGAATATTTGTTAATGTTTAAAAATAAAATAATTTTAATCACTGGTGGTACAGGCTCTTTTGGTAATGCAGTTTTAAAACGTTTCTTAAAAAGTAACGTAAAAGAAATAAGAATATTTAGCCGAGATGAAAAAAAACAAGATGATATAAGAAAAAAATATAATAATTCAAAAATAAAATTTTATATTGGCGATGTTAGGGATTATAACTCTATACTTAATGCAATTAGAGGAAGTGATTATGTTTTTCATGCTGCAGCCCTAAAACAAGTTCCTTCGTGCGAATTTCATCCTATGGAAGCTGTTAAAACTAATATTCTGGGTACTGAAAATGTTTTAGAAGCAGCTATCAACGTAAATGTTAGTCGAGTTACTGTTTTAAGTACTGATAAAGCAGTATACCCAATCAATGTTATGGGAATAAGTAAAGCTATGATGGAAAAAGTAGCAATACAAAAATCACTTCTTAAGACCAATACAGTAATTAATATAGTTCGATATGGCAATGTGATGGCTTCCCGTGGATCTGTGATACCACTTTTTATAGAACAAATTTTAACTAAAAAACCGATTACAATAACAGATCCAAAAATGACTAGATTTATGATGTCATTAGATGAAGCAATTGATTTAGTTTTATATGCTTTTAAATATGGAAAACCAGGTGAAATCTATGTCCAAAAAGCTCCAGCAACTAATTTAAAAACTTTAGCTATAGCTATAAAAAACTTATTAGATATGAAAAACTATCCTATTGATATTATTGGTACAAGACATGGAGAAAAATTATTTGAAGTATTGATGAGTAGAGAAGAAATAATTAGGTCGAAAGATTTGAAAGATTATTATTGTATTTTTCCAGATACTCGGAATTTAAATTATAAAAAGTTTGTAGATATTGGTGAAAAAAAAATTACAAGATCAAATGAATACAACTCACATAATGCTACTCAATTGAACGTTAACCAAATACAAAAGCTTCTAAAAAAAATAAATTTTATAAAAAAAAAATTAAATATAAATCTACAGAATTAGAAGAATAGGATGTTTAAAGTATTAATTACAGGTTCAAATGGTTTTATTGGAAAAAATTTAAAACTATACTTAAAAGGACGAAAAGATATTCAGGTAATTTGTTTTAACAAAGAAAATCATTATGCATCTTTAACTGAAATTATAAAAAAAGTTAATTTAATCTTTCATTTAGCTGGTGTAAATCGTTCTGAAAAATCAGAGGATTTTTATTATGGAAATACAAATTTTACTAAAATTTTGGGTGAAATAGTTAGAAAAGCAAACATTAAAATTCCTTTAGTTTATACCTCATCAATTAAGGCTAATCAAAATACGCCTTATGGAATTAGTAAAAAAAATGCTGAAGATTTTTTAATTGATTTAAATAAAAATTTTGAAGTTCCTATTTCAATTTTTCGTCTACCCAATGTTTTTGGTAAATGGTGCAAGCCCAATTATAACTCGGTAGTAGCAACTTTTTGTAATAATATTATTAGAGATATCCCTATTAATATAAATAATAAAAATAATATTATTGAATTAGTATACATAGACGATGTCATTAAAAAATTTTCTCAATTGTTGGATAATTCAATTAAGCAAATCAGTCCTAAATTTAATGAGTCTGTGGAACCAACATACAAAATAAGCTTAGAAAAACTTGCTGAACAACTCTATGCTTTTAAATCGATGTCACAATCAAAAATTTTAGAAAATGTTGGGTCTGGCTTAACTAGAGCATTATATTCTACTTATGTCAGCTATTTGCCAAAAGAACAATTTGCTCATCCAGTAGTGCAGAATAAAGACTCAAGAGGAGTATTTGTGGAGTTTTTAAAAACTCAAAATAATGGACAATTTTCATGTTTTACTACTTTGCCAGGGGTCACAAGAGGAAGTCATTACCATCATTCTAAAACTGAAAAATTTTTAATTATTAAAGGGATAGCTTGTTTTAAGTTTTTTCATATGGACACAGGGGAAAAATATGAATTAAATGTAAGTAGTGATGATCCTAAGATAGTTGAAACTATACCTGGTTGGTGCCATACTATTACTAATATTGGAAAAGAAGATTTAGTTACAATGATTTGGGCAAACGAAATATATAATCCAAATGATCCAGATACATACACTTGTCAATTATGAAAATGAACAATAAAAAAATAAAAGTATTATCAATAGTTGGAACAAGACCAGAGATTATAAGATTATCACGGGTTTTTTCAGCTTTAGAAAAGTATTTTAAGCATATTTTAATACACACTGGTCAAAATTATGACTATGAATTAAATCAAATTTTTTTTAATGATTTAAAATTAAGAAAACCAGATTTTTTTCTAAAATGTGCTAATAAAAATAATAGCCCCTCACAAACTATTGGGAATTTAATTTCAAGTACTGATAAAATTTTGAAAAAACTGAAACCTGATGCACTACTTATTCTAGGAGACACAAATAGTAGTTTGTCAGCAATTCCAGCAAAAAGACAAAAAATACCAATTTTTCATATGGAAGCTGGAAATAGATGTTTTGACCAACGTGTTCCAGAAGAAATAAACAGAAAAATTGTGGATCATATTTCAGATATTAATTTACCATATAGTAAAATTGCTAGAGAATATTTACTAAAAGAGGGTCTGCCACCAGATAGAATTATAAAAACTGGAAGTCCAATGTATGAGGTTTTAAATTATTATTTACCAAAAATAAAAAAATCCAAAGTTCTTTCAAAATATAAATTAGAAAAAAAAAAATATTTTGTGATAAGTGCTCATAGAGAAGAAAATATAGAGGTTAATTTAAATTTTAGAAAAATAATTAATATACTTGATCAATTGGCTATTGAATATAAATTGCCAATAATTGTTTCAACACACCCACGTACACAAGTAAAATTAAATTCTTTAAATAAAAAATTTAGCAACAAAATAAAATTTTTAAAGCCCTTGGGATTTTGTGACTATGTTAACTTACAAATGAATGCGAAAGCGGTTTTATCAGATAGTGGTACTATCACAGAAGAAGCCTCAATTTTAAATTTTCCTGCATTAAACATACGAGAAACACACGAACGTTTAGAAGGCATGGAAGAAGGTTCGGTAATGATGGTGGGATTAGAAATTGATAGGGTAATTCAAGGTTTAAAAATTTTAGAAAACCAAGCTAGAGAAAGCAATAGAACTCTATCAATAGTAGAAGATTATAAAGTTCCAAATGTAAGTGAGAAGATAATTAGAATTATTAATAGCTATATTGGTTATGTAAATAGAGAAGTTTGGAAAAAATAGTGTTTAAAAGATACGATCTAGTAATTATAAATAGAAGTTTTTGGCCTGTTTATCCTGTAATTGGTGAGGCATTATTAAAATTAGCTGAAAATATATCACACTCTAAGAAAGTTGCTATAGTTGTACAAGATCATGATAACATAAAAAATCATTTAAAAAAAGATAAGAGAGGTTTAGGAATTAAGTTTTTTCTAGGTAAAGCCTTTTCTAATTCATCTAGTAGTTTGATAATTAGAATTTTAGATGCAATTTTTTTCACTTTTTGGGTTAAATTTTGTATTTTAATAACCAGACCAAAAAATATTTATATTTCTACAGACCCACCTGTGATAGTTCCATTTATTGTTGCAGTTCTTTCAAAGATAATCAATATAAAATACACATATCACTTACAAGATATTCATCCAGAGGCAACAAATACTGTAAAAAAATTAAATTTTTATTTATTTAAATTTTTAAAAAAAATAGATAATTTTTCAATACGAAATGCAAATTCATTGATTACCTTAAATGAAGAGATGAAAAAATTAGTTATTAATCGCTCGAACACAACAAATAAAATTTCAATCATTGAAAATCCTTCAATAATTTTAAATACTAATAAAATTATAAAAAAAAAAAAAGGATTTTCATTCACAGGTAATTTAGGTCGACCACAATTAATAAATCTGCTTATTGAAGCAATTAATAAATATGAAAAAAAAGGTGGAATATTAGAATTTGTTTTTGCCGGAGGTGGAGTCTTTTCCAAAGACATATTGAAATTATCAAAAACTAATTCTTTAGTAACTTATCATGGGATAGTTTCAGCTTCAGATGCAGGCTCAATTGTGAGTAAGTATGAGTGGGCATTATTGCCAATAGAAGATGAAATAACTCGATATGCCTTTCCAAGCAAAATTTCTTCTTATGTATGTTTGGGAGCAAAAATTCTATCAATTTGTAGTGAAAATACTAGTGTTGCAAAATGGATAAAATGTAAAAAAGTTGGCATTACAGTAAATCCAAAAGTAGAGGAAATTATTGAAGTTTTTTTTAAGTTGGAAAAAAATGTTTTTGACACTTCTTTTTTAGAAATTGATAGAAAAGAATTAATTAAAATTTTTCATATGGATGTATTTGTAAAAAATATTGAAAATAAAATATTTTAATAAATATGTCTAAATTTTTAGTAACAGGTGGAAGTGGTTTTATAGGAAAAGCTATTTGTGAAAGTCTAAAAAAAAATAATTATAAAATTAATATTACTTCAAGACAAGATATTGTAAAAAACTTAAACGGTGTAAATGTTTATAATATTAATGAAATTGACATAAATACTAATTGGCTTCAAGCTCTTGAAGAAGTTAGTTGTGTTATTCATTGTGCAGCCAAAACACATGTGATGAATAATAATAATAAGAAAAACTTATTGTCTTCCTTTAGAAAAATTAATGTCGAAGGAACATTAAATCTTGCAAGGCAGGCATCATCTTGTGGTGTAAAACGTTTTATATTTTTAAGCTCAATTAAAGTTAATGGTGAAAGAACTGAAAAATCATCAATATTTAGATACAATGATATTCCGAAACCAAAAGACTCTTATGGTATATCTAAATGGGAGGCAGAAAAAGGTTTGTGGAAAATCTCTAAACAGACAGGATTGGAAGTTGTGATTATTAGGGCACCACTGGTATATGGTCCAGGAGCAAAAGGTAATCTGAGACGTTTAATTAACTTAATTAAATCTAGAATTCCTTTACCATTTAGTCTAATTGAAAATCAAAGATCTTTGATTGGTATAGATAACTTAGTTAATTTGATTACTCACTGTATTAATGATCATAAAGCTTCAGGAAATACTTTCCTAGCTTCTGATGGAAAAGATTTATCTACACCAGACTTACTTAGGTATATAGCATCCTCATTAGGACTTTCAGTTAGTCTATTTCCAATACCATTATCTTTGTTAAAATTTTTTGGTTTTCTTTTGGTTAGAAAAAGTGAAATTGATCGATTAATTGGATCTTTAAGAATAGATAATAGCCATACAAAAGAAATATTAAATTGGACGCCACCTATAAGTGTTGAAGAGGGTATAAGAAGAATGATTCAAGGAAAATGATACGTTTTTTTGATTTTCTATTTTCATTAATAGGATTAATTATTTTGTGCCCTATGTTAATTATTGTATTTTCTATTGGCTTATTTGAAAATAGTAAACCTTTATTTATACAAAGTAGGGTTGGTTATAATCTTAAATCTTTTTCATTAATCAAATTTAGAACAATGCCAGTAGGTGTGAGATCAGCTGGAACACATTTAATTAAAAATGTCAAATTTAGTTTATTTGGTCATTTTTTAAGAAAAACAAAAATTGATGAAATACCACAATTGTTGAATGTATTATTTGGAGATATGAGCTTAGTTGGACCAAGGCCTTGTTTGTTAAATCAGAGAAAATTAATTAGTGAGCGTAAAAAAAGAGGAGTATTTAATGTAAAACCAGGGATAACTGGACTTGCTCAAATTTCAGGTATCAATATGAAAACACCAACATTACTTGCTAAAACAGATAAAAAAATGATTAAGAATATGAGCTTGTATAATTATTTTTATTATATTTTTAAAACAACCTTTAAAATTATCAAATAATCTGATAATTTTTCATTATCATTGTTTTTTGATATTTGTACTTTATTATTATTCCATAATTAAAGATCATGTCAATTTTTACAGAAGCATCTAAAAATATTATTAGTCTTCCTCGTTATACTAAGAGAATAATAGCAATTCTAATAGATATAAGTTTATGTATTTTTTGTACTTGGCTAGCATTTTATTTAAGATTGGAGGAATTTGTTAAAATAAGTGGTGAAACAACTTTAGCAGTTGAGATTTCAATACTTATTGCAATTCCAATATTTTGGTTAATGGGGTTGTATAAAACAATTTTTCGTTTTCAAGGTTCCTCAATAATATTTACAGTGTTTTTAGCAACTTCTGTTTATGCATTGTTGTATTTTGTGGTAATTAGTGTTTACGGAATTCGAGGCATTCCAAGATCTATTGGAATTATTCAACCTATTTTATTATTTTTAGCAATTTCAGCTACAAGAATAAGTATTAAATTCTTATTTTTATCACATTTTAAAAAATCAAAAAATAAAACTAATGTTATAATTTATGGAGCAGGTAGTGTCGGAAGGCAGCTACTGACCAGTTTAGAAAGCAATCTTGAGATGAAAGTCCTTGGTTTTTTAGATGATGACCCTCAATTTCATAGACAAAAAATTTTAGGTCAAACAGTTTATGATCCATTAAATATAGAAAAATTAATTAATAAAAAAAATATAGAGATAGTTCTGTTAGCTCTACCTTCAATTACTCGACAAAAAAGAAATCAAATTATTAATAGTTTAAATAAATATAAAGTAATTGTTAAAACACTTCCGAGTATTCAAGACATTGTTGATGGTAAAGTATCTATATCAGATATTAAAGATTTAAGTATTGAAGATCTTTTAAATAGAGATCAAGTTAAACCCAATTTAGAATTATTATCTAAAAATATAAGTTCAAAAATTGTTATGGTTACAGGAGCTGGTGGATCTATCGGTTCAGAGCTATCCCGACAAATCATAAAATTAAATCCTAAAAAAATTATTCTTGTCGAATTAAGTGAGTTTGCTCTTTATAAAATAAATGAGGATTTAAAAAGTATAAATAACAATACAAAAATTATTCCTTTACTAATTAATATTCAAAATAAAACAAAAATTGAACACGTGTTTAACACTTTTAATATAAATACTGTTTATCATGCAGCAGCTTATAAACATGTACCTTTAGTTGAAGAAAATGTTTGTGAAAGTGTAAAAAATAATGTTTTTGGAACTTTTATTTTAGCAGAAGCTGCACTTAAATATAATGTTTCAAATTTTGTTTTAGTATCTAGCGATAAAGCTGTTAGACCAACAAATATTATGGGTGTAAGTAAAAGACTTGCTGAAATTTGTGTGCAATCGCTTTATGATGATCAAAATCAAAAAAATAAATTTGCGATTGTAAGATTTGGCAATGTATTAGAATCTTCTGGTTCAGTTATTCCAAAATTTAAACAACAAATTAAAGAAGGGGGTCCGGTGACCCTAACTCATCCTGATGTAACTCGTTATTTTATGACAATAACTGAGGCTTCTCAATTAGTAATTCAAGCAGGGGCTATGGCTGAAAAGTGTGAAGTATATGTTTTGGACATGGGGGAAAGTGTTAAAATTAAAGACCTAATTAATAAAATGATAAAACTTTCAGGTCTTTCAATTAAACATGATAAAAATTTAGATGGAGATATTGAGATAAAAATAATAGGGCTTAGACCGGGTGAAAAATTGTATGAAGAATTATTGTTAGGAGACAATCCTCAAAAAACTTACCATGAAAAAATTCAAAAAGCTCAAGATCCCTTTATCCCTTTCAATAAACTTACAATAGATTTGGATCATTTATTAAATTTAATTGAGGAAAATAAAGTAGAAAAAGTTAAAAATATTCTGTCAAATTTAGTTACCTCTTATCAATCAAATTCAGAAATGGTTGATCATTTTTATGTACAACAATTAAATTCAAAGAATGATTTAACATCAAAAATAATTAATAGTGATCAAAATAAAGTTGTAAGAATTAAAACTAAATAGTTATATAACCTTGAAATTTAATGAATCTAAAATATTCAAATTCAGCTTTAATTAATTTAATAATAATCTCGATTATTCCTTTTTTAATATGGGGACCTTTTTTTCCAGATTTAATTGCAAGTATTTCAGCTTTATTTTTTTTATTCTATGTGTTTAAAAATAAAAAATTTTATTTCTTTAACAATAAACCATTAATCATTTTTTTTAGTTTTTGTATTTATTGTATTTTACTAAGTGTATTTATAGCTGGAGATATGATGCTTAGTTTTGAAAGTTCATTATTTTATTTTAGAATAGGACTGTTTAGTTGTTTTATTTGGTATTTAATTGA
>MDTB01236025.1_pt1 | contig 22680 bp, 20 predicted proteins | sample 811161 | NCBI WGS metagenome assembly MDTB01 (sample SAMN05326650, study PRJNA326480) | marine metagenome | isolation source: seawater | place: Mediterranean Sea | collected 2009 | reverse complement strand
ATTTTACTATTTAATACTTTTTTTAGTAAAATTGACCTTAAATCTTTGTTTCTAATGATATAACCTAAGTCCCCTTCATCTAGACTTTGCGGATCAAACTCAAGATTGCCACCGCTAATATTTTCTGATACTTCAATTTTTTTAATTGGCTGTGAATCTTTCACTAAAAAATCCCAGACCTCTAAATCATCAAGGATTCTCTTTGTACCTTGAGAAATAGCAGTAGTCCTTTTATCTCCTAAATTTCCAGATTTGCTATTACTTTTTAAATCTTTTTTTTCAATTAAACAAACGTTTAAAGATTTTTTACTAAGCATTAAGGATGCCATAAGACCTATGAATCCTGCACCAATAACAATAATATCATAATCATAATTTTTTTTTTTCATAAATATGTTAATTTTTAAAATAAAGTTTTAATTATTAGGAATATATTAATGGTTGATAGTAAAAAAAAAGAATTAAGTTTTAAACTCATATTTATAATATTTTTTTTATTTTCCATAAGTATATTAATTTTTTTAAGCTTAGTAACTTATAACATAAATGATAATTCCTTTTTTAAATATGACTCATCTTTAGAAAAAACAAGTAATATTCTTGGTTATTTTGGATCATATCTCTCTGATGCTCTGTTTTTAGCATTTGGTATAAGCTGTTTTGTTATTCCATTAGTTACAACCGTATGGTCTTTAAATATTTTTAGAAGAAGATTACTTATGAGTTGGTTGTCAATTTGTTTATTTCCTTTATTAGTTCTCTCTTCATGTTTGTTCTTTTCATTTTTTAAAATCGAAGTACTTTCATTCACTCCTCATGAAATTGAGGGATTTGTAGGCAATGGTTTAAATCAGATATTTGTTCATTTTTTTAAAGACATTCCAAAAAAAATCATTTATTTTGCAAGTCTCTTCACAACAATTCTTTTCTTTTTCATAACTTTAGATTTGAAAATTTATGAGTGGGGGAGCTTTTTTAGATTTCTTAAATTAATAATTAAGGCTCCTTTTTTTTTCTTTTTTTATATCTTTAATATAAAAAATAATGTCAGTGGTTCTGGAAAAAAAACCCTCAAAAAAGTAAAATTAAGAAAGAAAATAAGATTAATAAATGAAAATTATAAATTTCCAGTACTTGACTACTTAGAAAAACCTGTAAACCAAAATAATTTTGAATCAGAAAATTCTAAAAGTACTAAAAAAAATACTGTTATGTTAGCAGGCGTTTTAAGTGATTTTAATATTCATGGGAATATAACTTCGGTTAAGCAGGGTCCAATAGTAACTTTATACGAGTTAAATCCTGCACCGGGAACAAAAACATCTGCAGTTATTGGTTTATCAGATGATATAGCCCGTTCTATGAGTGCAATTTCAACCAGAATTTCAGCCATACCTGGAAGAGACGCAATTGGTATAGAAATTCCTAACAAACAAAGAGAAACAGTTTTTTTGAGAGAACTTTTAGATAATGAAATTTTTGGTAATACTGGTCATTCACTTCCTTTAGTTCTTGGTAAAGATATTCTTGGAAAACCTGTGATAGTAGATCTTTCTAAAATGCCTCATTTGCTTGTTGCAGGAACAACTGGTTCAGGAAAATCTGTGGGAATAAATGCAATGATCTTATCACTTTTATATAACTCTACTCCAGAAGATTGTAGATTAATTTTAATTGATCCAAAAATGTTAGAACTTTCAATTTATCAAGATATTCCTCACTTGCTAACAGAAGTTGTAACTGATCCTAAAAAAGCTGTAACGGCCCTAAAATGGACTGTAAAAGAAATGGAAAATAGATATCAACTAATGTCTCAGTTAGGTGTTAGAGAAATTGAAGCTTTTAACGAAAGGGTAAGAAAAATTATAGATAAAGGTGAAGTCATTCAAAAAGAAGTTCAGGTGGGTTTTGATCAAGAAACAGGAAAACCAGTTATAGAAAAGAAACCACTTGATTTAAGAATTTTCCCTAAAATAGTAGTAGTAGTAGATGAATTAGCTGACCTCATGATTACTGCTGGCAGAGAAATTGAAGCTGCCATTCAAAGATTATCTCAAATGGCAAGGGCTGCTGGTATACATTTAATTGTTGCCACCCAAAGACCTTCAGTTGATGTTATAACAGGGACGATTAAATCAAATTTTCCGACTAGAATAAGCTATCAAGTCACTTCAAAGATAGATAGTAGAACGATTTTAGGTGAACAAGGAGGGGAACAACTTCTAGGTAAAGGAGATCTACTTATAACTATGGTTGGAAAAAGACTTCTTAGAGTGCATGGCCCTTTTGTTAAAACACATGAAGTTGAATCAGTAGTAAAGCATTTAAAAGAACAAGGTGAGCCAGAATATTTAGATTCTGTTACCGATGAAGAAGAAAATGAAAATCTTTTTGGTTTACAACTAGATAAAAATGATGAACTTTATAATCAAGCTGTAGCTATTGTTTGTAGAGAAAAAAAAGCATCTACAAGCTTTATTCAAAGACATTTACAGATAGGTTATAATCGTGCAGCAAGAATAATAGAACAAATGGAGACAGAGGGTATTGTGAGTCCTGCAAATCATGTTGGAAGAAGGGAGGTTCTTGTTGGAAAGGATACGTAATAAAAGTTTACTATTAATATTACCTATTATTTTTTTTTTAATAAGTTTTAAAAGTAGTGATAAAAATATTGATAAAATCTCTAATTTTTTAAACAATTTTAAAACTATTTCAGCAAATTTTATTCAATTAGACAATAATGGAAATCCCACCACTGGTAATATTAAAATAAAGCGCCCTGGAAAGATGAGGATAGAATATAATAAACCAATCTCTAATCTTATAATAAGTGATGGGATAAAAGTTGCTCTAATAAATAAAAAAAGTTCAAGCATAAATTTATATAGTCTTAATCAAATACCTATCAAAGTTTTACTATCAAATGACTTTTCTTTAAAAGATTACCAAATAATTAATTATAAAGAAGCAAATAATATCATTGAAGTTGAAATAACAAGCAAAAAAGATAAAGAATTAGGTAGTATTACATTTATTTTTGAACACCGTCCAATGCAAATTAAAAAATGGATAATAAATGAAATAAATGGTTCTAAAACTGAAATTTTTCTTTCGGATGTTTTTATAAATAAAAAACTAGATAATAATTATTTTAGAATAATAGATCCCAGAAAAATTCCATTTGGACGAAAAGAATAATTATAAAAGGATAAGAAAATTAAGTTATTAACCTGGAATGTAAACTCAATCAGAGCAAGGATTAATCATTTAAAAGATATACTTAAAAATATCAATCCTGAAATTGTATGTCTTCAAGAAACAAAAGTTACTAATTTATCTTTTCCAAAAAAAGAAATTCAAAGTATGGGTTATGAATTTAATTATACAAATGGGATGCCTGGATACAACGGTGTTTGCATACTTTCAAAAAATAAAGCAACTGAAGTTAAATGCATCAACTGGTGTTCTAAAAATGATTCACGGCATATCCAAATTAAAGTAAATGGAATTAATGTTCATTCTTTATATGTTCCGGCTGGAGGCGATGAACCAGATCAAAAGAGAAATCCTAAATTTAAACATAAAATTGATTTTCTTGATGAGTTAACCTTATGGATTAAAAAAAAGAAACATACAAAAACTATTATTTGTGGTGACTTTAATGTTGCAATATTTAAAGATGATGTTTGGTCACACAAGAATCTGTGTAATGTTGTTAGTCATACAGAAATAGAAAGAAAAAAGTTATATAACTTTCTTAAGTCTGGTAATTTCATAGATGTAATTAGAAAATTTAACAATCCGCCAAATAATATCTTTACTTGGTGGAGCTATAGATCTCCGAATTTTAAAGTTAATAATAGAGGGAGAAGGCTAGATTATATTTGGACTACTAAAGATCTCTTTGAAAAAACTAGTAATGCTCAAATTTTATCCTATACAAGAGAATGGAAAAAACCTTCTGACCATGTGCCATTAATTATTGATTTAAAAATCTAAACTAACTTGAAATACAGTATTTATTTCCAACAGAAATTAATATAGATGGATTTTTTGGATCCTTTTCCATTTTATTTCTTAATCTATAAACTAAAGATTCTAGTGTATGGGTTTCTAAAACTTTTTGATGTCCCCAAACTTCTTTTAAAATAACTTTTTTTTCTACAGGCTTATTTTGTTTTAGTAAAAAATTCAAAAAATTATTCTCCATATCAGTCAAATCTATGAAGACTTTTTTAGTTCTAATTGTCAAAGAAGATTCCACATGAGAATATAAATAATTACCAATTTTTGGTAATGAGAAACTAGTAAAAGTTTTAATACATACCTCTATTCTGGATAAAAGATAATCAATCTTAAAGGGCACCTCAATAAATACAAAATTTTTTTCAATACTTAGTTTCTTTTTCTTTTCACATAATACAAAAAAAAATGATTTTTCTATAAAACTTTTTGAAAGATTCTTTAATTCCTTTTCAACTATGTTATTTGATAGATCAACTATAAAAATATTTAAATGTTTTTCTTTTATTTTAACCTGTTCAATTGATTGGAAAAGATTTATCTTTTTTTTAAGTTTGTTTGATACAATGTTTTGAAGATCTATAAAATTTATAGATTTATTTGCTATAATTGAAATTGTATATAATTTACTCAACTTAATAAATGACTAAAATAATTGTAATTACAGATACTAACAAATATACAGCAAAATTATTCTTTAGTAATAAAAAAACAAAATGTTTAGTTGGTTTTTCTGGGATTGGAATTAAAAAAAGAGAAGGCGATGGTATAACTCCTAGAGGAATTTTCTCATTTAATTCAATGTATTATAGACAAGATAAAATTGAAAAACCAAAGACATCTTTAAAATGTATTAAATTAAATAAAAATTTCGGTTGGTCTTCTGATTCCAAAGATCCAAATTATAATAAAATAGTTAGAACACCATATAAATTTATTCATGAAAAACTATATCGAAAAGATAGTTTGTATGACATAATTGTTCCAATAAATTATAATGAAAATGGTATAAAAAAATATAAAGGTAGCGCAATTTTTTTACATTGTAGCGATACCAAAAAGAAATTTACAGAAGGTTGCATTGCATTAAAAAAAGATACACTAATAGATTTAGTAAAAATTTTAAGCCCAAGCAGTAAAATAGTAATTAGATAGTTATTTTCTTGGACCAAAGATACCTGATCCTACTCGAATATAATTAGAACCATTTTCTATAGCTTGCCTAAAATCAGAGCTCATGCCCATACTTAAATTTTGTAAATTACATTTCTTAGCTAATTCACTTAAAAGCTTAAAGTATTCTATTGGATCTTCACAAATTGGCGGAATACACATTAATCCATTTATATTTAAACCAATATCATTTCTGCACCAATCAACAAAACTTTCAGTTATTTCCCTTGGAATACCAGATTTTTTTAATTCGTTTCCAATATTAACTTGAATCATAAACTTATAATTTTTTCTTAGTTTAGTTTCTTTTAAAGTATAGTCCTTAATCTTCTTTACTATTTTTTCTCTATCTAGAGTTTGTATACAATCAAATATATCTAGTGCTTGGTTAACTTTATTAGATTGCAAAGGTCCAATTAAATGTAATTCAACATTTGGATATTTTTGTTTTAATGGCTTCCATTTCTTTATTGCTTCTTGAACTTTATTCTCTCCAAAAAACTTATGGCCTGACTTTAATATTGGTAAAATATGTGAATCAGAAAAAGTTTTTGAAACAGCAATTAAATTAATTTTTTTTTTGGAAGATAAAAATTTTTTTTCTATTTCGTTTAGCTCATTAACTAATTTGTTATAATTTGAAAGAACTTTACTCATGGGTATTACAGTGAAAATTATTATAAAAGAATGGTTTTTTTTTGATCCTTTCAACGAATCATCGACTTCTATTTTTCATAATATAACAAATAAGACAGGAATAATTTTTTTTAATAAAAATTTTTTGAAAAATGAACAAGAATTATCTAAGATTCAGAAATACGTTCTAATTTGTAAAAAAAAAAAAAATACCTTTTTTGATATATCCTTCTTTTTATTGGGCAATTAAATATAGAGCTTTTGGACTATACCTTCCTATTAATCTTAAAGATATGAGCCTGAACACAAGGATTTCAATATTCAAGTACAAGAATCAACTAACTCTTTCAACTTCTGTTCATAGTCTCAAAGAAATTAAACTTTCAATGTCTCTTAATTTCAGTTTTATATTTATTTCTCCTGTCTTTAAAACAAAATCACATAAAAATATGCGGCCTTTAAATCGAATCAAATTCATCAATCTTTCTAAATATCCAACTTCTTTGATTTTCGCTCTAGGAGGAATAACTAAAAAAAACTATCCATTGATAAAAAATAAGTTTTTGAAAGGATTTGGTGGTATAACTCATTTTAATAAAATGAAAAACTTTGGCAAAAATTAAATTAGTAAAATGAGTGCTTACGATCCTCAAAGAATTGAAAAAAAATGGCAAAGAATTTGGAAAGACCAATGTAACTTTGTTGCTCAAAAAATTACGTGTAAGAAAAAAAAATACTATATACTTGAAATGTTTCCATACCCTTCAGGAAAAATTCACATGGGACATGTTCGAAATTATACCCTTGGTGATGTGTTAGCTAGATTTTATAAGTCAAATGACTATAATGTATTACACCCCATGGGCTGGGATAGTTTCGGGATGCCTGCAGAAAACGCTGCGATTGAAAATAAGCTTAATCCAAAAAGCTGGACATATCAAAATATAAAAAAAATGAGGTCTCAATTAGCAAGTATGGGTTTATCAATTGATTGGAATAGAGAAATTTCTACCAGTTCTCCCGATTATTACAAACACCAGCAGAAATTCTTTATTGATTTATATAAAAATGGTTTGGCATATAAAAAAGATAGTTTTGTAAATTGGGACCCTGTTGATAATACCGTTTTAGCAAATGAACAGGTTATTGATGGAAAAGGTTGGCGTTCAGGAGTTGACGTTGTTTCAAAAAAATTGTCTCAATGGTTTTTTAAAATTTCTAAGTTTTCTAATGAACTTCTTTCAGATTTAGATAGCTTAGATAATTGGCCAAGTAAAGTTAAAATAATGCAAAAAAATTGGATTGGAGTATCTGAAGGTGTTGAAATTAAATTCTCTCTAACTAATGAAAAATCATCTATTAATGTCTTTACTACAAGACCTGAAACAATATTTGGAGCCTCATTCATAGCCTTAGCAATTAATCACCCCCTATCTACAAAATATAGTACTGTAAAATCATTTAATGAATTTTATAGTAAATGTAAAATTTCAAGTTCTACTGAAGAAAGTTTATCAACTTCAGAAAAAATCGGATATAATTCGAAGTTGTTTGCTAACCATCCTTTTATCAAAGGAATTAAGCTTCCAATATATTTTGCTAACTTTGTTCTCATGGAATATGGAACTGGAGCAGTATTTGGTTGTCCTGCTCACGACGAAAGAGATTTTGAATTTGCAAAAAAATATAACTTACCTGTAAAGAAGGTTATTAATAAAAATACTCCTATTGAAAATATTTCAGATCAAGGTTTTATGGTTAACTCAGATTTCCTTGATGGAATTGAAGTTAAATCTGCAAAAGAATTAATAACTAAAAAAATTGAAAACTTGAAACTTGGCAGAAGAAAAACGTCATTTAGATTAAGAGATTGGGGAGTTTCAAGACAACGTTACTGGGGTTGTCCAATTCCAATTATGTATAGAGAAGATGGCGAAATTATCACTGTACCTGAAAATGAATTACCAGTAATCCTTCCTGATGATGTTGACTTTTCTAAAGGAGGAAACCCTCTAAGTAATCATCCTACTTGGAAATATACCAAATGCCCTTCAACAGGAATGAAAGCTATCAGAGAAACAGATACACTTGACACTTTCGTTGATTCATCGTGGTATTTTTTAAGATTCTGTTCTCCAAGAAATGAAAATTCTGGATTCGATATTAATGCTGTAAATTATTGGATGCCTGTAGATCAATATGTTGGTGGAATAGAACACGCTATTCTTCATCTGCTTTACTCAAGATTCTTTGTAAGAGCACTTAATACCTGCAGTTATAACATACCAAAAGAACCTTTTAAAAGTTTACTTACTCAAGGCATGGTATGTCATGAAACTTTCAAAACTAAGGATTCTCAATGGGTTGAGCCTAAAGACGTTATTAAAAAAGATAAAAAATACTTCAACTTAAATAATATTGAAATTTATAAAGGCCGCTCTGAAAAAATGAGTAAATCAAAAAAAAATATTATTGATCCTGAAAGTATTATAACAAGGTATGGAGCAGATACTGCAAGACTCTTTATGATGTCTGATTCTCCTCCTGAAAGAGATTTAGAATGGTCAGATGAAGGAGCAAAAGCAATTTTTAAGTATCTAAGTAAAGTTTATTTATATCTTTATAAAAATGATTTTAGTTTTACTGATTCTAATGATTTTAAAATGAAAAAAGAGGATATATATTATGAAAATTTAATTTTTTTACACATGACAATTGATAAATACACAAATGACATTGTTAATCAACATTTTAATTCCTCTATTGCAAGATTACGAGAAATTTCTAATAAATTATTCTCTTTAAAATATTCAAAAAATAAGGCTTTTAATGATTTTTCATGGTCTATATATTTAAGGTTAATCTTTTTATTTACTCCTCATTTTTCTGAGGAAATTGCATTTTTTGGAGGATTAAAAACAGGATTAAGTAACATTTCATGGCCTCAAATAAATAAAAGCTATCTCAACAAAGAACAAGTGAACCTTGTAGTTCAAGTAAATGGAAAGAAAAAAGTCATTTTAAATGTTCCTTTTAATAGTGATCAAGATACTGTGATTAAAATTTTAAAAGAACAAAAAGAATTAAACTCTTTCTTGCTTAAAGAGCCAATTAAAACAATTTATATAAAAAATAAAATTATTAATTTTGTAATAAAATGAAATTATTTAATAGACTCATATTTATTTTCTTGTTTGTTTTTCTAAATAGCTGTGGTTTTCAACCTTTATACTCAGACATGAAAAAAGTACTTAATTATAAGATTAATATTATTGTTAAAACAAAAGAACCTGCTCCTTCAGATATCCAAATAATGAAAAACCTTTTATCAGAGAGATTACACACACCTAATTCAAAACCCTCTAAATTGAAACTTATTATTGCAATGACTAAATCTAAATTTGGTTTAGGACTGCAAAAAGACTTAACAACTACCAAATATGGTGTCAAATACAATATTGATTTTGCTTTTTATGATGCCAAGGGATTAGTAACAAAAGGTACTGTTGAAAAACAATCAAGTTTTGATTTTGGCGAGAGCGCTTATGCAAATTTAGTCGCTGAAGAAACTGCAAATAAAAATGTTTTAAAAATATTAGCTAATGAGATAGCTACACTAACTCTTACCCTTAGAGGCTTCTCAAGAAAGATATATCCTTGATAGTAAATTCAAATCAATTTCCTTTAAATATTAAAAAACTCGAATCTTTTAATTGTTATGTTTTTTATGGACCAAATCAAGGAAAATCAGATGAGTTAATTAATCAGTATATTAAAATGCTATCTAATAGTAGCTCTATTCCAGTAGATCAAATAAATTGTAATATAGAAAATATTAAAAATAGTAATCTTATCGAAGATTATATGTATTCCGATGATATTTTTGGTAAAAAAAAAGTTTTAATAATTTCTTTATCTAATCCAGACAAGCTATTGAAAACTTTAAATATTGAAAAAATAATCAATTCAAAAGGTTGTAAAATAATTATTAAAACTGAGGAACTCAAGAAATCAAGCTTTACGAGAAAATTATTTGAAAAAGACTCTAATCTTTGTATCGTGGCATCTTATGAGGATTCTGTTCAAGATAGTAGAAAAATTATTTCTGAAAATTTAGCACAAGAACATTTACATATTGATAATAGCTTAATTAATTATCTCGCTATTAACTTTAAACATAATAGAAATCTCTTATACCAAGAATTAGAAAAAATTAAACTATTCCTCTTTAGTAAAGGAAAAATTAATGAAAAGGAATTTGTTTCTATAGTTAGTGAATCAATAAACTTTGAATTGGAAAAGCTTGTTTATGCAATTGTATCAGGAAAAATAAAAATTTTAGATAAACTATTTAATCAAGTTTCAAAAAATGGAATTCCAAACCTTAGTATTATAAGTGCAGTTTCAAAACATTTTCATAAAATTCTACTTACAAAATCCTACTTTAATGAATTTAATTCCTACGAAAAAGCTATCAAGTCTACCTACCCACCTATTTTTTTTAAAAATGAAAGAGAGTATCTTGAACAGGTTAAAAACTGGCCATTAAAAAGAATTGATCAGATTGTAAAAAAACTTTTGTTAGCTGAAATAAAAATTAAGTCAAACCCTTCTCAATCTGACGTTCTGACAAATTATATTCTATTTTCAATAACAAGGTTAGCAAACAAGATTATTAAGTCTATTTAGGCTTCCATCTTAATTTATCAATTATCGGCTCTATTTGATCTAAATTATTATAAAAAATTGAAAGGCATCCTTTGTTTTTTGAGCTTTGATTTATTTTTACTTTTAACCCAAGTATACTTGTTAAACTTGCTTCAAGAGCAATTATGTTTGGGTCTTCTTCCAAAGAAACTTTTCCATTTTGGGGATTAAAAATATTTGATTTTTTTATTTTTCTAACAATATTTTCTGTTTGTCTAACGCTTAAACCTTTTTTTATAATTTCGTTAATCACATCATTAGCAGAATCGTTATCAATAGTTAAAACTGCTCTGACATGACCATATGAAATTTTTTTCATTATAAGTTGTTTTTTTATATTTGATGACAAGGATAAAAGTCTTAAAAGGTTTGCAATATGACTTCTACTCTTACCAATATGTTTGGAAAGTTTTTCTTGAGTATATTCAAATTTATTCATCAGCAATCTATAGCCCTCAGCTTCTTCAATTATATTTAGGTCAGTCCTTTGAAGGTTTTCAACTAAAGCAACACCCAATGACGTTTCATCATCAAAATTTCTTACTATTACTGGTACTTCATGCAGTTTCGCTATTTGTGCTGCTCTCCATCTTCTTTCTCCAGCTATGATTTCATATGAACTACCCTTTGTACTATTCATTGGCCTAACTAAAATAGGTTGCAATATACCATTTTGTATAATTGATTCAGATAGCTCCTCAATTTCTTCGGAATTAAAGTTTTTCCTAGGTTGGAACTTTCCAGGAACAAGTAAATGTGTTCTTATAGATTTTTGTGTACTTGAATCGTTAGGTACAAAAGAGAACTTTTTTATATTTTTCTTATACTCTCCAGGCTCTATTTTTTTTGGCCTCCCTTGTTTTTTTACAATCGAAGCTAATTCTTCATCTTTAACCAATAATGAAGAGAGTCCTTTGCCCAATTTTTTTACTTTAGATTTACGTTTTTTTACTCTCATTTTAAATACCTCTAATTAGAAACATTTTTTTTTAATAATCCTCCGAAATTTCCTTTTTGTAAAATTTCAGCTGCTAAATTTAAATAGGCCTCTGAGCCTATACATTTATGGTCATACAAAAGAACAGGTTTTCCATGTGAAGGAGATTCTGAAATTTTAATATTTCTTGGAATAATAGTTTTATAAACTACTCCACCCATAACTTCTCTAACATCTTCCTCAACCTGAAAACTTAATTTATTTCTTGGATCATACATTGTTAAAAGAATTCCATCTAAGTTTAATGAAGGGTTTAATTCTTTTTTTACTCTTTTAACAACCCTTAAAATCTGGCTTAATCCTTCAAGGGCATAAAATTCGCATTGTAATGGAACTAACACTCTATCTGATGCAACAAGTGCATTAGTTGTTAAAATACCTAATCCTGGAGGACAATCTATTATAATTGCATTATAACGTTCGGGCAATGAATCAATTGCCTCTTTTAATAAATATTCTTTGTTTTTCATTCCGTGAACTTCACTCTCAACTTTTGAAAGTTCAACTCTAGAAGGAACAATTCCTAATCCTGAAACTTCCGTAGCTCTAATTGAATCAATAATTGAAGATTTTTGTATTAAAACTTCATATGTTCCTGGATTTCTCTGTTCTGACGTTATTGCGAACCCAGTACTTGCGTTCCCTTGTGGGTCTAGGTCGACAACGACGCACGCTTTACCAGTTATAGAAAGAGCTGTTGCTAGGTTAACTGCAGTTGTAGTTTTTCCTACTCCGCCTTTTTGATTTACTACTGAAAATACTGTTCTCATTAACTAAGCGCTTTTTTTGTGAATTGGCGATTTAATAATTAAAATTACACCGCCAGAATTTTCAACATCAAGGTTATTCTTAACAACAATTTTGTCAAACTTCCACTTTTTTTTTATTATTTTAACCTCATTTTCCCACGTTTTTCCTTTTAAAAAAAACATCATAGACTTACTCTGACAAAAAGGTTTTGAAATTTGCATTAACTTATCCAGTGATGTAACTGCCCTAGAAGTTATCACATCAAACTTTCTTCCTAGAACTTTCTCCACTCTTGAATGAATAATCTCAACATTTAAATTAAGTGTTAAAACTAGTTCTCTTAAGAAATTTATTTTTTTTAAGTTAGAGTCAATCAAACTAACCTTAAATCGCCTTTTTTTTTCCATTAATAAAATTGCAAGAACCAACCCTGGGAAGCCTGCTCCTGAACCAATATCAAGAACAGTAGTTTTTTTTAAAGATTTAAAGTCATTTAATATTGGATTTAATAACATTGCTGAATCACAAAAATGTCTTATCCATATTTTTTTTAAAGTACCTTTTCCTATTAAATTAAATTTTTCTTGATAGTTAACTAATATTTCTAAATATTTATCAAAATTAATCATTGTTTCATGTGAAACATTAAATGATTTTCTAAAAAAATCCCTTTGTTCACCTTCATTCATTCTTCAGCTCTTCTTTAAATACCTCAACAATAGACTTGCAGCTGCAGGGGTCATTCCAGGCAACATTGAAGCCTCCCCTATGCTCTTTGGTTGATTTATACTTAAAACATCTTTTATTTCAGTTGAAAGTCCAGGACAACTTGAAAAATCTAAATTTTCTTTAATTAAAAGTTTTGAGTCATTTTTTAAGGATTCAATTTCTAAATTTTGCCTTGATATATACTTTTGATAAAAGGCATTAACTCTCAATTGTTCTTTTTCTTTTTTATTTAACCTTATAGATGAAATTTTAGGCCACAGCTTTAAAATTATATTCCAAGATGAATTATTATAACCCAGAACTTCATAACCATTTCTTAATCTGCCGTCATGATTAGTTTTCAAACCAGCGGCTGTTATTTTTTGAGGAGAAGCTTTATTTTTTAAAAGCACTGATTTTGCTTTTGCCAGTCTATCTTTTTTCTTTAACCACTCAATTTGCCTCTTTTTACATGCTAGGCCAATTTTTATAGATTTATCTGTTAATCTTTCATCTGCATTATCAGACCTCAACTGAATTCTATATTCAGCTCTTGACGTGAACATTCTGTAGGGCTCACTAAAACCTGCTCTTATGAGATCATCTGTTAAAACACCCAGATAAGCCTCTGCCCTTGTCAAAACAAAGGGAACTCGATCCATAATCCTATTTGCAGCATTAATGCCAGCGAGCAATCCTTGAGCTGCAGCTTCTTCATAGCCAGTTGTTCCGTTTATTTGCCCTGCTAGGAACAAACCATTTATTTTTTTTGTCTCAAATGATGGCTCTATTTCATTGCTATTAATTGAGTCATACTCGATAGCATAACCATAATTATCAATAATAGCATTTTCAAGTCCAGGTATAGTTTTTAAAAATTTTTCCTGAACCTCCTTAGGCAAAGCTGTTGAAATGCCATTAGGATATATTATTTTATTTTCTCTTGTCTCAGGCTCAAGAAAAATTTGATGATTATTTTTTTCACTAAACCTTATAATTTTATCCTCGATAGAAGGACAATATCTGGGCCCTTTGCTTTTTATTGCACCACTGTAAATCGGCGAGCAAAGTATGTTATCTTTAATTATTTTATGGCCTTCTGGACTTGTATGAGTTATGTAACAATCTATTTGTTTTGTTTTAATTTTTTTTGTTAAGAAAGAAAATGGTTCTGGTATTTTATCTCCAGGTTGAACTATACATTTTTTAAAGTTAATGCTTTCGGATAATATTCTCGGTGGTGTTCCAGTCTTTAATCTCTTTATGCAAAATTTTTCATTTTTAAAAAAATTTGCAAGTTTTATAGACGGCTTAGATCCTAATCTGCCGGCCGCCCAAGTTTTTTTACCACAATGAATTTTTCCTTTTAAAAAAGTTCCTGTGGTTATAATCAAACATTTACATAATATTTTTCCCAAAGAAGAAAGTTCAATTGATTGTATTTTTTTTTTTCCAAAATTCTGTTTTTTTTCATTAAGAAAAATGTTCACAAGCTCATCTTCAATTATTTTTATTTTTTCTAATTTAAGAATCTTTTTTATTTCTTTTTTATACAAATCCCTGTCCATCTGAGCTCTTGGCCCTCTGACTGCCTCCCCTCTTGTTCTATTCAAAAGTCTAAACTGTATTCCTGCTGCATCTGATGCGAGTCCTATGGCGCCTCCTAACGCATCTATTTCTTTAATTAAATGTCCCTTGCCTAAACCTCCCATTGCAGGGTTACAAGACATGGCGCCTAAATCAGATTTACTGAATGTGACAATTGCTGTTTTAACCCCTAAACGACTCGAAGCAATAGCGGCCTCTACCCCAGCATGTCCTCCTCCAATGACAATTACATCAAAATTTTCAGTATTTTGTTTCACATGAAACATTTTATTTTCCTATGCAAAATTTCTTAAAAATTATATCAAGCTTATTTTCATAATCGATATTACCATTAATTTTTTCTAATTCTTTAGTAGCTAATCGCAACTCTTCAGAACATAGCTCAATCTCGTATGAAACATTAAGAGCAGATTTTAAAAAGGTTATTGTTTTTTTTAAATGCTCTATTTGCCTAGTCTCGCTAAAAAAGTAATTCTCATTTAGTTCATTGTCAACTTTAATTATATGCTTAACAATAAACGAAATAAATTTTTCATACATTTTGTGGTCATTTTTAAAGAAAAGGCTAGATATAGTATATGACGGATAATCCATCAACTTAGGAACTTTTTTTTGCCAATTATTTTTTTGTTTTTTTTCAAAATCAAGATCAGTTTTATTAAAAACTATAAAAATATTTTTATTGTTTAATTTGTTTAAAGTTTTATTCAAGAAGCTTGCATTTCTCTGGTTTAAAGAATCAGGTGATAATACAAGCATTAATTGGCCTGTACTTTTAATTTTTCCCCTAGTTTTAAAAACTCCAATTTTTTCCACGGGATCCTTCGGTTCCCTTAATCCAGCAGAATCTACAAAAGTAGTTTTGAAGCCTCTTATATCAATTGAAGAATAAATCAAATCCCTTGTAGTGCCCTCTATATTAGTAGTTATTGATTTTTCTTCCTGATTTATTAAGTTGAATAAACTTGATTTTCCTGCATTTGGTGGTCCAAAAATCAGTATATTTGTTCCATCTACTATTTGTTTTGAACTTCTTGATATATTATAAGTATTTATCAATTCTTTAATTAAATTTTTAATAGATTTTTTAGTAGTTGAATTAATTATATTTTCATCTTCATCAGCAAACTCTATCTGAGCATCTAGAATTGCTGATATTTCAAGTAATTTTTTTTTCCACTCTAAAAAAACTGTTGATAAATTGCCAAAACTTTGATCCACAGCTGCTTTTCTCTGTTGTTCTGTTTCTGAAAGAATTAATTGATTGATTCCTTGAGCTTCAATTAATCCTATTTTTCTATTAAAAAAAGCTTTTTTACAAAATTCTCCCGGCTCTGCAGATCTTAGGTCGCTAATTTTTTCAAGCGTATCTAAAATTTTTGATATAACAGCTTTACCTCCATGAACATGAAGCTCAATCATATCTTCACCTGTAAAGGATTTTGGTCCTTTGAAAAATATTATAACAGATTTGTCTATAACAAGTTCATTCTCATCATAAATATTAGAATAATATAAAAATCTTGGTTTTAGTTTTGGCCTTTTACAAAGCTTTAATAAAACACTTAATGACTTTTGACCAGAAATTCTAATAACTGAAATAGCAGACATGCCCCAGGGTGAGGAGAGTGCAAAAATTGTATCTTTTGATTTATGAATCATAGTTTTTATATTATATTAAATGAAAAAAATCCAATAAATGAAAAGTTAAATTTTGAAAAATAATCTCAAAAATCAAACAAGCCCTTATTTAGAACAACATAAAAATAACCCTGTTTTTTGGAATGCATGGTCTGAAGACGTTTTTGAAACTGCAAAAAAATTAAAAAAACCTATTTTTCTATCAATTGGTTATGCTTCTTGTCATTGGTGTCATGTTATGGCTCATGAAAGCTTCGAAGATAAAGAAACAGCAAAAATAATTAATGAAAATTTTATATCTGTAAAAGTAGATAGAGAAGAAAGGCCTGATATTGATTTAATATATCAAAATGCTCTAGCACTTATGGGAGAACAAGGTGGATGGCCATTATCAATATTTTTAACGCCCGAAAAAAAGCCATTTTGGGGAGGAACATATTTTCCTAAAACGTCAATGTATGGTCGACCAAGTTTTAAAAGTGTACTAATGGCCATATCTAATTTATGGTACAATGAGATTGACAAAATTGAAGCAAATATAACAAAATTAATACCAGTCTTAAAAAGAATTTCTACAATCAAAGCTAATAAATCATCTAACAAAAAGAAAATATATCAAGAATCCCATAATACAATATTAAATTTTATAGATTTTATAAATGGAGGATTAAAAGGGGCACCAAAATTTCCACATTTTTCTATAATTAATTCTCTTATTCGAAAAAATGATTCTAAATCATCAAAAGCTTGGGAAAAAACGTTAGATAAAATATCATTGGGAGGGATCTATGATCACATTGGTGGAGGTCTTTCTAGATATTCTGTAGACGAAACCTGGTTAGTGCCTCACTTTGAAAAAATGCTATATGATAATGCTTTATTTATAGAGTCTCTAGCTTATGGTTTTAAAAAAAAGAGAAAATTGCTATATGAAAATCGTGTAAAAGAAACGATACAGTGGATAAAGAGAGATATGGTTGGAGAAATAAAATGTTTTTGTTCCAGCTATGATGCAGATACTCCAGGAGGTCATGAGGGTGACTTTTATGTTTGGTCAGAAAATGAGATAAATACTACATTCAAAAATGATTCGTTATTTTTTAAAAAAAATTATAATGTTTCTGCTGATGGAAATTGGGAGAATAAAAATATTTTAAATATTAGTAATTATTCTGATGATATTTTTTACTCCTCAAGAATGATTAAATTAAGATTACAGTTATTTAATTTAAGGGAAAAAAGATTAAAACCAAAAAGAGATGATAAAATACTGACAGACTGGAACAGCTTGCTTATAACCTCCTTATGTGAAGCCAGTGATGTTTTCAAAATAAGTTCTTGGCTAAAGCTAGCCGAAGAAACATACAATAATTTATTAAAAAATATGCTTGATGGCAATAATTTATACCACTCATATAATAAAGGAAAAAGAATGCACAAAGGCACTTTAGACGATTATGGCTTTCTTTTATATTCGTCTTCAGTATTATATGAAAAAACCTTAAATATATATTATAAAGAACAGTTCGATATTATTTTGTCGACTTTATTATCTGAGTTTTGGGATAAAAATGATGGTGGGTTTTTTTTTACATCTTCATCAGAATCAAACCTCCTATTGAGACCAAAAGTAATCAATGATGGAGCAATAATAAATAGCAACACATTAATAGCAAAGGCTCTTAATAAGATGTCTTCATTCGACAGTAGCAATGAATACTTTCATAAAGCCAATACAATTGCTAATTCATTTTTTGAAGAAGTTCAAAAAGGGCCAATTTCACACGCAAGTTTATTAAGTCTATATGAAGATATTAAGAGTAATACTTGTATTTATATTATTAAAGGGAAAAAGAATTCAAAATTATATAAGGATTTCATATCGTTTTTTGATACAATAAAGTCTTACAATTTTACAAAATTTAACATTGATTCAATTGAGAAAATAAAACTATTTCCATCACTTCAAAACATGAAAAAATTTGAGACTTCAGTAATTGTTTGCAAAAACTTTAATTGCTCTCTGCCTTTACAATCAATAACTGATTTGGAATCCTGTCTTAAGAGACTTAAGGTTATAATTTAACTATTCATTGAATTGAAAAAATCAGAATTTGTTTTAGAACTTTTGATTTTGTCAATCAAAAACTCCATTGAATCTGTAACTCCCATGGGCATTAAAATCTTCCTTAAGACCCACATTTTTGATAAATCATCTTTGTTAACTAAAAGCTCTTCTTTTCTTGTGCCAGATTTCGTTACATCAATTGAAGGAAAAACTCTTTTATCAGAAAGTTTTCTATCTAAAATAATTTCAGAATTTCCAGTTCCTTTAAACTCTTCAAAAATAACTTCGTCCATCCTTGAGCCAGTATCAACTAATGCAGTTCCAATTATAGTTAATGAACCACCTTCTTCAATATTTCTAGCAGCTCCAAAAAATCTTTTTGGTCTTTGTAAGGCATTAGCATCCACTCCGCCAGTTAAAACTTTCCCAGAACTTGGAACTTGAGTATTATAAGCTCTAGCTAATCTTGTTATTGAATCTAAAAGAATAATAACATCTCTTTTATGTTCAACTAACCTTTTGGCCTTTGATATAACCATTTCTGCAACTGCAACATGCCTTACAGCTGGTTCATCAAATGTAGAAGATACTACCTCACCTTTAACAGATCTTATCATATCAGTAACTTCTTCAGGTCTCTCATCAATTAATAGAACTATTAAATAAGCTTCTGGATGATTTGTTGTTATTGAATGAGCAATATTCTGAAGCATTACAGTTTTTCCTGTTCTAGGGGGGGCAACTATCAATGCTCTTTGACCTTTACCTAAGGGAGCAATTAAATCCATTATTCTATTTGTAATATCCTTCTTTGTTGGATCTTCTATCTCCATATTAATTTTTTCATCAGGATAAAGAGGAGTTAAATTATCAAAATTTATTCTTTGCTTTGTTTTTTCTACAGAATCAAAGTTTATCTTATCTATTTTAGTAATAGCGAAGTATCTTTCTGATTCTCTAGGCGCTCGCATTTCTCCTTCAACAGTATCTCCTGTTCTTAAGCTATGTGATTTAATTTGTGCCGGTGACAAATAAATATCATCAGGACCAGGAAGATAATTTGCTTCTGGCGATCTTAAAAAACCAAATCCATCTTGTAGAATTTCTAGAACTCCTTCACCAAAAATAGCTGAACCATTAAAAGCCATTTGTTTGAGTATTGCAAAAATAACTTCTTGCTTTCTCAAAGTACTTGCATTTTCTACTTTTAAATCTTCAGCGATTTGTAAAAGTTCTGATGGGTTTTTCTTTTTTAATTCTTTTAAATGCATTTGAATTCCGTTTTGATTTTTTATTTAGAAATAGAAAAATTAGATAATTCTATATTTATTCTATGAATATGTATTTGTCAAATGAATGGTTTAAAAACAACCAACCAGACTATAAAAATAAAGATTATTGTAGGAATTTCATTGAATAATCTAAAAAAATTTTCAGTTTTATAATTTTTTCCTATTTTAAACATTTTAATTACTCGGATACAGTAAATATGAAAGATAGTAATAAATAACACTAAGATTATTTTTAATTTTAACCAAGTTTGAATATTTTCAAGATTAATCGAAATTAATCCTAAACCAAACAACCATGTCCCTATTAATGAGGGGTTCATTATAAACATTAATAATTTTTTTTCCATGATTTGAAAAGTTTTATCTTTCTCAGAACTTTTTTTTGACATTGAATGATATACGAACAACCTTGGTAAATAGAATAATCCTGCCATCCAAGTAGTCATAAATATTATGTGAAAAGCTTTAAAAATATTGTAAAGTAATTCTATATCCATCCTTTTAATTCTTTTTTTATAATTTCGTCTAACATATTTATAGATATATCTGTTGAATTTAAACAAGGAATATACGAAAATTTTTCTCCTCCACATTCAAGAAACTCTTCTTCGCTTTGAATTTTTATTTCCTCTAAAGTTTCTAAACAATCTGATGCAAATCCAGGAGTAATAACACAAATTTTTTTTTGATTGTTTTTAATTAACTCTTTAAACTTGTCTATCATATATGGCTGTAACCATTCTTGTGGCCCAAATCTAGATTGAAAACAATAGTCTACATTGTTAAATTCTTTTTTTAATTGTTCTTTAATTAATCTTTGGGTTTTCACACATTGACAATGATAGGGATCTCCTTTCATGAAATATTTTTTTGGTATTCCATGAAATGAACAAATTAAGGTGTCAGGAACCCAGGTTAACTTTTTTATATGCTTTTTTATACTTTTTATTAAAGAATTTATATATATTGGATTATCATAATATGGAGGAACAGTTCTAATTGTAGGTTGCCATCTTTTTTTATACATAAAATCATTTACTTTATCCATTACTGACGCAGTTGTTGATGCCGAATATTGAGGATATAAAGGAAAAATTAATATTCTATTACATCCATTGTCTGTTAACATATTCATCTTTTCGAAAATACTTGGTTTTCCATATCTCATTGCCCATTCTACTTTTACTTTATCTTCTTTATATATAAATTTTAATTTTTCCTTCTGTTCCCTTGTTATTATTTTTAATGGAGATTCATTTTTATTTTTATCCCAAATTTTATCATATAATTTACCAGATTTTTTAGGTCTAAATGTTAATATAAAAAGATTTAAAATTGGTTTCCATAAAATTGAAGGAATTTCTATTACTCTTTTATCTGATAAAAACTCTTTTAAATACTTTCTCATAGACAAGTAGTCTGTTGCCTCTGGCGTTCCTAAATTAATAATAAGCACGCCAATCTTCGGTTTAGGTAAAACTGGATGATTATCTGGTAAATTTTTCATAATTTCTTACTGTTTTTATTGTTTGTTCAACATTTTGTATTGGTGTATCAGGATAAATACCATGTGATAAATTAAAAATATGATCATTTTTATTAAATTTTTTCATTATTTCAATTGTTTTTTTTTCTAGTTGATCTCCTCCAGCCAAAAGCCGAATTGGATCCAAATTTCCTTGAACAATAATTTTTTTTTTTTTACATATTAATAAAACCTCGTTGGAAACATCTTTATCTAATGAAATTATATCGCATGGAACTTTAGTCAAAAAACCTTCAATTTTTTCACCTGAACCTTTTGGAAATACTATTACTGGTACTTCTGGGTAAACTTTTTTTACTTTTTTTATGATTTTCTTATTTGGTTCTATTACGTATTTTTCATAATAATATTGATCTAGTATTCCTGCCCAAGAATCAAATAATTTAACAACTTCTGCTCCTGCTTTTATTTGATTTATCAAATAGAGTGATGAAATTTCAACTAATAATTCGATTATCTGATTAATTTGAACTGAATTATTTATTAAGTTCAACTTTGTTTTTTTATGATCTTTAGAAGATCCTCCTTCTAGCATATAGGTCAATACAGTAAATGGAGAACCACAAAAACCAATTACTTTTTTCTCTGATTTAGATTTTATTAAATCTATTGTTTCAAATATTGGTGACAAATCATTAATCCAATTATTTGGTTTTACATTAGTTAACTTTGAAATATTTTCAATTGGCTGTAAAATAGGTCCTATGCTTTCTTTAAAAGTTACTTTTTGACCAAGAATATGAGGTATTACCAAAATATCAGAAAATAGAATTATAAAGTCTAGATCAAATCTTTTAATAGGTTGTAAAGAAATTTCGCTAGCCAATCTAGGCGTAAAACATAAGTCCATAAAATTTTTTTTATTTTTCCGAATATTTTGATATTCAGGCAAATATCGCCCTGCTTGACGCATAAACCAAATAGGTGTTTTCTTACTAACTATATCTAATAAATTTGTTTTCATCTACTATATATATATATGGTTGTTGTTGTTGTTGTACTCGTTATAAATGGACTAACTAAATATTAACAAATAATAAACAATTTTATTAATTAAATATATGTTGAAAAGATCTTAATTAAATGTTGTCAAACTTATTATATAAGATTTAATATGTTTAAATCTTTATTAACAAAAAAACTTAATAAATAAAAATAAAAAAACTCTCATAATTAACATGTTAATAAAAAAAGTATAATTTTAAATAAAATAGAATAATTTTTAAATAAAAAGGAAAAAACAAATTTGTTAACAATTAATCCAGAAGTTATACTTGCTTCAAACAGTAAAACACGACAAAACATTCTTAATTCATATAAAATTAAATATAAATCAGTAAAACATTTAATAAATGAGACTTGTATAAAAAATATTCTGTTAAAAGAGAAAAAAACACCAACTTTTATTTCTTTGGAACTGGCAAAAAATAAAGCAGAATCATTAAAACACAAATATACTAATTCAATTATAATTGGGTCAGATCAAGTTTTAGTCTGTCAAAAAAAAATTTATGATAAAGCTAGCTCT
>MDTB01112592.1_pt1 | contig 22683 bp, 20 predicted proteins | sample 811161 | NCBI WGS metagenome assembly MDTB01 (sample SAMN05326650, study PRJNA326480) | marine metagenome | isolation source: seawater | place: Mediterranean Sea | collected 2009 | reverse complement strand
CTGAACTCGTCCTGCAGGCTTACCTCTGCGATGGTGATATCTAGCATCACCTGCTTAGGCAGAATGTCAAGCTTGTTTAATAACGGTAGCATCCCACGATACTTGGCACCAGTTGTGAAAAACACCAAGGCATTCGCGCGTTCATCCACCACCATTTTCAACGATTCAGTACTCACTCCCGACACCCGATCGGGCGGGGGCGCATTCCCAGTCGAGTTGCTTGCACCCCCAGCTCCCGCAACGCGCTGATTGGCACTGGCATAACGTAACTCAAGAAGATCACTGATACTATCCCCTAGTTCTGCCGCCCGAGCATAACGCGGCTGGTAAAGAAAATACTGCTCGTTACTGCCCTCTCCAGGCACGTCCAAAACACTTGCCCAGTGATTAACTCTTTCCAATAGGCCTTTTGTTGTCGCAAATACTGCTATAGCCCCCAGTTGTTCCAGCGGAACCAAAACCACGGTCTTATTGTTTGGCGCCCCCACGGAAGCATAAACGCCTTCTGCTTCGAGCAACAAAAGTGCCTCCCGCGAAAACTGCTCTGGAGTCACGAAGGTAAGCTCGAGGAGGCCTATATGCTTCCCTCGTGTTGCCGGGCTATCGAGCAAATCTATAATGCCGATCGCCTGCAATACCTGCTCTCGAGTACCCTGTAGAAACAGGACATTTTGGGAAAGATCTGGGGTGACTTGTGCCTTAAATATCGTGTTTATCATCCTCTCGATCATGATTTTGATGCCATACTCCAACTGAACCACCTGAAGAATGGGTCGATTTGTATTGGGTACGTCCGTCGCTTGGCGCCCAATACCGATCACTAACGGAGTATTACCAACATCACTCCGATGAATAAAGAAAGTTCCGTCACCATGCTTTAAATCTACGTCACGCTCACGCAGAAGCTCTTCAGTGAGCTCATATAACTCGTTGGGACTTATGAGGTTTGTCAGGCTCAAAGTCAGCAAATCAGACTCAGCAATCGAACCCGATTTAATGGTTGGATCAAGAACATAGTTAACCCCCAGAAGTTCTCCGAACACGTAATGGACAAAGTCGCCAAGAGCCATGCGCTCGGCAACCACGCTCAGTGTCTTATCGTCCGAGAAAACATGCTTTGACTTTGGGCCCGAATCGCGGATGCTGGTTTTGGAGTCCAAAACGGATAACACTCGGAACCTAGATTTTTGGCCCTCTACGTCTGGGGCCTCTTCTTCAATAGCAACCTCCCGGGACTCAGATTTATCATTTATTCCGTCCTTACCGCTGCTCAAATATGACGGGCCAACGGTGGCCTTTTCCTCTATATCGGGTATTGGCGAGGAAACACCCTTGGGCCCACTGCATCCAAATAAGCACAGGGCCGAACAAAAAAAAGTTGCTAGACAAAAAGCTTTATGCACCTAAAATCCTTCCTTTAGTCAATGATATGAAATGGCAAGACCCGCCGATGGTAGTCACTTTTCATAGGATTCGACGCGTGTGCTCAAATCCGAACCGGCGGGGGCTGATGGCTCAAACAGCACCAGATTTATTTCAATGCCCTCATCATTTCGCACCAACAAGCGGTGGGATGATATCTCATCGACAGAGAAGCCCTCCACTATTTCACCCTCTTGAACTCTGAGCACCTCTGTTTCACCACCCACATTTAATTTCCGAGTAATTACAGCAAATGTTTCTGCTGACTTGATCACTGCAACTAGCCTAAAACTGTATTCGGCAGTGCTCCAAGCATCCACAAATGACGCCTCGACCTCTTCTTGAATCGGAGGGGCCGCCGCTAGGGCATCGAGACCAAAGTCAGCCAATCGTGCAGTCCTGAATTCGAGCGCAGCATCACTCAGCAGTTGGGGCGAAGCCAGCCTTGACGATCTAGTTTCGCGGGATGAACCCCCCTGCGGCCCGAAGTCAGGGATGAATCTCTCGTAAATATCAAAACCGGCGACCAAAATCCAAAGCAGAATAACCGGGGCATAGGAGCCGCTCATAAATCGAGTCGGACCATCGCGAGGGAGCATTTTGTTTGCTGAGTCAGTCATTCGCTGGCACTCGCAACACTTGCTTTTCCAAAATTTGAGCCCGGGCCATCTGGTTTCCTGCCTTCCGAATCTATCGGGCTGTCAGCAGCATACAACTCTAGAATCAGATGGCCTGAAGTAACACCAAGATTGACACCGTCATGAAGATTTATATTCTGCTTCCATTCTACCTTTTTCATTAACTTTTGATGATTATCGAGCGCCAAAAAAGTTTGGATCATCGCTGAAGTTGAACCACTGAATACCAATCGAGCTCTTAATTTTCGGATAACGTCTCCAGAATCTATCAACCAAAAAAAGGCTTTTAATTCCAAACCGCTAGAGGAAAAGATTTGCTCAATATCTTTTTGCGCTGACAACTTTAAGCCCTCAGAGTTTTCATAGAAATAACGCTTCGAACCCTCAATCTCGCCAAGAACTGATGCAATCTCCTCAGCATAAAATTGAGTGCGAGACACGAGTTCAGACATCTTGTTGAGCTGTCGATACTTCGCATTGAGTTCAATCAGTTTTGCAGATTGCCATGAAAGCAACGGAAAGACCAAAAGTTTAAGGGCCAAAAGGAGTGCCGCCACGAGCAACAGGTATTGCCTGGTAAGAAACTTACTCATCGTCAACGGCCTCAGAGGCGGCTGGGAGTGTCACTGATTCTGAGACAAACGATACATTTACTGCAAAGCGCTGAGTATTGCCCTCCTGTCGGACCGGCAGAGCATAACCGGCGTGTTGCACAAGCGGATTCTCATTCAAGATATCCAATACTTCGGTTGCTCTCGTCGCACTCAAAAAGTAAGTCAAATCAGATCCCAGAAAGTTCACGCCCCGAAAAGAAGCGCCGAAGTCACTTAAATCGAGTAATACATCCCAGGTGAACCACAAAGGCGTTATCCCAGCGAAAACTGTCTGAATTTCCTCCAAATCATCTTGGTAATCGAAAAGCCGCCCCTTGAGTTCCAGCGCGGACTCTGCATTTACCTCTTGTGCTTGTATCTTAAAATCTATCCAAGCGCCTGCCCCAACGATGTAAACAGAGGTAATAAGCAGGTAAGCAACTGCCGCCGTTGCCGATAACTTCCCAACTTTAGACCACGGATAGTCCTTCAAAAAGGTCGGATTATAACCGCACACGAACTGAAAAGGAGATTGTTGAGCCAACCTTACCAATCCGTCAAAGAAAGCAAAACAAGTTTGTTCGGCAGTTAATGAATCCAGCGCCTCAGCAGGGATTTCACCTGCGGAAGGTGCAGAGACGCCGCCCCCAAGCGGGATCCCCCCTCCGTAGAGCATTGATTTTTCGTAACCGGAACTTGAAACGACGCCCCCACCAGTTTTTCTGATGTAAACTTTGCGGCCCAGCCTATTCAGAACAAATATCTTCATACTTAAAAGATGGCGCACACAAGCGGTTTCTGGGACCAACCACGTGATTGTTTTTGAAAATTGGTCCGCGACACTTTGCTTGACCACCCAGGAGGTCACACGGTGAGACTGATCCGATATTCGTTCGATGCGGTTAAAACGACGGCCAGCATATGGAAATCTCCATGGCTCGTTTTTTAATACTTTTCTTAAGTCTCTGATATGCCCAATGGGATAGTCTCGATCCGATTCAAAGTAGTGCTCTCGGTCAACTATCACGACCCACTTTGAGGCGAGATCTTCCTCTGAGGGAACCAACATTAAAGATCCATTGACGTAAGCAAAGTCAAAAAGACCACTAGACCAAAAGCCTACTCGCCTGAGGAGGGACACTTTTATTGCTAAAATAATTTTTGCTAACATCTTCGTCACAGTTACAGCCAAGTCTAACTCAAAGCGCTACCCTTTAAGTCATCTTACACGGTTAGGATCGGAATGGCACCTGCCATTTTATACTATAAAAAGCCGTATTTTACGCAATCTTCATAAGATCGAATATAGTTTCTATTGATTTAAGATAACTTGGAAGGGTGGTTTTGATGTTGAGGCGATGTAAACGATCTTCTCATCCCTCCAACGCGCAACGTCCCGATCAACTTCCACTATTACTTTCATCCTTCTTGAATTTTCACGGACGAGCTGATCTGAAATAAAATCTGATGGCAACATTTGTTCCACTCCAATCTCAGCATAACTTAACCCTTGACTTCTGGAGGCTATAATTTCGCTACTTATATCGGGCTCTAAAATTGCTATCAAGAGGTCATTGGGGAAATTGAACAAATTTTGCTCGGGCAACGCGTTTACATCAGAAAAACTCTTGAGCGTCGGCAAAAGATCTTGCCTATCATGAAAAACCCAACTTAAAGTTGCATCTGTTTGAGCATAGCCATTCAAATAACCATGGCCAGATGGGGACACGCTCGGCTCCCTGCCGCCGGAAAAAGAATCTCGTAGATCTGGATCTTGAATGTCTTTCCAAACAGCAAGATAATTATCAATCTGGAAATCGGCAACGGAAAGACTTTTTAGCAATTTTTTCCAAAATAAGTTATCGGGATAAAGTTGCGGCAGCACGCCATTCAAATCCTGCAAAGTTACTGAGACGCCCTCTCTCCAGACAATCGGATCACCATAAAAGTTCAAGGACGATTTATCTGGTATTTCTAAATCTCCTCTCTCCGTAAAAACGGGTTGAACTTTGTCTGATAATTTTAAGAAAACCACCTCATTGAATACCGAGTAAGCGAGCAACTGAGCTCGCAATCGATCGTCTAAACTATCTGCAATATCTAACTGATCTCTTGCAGTTTGGGAGAACCGAAGGGACAGGAGCGAAATAAGGGTGCTGAGCAGCAGCACTTGCAAGAGCGCCACCCCAGAGACTTTAGGTATTGGGTTAACACCGGCAATCATCGATGGATTCGGACCTCCCATTCAGCATCTTTTCCTTTGACCGCCCACCCTCATAACGCGAGAGAAGCGCCGGCTTCGGTTCCGAAATAGCAGCTAATATTGTGTAAGGCTTCTCATCCCAGTCAAAGGTTAACCTTACTTTTGAAGGTGAGGTAAGGGCTTTGACAGCATTGAAATCCGACCACCATCTTGCAGGGGGAATATAGGCAGCAACGTCCTCCAATTCCCTTTCTCTGAAATCGGCCCAACCAAAGTAGCCAAACGCCGGATTATCAACGGACTCAAATAGAGTGATTGGCGGATAAAAAGGAACAGGCTGCGAAGTTAACCTCAGAACGTCATCCTCCATAGGCCACTCTTCATAAGTAATATCGAACGTCAGATCAGGGTTTTGGGAAACGGCAAAACGAATCACTGCGAAGTTGCCGCTGCTAAAAATGGACTTGCCTGAGACAGCCACAAAGCCGTTTCGGTTACCCTCAAAATAAATGATCGGTTTTTCGTCCGCATCATATGCCATGTATGGCACTAGACTATCCAAAACCTCCTGAACCAATATCTGGTCGCGCGATCTCTTCAGCGTAGCATTAAAAAAGCCTAGTTGGCCATCCCAACGCTGACTAAAAAGTCCGAAGGCAGATGCGCCGATCAAAATTATCATCGACAATAACGACATGGAGATTAATAACTCTAGAAGAGTAAAACCGTGACTTTTATTCACCAACTTATTTCACTAAAGGTATAGTATTTCTCAAAGTTCCGATTCCGAAGAGTAAAGGAAATCTCCCATAAAAAATATCTCAAGTCTCCTCCACGGCCGCTTTCCTGCATCAGAAAGAGCGCAGGCACGCCCTCGTGCGTCAATTTTGCCTCCCATTCGAATCGAACATCGGCATATTGCCCATTCCCATTAACTTTTTGCACCTCGGTTCCACTATGGAAGTCATCTGTTATTATACGCCGAATGGCATGTGCAGCCGTGCTAAGAGAAACTGCTTTTTCGGCTTTTGTGCTGCTTAAAAGCGCCCCACGGTATATAGATGTAGTCGACGAGATTACGAGGAACAAAACAAACCCGGAAACCAATATTTCCAACAATGTGAAACCGTGTGACTTAACCCTCATCAGCGCTCCTCTGCATTTTTACTGCTGACTTTCGATTGTCTAACAGAACTTGAAGATTTAATACTTTTTTGACATCCCTGAAGTCAAACATCACCTCAAACCTATTCGGGATGCCGCTTCGATCGAATCCAATGTTTTGCGCTGCGAAAGACAGGTGGTCGAATTGGCTTTTGGAATGAATTTCAGTTCCGATAATTGCAGTGACCTCCTTGTTTAGAAACTCAAGCGTGACAATTGTTCCAGACGTAAATGCCAAAACACTGCACTTTCTAATTAAACTTTGCAAGGAGATTAACTCCGATTGAGCTTCCCCCTTTTCTACAAGATCAATCGATTTCCCACCAACCATTCCGAGAGCCAGCATCATGATCACAATCACAATCAAAAGTTCTATCAGTGTAAAACCTTTTCTTCTTATCTGGACAGGCAACTCTAAAATCCGATTTCATTGACTGAAACAATGCTCAGCAACATAACGACCACGATGCCCCCAACAACCCCGCCCATAAACAAAATAAGGAGTGGTTCCAGTAAGGCAGTGAATCGTTCTACCCATGAACTGAATTCGTTTCGGCAACGATTACTAATCTCGTCAAACACCAGACCAAGATCGCCTGTTTCCTCTCCAACCTCTATTAGGGAGATTGTAAAGTCATCATAAAGGGGACTCACGCGCAGCGAGGAGGCAAGAGACTCTCCTTTCTTTATTCTCTCCTTAGCAGCAATTAACCCCTGCCGAAGCACTTGATTCTTCACATTACCGATAGCCATTACGATTGAACGGTCAATAAGAACTCCTGATTCCAACATCATCGCAACGGCGCTGTTAAATCTTATTTTTTCAACGAGAACAAGGACACCCCTTACTAACGGCAGACGAGAACAGATTTCATGAATTTTTCGGGAACCAGTTGCGGTTTTTTGCAGCACCGAAGTTGCCCCAACTAAAACAAACACTGCCAATAATAAGAACCACTGATAATGCACCATCCAATCGCTTATCCCCAGCAAAGCTTGCGTGTAAAGAGGGACTTCAATCATGCCATCAAATAAACTCCTCATCTGCGGCACAATGTAATTGAAAATAAAAACTAGACAAAGAACACACACCATCATGATAATCGTTGGATAGAGAAGAGCTTGAGAGACTTTGCGCTTCAGTTCTTCTTGGAACTTGATATCGATAGCTAGCTTTTTAAAAACTTCCGATAAATTGCCACTTGCTTCCCCCAATTTCACAAGATTTACGTAAAGAGGGTTGAATACATTTGGTTGGGCCGCTAGCGCGCTGGAAAGGGGCTCACCCCGGCGCACCGAGTCATGAAGATAGGACACTAATTTACCCTGTGCCTGACTGGTCGAATTGCGGCGTAAGATAGCCAAGCCCCGATCAATTTTTACCCCTGATTGGAGCAGAAGAGCCAATTCTGTGGTAAGGTGATGTAATTCTTCGGCGGATATGTCTCGCGGCATCAGAAACTCTAAACCCGCTATTGGCGGTTTCCGCTCCTTCACCATAACAACAAGTAATTGTTTCTCATGAAGGTGATTCAATGCGGAATCGAGATCACCAGCCTCCAACTGACCAATTACCTCGGCACCAACCGTGTCATACGCGTGATAGTTAAATATCGTCATATCAACCACATACTCGCATAACTTCTTCAACTGATGTCAACCCTTGCATCGCCTTCAATAATCCCTCCTCGACAAGATCTCGCCCACCAATCACTCGATTATGTCTCTTAGCGTTGAGAAGAAATTGATCATCCTTTGGCATAATTTTGAGTTGCTCATCACACCGCAGATATTCAATAATTGCTAATCTGCCTCGGAACCCGGTGTTTGAACAACTCGGGCACCCTACAGGCCTTTTAAACTCTGCCTTTTTCAACCCAATAGAACCAGCTAGGCTTTTCATATCATAGGCTTCAGTTAAAACAGGTGTGGGCTCCACTTCCGAGCATTCCTCACATAATCGACGCACTAAACGTTGCGCCATAATTGAGACAAGCGCGGCATTAAGCAAGAATTCTTCCACTCCTAAGTCCAATAGGCGCGTAAATGCACTTGCGGCATCATTTGTATGAACAGTACTAAAAACCAAATGGCCGGTTAAAGCCGCCTGCATAGCAATTTGGCATGTCTCTTTATCGCGAATTTCTCCTACCATAATGACGTCTGGATCTTGTCGGACAATGCTTCGGAGGCCAGAGCTGAAATCAAAGCCTATTTCCGGTTTAACGTTTACTTGGTTTAAGCCAGGGAGTTGATATTCCACTGGATCCTCTAATGTCACAATCTTTACATCCTCTTTATTAATGTCGTTAAGAAAGGAATAGAGCGTCGTTGTTTTTCCACTTCCGGTGGGCCCTGTCAGCAAAATAACACCAGAAGTTCTCAACAAATCCTGCCTAATGTGCTTATAGGTGTCTTCTGGCAGACTCAATGTGCCCAGATCGTATTTAAGTGTGTCTTTCCTCAAAAACCGCAAAACCATGCTCTCTCCTTGATTAACCGGAAGAGATGAGACGCGTATATCCAAAGCAATATTGGCGACGCGCATTTCGATTTTACCATCTTGGGGTCGGCGTTTTTCAGAAATATCCATGCCGGACAAGATTTTTAACCGTGATATTACCGGTAACTCTAGTCGTCGAGGAATATAATCAATATCGTGCAAAACACCATCTATTCTGAAGCGAACGCGACAACGACCGTCCTTTGGCTCAATATGCATGTCAGAGGCTTGCATCTTTAACGCTCTAGAAATTAGAGCATTCAGCAAGTTTACTGTTGGCGCCTCACTGGCCATCTCTCTTAATCGTTCTTCCTCAACATCGGTCAAAGGGCCAAGGTCGTTTTCACTGTGAATGATAGACTCGCCGAGTCTCAATGTTAGCAACCCAAAGTCGGCCTCGCTGGTAATAATCCTCTCAAAGGAAATCTTCTCATGATGAAGAAACTGCAAGATGTCCCAGTCCAGAGGCGCCTTGGTAACGAATTGCAATGGACTTATATGATCAGCGTATAAAAGCCATCCGCGATCCAAGAAGTAGGAAAAAGGTATATCCGATTTGCCATTCAATGGCTCCCAAGAATCTCGTTCATTCTCGGTCAGAACGCGCGAGGACGTGAGCATTGAGTAAATCGACGGCAGCAGGTCTTCTGAAAAACTTCCCATATTTAAAAGGATCTTTTCTAAAGAGCCACCGACTTTAGATTGATAAGCCTTCGCTTTCTCTAAATCCTCTAAAGTGACCCCATGATCAATAAGTGTCTCATCCATCGCCATTATTCATGCACCACATCTGCATCGTCATCTTCGCCACCTAAACTGCCGTCTTTGCCATAGCTTAACAATATAAATCCATCATCATTTTCTTTGGGATATTGATACAAATAGCTGCTCCCCCAGGGATCACGGGGCACTTTTTTTGGGAGATAAGGCCCATCCCATCCATCATTGTCCGAGCTCATCAACTCTGACAGCTCTCGGGGGTAGTCGCCAAGATCTAACCGATAGGTCTCCAGTGAAGTCTCGATCATCTGCATCTGCATCCTCGCGGTTTTAATTTTTGCAGAATCAACCTTAGAAAACATCGTCGGGGCTACCAATGACATCAGTAATCCTAAAATCACTATTACTATTAATAGCTCTATCAAAGTAAAGCCATCATCTCGGTTCATGCCATACATCAACTAATCTCCGTACTAAATCAAGAGCCGGTTCAGTTTATGATAACCAAAGTTTAGGACTTAATATATTACCAAATTTGATTAAAACAAGAACGGATTCCAAACTCATAAGAAAAATTTATAGAAGCATAACTCTACCAGCTACACTAAAGGCTTTTTTTAATTGAATGATAAATTAGCCTAGCAAGGAAGACAGGCAGAAACAACTGACGTCTAATGCGATAAGGTTGCTGAACAAGGCGGAATAACCACTCTAGATGATAGGTGATCATAAACGAAGGTGCTCGCCGAACCTCCCCAGAGAGTATGTCAAGGGCCCCGCCGCAACCAACGACAAAACCAAATTTGCATATGGCGATTAGCTCAGCGGCTAATTTTTCCTGCCTCGGAGATCCCATAGCAATCATTATTAGCTGAGGCCTTTTTAAAAGCACGTGCTCAAAGATTCGATCCTTCGAATTAAAGCCATGAAGATTGCCAACAAGGTCAAGATTTGGATATTTTTTTACTATCGCTCCGATTGCCAAATCATGGTTTTTCTCATCTGCACCAACTATAAATGTTTTGAAACGATATTGATTTGCTGCCTCCAGAACCTTTACCGGCATATTCACCTTTTCCGATGAGACTCCATGCAACCACTTGAGGCCCAGTACCGCTCCCGCGCCATCTGGATAGGGAAGAATTGAGTTATTAATTATCGCCCTCAATTCCTCGTCATTTTGGAATCGCTGAATTTTTTCTGCATTGATGGCGACCGAATATCCGCACTCTTTCTTTGTTATGACCGATAATATTCGAGAAATTGCCTTGCGCTCGCTCAAAGCTTCACATGGACAACCCATAATCTCGAACTTCTCAAAGGACATCAGATTCTCGATCCTTTTCTGCCAGCGCCCAGATAGATGAGTCTATGATGTCTCATTTCGTAGTAAAAAAGAACCGGTACCACTCTTCGAGAATCCATACAGCAAAAAGTTGACGCTCGAGGTTGCCGGAAAGGCCTCTTCGATGCTTGTCGATCATTTTTTTAATCGCTGCAACATTTAGGTAATCTCTGGAAAATGACCTGTTGCTATCCACCATGTCAGCTACATGGCTTCCCAGTTGAGTTCTTAACCAGTTTTCGACAGGTGTTTGGAAACCTTTTTTGGGTCGATTAATTACATCGCCCGGCAATAGCGAGGCACAAATCTTTTTGTGAAGTCGTTTTCCATTGCCTCCCAGGAAACCTCCCCGACGCATTTTCTCTGGCAAGGCCTCTACTTGGTTTAAATAAGCAACATCTAATAACGGAACTCTGATCTCTAAACCCCAAGCCATGGAGAGCTTATCAGATAACGTTAGTAGATTATCTGGCAAGCTCGTGCGTACTTCCAGAGCAAGTAAGCGTTCCAAAAAGGTCCCGTTGGATGGTAATGATTCAAGAAGTTTCTGCAAATGCGCGCGTGTTCTTGAAATGGTCGGGACTGGTCTGATACTTCCTCTTTCATCCCCGGGGAAAAGACAATGCAGTCCGATCATTCTCTCTATTTCATTAGAAGAGTCGTAAGCCTCCAACACCCTTTTCCATGCATCGAAACTGCTCAATACATTGGGTATGACACCGCTTAAATTACGAAATATCGGCCCAAAAAATTTCTCCAGATAAGCTACTTGATGCCTGTTATATCCAGCCCACGGTTCATCGGCACCTTGGCCAGATAGCACTACCTTTCGATACTGCGCGACTCGCTCACAAAGAAGAAAAAAGCTAAAAATTGAAGTTGTAACTACGGGTTCCTCCAAATGGCTAATAACCTTAGGCATGATATCAATGGCCGATCTTTCATCGATTCGCAACTCATGATGCTCTGTTCCCAAATATTCAGCCGTTTGGCGCGCCTCCTCAAATTCATTTGCAGGGTGGTCCTCGGTGTAACCTACACAAAAAGTACTGACAGAGTGTCCCGATTGAATTGCCGCTGAAGCCACTGCAGCAGAATCAATGCCGCCCGACAAGAGAACACCCACAGGAACATCAGCAATTAACTGACGATCAACCGCCCTCAGGAAAAGCTGCGAGAGCAAGTCGATCTTATTCGACTCAACCGCTCGCTTGTCAATCATTGGCGCTTGGAAACAAAATGGTTCCGGCTCACATGCAACACCTAACTTGTTTACCCAAATAAAATGGCCCGGCGCAAGCTTTTGCACTCCCCTAAATAACGTTCTTGAGGATGGAACGAAACGCATATCCAAAAACATTTCAAGGCTAGACTCGTCGACCTGACGACTTTTTCCAGCCGCAAATATTGCGGCTATTTCTGATCCAAAAACCAAATCCCCATCAACAGTTGAAAAATAGAGCGGTTTGATACCTTGTCCATCCCTAGCCAACAACATGCGCTGTTCTTGAACATCCCAAACCGCGATGGCAAACATACCCTCTATTCGGTTTAGAGCATCCTGTCCCCAGCATTCAAAGGCCGCCAGCACAACCTCGGTATCCGATTGCGACTTAAACGGGTATCGATTCAATGGACCATTTTTTAGTTCTTGGAAATTGTAGACCTCTCCATTAAAAATCAATACCCAACGACCCGAGGCAGAAATCATTGGTTGTTTTCCGCCCACCAAATCAATAATTGCTAGCCGCTGATGCGCCATTGCAACGCCCTTATTAAACCAAACTCCCGAATCATCCGGCCCTCGATGTGATATGGCCGCTGACATTTTCTGGACATTATCAAGAGTTGCACCCTCGCCAATCCTTCCTGTGATGCCGCACATTTATCGCACCCCCGATTTATTTAAATCTGCATAAGTGCTTTCAAGCTCAGATATAAGGTTGCTCATCGAGAAGTTCTCAAAAATATGATCACGGGTTCTACCCACTTCAAAACTGTTTGGTCCTTGCAAAACCGAGGAGAGAATATGTGCCAGAGCGCCTGCATCTCCGGGCGGGAACAAGATGCCTCCATAGCTCGGTATAACCTCTTCAGGACCACCGCATCTAGAGGCAATCACTGGCCTCGAACTGGCAAGCGCTTCAGCGGTCACCATGCTAAAAGTCTCATGGAGACTGGGAACTACAACATAGTCATGCGACGAATAGATTTCGGGCATATTGTAATGGGGTTGCGAACCTAGCCAATCTACCTGATCTGCCAAAAGCAATTTTATGGCCCGCTTGTTCAAGCTCTCGGCCTCTCTCCCACTTCCAACAACTGTCAGTCTCCATTCCAAGGCATCCGGCAGCATAGCCAAAGCATTTAGCAAAACATGCAGGCCTTTATCTTTTTCAAGAGCCCCCACAAAAAGCAACTTCCCTTTCATGGGTGGTTCAAGTTTCGATGCAAAAAGATCTGTGTCGACACCATTAAATAAAACAGCGGTTTTTTGAGCCGAATATCCAAAATATTTTACCATTTCTCCGCGCAGAAAATTTGAGACCGCAAAAAGACTTGAAGCATGCTGGTAAGCCAGTGATATATGGCGCTTCCCATGCGAAGTCCACCAAAACGCATCGAGTGGGCCCGAGTGCTCAGTTAGAACATACGGAACCGAACTCTCTCTCAAGGCATGATAAGCCAATATCCCGGCTGGGCGAGCAGCATGTGCATGAACCACATTTGGCGAAAACTTTACTATCTCTCTCTTGATCACTGAAGCAAGCACCCTGGGCAGGTAGAATCCAAAAAGTCTATGCCATGGCGAGGGGACAGAAATTCGCATGCACCGGACCCCACTCTCTTTGCTCTCAGCCACATGCAACAGTTTTTGCTTGGAATCTCTGTCCGGAATAAGTAGCAAGACATCATGACCCCGCGCACTTAGTCCCTCAGCTTGAGCCTTTATGAAACTCCCTCGTGCAGGCGCAACTGCACTGTTATACCAAGACGGAATTATAGCGATTTTCAAACCAATGCTCCCGTAAAATAAAGCGGTCTTTTTAAGACCTCACCTTTGGCTTAGACACAGAGATGAACCAAAGCTTGCACTTTTAAGATTAATCAACCAAGTTTAGGTTTGTAGTTATTCACTTAAGGCTTTGATGCGCGATTCCACCCATCTTAATTCTTTTTGCATTCGCTCATCCCAAGACAACATATTTCTCTTGACCCAAGCCGCCCCTCTTCGAGAGAATTTCTGCCGAAGCTCTTTGTTTTCATACAGTTCTCTCGTTGCTGAAAGAAGACCTTTACGATCGTCAGGCTGCAGCAACAGACCGTTAACTCTGTCCTTAATAACTTCCGAAGTAGAACCATTGTCCAGTGTGATAATTGGAATTCCGTTCAAAAGAGCCTCAAATAGGGGATTGCCGCAATTACTGACATCATAGAGAGACAAGAAAATGTCACAACTTTGCATTAATGAGAATACCTGAGAGCGGGGTAAAGACCCAGCGAAGAAAACGTTTTCCCCCACGCCTTTTTGGTTTGCCAAGTCCTTCAATTGTGTTCGAAACTCCCCATCTCCCGCTATAATCAATTTAGTATTAGGATAATCCGCTTTTAGCTCGGCCACCAGATCAATGCCGCGATCAACCCTCTTCCATCCTGCCAGTCTGCTCACCATCAAAAGAATAGGCGAATCTGTGTTGTCAGCGCACATTCCTAGTGCATGCCCCCTGTCCTCTGCGTCATCATTTAGCGACAAATCCAAGCCATTACGAATAAACAATAAATTATCCGAGGAAACATTAAAGTTCCAATGAGCGAGCGCTTTGTCGCCCAAAGTGCCATCATCTGTCATAACATAGAGATCTGCCAATGCACGCAAAGCAAGCCAGGATTCAATCTTCCTAGTGATCGTTAACATGTTCTTATAGGCTGCCCCTAAAATCGTCCCCTGAAACCTGTGCAACACAGGGCATGACAAAACATGAGATCTTTTTAGGCGATTTAGTGCGAGAACGGCGCCCTCTTCATAGGCATAAATAAGCGTCGGATTGATATCTCTCATAAGTTGATATGATGACTCAGCTGCATATTTTGGGAAAAAGTACAGCCTATTCAATTTGCTCTGAATCCTCGCCCCAAAGACATTAAAACGCATTGGGAACTTGAATCGATGGACTGATACACCAGCAATATCAATAGAAATCTCCTGTTCATGGCTTCCTCCAGACAGCGAGTTCTTTTGCGCCGTGAGATAGTGCACTTGCCAACCATTTTCGGCGAAACCGCGGATCGTCTGATACAAACTTGGAGCGCCGCTGTTCTGGCCCATGGACCAAGGTTCCAAAAAGCTTATCAACAATAATATTTTTTTTTCAGACATATGCACCTCTTGCTTGCGATGAGCTGATAATCAAGACGCCGAGCTCCAAACAGCTAGAAGCAGAAGAAGGGTGTGTTTCCTCGCAACCAAACCCTCTACTTCAAGCTTATTCAAAAAGGCCATCAACAAATATGGTAATCAAGCGGCGGCAACCGCAGAGGGATTTACACCAGATCTCCGTCGTTTCGCTATGATAGCAAAGCACGGCCAAAGAAATGCGAGCATGCCTGAAGTAAAAACATGTCCGCTGAGATTTGCAATGACCAGTAACAGAAAGTTTGTCAACAAAACCGTTCTGGCAAACAAACATGGAGCTTCAGACCAGTATTTTATGGCATAAGCCGATAATGCTGCAAAAACAAAAAGGGATATAAGTACTCCAGCTATCCCATGCCAAAAAAACATATCAGCAAAATCTAGTTCCGAAGAGTAAACTGTTCGGTCAGCATAATAACTCGCGCCGTTACCAAAAATCATATTAAAAATGGAAGCTGAACTTTCAAAACCCTGCCACATTGAGTAGATATATAAATCTCTTCCGGAGAGAACAACACCGATGATGCCATGATTGCGAAAGAAAAAATCCATCCTTCCAAACAAAGCAGTCTCTTGAAAAATCGTATAAAAGTTAAAAATTTGAGAAACTATGAGTGCCAAAACAGTCGAATATATTAAGGAGGGAATGTTGTTTAGAAAAAAAATTCTTTTCCCCTCGAATAAAAGCGGGGTGGCCGCAACAAGAATCAGCACCGCCAAAATTGCGGTCTTTGTCGAGATTGAAAAACCAACAATCACCCAAAAGATCGCAACGAAGATGAATAATATCCTTGATTTGACATAAGCTTTTCCCAAATATAATCCTGCGAAAACAACCAATATCGCCGATATCTCGTTGCCCGCATAAAAAAAACCTTTCACCCCAATACTGCTTTCAGATACCGAACCTCCGTAAGTACTGAAACCAAAACCGAGAATGCCTGCCAAAATATTGCATATAAAAATCAAACAGTTGAGTCCCAGTATCAAATCCATTCTTTCATAAAACTTCTGATCCAAGCCCTCTCGGTGAAACAAAAAGCACAGTAATAAGAGTGGAGAGACAACTTTTAAAGCATGTTGTGCCAAAAACTCTGTTTGGTTAGCAGATGATTGCAACATTAGGACCGAGATGGCCTCACCGAGCATCAAAAGAAAACAAAAACCCAGAATGAGAATGATATCGCTAGGCTTATACAATATCAGATAAAGCGACAATAAAATTAATAAACAACCCTTATAAAGCATCGAAATCTGGACATCTAGATTAAAACTCTGGAGAAAATAACCGTTAATCGCATCCACAAGCAAAAATAGTGAAAGCATTACAAATATTATTCTTGAAATAAAGCTTTCGCCCATCATATTATTTGATGCTCATTGTTTTGACATTCGCAATCGAGGAAGCAAAATCGCTTGAAGCGGCAGGATGATGCATCCTCAACTAATCTGATAGATTTTAAATTCTAGTCAATTTGGGGCAGCTCTACTAGCTCGTCAGATACTCAACAATCCGATTGGCGGTATCTCCGCTACCAAACAAATCCTTTTTAAACTCAATCTTGTCCGGATTGACCATAACAGACGCGTCAAGTATATCAGCATATTTAGCACCTACGAGTTTGTTCGCCCCTAGATCAACCAAGTTCATCCACTCAGTCTCGTCCCGCATAATGAGACAAGGTTTTTTAAAAAAATAAGATTCTTTCTGAAGACCTCCGCTATCGGTAATCACATATTTACAATTTTTAAGCAAATAGCACATTTCTAAGTAACTCGCGGGCGCAACCGAGCACACGTTCAGACTGATATTGAAATCATCTAGTTTTTTCTTTGTCCTCGGATGCAACGGAAGGATTACAGTTGTTTTTTTGTGTATCTCGTTAAGGGCCTCAATGAGCGCTCGTAACCTAACTGGATCATCCGTATTCTCTGCTCGGTGAAGAGTCGCTAGCACAAAATCTATTGAGACTTTTTGTTCATCAAACCAATTCGGCTTTGCTGCGCGGTTCCCATAAAACATCGCCGCATCGAGCATCACGTCCCCAACGTTAATCACCTTAACATTATTCGATTGGAATCCCTCATTAAATAAATTTGCTACAGCTTGAGCCGTAGGACAAAAAAGCACCTTGCTTATCTTATCAGTCAGTATTCTGTTCTGCTCCTCTGGCATCCTCATGTTAAAACTGCGCAAACCAGCCTCAACATGAGCCACTTGTATGTTAAGTTTTGAAGCAGCAAGTGCTCCAGCCAGCGTGGAGTTAGTGTCACCATAGACCAGAACCCAGTCTGGAGACTCCGACATGATAATTTGCTCAATGGATTCCAGCATTCTTCCGGTCATGGCACCATGGGATAAGGCAGAGATCCCGAGGTTATAATCTGGTTTGCGAATACTCATTTCCCTGAAAAAGATATCACTCATGTTCTTATCGAAATGCTGGCCAGTATGCACTAAAACCTCGTCTAAATTGGATTGCGCAGCGATCACCCTGCTCACGCAAGCCGCTTTGATAAATTGAGGTCTTGCTCCTACCACCGTTAAAATTTTCAACCTGATTTCCCTTAGATTTCATCAATACCAAGAACATGCCTTTCATATATTGAAGGCTCGTTGAGATTGAAGAACTCGTCGATCTCTCAAACCTCATCATATGAAAGAAACAATACAACACCGCCGGACAATTTAGCGAGCTTCAATAATCTAATATGCGCAATTTCAAAAAAATTTTGTTATCGACGTTCATGGCAAACATAAATCTCGCGCTTGCCTCAAATTATGTTATATCCATAAATTACACAAGTGAATGTTTCACCCAAACGGACTCATAATGGTTCGTGGGGTAAAATCTGACTTTTAATTCACCTCTGCGTGGAAAATATTTTTATAGTCTATGATGTTTAGGTAGAGCACCCATATACCCAGAACCATTATTGTAGTTGTAATTACCTCCAAAAATATGTTGCCGATTGAGAGATGTATATACGTTTGCAAAGAACCACAAAGCAGAAGAGAAATTAAAGAAACAATCAGTTCAAGTTTGGGGTAAAGCCTGAAAAGATTTAACTTCCCGTTGCTCACTTTATAAGTGAGCATAGACAGCGTCGTGGCCATCAACACCGTATTAAATAAAACCCATATAGCTGCTCCAATTAAGCCATGCAGTGATATGAAAAAATAGGCTCCTACCACGCCAAACATCAAGTAAATGAGAGCTGCAAGTAGCTCGAGCCTTGTTTTACCGAGAGAACGCAACGCCATTCCGAAAGTGACAACTCGGACGTACACCAAGGCGGTAAAAATGGCAAAAACAGTCGAAGAATCTTGATAACTTGCCCCAAAAAGCAGAACGACGAAGTCATTAGCATGCAAAATCAATATCGTGGCAATTGGAAACGTAAACCATGCTGTTCTGGTAATCGCTTGCCCCCATATTTTCTTCGCTCCCTGATAATCGGCCTTATGAAGCTTTTCTGTGACAAGAGGAATTAAAACCGATGTCACACTATTCTGGGCTAAGCTGAAGATCGGAACTTCAAATGCACCAACGCTATAAATGCCGTAGGCTGCAACACCCAGAATACCGGAGATCAGAAGATGATCACTCTTTAATCCAAGAATAGATACACCACTGGCCAGCAGCAATGGCCATGAATACCCTAAAATCGAAAGAATCTTATCTCGTGATGGAATTCTTTTCATGCCCGGAAAGCTGCAAAAATTTAGTATAATCGCTAAAAGGATAATCCCAACGAGCAAATACATGGTTGACATTACCCTAACAATATCAAGCAAGGAATTTCCATTTAATGCAAATATTGTCGTTGGTAAGGTTGTAAGCAAGGCGGATCCAAAAGCGATCATGATTTGCATTTTTGATTGATTGAGAACTATCAATACTGTGGGCATTAAAATAATGAATAATATGCCGAGTGAAGCGATAGAAAAATAAGGCATGATTCCTGCCAGAACTGGGTTATTAAATAAAACCGCGAGCGAGTCAGAACCCAGATACACGCAAGAAGTTAACGCAGCAGAAATAACCAAAGTCACTATACAAATAGAGTTGATATATTCCATTCTTTCGCCCTCAGTTTGCGAACGGCCGGAAAAATACAGCAGGCATGCAGGCAATGCAGAAAAACTTACCGCGTTAAGGATCCCATGCATAAGAAATAACTGTCGGAAAGAAGCAAAATCATCCACGCTCAAGGAACGTGCGAGAATCACATAAAGAATTAAATTTGCACACTGAATGATAAACGACGCCGAAAAAACACTGATGACTTGTCGAAGCATGTTTTTAAAGGTATGGGTGCATCGGCAAACTGAGAACTTGTTTAGCAAGGGTTGATGCAACCGGAATATCTGCGTCAGTGTATTTTAGATATTTAAAGGCAATTTGCTGATGCAGACAGTTTTTATAATAAATAGCCGTTGGAATTCCCTTAGCAGCAAAGTCAGAGATGGCAGTATCTCGGTTATCAGATTTTAAAGTATATTGCGCCCATGAACTTCTATAACCCTCGGGGACCTGAGGCGTCTCGAACAAACCGTCGAATTGCTCGTTATATTTCTCTGCGTGCATATCTCTGGCACGCAGCTCGCTGGGGAACTCTGCCAATTTCTCAATCAATATTGCAGCTTGTATAGTATCCAGACGACTATTCATGCCTATCCTGATGTTGTCATATTTATCACTCCCTTTTCCATGCACCCTGAGCGACTTTAACAGTTCAGCATAATGGTCATTATTTGTGAACAGAGCACCTCCATCGCCATAACAGCCCAATGGTTTGGCCGGAAAAAAGCTCGTCGCAGCTATATCCCCGAAAGAACCTGCTTTTTTTCCGCGAATTTCGCCACCTAGACCCTGTGCAGCGTCCTCTATGAGCGCAAGTTTATATTTGGACGCGAGAGCTTCAATCTCAGGATAGTTAGCGGGCAATCCAAACAAATCTACCGCTATGATGGCTTTTGGTGCAAGCCTGCCAGTCTTAAGGACTTTTTCAATTTGAACCTCTAAATGCCTAGGACTCATATTAAATAACTTACTATCAGAATCCACAAAAACGGGCGTGGCATTTTGATAAGCTATTGTTTCTGCAGTCGCAAAAAAAGTAAAAGATGGACAAAATACGGCATCTCCCTCCTTACAGCCAATCGCTATGAGAGCCAAAGACAATGCATCGGTGCCGTTCGCACATGAGATGCAATGCTTAACACCGACGTAATCTGCAAGCAAACATTCCAGTTCAAATACCTCGGGGCCCATTATATATTGCCCGTGGCTTAAAACCTTTTTAATTCGGGAATCGATTCGACTCTTTAAATGCGTGTATTGCGCAGCGAGGTCAATAAATTGCATCAACTAATCTTCCATTTTATGCAAACGCCCTTTATCCAATTGATAGACATGGCCTGTATGCTTACATGTTGTTTCTGCGGACCCACTTAGGGGCAAATCCAGTTGTTCACCAAACTCACTAATCCAACCCACTTGTTTCGCCGGTAACCCAACGACCAGTGCATAGGGGGGCACATCACAATTCACTACCGCACCAGCGCCCACAAAAGAATATTTTCCAATAATAACTCCACAAATAATGGTGCAGTTAGCGCCAAGAGTCGCTCCTCTTTTTACATGGGTTTCCCTGTAATCGTCTTTGCGTGAAATATATGCGCGAGGGTTATAAACATTGGTGAAAACCATCGAAGGGCCACAAAAAACATCGTCTTCAATGAACACATTATCATAAACCGAGACATTGTTTTGTATCTTACAACGATTTCCAATCAGGACACGATTGCCTACGAAAACGTTCTGGCCAAGCGAAACATGGTCACCGATTTTTGCATTACTGCAAACATGAGTAAAGTGCCAGATACTTGATCCGTCGCCTATTTGCGCTCCTTTGTCTATGACTGCGGTATCATGCTGAAAGTATCTCATTATGCTAGTTCCCAATTACATTTCCCAACAACGAGTGTGCTCTATCGCCTGCATTCACTGTAGATTGATTTCGAATTTTCTCGATTGTCCTAATGGCGGCTATGTTTTCCTCAATACCAAAACCGTGTCCTCTAAGTATATTTTGGTAGCTCTGCACATGGAGATCAGTAAATCCAGACGAGAATTCCAATTCTCGATCTCCTATTGTTATGCTTCGATAAGTCATTTTTTTATCGGCAAGCGCCGCATTTGGAAGATTTTCAGAATCGATAGATAAAAACCACTTTACTCGAGCTCTTTCATACTCAAGGTAACCGCTCGCACTTCTTTCATCCTTGAAGTGCACCTCATTAAGCAGAACCTCTCCAAAAACATGGTGCAACATGTCATAAAAATGTACCCCAATGTTAGTAGACAAGCCCCCAGATTTTCTATCAGAACCTTTCCACGATTTGAGATACCAATTACCCCTGGAAGTGACATAAGTCAGATCTAAATCGAAAATTTTGTTTTTAGGTGCACTTTGGGCTTTTTGTCGCAAAGCGATGATCGAAGGATGAAGCCGAAGTTGCAATATTGAATAAACCTTAGCGCCATGCTTGCTTTCAAAGGCAGTGAGGGTCTTGAGGTCACTGGAATTTAGAACTAAAGGTTTTTCACAGATGACATCGATACCTCTCTCAAGACCAAATATAATATGTTGCAAATGAAAAGAATTTGGGCTGCAAACTACGATGTAGTCGATTTGATTGCCCAATATAATCTGTTGGTCCACGTAATCTGTAAACTGTTCAAATCCGACACAGAACTCAGCTTTGGGGAAGTAATCATCTATCACGCCTACAGAGTCGCTGGTATCAGTGGCTACCGAAAGGTTATTTTCAGTTATCTTGATCGCCTGAAAATGTCTAGGCGCGATGTAACCTGCGGCACCAATTAAAGCAAAATTTTTCAAATCAAAACCTCAAAGTCTAAAAACTGTAAAACCCAGTTTCTGCATAACCAATCTGTCGTAGATGCCCTTGAGATCACCCAGCACTGCTCTTTGAACGTTACAAGTTCTGCGCAAGATATCACCCTCCAACGACCTAAATTGCTTGTGCCCGACTGCCACGACAATGGCATCCAAATCTTTAAACGAATCGAAAGAAGACAACTCCAACCCATGCTGATCTTTCACCTCATTCATATCTGCCCAAGGATCATGGATTTTTATCTCCAAACCCCAAGAATTGAACTCCTCAATGAGATCAAAAATTTTGCTATTTCGAATATCTGGGCAATTCTCCTTGAAAGTCACTCCGAGAACGCCAATTTTCGCCGAGGCAAGATCGATTTTATTCTGAACCATTCTCTTGATGACACTCTTCCCTGCATATCGCGCCATATTGTCATTAATGCGTCTCCCCGCAAGAATTACTTGGGGACTGTAACCTAGCATTTCAGCTTTATGAGTAAGATAGTATGGATCAACTCCAATACAGTGGCCTCCCACCATGCCTGGTTTGAAAGGCAGGAAATTCCATTTGCTTTCAGCTGCCGAGAGAACTTCGAGGGTATCAACTCCCAGACGATCAAGGATGACAGACAACTCATTTACTAGGGCAATGTTTAAATCTCGTTGCGTGTTTTCTATGACTTTTGCAGCCTCCGCTACCTTTATTGAGGTTGCAGAAAACGTTCCTGCCGCAATGATCGACTGATATAACTCATCTATAAGTCGG
>MDTB01169551.1_pt1 | contig 22686 bp, 23 predicted proteins | sample 811161 | NCBI WGS metagenome assembly MDTB01 (sample SAMN05326650, study PRJNA326480) | marine metagenome | isolation source: seawater | place: Mediterranean Sea | collected 2009 | reverse complement strand
CTACGTTGATAGGCCGGATGTGGAAGCGCGGCAACGCGTGCAGCTGACCGGTACTAATAGCTCAATTGGCTTGATTTATGCACTGAAAAAAATTTTTTAAATAGATATAAACTTTGATATTATAAAACTTACTTTAATGAATAACTCAGACTTAAATTTAATTGCAGAAAATGTTAGAGAAAAAGGTTTTTTTCAGATTCCAGAGTTTCTTGATAAAAATAAGTTAGAAACCGTAGAAAAAATTTTATCTAAGGAATTAACAAATAACAATAAAGTAATTTTTCCAATAAACAAATCACAGTTTTTAATTAAATTAATTAAGTTTGATTTCTCAACCATATCTAACTCAAAGGCTCTTTTAAAAATAGCTGAACAATTAAGATTAAATACTATTGCCAAAAGTATTTTTAATAGCGAGGCTGAGCTCTATATGATGGACACATATTTAAACAAAAAATCAAAAAATGTAATAATTCCTTGGCATAACGATATAGGTTTAAAAAATAATGATGAGCAATCAAAAAAAGATTTTTTTAATAGTGCTAATGCAACGATTAATGAAAAGGAAACAGATATTTCTTCTAGAGGTATCAAATTTTTTGTATATATGACTGATACAAAAAGTAACAACGGTGCGTTAGGAGTAATGCCCTATAGCCAGCACATAGTAAAAACTTTAACAAAATTGATTTTGAATAACAAAATTTCTCTCGAAACCTATTGGAGGTTAGAGAATTTGAGAAGTTTAGTTTCACAAAAAACAATTAGACATCTTTTAGAAGAAATATTAGGTAAAGAAAAAATTAAAAAATTTTTAGAAAGCTCTAATTTTTTAAATCACTCATCCGATACTACGGAATTTGATTCTGAAATGAAAAAAGGAGGAGCAGTAGTTTTTGATGAGCTTTGTGTTCATAGAGGGTCAAAACCTACAGAGAATAATAGAATAGTATTAAGATATTTATATAGAAGAAAACTTAATGCTTAGAGGTGTTTCAAATTATATAAACAAATTTAGAGCAGCTAATAGAATTAAAAAGTTACAGCTTAATTTTTTTAGTGATGGAAAAATAAATTCATTAAATGAAATTAAAAACTTAGAAGAAAAAAGAAGAATCATAAAAAAGATTCAACATTTTTCGAAAAATTGTGATTTGTTTTATGAAAATTTAAATATTAATAATAATTTAAAAATTGGCGGACTTTGGAAAGAGTATCTTAAAAAAGTAAAAAAAGAACAATTATCAATTTATAAAAAAGGAGATATAGACGAAATTTTGATGTTTCATGAAAATATGTTTTATAATTGTTTAATAAGGGGATTATGGAATTATTCCTATTTCGATACAGTAAAATCGGACCATTCATCAAATTTATTTTTTTTGAAAGATATGGAGCTCTACAAAATTATTTTTAGGAACTTTACCGAGCTACCTTCCTCAAATAAAATCAATAAATGGGGATATAAACAAGGTGATCATAAATTTCATTTTTTAGATTTATCTTCTAACTTACAAAAAAATTTAATCATTAACTCTTTAAACATTTTTAATAAACAAGATTATAATGTATTAGAAATCGGGGGAGGCTTCGGTTCCCTTGGTGAAAGACTTTTCGAGTCAGAAAAAATAAACTCTTATACTGACTTTGATATCCCAACTTCTCTTCTAACAACATATTATTATTTAGCTTTAAAATTTGGTGAGGAGAAAGTTGAGTTAATAGATGATATTAAAAATATTCAATCAAAACTAAAACCTGAACAAAAAAAAATTTATTTAATACCGTCTGCTTTTTTTAGTGAAATTAAAAACTATGAAAATTTTGATCTTTTTTGCAATTTTGCTTCATTTAGCGAAATGGATTTGGAAACAATCAAATATTACCTGAATAATTTACCCAAAAGTATCAAAGCTATTGTTACAGGAAATTCAAATTTAGAGACAAAATATGAAAATTTTAATAAATTTGAAGAGGTAATTTTAGATAATTTTCCAATACCGAAGGAATTTGCTCTTTGCTTTTCTAATGTTCAAACTCCTTTTTACTCAAACTGGAGGAACAAAATACAAGTTTGGTATAAAAAAAAAGAGATTTATAGCAATTAGAGAAAATATCATAAAAAAAGGCTTTACATGTTCAAAAATTGAACGTAACTTGTTCAAAATTTGAACATTATGAAAAACAATCAAGATTATTTTGATGTTTTAAGAAAAATCGACAAAAAACCTAAACTTACTCAGAGGGAAATTGCTAGTGAAGTAGGGTTTAGTTTAGGAAAACTTAATTACTGTCTTAAAGAACTTCAAAAAAAAGGATTAGTAAAACTTGAAAACTTTCAAAAGCAGTCTAATAAAATAAAATATTTCAGATACGTCATTACACCTAAAGGTCTTGCCGAAAGAACTAAACTCACTATCAATTTCATGAAAAAAAAGATGGTTGAATATGATGAATTGAAAAAAGAACTTGAGAATAAATAAATGTGGACAATAATTAAAATCGATAAAAAAAAGGTTAACTCTTTAAAAGAGGACTTTAGAAAAAAACTTGGAGAAGAGATCAATTTGTATTGCCCAAGATTTTTAATAAATCAGCCTAATAATAATAAAAATAAAATTAAGGAACTACCATTAATGGGAGATTATTTGTTTTGTTTTAATGAAAAATTTAGCGATCCTCAAATAATTAATTCTCTAAAATACTCAAGAGGTTTGAAATATTTTCTTGAAGGATTTATTCAATCACAAAGTGAAATACAATCTTTTATTTCTAGATGTAAAGATTCGGAAGATAAAAAAGGTTATTTGACACATTCATTTTTTAAACTTTATTGTAACTCAAGCTACAAATTCTCATCCGGACCATTTGTTAATAATATTTTTAAGATAATTAATTTACAAAAAAATAAAATTAAAATTTTAATTGGAGATTTAACGACAACTTTGACAAAAAATAAGTTTTCATTTACTCCTATATAAGTTGAGAAAATATATTGACCTATCATTGTGTAAAACTTTTTTTACAAAGTGCGGAGCATTGGTTAAATTAGAATTATGAACAGTAAAACAGATTTAGAAAAGTTAAAAAAAAATTTTGATAAAAACGGATTTGTAACCATCAACAATTTTTTTAATAAGACAAAAATTAAAAATTTAAAAAAGAACCTTTTTAATTTTATAGAAAAAAATGAAAAAAACTCAAAAAAAAAACAAATCCATTATGCTAAAGGTTCCAAAAAAATAAATTCTATACATAATTTAAAATGGCCTTATATCAAAAAACTTAGGGATAATAAAAATTTGAGAAAAATTGTAGAAAAACTCATTAGTGATAAATTAAAAAATTTTGGAGCAGAAGTTTTTGCAAAGCCACCAAAAGTTGGATTAGCTGTTCCTATTCATCAAGATAATTACTATTGGAATGTTGATAATTCAAAAGGTGTAACTATCTGGTTAGCTTTAGACAAATGTACAAAAAAAAATGGTGCATTATTTTATTATTCTAAAAGTCAAAAATTGGGCATATTGAAACATAAATCTTCTTTTGTCCCTGGTAGCTCTCAAACTTTAAACGATTTGAAGGTATTGAAAAAATTTAAAAAAACAACCCCTGCGCTCAACATTGGTGATATATTAATTCATCATTGTTTAGTTATTCATGGCAGTGATAAAAATAATAGTAATCGAAGCAGAGTCGGGCTTACAGTTAGGTATATTGGAAAATCAAGCAAGATTAATCAATCTGCTAAATTAAGATATGAAAAATCTCTCAAAAAGCAATTAGTTTAATATATGCCAGGGTATGAACTCATAGATAAAAAAGAATTTTCTCAGGTAAGTGAAGTTTTTAAAAAAAGTAAAACTTTATTTAGAATGGGCTTTGATAAACAAAGAAAAGGTATTTTTAAAGTTCAAGAATTTGAGACCAATTTCGCTAAAAAATTTAAATCTAAAAATGCTCTCGCAGTAACCTCTTGCACAGCTGCTCTCAGAGTAGCTTTAGCTACACTGAATTTGAATAAAAAAGATGAAGTAATCACTCAGTCTTTCACTTTTGTGGCAACTGTTGAAGCTATTGTAGAGTCTGGAGCAATACCAGTATGCACTGATATAAATGAAACATTAAACATGGATCCAAACGATTTAATAAGAAAAATTAACAAAAAAACTAAAGCTGTGATTGTTGTTCATATGCTTGGTGTTCCTGCGCAATTAGACAAGATAAAAAAAATTTGTAAAAAATACAAAATAACATTAATTGAAGACACAGCTTGGGGATGTGGAGGAAAGTTCAAAAATAGATTTCTTGGGACCTGGGGTGATATAGGAGCTTATTCATTTGATTTTGCAAAAACTTTAACAACAGGCGAGGGAGGGATGCTGTTATTTAAATCGAAAAAGAAATTTGAATTAGCAAAAGCATGGCATGATCATGGCCATGAAAATAATCCAAAATATCCAAGATGGGAAGATACAAGAAAGTCAAGTGGCTTCAACTTTAGAATGACCGAAATGCAGGGCGCAGTAGGAATAGCTCAACTGCAAAAATTAAATTTTATAATCAAAAAACAAAGAATGAATCATGATTTGATTTGGAACAAGATTAAAAAAATTCCTGGAGTAAGAAGAAGGCTATATCCTAAAGGTAGCCAAATTACTGCAGATGCTTTAATTATATTTGTTAAAAATAACATTAAAGCTCTAAAATGTAGAAAAGAGCTTTTAAAACTTGGAACTTCAACAAAAATTTTACCAGAAGCTTATAGCTGGCATTTTGCAGGTCTTTGGTCACATATTAAAGAACTTAATAATAAAAAAAACGTTAAACGATCATTAAAAAAAACTGAAAAATTACTTAAGACTGCAGTTTCGATTCCGATTTTTGTAAAAATGAAAAAAAACCAAATCTCAAATATATATAAAGGCATTTCTAAAGCTTTAAAATAATTACTAATGAGTAATAAAACAGCAGTTTCTGTAGTTGTTCCAGTTTATAATCAAGAGTTATTTATTGGTAGATGTTTACGTTCTTTACTAGATCAAACGCTTGATAAAGAAAGCTATGAAATAGTTGTTGTGAACGATTGCAGCAAAGATAATACGTTGCCTATTTTAGAAAAGTTCAAGAATAAAATTAAATTAATTAATAATAAAAAAAATATGGGTTTACCTTATTCTTTGAATAGAGGAATAAAATCTGCTCAAGGAAGATTTATTGTAAGAGTAGACTCCGATGATTACGTAAATAGAGAGTTTTTAAATTTTTTACAAATGTATTTATTATATAACCCAAAAATGGACTCTGTTTGTTGTGATTATTATTTAGTTGATGATAAAGAAAATATAATAAAACAAATGGATTCATTGAAAAACCCTATAGGTTGCGCAATAATGTTTAGAGTTGAGGCCTTAATTAAAATTGGTCTATACGATAAAAGTTTTAAAGTTCATGAAGATAAAGATTTAAGAATTAGATTTTTAAAACATTATAATATTAATAAAATTAGTTTACCGCTTTATAGGTACAGAAGACATTCTCAAAATATTACAAAAAATAAAAAAAAGATGAATTTACATTATAAAAAACTTTTAAAAAAACACAGTTAATTTTACATGAATTTTAATTATAATAAGATTAGAAAGAAAAATTATCCTTATATTATTGCTGAAATAGGAGTTAACCACGGTTGCTCATTAAAAATAGCAAAAAAAATGATTTTGCAGGCAAAAAAGGGTGGAGCACATGCGGTCAAATTTCAGACATATAAAGCTGAAAAAATTGCAAAAAAGGACTCAAGAGCTTATTGGGATACATCTAAAGAAAAAACTAAGTCTCAGTTTGAGCTTTTTTCAAAATACGATAAGTTTGAAAATAATGATTATAGGCAGTTGGCTACTTATTGTAAGAATAAAAAAATTGATTTTTTATCAACCCCATTTGATATAGATGCTGTTGATAAACTTAAAAATTTAGTTCCTGTATTTAAAATTTCCTCTTCAGATATAACTAATTATCCCCTTTTATATAAAATATCCAAAACAAAAAAACCGATTATTCTATCGTCAGGAGCATCAAATTTAGAAGAAATTAAAAGCGCTATCAAAATTTTAAAAAAAGGCACGAATAAAATAATTATAATGCATTGTATTCTCAATTATCCAACCAAGTACAACAACGCGAATCTGAATATGATTTTAAGTCTGAAAAGCGAATTCCCTGATTATATAATAGGGTATTCAGATCACACTCTACCAAACGCAGATATGACTGTCCTTACAACAGCTTATTTATTAGGCGCTAAAGTTATGGAAAAACATTTTACTTATAACAAAAAGATGAAAGGGAACGATCATTATCATTCCATGGATACAAAAGATCTTTTGTCTCTATCTAAAAACCTTAAAAAAATACTAATAATTCTTGGTAAAAAAAGAAAAAAAAATTTTATAAAAAGTGAATTAAAATCTAGAAAATTTGCAAGACGATCAATAGTTATAACGAGAGATATTAAAAAAAATACAATTATCAAAGAAAAAGATTTAATAACCTTGAGACCAAATATTGGCATACCAGCTAATTTGTGGAGCAAAGTTATTGGAAAGAGAACGAAAAAAAATTTAAGAGCGAACAAAACGATTAGTTGGAGAGATCTAAAATAAGCAATGAAAAATACATCTGTTATTATTCAAGCTAGAATGGGCTCAAATAGACTTCCCGGAAAAATACTAAAAAAAATATCTGATAAAAGTCTATTAGACTGGGTTATCAAAAGAGTAAAAAACTCAAAAAAAATTAAAAAAATAATATTGGCCACTACGAAAAACAGTAAAGATGATATCTTAAAAAATGTAGCTAATAAAAATAAAGTTTTATTTTTTAGAGGCCAAAATAAAGATGTTTTAAGCAGGTTTTATGAGGCTGCAAAGATCCACGGTTCAAAAATTATAGTAAGAGTTTGTGCTGATAATCCTTTCATTGATTGTAAACTTATTGATCTATTAGTTGAGAGATTTAGATCGAAAAAATATGACTATATATGTAATCACCAAAATAGACTAAACAGTAAATATGCTGATGGCTTTGGGGCAGAGATTTTTTCATTAGATGTTCTTCAAAATATATTTCTGAATGCAAAAACAAAAGCTCAAAGAGAACACGTTACACAATATATATGGGATAATAAAAAAAAATTTAAAATTTTATCTTTACAGGCTCCCAAAAATCTAGCATATCCAAATTTAAAATTTGATATAAATACTGCAAAGGATTTAAACTACATAAAAAAATTTGTAAAAATTAACAAGATAAGCCTTACGTCTACCGCCGGTGAAATAATTAAATATAAGCTAAGAGAAAACAAACCAAAGGAGAACACTCTATGAGTAAGAAAATAATGTTTGAAGATCGCAATAATGACTGGGAAATTTGGAAAAAAAATAGTTCGATAGAGAGGTCTATAAAAAGAGTTAAAAAGACTCTTCCCGAAATGGAAGCATCAAAACAAGTTTCAAAAATTATTAAAAAAAGATACAGAAAAGGATATAAAATTTTAGATTTCGGATGTGCTGCAGGTCACTTTTACCAAAGCTTGAAGAGAATAGATAAAAATATTAAATATTGTGGTTTTGACGCAACTAGAGACTATATAACTTTTGCAAAAAAATATTTTAAGAACAATAAAAATGTTAAATTTGATGTTCAAAGTTTATTTTCGATGTCTAAAATTTATAAGGAAAAATTTGATATCGTTTTTTGTTCGAATGTTCTTCATCATTTACCTTCAATTGATATTCCGTTAAAAAATTTATTAAATGCAACAAAAAAATATTGTATAATCAGAACGCTAGTAAGTAATAATACGCATTTAGCTAGATTTTACTACGATGACTCAACAAATAAAAAAAATGAACTAAATAATTTTCAACTTCAAAACACCTATAGTTATAATCTAGTTAGAAAAAAAATTAGAAAAATTGGAAATTTTCAAGTTAAATTTGAAGATGATATTTTTGACGGAAAAAAAATTAATAGTGAATACACAAAGAAAGAAAGAAAGAAATATCCAGGCCTTACAAGATTTGTAGACGGAATTCAAATAGCAGGTAGCAAGGTATTTGAATTTAAATGGATAATAATTAAAAAATAATTAAATCATAAATAATCTTATTAAATTTCATCTAAAGAATGAAAAAAATTTTGGTTATTCAAAATAAAAAAGTATTAAGAAGAAAAAATCTTCTTTTTTATGATGAATATTTGCAGAGCTTGTACGATAATGAAAAAATAGTTGAAAAAAATTATTTTTACGATCTTAATTATTTAAAAAAGATTAATTACAATTCTGATTTGCTTCATAAAAAAATATCTCAATATCGATCAGAGTTGTACAAGATACTTAACAATATTCACAACGAAAATATAAATGAAAAAAATTGGGGTTTAATATTAGATAAATTAATTTTCTTTATCGTAAACCCTATTATCGTTGAAACTTTTCTTTTAAAAAAAATTTTAATATCAAATAAAAATCTTTCAGTATTCCAAGAACAATTTAACAGTTTTTATTTAAATATTTCAGATTTCACGAATAGCTATTATACTGATAACAGATTTGCTTACGTTAGATATGTAGTAGCAAAAAATATTGGTTTTTCCGTTATCAAAAATAAAAAAAAAATTAAAAAAATTAAAAAAAAAACTTTTAATTCTAAAGAAAGTTATTTCACAATCATTTCTCGTTTACTTGTAAGTCGTTATGTAAAAAACTTTAAGCCAAATTTATTAATTAATAGCTATCTAGGCATCGAGAATTCAATAAGTATTTTTTTTAAAAGTTTTGGCAGAGTTTTATGTATACCATCGAAATATATTTTTAACTATAATATTCCATTAACGCATAAAAATTTAAAAGTACGTGAAAAAATAGCAGTAAAAGAGAAGGATTTTATTGATAAAATTTTTAATATTTTAATTAAGGATTTTATACCTGCCTCTTATCTTGAAAACTTTAAACAATATTACTCAATAGATAAAAAAACAGGAATTATTCCTTCATTAGGAAGCGCAGTATCAATTATTTACGATGATAAATTCAAATTTTTATCAGTAAAACTCCTTGAAAAAAAAAAAAATATTTTTTCTCTTCAACATGGCTTTATTGGAAAAGAAACAAAAAAAAGCTCTGTATACGATACAATATATCAAAAAAAATACTCATCAAAAGTTATTGACTGGTACAGCAAAAGCAGTGCTAGAGAAAATTTTTTTGATAAATATAAAAAATATAATTTTGAGCCGGAAACACGTGATAAAATACTTATATATCCAACAACAATAATGGATAGACCAAATTATAAAAATAATCTTTCAAAAAAATTTCATCCTTATTTAAACTTAAACTACAATTTCTTTGAAACTCTAAATAAAGATTTAAAAAATAAAGTAAGTATTAAGGCTTTTCCTAATAGTGAGGGTAAAATAAAAAAATTTTGGTTTGAAAAATTTAAGCAACGAAATTTATTCATAAAAAACTCGAAAAATATTTTTCATAAATTTAGGATTGTTGTTATTGATGATATTTCTACTCCAATTTGTGAACTATTATATATTGGCACACCTTTTATTTTAATAGAGAGTGAGTTCCAACATTTTAACAAAAAGACAAAAAAAAAAATATTAGCTCTTAAAAAAATTAATATCTTATTTGAAAATCCTATAAAAGCTGGAGATTTTTTAAATAAAAATTATGATAATTTAAATTCCTGGTGGAATAAAACAATTAAATCGAAAATCTATTTATCATTAAAAAAAGAATTTTTACCTTTTAAACAAGATAAGACTCTAAAAGAAATTATTAAGAATTATTCAAATGGAAACACTTAAAAATATAAATAAAATATTAAGTAAAGAATATAAAAACAGATTACTCTTAATTTTTTTTCTGATTTTGTCCGCTTCAGTCTTCGAATTAGTGTCTTTAAACATCATGTATCAAATGCTTAATTATTTTTCTGATAAAAACGCAACTAGTAAGATATTAAAGTATATAATTAACTTACCAAGTTCTTATTCTATTGAAACCTATCTAATTATTTTATTCTTTCTAGCTTTTTTTATTAAAACAGTTTTATATTTAGTGTACTTTAAAAAACAAACTTTTTTTAAAGCTCATTGTGTTAAAGATATAAGTTCAAGACTTTTTGAAGGATACATGAGTCTGCCAAAATTATTTCATATAAGATCTAATTCCTCTGAAATAATAAAAAATATAACTATTGAGGCATCTAACTTTAATGGAGTTTTAGAGTCCCTCACAAGTATTGCTTTAGAGATAATTGTTCTAACTTTTATAGTGATTTATCTTTTTTCAATCCACCCATCAGCAGTAATAGTAATCTTTTTATTCTTATTATTTTTTACTATTTTGTTTCATAAAATAAATAATCAACCTATTACCCAAATGGGAAGAGAAAGAGTAAGTTTTGAAAGAGATAGACTAAAGTATGTTTATGACGGTATATCGGGAAATAAAACGTATGAAATTACTAATACAAAAAGTTTGCTTAAAGAAAAATTTTTAGAACTTAATTTTAAATTAGCCAACATTAATCAATCAATTGATCTAAGAAGATCGATAGCGAAGCCAGTTTATGAAATCTTAATTATTTTCTTGATAATGGTTTTGCTAATTTATTATTTAAGTGACGATCAAAGTTTAAAAAATTTGATACCGAAGCTTGGTGTTTTTTTAGTTGCAGGATATCGGATAATACCATCTTTTATTAGAATTATTCAAAGTTTACAAAAATTTAGCTTTTTAATTCAGCCAATTACAAAACTGAGACAAGACTTTGATAATTTTAAATATTTAAAAAAAAATGTCAAAAATTCTGATGCAAATTTTAGATTTAAAAACAGTATTATTTTAAAAGACGTAACCTTTTCTTATAAAAAAAAAATAACCTCTGATAACAGTGAAAATATCTTAAGCAATTTAAACTTAACAATAGATCGCGGAGATAAGATTGGTATTGTTGGCAAAAGTGGAGCAGGAAAAAGTACACTTTTAGATGTGATAATGGGATTATTGCCCATTAGTTCTGGTCGAGTTTTAATTGATAAAAAAAATGTAGAAGAAATAAAACAAGGATGGCAAAAGTGTATAGGTTGTGTGCCTCAAGACGTATATATCCTAGATGAAAGTATTAAGAGAAATATTGCATTCGGAATTCAAGAAGATCAAATCGACCCACAAAAATTACAACGAGCAATACAATTTTCAAATCTAGAGGAATTTTGTAAGGAGTCAAAGTTCGGTTTGGATACCTTAATTGGGAAAAATGGCTCGAGGATATCAGGAGGCCAAAAACAAAGAATAGGTATAGCTAGAGCTTTATATAATAATCCAGAAGTTTTAATTTTTGATGAGGCTACCTCAGCTCTTGATGAAATTACTGAGAGAAAAATTGTAGATGAAATTAAAAATAATTTCGAGAAAAAAACAGTCATTTTAGTATCTCACAAAAAAGATAATTTGAGACACTGTAATAAAATATTTGAAATTAAAAAAAATTCAATAAACAAAATTTCTTAAAACATGGATATAATTAATTACATTAAACATATAGAAAATTTTAGTATAAATTATAAGCCAAAAAAAAGTGAGATTTTAATCTATGATGCTTTAAGCTTAAAGTATGCTAAAAATTTATTCACAAATTTACCAATGACAGTTTTCCATACTAGGTATGAAGGATTAAGTATTTACATTTTATTTAAAACTTTTTTTGAAAAAGGCTTTTTAAATTTTGTAGAAAATTACAAAAAAAATTTTTTCATATTTGTAAATCCAAAAATTATTTTTTCTGCAATTGATAATAATATTGGTTTTTTTAAGTTAAAATTATTTTATCCTCACCCAACTTATATTGCTGATCAAAATGGCATGAGAAATAATGAATTTTATAATCGTTGTAAAAAATATTTGCAGCGTAAAAAATCAAATCAATTATATTCAGATTATTTTTTTTGTTTTGGAGGAAATGAAAAAAAAAGATTAAAAAAAATAATATCAAGCAAGATATATCCTTTAGGAAAAACTTTAAATAATTCAAATAAATATCATGTAATCAAAAAATTTAAATTAAAGAATATAATTTTTATATCAAGTTTGAATTTAGATGTTTTTCCCGCAGATTTAAAAGTATTTAATTGTCTAATAAAAATCTGCCTCAAAAAAAAAATTAAGTTATATTATATAGATAGAGTAAAAATGAATAATTTTGATTTTTTAAAAAAAAATACAATAAATAACTCTTTTATTTATATTAAAAATAAACAGATAGATCCTAGTATGAAAAAATTTTTAAAAAATTCTATTTTTTTATTCAGCCACTCTACGTTTGGTTATGAGTTATTAAGCAGAGGTTTTAGAGTTGGTTCTTTTAATAATAATTTTGTTGAGCACTTTATAAATAAAAGATATCCTAATTCAGGTCCTTTTTGGGAAAATGGTGTCACTTTAGACTCTTTAAATAAACTAATATCAAAGATTGAAAATTACAGCTTAAAAGAGTGGCTAAGAGTAGTAAAAAAATATTCTAAAGAGCTGCTAGTTCATGATAAAGATAATATCTCTAAAAAAAAAATAATTAATAAGATTTTGTGTAAATAAATGATAATTGGATTAATACCTTCAAGACTAAACTCGAAAAGATTAAAAGAAAAACCTTTGCTTGAAATAGATGGGTTACCAATAATAGTTCATTCATATAAAAGAGCAAAATTAGCAAAAAAATTAGACGAGGTAATTGTTTGCACAGATGATAAAAAAATTATTGATGTAATAGAACAATACGGAGGAAAGGCGTTGTTGACTTCTAAAAAACACAAAAATGGAACTGAGCGAATTTATGAAATATCTAAAAAATTAAAAAAAATTGAACTTGTAGTTGACATTCAAGGAGATCAACCACTTATTAATCCAGAGTCTATAGATAAAACAATAGATTTTCATAAAAAAAATAAAAAATTTGACATAGTCCTACCAAGTATGCCGTTGAAAAAATATGAAGCCGAAAATAAAAATTTAGTAAAAAATATTTTTTCTAATAATGGTAAGATTGTTTATTTTAGTCGAGAAAAAGTGCCTTACAATTATAAAAATAAAAAAGATTTAAAATATTATAAAAATTTATCAGTTATCTCTTTTAAACCTGAAGCTCTAAGAAATTTTTGTTATAGCAGGATGGGTTCATTAGAGGCCATAGAAGGTATAGAATTGATGAGAGCATTAGAAAACGGCCAGTCAATTGGAACTTTTATAATTAAAGGTTCTGATTTTGCTGTAGATGTTAATGCAGATCTATTACAAGCTATTGATTTAATGCCAAAAGATAAATTTAGAAAACTTTACTAAATTTTACTATTTTATGAAATTTATTCTGACAGTTGCTGGTAGTAGGGCAGGTACAGAATTTTTCCATAGTTTACTTGATGGACACTCTCAAATCTTAAAATTCCCAGGAATTTTAAGAGGAAATATTGAATTGAAAAAATTACTGGACCTGAAGAGTCCAGATGAAGTTAGCCAAAAATTTATTTCAGACTATAAACATTTTTTTGACTCAAGATATTACAATCTTGGTGACTCAGCTAGTCTAGATCGACACGATCAATTGGGAGAAAAAAGAAATAGATATTATAAAGTAAGCAAAAAAAAATTTTCAATTTTATTCAAACATTTAAGTAAAATAAAAAAATCAAAAAATATTATAATTAATAATCTTACAAATCTTCATAAAGCATACGCACTTGCCTGTGGTTACAATATAAAAAAAAAAAAAATTATTATAATTAATACTCACCTTATTGAATATTTGAAATTTTATAACAATAATATATTTAAAAAAAAAAATTTTGAAATTATTCATACAATAAGACATCCTTTAAGTGCATTAAGTTCGCCGTTAAGATGGCTAAAATTTAATCACGGTAGGGACTTTATTCCTAACTCGATCTATTTTCACATAAATTTAGTTGTAAATGGCATACAAAATTTGAAAAAGTTAAAAAAAAAAATAACAATTATTAGATTAGAAGATTTACATTTAAAAAATAAATATACACTCAAAATGTTTTGCAATGAATATAAGATTAATTATGAAAAAATTTTACAAAAGTCGACATATAATGGTTTAAAATGGTGGGGTGATAAAATTAGTAAAAAAAATCTTAATGGGGTAAATAAAAACTTTAAAATATCTTTTGATAAGAACAATTTTTACAATAAAGATTTAATATTTTTTCAGAAAACGTTGCAAAATTTTTTAAGAAAATATTCTTACGATAATATATTTAAAACTGAAGAGGGCAATTATTATTTTAATGGCATTCTTCCATTCAAATGTGAAATACTGACTTGGAAAAACACTATAAAAAATATGAAAATTAAACATATTTTTTCAATACCTTATTTTTACTCAAAGAGAATTTTAAAAGTAAATTTCCAAAAAAATAACTTAGTACTTCCTAATTACATTGGAGAATAAAAATGTATAAAAAAAATATCGATCAATTAGCATTCGATTTATTTATTAAAATAAGTGATATTATTAAGTAAAACTCTTAAATTATGCCTCTTCCAAGCTCTTTAAAACCAATAAAATGTAATTTGATAAGACTAGGATCAAAAAATGATGGAGGCTATTTGCTATCAGAAAAAACAGTAAAAGAGGCGGAGAGTTTAATTTCATTCGGAATCCTCGATGACTGTTCTTTTGAAGAACATTTTAAAGAAATTAAAGAGACTTCAATATTTTGTTTTGACAAAATAAATTATAAAACTTACTGGAAAAAAAGGTTTTTTAATGATTTTGGTGCAGCATTTTATAATTTAAATTTTAAATTTATAAAAAATACTTTTACTAAATATTTAAAATTTAAAAGATTTTTTAAAAATGAAAATGTATTCTTATTCGAACAAAATATACAAGAGAAAAGTTTCAACGAAATAATTAGTAAATATAAAAATGTCAAAAAACCTATCATATTGAAAATTGACATAGAAGGGTCAGAGTACAGACTTTTAAAAGACATTGTAAAAAATAAAAATATTATTAATGGATTAATAATAGAATTTCATGAGCTAGATTTACACTTAGATAAGGTAACTAACTTTGTTAAAGAATTAGATTTTAAAGTAACCCACGTTCACGCAAATAATTTTGATAGAGAAATAGATTATATCCCTCTAGTTTTGGAGATGACATTAGAAAAAAGTCCAGATCATGAAAATGAGTTCGCCGAATTGCCTAATAAATTTGACGCACCTTGCAATCCTCAAAAAAAGGAAATAAATTTGTGCTTTGATTAAGATTTTTATTTAAATTTTAAAATTTATATTTTATAGATACTTATGCTAAAAAAAAAAGAAATATCAAAATACAAAAAATCATACAAAGAAAAAGGTTATGTTTTGGTAAAAAATTTACTAGATAAAAAAAGTTGTAAAACAGCATTAAATTGGCTCAACAAAAAAAATAAAAAAAAATTGGCAAAAAGTTGGACAGAGCAAGAACCAGGGGTCGATCTTGCAGTTTTATTTGTTGTCCATAATTTAAAAAATAACCCAGTATCTAAATTAGCAAATAATAAAAAAGTTTTAAAATTTGCATCAGAGTTAGTTAATGATAAAGTTTATATATACTCGAGTAAAGTGAACTTAAAAGCAGCTTGGTGTGGTGCAGTAGAATACTATCATCAAGATCTAGTTTATTGGAGGGATAGAGGGTATCCTAGAGAAGATATGTTGAGTGCGATGGTGTTTTTAGATCCACATGAAAATGCTAATGCCCCTTTAAATATTTTTCCTGGAACACATAAATTGGGATTTATTAAACACGAGCCTTTCATCAATCTAAACGGATTAGCAAAGTTCATGGTAGGTCCAAAAAAATTAGATAAATTAAAAAGTAAATATGGTTTGGACACAATTAATGCTAAACCAGGAGATGTTTTGTTTTTTCATATGGGTGTAGTTCATGGTTCAGGTCATAATATATCACCAAAAAACAGAGCTATAGTTTTATCCCAACTGAACGCAGTAAATAATGTTCCCAAAAAGGTAGAATCTAATTCTAGAAAATTTAATCTTCTAAGAGCAAAAAAAGAATTTTTGGAGTCAAAGAGAAGACAAACTTGGTTTCAAAATAAATATAAAAAACAGTTAAAATCTAAGACGCTTACATTTCACGCTCCAATAGTAGGGCAAGAAAAAAAATAATATACAGATAATCAAAATAATATGTGTGGAATCTTTTTGGCGATACCAAAAGATAATAGCAAGCTTAATTTACAATCCTGTAAAATTGCACTGAATTATTTAAAGAAGAGAGGTCCAGATTGGCATTTTCAAAGATTGGAGAAAGGAAAGTTTTTTGGTCAAACTATTCTTTCTATGACAGGGTCAAATATTAAAAATGAAGAACTTCATATATCAAATGATAAAAGATTTTTAATTCTATTTAATGGTGAAATATATAATTATAAAAGATTAGCAAAAAAATATAATTTGAAATTAAAAAAAAGTTATAGTGATACTTATGTTTTAGTCAATTCTTTTAGTTCAGATAAAATTGATAAATTTTTTTCTGAATTAGACGGAATGTTTTCAATTATTATTTATGATAGATTTAAAGATAAAATTTATATTTCTAGAGACAGACAAGGAGAAAAAACACTCCACATTTTTGAAAATGAAAAACTGATCCTTATCTCATCAGAAATAAATTCTATTAAACTTTTTTTAAAAGAGAGTAAAATTAATTATTATTGGCTACAAACCTACTTTAACTCGAGACATTTCATTCAACTTGAAAACACCATTTATGACAAAATAAAAACTATAGAACCAGGTGAGATACTAGAGATCAATAATAATAAAATTCAGAAAATAGGAAAAATAAAAATTCATGATTTGATATCGAAAGATATTTTCAACAGAAATATGAAAAAAAATGTAAGTGAACTTACAGAGGAATTAGACGAAATTTTTAAAACAAATATCAAAGAAATGATACCAATTAATAGATCTTATTGTTCAATCTTAAGCGGGGGAGTCGACTCATCATTGGTATCTCATTATTTATCAAGAATATGTAATCCAAAAAAATATTTAACAATAAATCACATAAATAAGGATAAGATTTCAAACAGCATACATCTTTTTAAGCCTTTCTTTGGTAATAAGATTCAACAATTAAAAATTAGTGAGGACAATTATTATAAATTTTTACAGAAAAGTTTAAAAATATGCTCATCTCCCATTAATTCTCATGACTTTCCTGGAAAATTAATTTTAGCTAAACAAGCAAAGGCATTAAAGGCAAAAGCAATTTTTGGTGGCGACGGAGCAGACGAATTATTTGGTGGATATGAAACATACAGACGAAAAATTACTAATTATTTAAGCAATAATTCTGATTACACAAAATATATTGACTGGGGAATAAAATTTTCAAATAGTGAAAATATCTTTAAAAATAAATTACATAAGAATTGGAAAAAGTGTTTAGAGACTTATCATTTTATTAAAAACAGAGAAGAGAAAAACAGATTATCTATGATGTTAAATGATAGTTCAATCCAACTATCTTCTGTTGGGTTGAGAGGTTGTGATTTAATGTTTATGAACTATTCAGTTGAATCAAGATCCTTATTCTTAAGAAAAGATGTTATTAAATTTGCACTTAATTTACCACTGAAGTTTAAAATTGATTTAAATAGAAAAAACATTTTTGGAACAAAAATTTTGTTAAAAAGATTATTTATCAAATATTTCTCAAAAAAGCTTCTATTTCCTAAACAAGGATTTGCAGGCTTTCCAAATGAAACAAAAAAAAAATTAGGTGAGTTTAAAAATTTTAAGATTTTAAAAATTTTAAAAAAAAATAAAAAAAAAATTAATATCAAGAGAATTTCTAAAGGAAATAAAGAACTTGAATGGAAAATAATAAATACTGAACAATTTCTAAGAATTAATGAAAATAAAAAAAAATAAAGATTTAGTTATAGTGTATGAAAACTTCCTTTATGGAGGAACAACAACACACTTAATAAATCTCATTAATAGTTCATCTTTTAGGGATTTTAAGATTACTATATTAACAAATGAAAATAATGAGACTATAAAAGATTTAAAAAAAAAAGTTGAAAATAAAAAAGTAAGATTGATAATTTTTAAATCTTTAAATGCAATATATTTTAAAAATTTTTTCTTAAAAGTTATTTTTTTAATTCTACAACCAATTTTATTTATTATATCAATAATTCAATTTTATATGATTCTTAAAAAAATTAATTATAATTTTTTTCTAGCTAATTGTGGGGGATATGGTGGTTTTAGATCTGAGATATCTGCGATATTTTCTTCAAGAATAAATGGAGTTAAAAATAATTTTTTACTTGTGCATCACAATTATCAAAAACCAAGATTTTGGAGATTTTTTCTAATTTTGATTGATAATCTAGCCAAACATTTAGTTAAAAATATAATCTTTGTTTCATTTGCAACTATGAAATCAGTTTTAAATAATTCTGGTTTAAAAAGTACAACAAAAAGAAAATATTCTGTTATTTACAATGGTCTTAATCAAAAAAGTAAAGATAAAAAAAAAGTATTGATTTTTAAAAAAAATAAAAAAATTATTTATTTAGGAATGCTATCAAGAATTGAAAAGTATAAAGGACAAGAAGATCTAATTAACTCAATTAAACTTTTAAAAAAAGAGGATAGGAAAAAATTTCATGTTATTTTTGTAGGTAGGGGAGATAAAAATCATTTAAAAAAAATTAAATCTTATATAGCCCAAAAAAAATTAAAAAAATATTTTACTTTCAAAAATTATATTCATAAAGATTCGGTATCAATCTTAAAAAATTTTGATATTTTTTTATCATTAACCAGGGATTTCGAGGGTTTTGGATATTCAATTGCTGAAGCAATGTTAAGTAAAATACCGGTCATAAGTACGAATGTTGGAGGTACAAAAGAATTTCTAAATAAAAAAAATTCAAATATTGTTAAAGCTCATAGCCCTGAAAATATAAGTGAATTACTAAAGGATTATTTAAAAAATAAAAGCCAATGGCATGAAAAGGCAAAATATGCATCAAAATATATCTCTAAAAAGCATAGTGCAGAAATAATGGGAGCAAAATTTAAAAAAGTTTTAATCTAATAATTATATGAATATAAGAAAAAAAATTGTAATCTTTGATTTTGATGGTGTGTTGGTAAATACGCTTAAGGTTATGGAGATTGCCTGGAGTCAAGTTAAAAAAGAATTTGGAATTAAAAAAAAATTTAAAGATTATAAAAAATTAATTGGTTTACCTTTTTTTACTATTTTAAAAAAACTTAAGATAAATAAAAATCAAAAAAAAATTTATGATGTTTTCAATATGATTTCTATAAAAAATGAGAATGAGGTAAATTTATACACAGGAGTAAACGAGACACTTAAAACTCTTAAAAATAAAGGTTATAAATTAGCAATTGTGACTTCAAAAGATAAAAATAGAGCTAGTAGATTAATTAAAAAGTTTAAGATTCCAATTAAAAATTTAAATTGTCCGCATAAAAATTTTAGAGGCAAACCTTATCCTGATCAAATCTTTAGGGCTGTAAAAAAATCTAAAATTTTACCCAGCCAAATTTTTTATATTGGAGATATGGATGTAGATTATCTATTAGCCAAAAACTCGAAAATTAATTTTATATTTTGTTCCTACGGATATGAGAAAAAGAAAAGAAAATATTTTGATAAAATTTCAAAATTTTCACAAATAAAAAAAATCCTATCAAGGTATGAAAAACAAAATGAAGTATAATAAAATATTCAAAAACAAAAGAGTTTTAATCACCGGTCATACTGGATTTAAAGGTTCTTGGTTAAGCGCTTATCTTACATCACTTGGTGCTAAAGTATATGGAATATCAAAAGATATTCCATCCAAGCCTTCTCACTTTAAAAAAATTAATCTAAAGAATAAAATTTCTAGTTCAATTTTTTTTGACTTGATTGAAAAAAAAAAATTAAAAGAAAAAATTACAGCCTATAAACCAGATTACATTTTTCATCTTGCTGCTCAATCTTTAGTTGGTAAATCTTACAAAAATCCTACTGAAACTTGGTACTCAAATACTTTTGGAACGATAAATATTCTTGAAGTTTTGAGAAAAATTAATAGAGAAACGGTAGTAGTTCTAATTACCAGTGATAAAGTTTATAAAAACATTGAAACTAAAAAAGGTTATAGAGAAGGTGATGTCCTAGGAGGAATAGACCCATATGGAGCCTCCAAAGCTGCAGCAGAAATAGCTATAAAAAGTTACATTAATTCGTATTTTTCAAAAAATAATAACAATATTCTTATAGGTGTTGCAAGAGCGGGAAATGTGATCGGTGGAGGCGACTGGTCAGAAAATAGATTAATACCTGATTGTGTAAGGGCTTGGTTAAAAAATAAAAAAGCTATCATTAGAAATCCTAATTCTACTCGTCCGTGGCAACATGTTTTAGATGTTTTAAATGGATATTTAATTTTAGCGTATTATCTAAAAAAGAAAAAAAAAGGAATTCATGGTGAAGCTTTTAATTTTGGTCCTGATCCAAAAAAAAATTTAAAAGTAATTGAGATTTTAAAATTAATTAAAACTTATTGGCATGATGCTGATTGGAAAATAATGAGTATAAAAAAATTTAAAGAAAATAAACTTTTAAATCTAGATAGCAATAAATCCTCAAAAAAATTAAAATGGAAACCTTTGCTCGACGTTAAATCTTCTTTAGAGTTAACAGCAAAATGGTATAAAAATTGCTCAAGAAATACTGAAAAAAATTACAATATTACTTTAAATCAAATAAACAATTTTAAAAAAAAATTTAAACCAATTTATATATGAAAGTAGTGATTTTAGCTGGTGGAAAAGGAACTAGAATTTCTGAATACACAAAATTTATTCCTAAACCGATGATAAAGATAAAAAAATATCCTTTAATTTTTTACATAATGAAAATTTATGCAAAATATGGATTTAAAGATTTTGTAATTGCCTCGGGATATAAAGGTGAGGTAATTGAGAAGTTTTTTAAAAAAAGAATTAAAGATTGGAACGTAAAAATTGTGCCTACTGGCTTAGAAACCATGACAGGTGGTCGAATTAAAAGAATTAAAAAATATTTAGATAATGAAAGATTCTTTTTAACTTACGGTGATGGTGTTGCTAATATAAATATAAAAAAACTATTAAACTTTCATAAAAAAACTAAAGGTATAGCAACTTTGACAGCTGTGAGACCGCCAGCAAGATTTGGAGCGATTAAAATTAAAAGAAATAAAGTTACAATATTTAGAGAAAAATCATCTCTGGACGAGGGTTGGATAAACGGTGGTTTTTTTGTTATGGAACAAAAAATTTTTGAGTATCTTAAAAATGATAGGACATATTTAGAGAGAGATCCACTTACCATACTGGGAAAAAGAGGAAAACTTTCAGCTTTTAAACACAATGATTTTTGGCAGTGTATGGACACTTTAAGAGATAAAGAGATATTAGAAAAAAAAATAAACAAACTTTAATTTGAAAAAAAAAATTTTGATTATTGGGGGAACAGGTTTTATAGGAAAAAATTTAGTTTTAAAATTAAGGACCAAAAATTTTAAAATTTTTTCATTATCTCACTCAGTAGATAAAAGGATAATTTATAAACAACATGCCAAACAAATAAAGTGCGATATAACCAATAAGACTGAACTAAAAAAAAAGTTAGATAAATTAAATTTTGATTTTATAATAAACTTAAGTGGATATGTGGACCATTCAAAAAAGGTAAAAACAATGAACACACATTATAATGGTTTAAAAAATTTAGTAGAAATATTTAAAAAGAAAAAATTCAAATTATTTATTCAGATCGGCACCAGTTTAGAATATGGAGCAAAAAAATCCCCACAATTTGAGACATTTAAATGTAAACCAAAAAGTCACTATGGGTTATCAAAGTTGAAGTCTTCTGAATATTTGGTTAATACAAATAAAAAAATTTTTTTTCCGTACATAATTTTGAGATTGTATCAAATTTATGGTCCACATCAAAAAACAGAAAGACTGCTTCCGCTTGTAGTCGAGTCTTGTTTAAAAGATAAGACTTTCTCTACAACTGCGGGAACTCAATTGAGAGATTTTCTATATGTAGACGATTTAAATGATCTCATCATCAAGATACTTAGATCAAAAGTTAAAAATGAAATTTTTAATGTTGGAAGTGGTCAACCAGTACAGATAAAGAAACTAATTTTGAAAATAAAAAAAATTATTGGAAAAGGAATGCCTAAATTTGGAATGCTGAAAATGCGTAAAGATGAGACAATTCATCTATATCCGAATATAAATAAAGTAAAAAAATTTTTTAATTGGAAGCCAAAAACTAATCTTACTCTAGGTTTAAATAGGACAATTAATCATTTCAAAAAATTCAATTATAATTAATATAAATATTAATAATTAATATAAATATTAAAAGAGTTTAATTATTTTATTTAGGACCGTTAGCTCAAAAGTAGAGTGCTCGCTTGACATGCGAGAGGTAGTAGGAGCGTTACCTACACGGTCCACCAAAT
>MDTB01123961.1_pt1 | contig 22686 bp, 22 predicted proteins | sample 811161 | NCBI WGS metagenome assembly MDTB01 (sample SAMN05326650, study PRJNA326480) | marine metagenome | isolation source: seawater | place: Mediterranean Sea | collected 2009 | reverse complement strand
TGTTGCTTTAAAACGTTCTTTTTTATCTGTTAATACGGCACCTGGTGGAATAATTCCTTGCTCGACTAATTCACCAAAAGGAACTTTTGGTAATTCTTTTCTGCTTTTTGCAATAGTTACAACATCTTCTTTTAGTACTTTTGTTTTCTTTAATCTTTCTTTTGAAAGTTTGACGTAATCTTTATCCTTTTCTATTCCAATAAAGTTACGTTGTAATTTTTTTGCTACAACAGCTGTTGTTCCACTTCCTGAAAAAGGATCAAGAACAAGATCACCTTTGTTTGTCGAAGCTAATAAAACTCGGTAGAGTAGAGCTTCTGGTTTTTGCGTTGGATGTGATCGTTGGTTGTTATCTTTTCGTAGTCTTTCTTTGCCCGAGCAAATAGGTATATACCAGTCACTACGCATTTGTTTTCCTTCATTTAATTCCTTAAGATTCTGATAGTTAAACGTGTACTTCGCTTCTCTTGATGTTGTGCACCACAAAAGTGTTTCATGGGCATTTGTAAAACGCGTACCACGAAAATTTGGCATGGGATTTGTTTTGTGCCAAATAATATCATTTAAAATCCACAAACCTTTATTTTGAATTGAAGATCCAACACGAAGAATATTATGATAACTTCCAATTACCCATAAAGCCCCTCCTTGTTTTAATATCCTAGTACATTCATTAAGCCATTCATTAGTAAAATTATCATACTCTTCATATGTACTAAATTTATCCCAATCTTGAGTAACAGCTTCAACAGCTGTTTGATCAGGTCGGTACAATGTATCTTTTAATTGAAGGTTATATGGTGGGTCAGCAAAAATGCAATCAACAGAATTATCCTGCATTTTTTTCATTTCCTTAATTGAATCACCTAAAATGATTTGATTTTTTTTCATATTTCAAAAAAAGAATCTTTAAGGAGTTATTGAATCAGGTCAATCGACTTATCAACAATGAGAATCTTTTCATATGGATAAGAGTTAAATTATATTAAAAAAATAAAAAAAAGGGGTCCATGGACCCCTTAGAATTATTCATCAAATGGGAGGAATGATGAAATTTATTTATAAATAACTCTTTTCAATATCGTTTTGTAGCATAATAAATTGATATTTATTATGCATTTTTAGCATATATCATTTTTATGTTTTTTTAGACTTAATTATTTATTAGAGATTTAATTGGCTCAAAAGATCTGCGGTGCAGATTTGTAATACCATTTTTATTTATTGCTTCGATATGCTGTTTTGTTCCATAACCTGAATTTCTTTTCCATCCGTATATATTAAACTTATTATGATATATTCTCATCAAACGATCACGATGAACTTTTGCAATTATAGATGCAGCTGCAATAGACAATGACAATTTATCCCCTCCAACAACAGATCTTTCTTTTATATTTCTATATTTCAGATTGAAGTTACCATCTATAATTATATTTAAATTATAATTTTTAAATTTATCAATTGCTCTCTTCATCGATAATTTTGTTGCCTCTAAAATATTTAACTCATCTATTTCTGTAACTGTGGCAAAACCTAAATGATATTGTATTATTTTTTCTTTTTGTAATTTTTTAAAAAATTTAAATAATTTTTCTCTTTGTTTTAATGTATGTTTTTTTGAGTCATTTATTTGAATGTCTGATTGCAAACTTTTATAAGTATAAAAAAGACAGCCACAACTAATAACAGGTCCTGCAAGCGGACCTCTTCCAACTTCATCTAATCCTATAACAGGACCTTCAATTGATTTTTCAATTGAAAAATCAGTCATTATTTTTCATTTAGTCTTGGCATTATTTCAACAAAATTACATGGTTTGTGTCTTATATCTAATTGATATTTGAGTATTTCATCCCAACCATCCTTGCAGGCATTTGTTGATCCAGGTAAACAGAAAACATATGTTCTATTAATAAGAGCCGCAATAGCTCTTGATTGTATTGCTGAAGTACCAATCTTTTCATAACTAATTTGGCGAAATAATTCTCCAAAACCATCAATTTGCTTATTAGCAATTTTCTTAACTGCTTCTGGAGTTGTATCTCTCCCTGTTAAACCAGTTCCACCAGTAGTAATTATACAATCTATTTCTTTTTCTTTGGACATTATTTGTAATGTTTTTTTTATATGACTTACATCGTCAGGAATTATAGTTCGTTTAACCATGTGATGACCAGCTTCAATAATGCGTTTTTCAAGTAAATCACCTGATGTGTCATTAGTTAAAGTACGTGAGTCAGAGATTGTAATAACAGCAATGTTTATTGAAACAAAATTTATTGAACTATCAATTGGCATATTTACATTAATAAAGTGGATCACTACCATTAGCTAGCATTTTAAGAGACCTCATTTCCTTTTTATTTTTATTTTGGTAAATCCAATACTTTGTTAATATTTTTTCTATAAACCACCTTGTTTCTCTTGATGGAATACTTTCCATAAAAAATAGCGAATCCCCAAGATAATTAGTTTCTTTTTTCCACTTTTTAAGATTGCCGGGCCCACCATTGTAGGCAGCTGCTAAAAAAATTAAATTTCTTGATACAATTTCAAGGTCTAGAAGATATTCAATGTATTCTTGTCCTACCTCGAGATTAATTTGTGGATTTTTTAAAATATTACTATTGTTTCTTTTTACATCTTTACTTTTTGTAATAAATTTTGCTGTTGAAGGAAGTACCTGCATAAGCCCAATAGCACCATCTTTGCTTTTAGCTTTTGTGTTAAACATTGATTCTTGATGCATGAATGCATGCAATAATTCTTTTTCTAATTTAAATCCATTTCTGGGTTTCCAGACACTAGTTGGGTAATAAAGATGAGTTGGAACATCCATTCCAAATTGTTCAAGCTTGTTGACAATTTTTAATTGTGTGAAAGCTAAATCAAAATTTTCCGCTATACTTATTGATTCCTCAGCAATTTTTCTATTGAGAATAGAATTTATATAAACAATTTCTTTTTCTAATTCATCAGCAAAACCAACCTGGATAAGTGCTTGTAATCTTTTACCTGCAGGAAGATTGAGCAATTTACTATTATTTTTATTAAGAATTGATCGTTGATTCCATTTAATTTTTTCTTCAACACCCAAAATTTCTAGAGCTAACATTCCATAAAAACTATTAGGATTATTTGATGCTCTTTTTAACCAAAAATTAATATCATCATAACGTCCTAATTTAGCATAAGATCTTGCAGTCCAAAAACTTCCAGATGTTTGATGCCAAGCATCATCTTTTAAGCTTATTGAAAACAAGGAAAAATAATTTGCAGCCTCTTCATATTTTTCTAAGCGCCATGAACTAAGACCAGCAGTCCAAGCTGCATATGGTGCATATTGAGCAGAATTAACTAGAGCTTCTGAAGCGTATTGAATAGCTAATTTGTTTTTGTTAGATAAAAAATATCCCTTTGCAATTAGTTCTTTTTGCTGATCAATTTCTACTTGATCTAATAATAGTTTTACATCACGTTGGTTTAATAATTGAACAGCACCTGTAGGCCAACCTTTATTAACTCTTGATTTAATAGCATTAATTAATTTCTTTTTCTCACTTCTTTGACTATTAGATAATTTTTTAGAACTTTTATACTTATTTTTTTTTATGGTATTTGGCTGCTCAGAATTAATTCCCATAGGTAGTGATGGCTTTGTTGGACTTTTGTATCCAGGGGGCATTCTTTTAATTGCTAATTTATATATTCTTTTGGCTTGAGGATGATCATTATATTTTTTTAACCAATAGTATAATTCTAAGTATTTAGATTTATAACAATTTGGGTGAAGAAATTTTTGAGCATAAATATGACCTAAAAGAGTTTTATTTTGTATTTTTAGAATAAATCTATCTGCACTTTTCCATTTACATTTTTCTTGATAAAAATATGCCTGTTGATAATTATAAATATCTGAGTCATTTAATATTTTTGAAGAAAAAATATCATTATATTTTTTAGAAATATCTACTTGGAAAGAATTGACATCAAATGAAAAAAAGAAGATTAGACTAAAAAAATAAACAAATAAACTATTTTTCATCATCTATTTTTTTCTTTAATTTTTTTAAATCTTCCCAAGATTCCTTTTTATATTTGGGAGATCTAAGTAGAAAGGCTGGATGATAAGAAGCAATTGTATTAATTTTTTTATTTAACTCTAAGGAATGATATATGTGCCATTTATTTCTTAATTTACTTATTGATAATGATGTAGTTAAAACAGCTTTAGCTGCTATTACTCCCAGTAAAAAGATATAATCAGGATTTACGACATCAATTTGTTTTTGGAGAAAAGGTAAAAATTCTAAAATTTCGTCATCTGTTGGTGTTCTATTTTCAGGTGGTCTCCAATTAATAACATTGGTAATATATACATCTTCTCTTTTTAAATTTATTGCATTTAACATTTTGTTTAATAACTGACCTGCTTTACCAACAAAAGGAAGTCCCCGTATGTCTTCATCTCTGCCAGGAGCCTCACCAATAAACATTATTTTAGCATCTAAATTTCCATCATAAACTACCAAGTTATTTGCAGATTTTTTTAAGGGCGTATTGTAAGATCTAATTTTTTCAATTATTTCTTGAATTTTATCAGTCTTATGGTTCTTAACTTCATTTTTATTATTTGAAGATATTTCAAACCAATTTCTAGCAGAATCCTGTAGAAAATAATTAACACCATAGTTCTTTATAAACTCAAAATTTTTCTTATTTGATTGATTCATTTTAAATTACAATTATCTATTAGTATTGTAAGTATTTATTTTTTTAAATGATTAATTTGCTAAAAAAACTCTTATTTTTCAATTTTGTCTGTTTTTTCTCATTGCCTTTATTTGCCTTTAGTAGCTCATCTTTTCTTATATCTCAATCAGCCTTTAAAAATCATGATTATCCATCTACACTTTTTAATTTTAATGCTAACAAAGATGAATTTACTAATGATGACTTATTAGATAGAGTAATAGCAGCAGTTATAATTGAGGATCTATATCTTGCAAATAAAATTGCAACTAAAATTTTACTTGAAGATAGTACTAGTCAAGAAGCTTACATTGTAACTTTAGTATATTCGATTTTGAACAAAAAATTTCAAAAAATTGAAGAAATTAATAATAATATTAAAGAAAAAAACAAATTTATTGATTTTATTTTTTTTAATAGTGATAAACTAAAAAGTAGTCAATCTATAAGTAAAGCATTTATTGATATTGTAATTTCATCTTTTTCAAATTCAGATGAAAGATCTTTAAATTATAATTTTTTATTATTTTATACATCTCTGGCAAAAATAATAGATAATCAAAATGATAGAGCAATTTTGATAAAAGGTGAATTATTTCAATATGTTAAACAAAATGAAACTGCAAAAAAAATATTTGAAATTATTAATTCAGATAGTCCATATTATTTAGAAGCACAAAAAAGTTTAGCTATAAACTATTCAAATTTTTATGAATTTGATGAAGCACTCCAAAATATAAAATTATTACTTAAGAATAATAATAATCATTATTCAATAAAAAAAATACTAGCTGATTTTTATAGAATTAACAAAAAATATAAATCTGCCATCGAGGTTTACAATGAGATGATCAAACTAAAAGAAGATGAAATTTGGAATATGTATTATAGAAGAGGTATTTGTTATGAAAGATTAGGAGATTGGAAAAATGCTGAGAAAGATTTTATTAAATCACTTGATATAAAGTCTGACTCTCCTAATGTATTAAATTATTTAGCTTATGGATGGATTGAAAGAGAAATAAGGTTAGATCAATCATTGGCGATGTTAAAACAAGCTTATCAGGCAAACCCTGATAGCTACTATATTATAGATAGTTTGGCTTGGGCTCACTATAAAAAAAATAATTTAGATGAAGCGGCAAGACTTATGGAAAAAGTAATAGACATTGCACCAGGTGAAGCTATATCTCTGGATCATCTTGGTGATATCTATTATGCTATGGATCGAAAGAGGGAAGCATTTCATTTTTGGAAACAAGCTCTTCAATTAGCTGAACCAGAAGATGAAATTGAAGAAGAAGTTCAAAGTAAAATAGAAAATCTAAATGCTGGATAAAATTGTTGAAAAATCACCTGCAAAAATAAATTTATTTTTAAGAATTATAAATAAAAGAAAAGATGGATTCCATAATATTAGAACAGGAGTTACACTAATTAATATTTATGATGAAATAACATTAGAACCACATCATAAATTTGAAGTAGTATATTCTGGAAAATTTGCTCCAAAAAATAATATATTTGAAGACTGTATAATTAAAAAAATTTTTTCTTTTTTAAAAATTAAAGAACCAAAAATTTTATTTTCTATTTCTAAAAATTTTCCTTTTCAATCTGGTCTAGGCTCAGCATCTTCAAATGCAGCTACAGTAATTAAAATGTTAGAAAACTTAGAATTAATAAAAAAAACTAATATTTTAGATTATTCTGATCTTGGATCTGACATACCAATTTTTCTTAATCAAAAAGATGTACTTGTTCGTGGAAAAGGAAATTTATTATCAAATATATTATTTCCAAAATATTATTTTCTTATAGTTAAACCATCTTTTAATTGTTCTACAAAGCAGATGTATGAGTCTTTTACTTCTAATGATTTTGATTATAATTCAGAATTTGATTTAGAAGATATTAATGATCAAGATACTGGAAATGATTTTGAAAATATTCTAAAAAGAAAAAAACCTGAATTTATGTTTTTAATGAATTTTCTTGAAAATCTAGATGGAGCAATTTTTACAAGATTAACTGGCAGTGGATCTTGTTTATTTAGTGTATTTGAAAATAAAAAATTTGCTGAAAAAGCTAAAAAAATTGTATCTAAAGAATTTAATGAACTATGGATTGAAACTGCAGAAAATAATAATTTAAATTTATTTTAAAAAATATATCTATCTTGATTTTATTAATTCATTTTCTATTTTTGCAAAAAGTTTTTTCCAATTATGATTTTCATCTTGTTTAAAAATTTTAACATTATCATACCATATTGAGTATTGATCTTTAACATGCCAATACCAAAAAGGGTATTTCTGCAATAATAACCAAGTTTTAACGCCTAAGGCTCCAGCTAAATGAACAATAGAAGTATCAGATGAAATAATAAGATCCAAATTTTTCATTAGGCCAGCTGAATCCATAAATTTGGCCTTAACATCAAGTATATCACTAAAATTTATAATGTTATTTTTTTCATTAAATATTTTAATTTGCTCCTCACCATAGTTTTTTTGTAAACTTATTAATTGGATATTTTTAATTTTAGATATATTTTCAAAATTTTTAAGCTTAAAGGATCTGCCTTCATCAACAGGCTCACCATTTTTACCTTGCCACACAATTCCAATATTAAAATTTTTTTTATTTAATTTATTTTGCCATTTCTTTATCCATTTTTTATCAATATTTAAGTATGATTCTGATAGAGGAATATTTGAAATATCAATATTAAAAATTTTAAATAAATCACCCAATTCGCAACTATAGTCGAAATTATTTTTTGTAATTTGACTAGTTGTAATATTAATCTTATCATCTAAGTTTTTTAATAATTGTTGCATTGATTGAGGTATTTGAAAGGTGACTTGTGCTCCATAATCTGCAAGTAACTTTACAAATCTGCTTTGCAAAATTATGTCACCTAAACCTTGATCACTTGATATAAATATTTTTTTATTTTGAATTTCATTTAATTTGAAAAAATCACTATTTAAATATTTACCATTTTGTCTCCACTTATATAATTTTAAACCTTCAATAAAATTTCCATGTTCTAATAAACAAATTGATTTATTATATAAAATTTCCCTATCATCAGGATTATATTTTAATGCGATATCAAATTTTTTTATAGCTTCTTCAAAAAATCCATTTTTTTCTAATAAATAGCCTAAATTGCTATACGCCTTACTATAGTTATTATTTAATTTAATAGCCTGCTCATAATAAGTTCTAGCTTCTTTATATTTAAATAATTTTTGATAACTTATCCCTAATGAATTAAAGAACTGATGTTGTTGATTGTCTTCATTAATACTCTTTTTAAGAAATTTGATGGATAATTCATATTTTTTTATTTTTTGATAAACTATTCCAAGATTGTAATAACTTTCAATTATAAATTTTTTTTTATTTATTAGTTTTTTAAAAATATTAATCGCATTTTTATAATTTTTAATTTCAGATTGAATTATCCCATATAAAAGTTCACTATTTCTATACCCATTTTTTTTTGAATTAATTTCACTAAAATATATTTTTGACTCCTCAAATTTTTTTTGGTTAAAAAGGTTTAGCCCTAAATTATATTGAACTGCAATGTTTTGTGGTTCGATTGATAAGTACTGTTTTAAGTATTTATTGCCATTATCAAAATCTTTTAAAATAGAATAAGAAGTTCCCAATATATATAAAATTTGAATATCATTTTTTGAGTCAATTAAATTTAATAAATTTAGACCAAATTTTACTGAGTCTGAGTATTTCTGAATTTTAAAACTTGAAATGGTTAATATTTTTAAAATAAAATCATTATTTTTAATTTGGGCAGTATTAATCGCTAAATTGTAGGCCTCTTTAAAATTTGAATTATTAAATTCAAATAAAATTTTATCTTTAATATTGCTCTTCATTATTCCCTAACATTATTAAGACAAAAAATACTATAGTTCTTTAGTTAATTTGTCTTAATCTTAAATTTCTATGTTTTTGGGCAATTATTAGGTTTGTTAACACTTTTTAATTATTGCTCTTAAAGAGCAATCAATTTTATGAATTATCAATCGCTTTTTTTAATTTTATATATTCCATTGTTTCAGTACCCGCAATTTCTTGCAATTTAATAAGCATTTCATTTGCCATATTTATATCTCCAAGGGTAATATACAACTCTCCTAAATATTCGTGAGCACCCAAATGTTTTGGGTTTGCTTTTATTGCAATCTGGTAAGCTACGAATGCTTTATCAAGATCAGGTTTTTTATTTTTACGATAACTAAAACCAAGTAAGTTATATACATCGGCTTTTTTTTCACCAAGGTCATTTCTTTTAACAATCTTTTCAAGAAGTTTTACAGATTTATCAAATTTCTTTTTATAAACAAGCTCGTAAGCTTTATTGTATAGTTTTGTAACTTGATCATCTGTTGATACACTCGAGCTATCATCGTAGCTAGTACCAGCTGCAAATGATGCTGAACTAAATAATAAAATTGTCAGTATTATTTTAATCATTTTATATAATTATGTTTGTGTAATTAAATTTCAATAGTGCTTAGTTTTAAAATATTAAATTTAATGACAGGCAATATTATACTTTTTAAGCCTATAATAGTTATAAGGCCAAGGAGTTAAAAATCCTGCCAAAAGCATTAATGGAACTATCCACCAAACTATTTTTGCCTCCCCTAATATCAACCAATCAACAGAATTCATCGCTATTTCCATCGCAATCATTGAAATAAAGCTCATTGTTAAAGCTGTTTGTAAAGCAATCTTCATTGTTACTTGCCTTGACAGTATTATCGTTTCTAAAATAATACTTGTAATCAAACCATTAACTATGGCTAAAATCATAATTGATAAAGTAGGCCAATCAATCGCATTTAATTGAAAATACAATATAGTTCCAAAATCACCAATTGAGCACCCAAGTAAACACCATAGAGTATTTTTTGCGCTTCTTCTCCAAGTATGCTTACATTTCCAATTAAAGCTTTTAGCAGGTTTTTTAATACTTTGTATTAAAGACATAATAAATATATATTACAAAATTTGTTATTTTAAATATATTATCTTTAATTATATATATCACAATGTTGTGTTTAGGATTATTGACCTAGTTTGTTGTATAAAGTATAGGCAAACTAATTTCTTGGGGCGTCGCCAAGCGGTAAGGCACCGGTTTTTGGAGTCGGCATTCGTAGGTTCGAATCCTACCGCCCCAGCCAAATATTTTAACTTAGATAAATAAAACAATATTAATTTAGTTTAATATTTTTATTATTTTATTTAGTGATATCCAATATAGATCAGTTATAAATTGAAAATAACCTACATTAAAAGTTTCGTCTTTTTTCACTCCCCATAAATATTCTTTTTTTACCCATCCCTTATATTTTTCAATCACTATAAAACACCAATTAACTTTACATTTGTCTAATCTCACAACATTCCTAGTATGTATTTCGCCAATATTCTTTCCACCAGGAATATTATAAATTTTTACTATTTTTTTTTCATTATGATTAATAACTGCATTTCTCTCTCCTTTGATTAAGCTTTTGTGTATCCATCCTAGATTATCATTTAAATCAATTACCTTTCTCCAATCATCGTATTCTTCTATAACTAAAAGAGGATAATTTTTTGTAATATATTTAAGTACTATTGGATAATTTATACTTGGCCCAACTCTTATATTACTCTCATCAGACTTTATAGATACATATCTTGGCATTTTTAATCCAGTATCACTACCTATATTGGAAGCATGAAGAGAATTAATAAATAAAAAAATAATTACGAAAATAATTGTTTTAATCATTTATTATCTCATAAAGTAGCACACTTTAATATTAAAGTGTATAATAGAGTTTAAGTTATTGGTAATTTATCTAAAATGAGAAAGTTAATTTTTATTTGTGATTCAAAAGGCATAAGAGTTGGTTGTTCAATGAAAGGTCAAGAAATATGCACCGCATAATTTTTGTATTTTCTCTTATTATAATGATTTCAAAAATTGCTTCTGCAGCAACTATTCAAATTAATTTTACCCCATACGACTCTTACAGTATTGAAGTTGCCAAAATTGATGTTGGAGATACTATAGAATGGTTGCCAAAGAATGAGGGACATAACGTTGAGTTTCTGGGAGGCCCAGATTTTAGTTCCTTGCCAGAAAAGTCAGATTTAAATGCTTTTTATTCGGTCACTTTTAATTTGCCTGGAGTATATTTATATCATTGTACACCACATGGTAATACGGGAATGCTAGGTTTAGTTATAGTTGGAAATGATTTTCACAATTTAAACGACATTGAAGGTATAGAACTCTCCCGCATAGCGAAATCAGTTTTAGAAAGACTAATTAGAATTGCTAAATCAAATTCATAATAAACTATATTTATGTCTTAACTTAACTAATCTTAAGTCTTATCTAATAGTAATACTTAGAAAGAGTATCTTTTATTGATAGTGTGTTTAGTTCTAATCAGTGTAAAAACATCTAGAATATGTTAAAATAATTAAATGGTGTTACCATGAACATTGTATGTTCAATAGTAAGTTGATAAAAGTTTGAAAAATAAGAAGCGCCCGTAGCTCAATTGGATAGAGCGCTAGACTACGGATCTAGAGGTTAGGAGTTCGACTCTTCTCGGGCGCGCCATAAAAACTGCGATATTTTTTTTAATAAATAAACTTATCTTGTATTTCTTTAATAATATAATCTAATTCAAAATCTAATTTTTTTAAATTAATTGTAGTAATTTTATTTGACCAAAAATTAACATTAAAAAAATAAATTCTTTTTGTTTTGAAAGTATCAAATTTTTACCCTTTTCAGTCATAAAATTTGGAATAAAAAAAAATCTATGTCTCCGCTATGAAAAAACAAGAATTATCATTTTCATTAAAATAAATTTTTGATTGTTTTTTTAAATATTTATTAGCATATTGATCATAGTTATGAGAAAAGTGCATTCCACCACTATAAAAACTATTTTCATGACCTAAAAATTTATTTTGTCTAGATTGCATGTAGTATCCTTCTGAAAAAATAAAATATAAATTTTTATATTTACACAGTGTTTTAAAAAAATAGTCTAAATGCTCTGGTTGTGCGAACTGAATTGAACCTGAAGAAAAAATTATACAATTATCAAATTTTGAAGATTTAATAATTTCTTCTAATTTATGAGCGTATAATTGAACAAATTTTAAATTTTCAAAACTATTATTGTTATTAGAATAATTAACAATGCCGTCAAAGATATCAATTCCAATACAATTAGCATTAGGAAATTTATTTGCTATGTATTTTATTTTTCTGCCATTTGATGAACCAATTTGAATTACCAGATTTTTTTTATTAGAATTTGATATAATTATATTTGCAATTTTTTCTCTAATGAGCTTAAATTTTGATCCATCAATATATTTTTTGGAACCTTTATCTAGTTCATTTATAGCATAAGTTTTGCCGTCATCGTTACCAACGAAAGGAAGTTCTTGAAGTTTTGATCTAATATCTGGATCCTTTTCCATTAAATAAATTTTATAAAAAAAATATTCAAAATATATACTATGTAAAATATTAATAATAAAATTTTTATGTCTTAAAAAATTAGGTACTGGTGAGATTAGTCTATTTTTTTGCTTTTTTGTAAAAAAAATAATTATAAAATAAAGTATTAAAAATTTAATTATTATTTTTAAAATTTTACGCATAATAAATATTTAATTTAAATACTGTTTTAATCGAAATTACAAATTAATTTCTTTTAATTTAATTTTTAATGTCAAATTTCATACATTATTCTTATTTCTTAATTAGATATTTAAATATCTTCTTATTAACAATATAGAATTATAATATAATAGTGCTAAAAGAAATTAAGAGTTATGGCTTACACTTTTGAATATGATTATATAGTATTTTAAGCTATTTATATTATTTATGATTAAAAATTTAAATGCCAATGAAATAAAAAAAGATGAAAAGTTAAAACAGTCATTTATTAATGCAAAATATAAAGATTTTAATATCAACTGTAATATATTTGAGGGAGATTTTTTTTTAGATTCATTTAACTATTTTCCTATAACAAAAAATTTAAATACCTTTTCTAATTTATTTACAAGAGACACAAATTTAGATCACGACCATTTTTTTACACAAAGTTTTTATTCAAGTTTCAAAAAAGATAAAGAAAATTTTAAAATTTTTAATAAAATATTTTTGCTAGGCTCAAGTGCTGCTGATAATTATTATTCAAATTTATTGCAATTCTTACCAAGACTTTTTTTTATAAACGAAAAAAAAATAAAAATCGGCATACATCGAAATTCATCATTAAAATTAAGAAAATTTATTGAAAAAATTTTCAATATACAGAATCTTGAATTTGTATTTGTATATTTAGATGACAACTTTTATAGTTTTAAAAATTCTAAATTTCCTCAATTTTTTAATATTAAAGACTCCTCTGCAGTATTGAGAAAATTTTTAAAATTTAACAATAATGTAATCAAAGATAAGAAAATTTATGTAACAAGAGAAAATTCTTCATATAGATCTATTGTTAATGAGTCTGATATTATACCAATGCTCAGATCTAATGGATTTAAAATTATAAATCCTAACCTTTATGAAATAGATGAGCAAATAGAAATATTTTCTGGAGCAGATGAAATAATTGGTTCTCATGGCTCAAATCTAGCAAATATTGTATTTTGTAAACCAGGTACAAAAATTTATGAAATAGGACCAAAATTTGAAAACAGCTATGAAAAATTTTTTGAAAATCGATATAAAAATTTATCTGATATTAATAACTTAAAGTACTCTAGAATAATTACTGATACTGTAGATGTTGACAATCATTCTGAACTTGCTGAAAAATATATAAATAAAAAAATATTAAATAATAGCAATTATTATAAAAATTTAATCGTAAAAATAAAAGATTTTGAATTATTGTTAAATTAACAGCTATTAAAATATCCTGGCATAATAGTTACAAAATTTGAAATTAAATTTTTACACACTATTTTATTAAAATTATTATCAATATAACTTGATAAATACTTTTGAAAAAAATTAATTTTATTTTTATTTTGTATAATTTTATAATTTTTAAAATTATTTTCTGTAATTATAACTTTTATTAAATCATCATAGTTTAAAATATCGTCTATTAAATAATTATTCTTAGCTTGTTCACTAGTATAAATTAATGCTCCAATTTCATTTTTAATAAAGCTTGTTTCAATATTTCTTTTTTTTGATACATTATTAACAAATTTAGTATAAATTTCATCAACCATACTTTGTAAATGTACAATTTCTTTTTCTGTTGGTTTCCTAAATGGATTAAATAAATCTTTAGATTTACCAGAGTTTTGATTATAAATTTCTATACCATTCTCGGTAGTAATTGTTTCACCAAACAATCCTGAGGAAATTGATACAGGATTATTGTAGTAATACCAGCTTGGACCACTTACTCCAATACTGCCAATTATAGATCCATAATTTGCGTAAATTTTATCACCTGAAGTAGCAACCCAATAGGCACCAGATGCCAAAATTTCTTCTGTTATAAAATAAATTTTTGTCTGGGAATTTTTTTTAAAATTTTTAAATATTATTTCTAGTTCATGAGTAGCCGAAACTGTGCCTCCAGGGGAATTAATTTTAACTACCAGTATTTTTGGTTCGATTTTTAATAGTTGATCAATGTTAGTTTTTAATTCCTTAGGATCAATAAAACTAAAAATATTGTTTTTTAATATACCATTTATATTATTTACGATTGGCCCATTGAGATTAACTAATGCAATAATATTATTTGAGTTTTTATCCCCCTCTTTAAAAATAAAATCATTACGCGTGTTATCTGTAATTAAAAATACTATAATATTAAAAATAATAAAAACTAAAATAAAAGCTGCAAAAAAACCAAGGGTTTTAAAAAAAACGTTAAAAAAAACCATTTTTTTAGATAACACAATTTTCATTATTATTAAAAATTCTTTATTTCGTACTTGAATCAATTGTAATAATGCTTAAATGACTAGCACTCTTATAGTTAGAGTGCTAAAATTAAAATGTTATTTATCAATAACTTAATAAATGAGGAAATATGAAATTTAGACCACTACATGATAGAGTCTTGGTAAGAAGAGTAGATTCTGACACAAAAACGGCTGGTGGAATAATAATTCCAGATACAGCTCAGGAAAAACCTATGGAAGGTGAAGTGCTAGAGGTTGGTTCTGGTGCAAGAGATGAAACAGGTAAGCTTGTTCAATTAGATGTTAAAAAGGGTGATAAAATTCTTTTTGGTAAATGGTCAGGCACTGAAGTTAAAATGAATGGTGAAGATTATCTTATTATGAAAGAGTCTGACATAATGGGTATAATTACCTCAGGTAAAAAGAAATAATTTAAATAAGAGAGGATTTAAAAATGTCTGCAAAAAATATTTTTTTCGGATCTGACGCTAGATCAAAAATGTTGACTGGTGTTAACAAACTAGCTGATGCCGTTAAAGTAACACTTGGTCCAAAAGGCAGAAATGTTGTTATGGACAAATCTTTTGGAGCACCAAGAATAACTAAAGACGGAGTTAGTGTTGCTAAAGAAATAGAATTAAAAGATAAATTTGAGAATATGGGTGCACAGATGGTACGAGATGTAGCAAGTAAAACAAATGATATTGCTGGTGATGGTACTACAACTGCAACTGTATTAACCCAAGCTATTGCAACTGAAGGAATGAAGGCTGTCGCAGCTGGTATGAATCCAATGGATCTCAAAAGAGGCGTTGATTTAGCAGTTGACTCAGTTGTTAACGAAATTAGAAAAAAATCTAAGGTTATTAAAACTGATAAAGAAGTTGCCCAGGTTGGTACAATTGCTTCAAATGGTGATGCTGAAGTTGGAAAAATGATTTCAAGCGCTATGCAAAAAGTTGGTAAAGAAGGTGTTATAACTGTTGAAGAAGCAAAAAGCCTAGATACTGAACTTGATGTAGTTGAAGGAATGATGTTTGATAGAGGGTATCTATCACCTTATTTTGTAACAAACGCTGAGAAAATGATCACTGAACTTAGTGATTGTTACGTTTTACTTCATGAAAAGAAATTATCAAGCTTACAGCCAATGTTGCCGTTATTAGAGTCGATTGTTCAATCAACAAAACCACTCTTGATAATTGCAGAAGATATTGAAGGAGAGGCTTTAGCTACGCTTGTTGTAAATAAACTTAGAGGTGGTTTAAAAATTGCAGCCGTTAAGGCTCCAGGTTTTGGAGATAGAAGAAAGGCCATGCTTGAGGATATTGCAATTTTAACTGGCGGCCAAGTTATTAGTGAAGATCTTGGTATTAAGTTAGAAAACGTTAATCTTGAAATGTTAGGAACTGCTAAAAGATTAGTTGTTGATAAAGAAAATACTACAATTGTTCAGGGTGCAGGAAAGAAAAAAGACATAGAAGGAAGGTGTAATCAAATCCGAGCTCAGATTGAAGAAACTACTTCAGACTATGATAGAGAAAAACTTCAAGAAAGATTAGCTAAATTAGCTGGTGGTGTTGCTGTTATAAGAGTAGGTGGTGCTACTGAAGTTGAGGTTAAAGAAAAAAAAGACAGAGTAGAAGATGCTATGCATGCTACAAGAGCAGCTGTTGAGGAAGGAATTGTTCCTGGCGGAGGTTCTGCACTTGCATATGCAACAAAAGCTCTAAACTCAGTTAAAACTGCAAATGATGATCAAAAAATTGGAGTTGATATCGTTAGAAGAGCACTCTTTAATCCATTAAGACAAATAGCAGAAAATGCAGGTGTTGATGGAGCAGTTGTAGCAGGTAAAATTCGTGAGAGTAAAGATCATAATATCGGTTATGATGCTCAATTGGATAAATATACTAACATGGTTAGTGCCGGTATTATAGATCCAACAAAAGTTGTTAGAATTGCACTTCAAGATGCTGCATCAGTAGCAGGATTATTGATTACAACAGAAGCTATGGTAGCTGATGCTCCTGAAGACAAAGCTGCAGCTCCTGCAATGCCTGATATGGGCGGCGGCATGGGCGGCATGGGTGGCATGGGCGGCATGGGCGGCATGATGTAACCTAATACTAATTTTTCAAAAAAAGGGCAATTTAAGTTGCCCTTTTTTTTTGTTTAAATTTAAATCAATTTATCTATTTTTTTTGTAATCTTATTGCTATCTGGTTTTGTCATAGATGACCAAGATTCGATTAATTCACCATTTCTATCAAACAGAAATTTAAAAAAATTCCATTTAGGTTTTTTATTATACTTAACATCTATCCATTTAAATATTGGATGAGCATCATTTCCTTTTACATTAATTGGTGATGAAGTAACAAATCCTACATCATAATTTACTAGACAAATTTTTTTTATATCTTCTGGATCTTCATATTCTTGAGAAAAAGAATTACTTGTAGTTGCAATAATTGTTAAGTCTGTATCCTTATATTCTAAGAATAAATTTTGCAGATTTGAATATTGTGCTGTAAAACCACATCTTGAAGCAGTATTCACAATCAGAATTGGTTTTCCATTAAATTTCTCAAGTTTAACTTGATTTCCATCTATATCTATAAATGAAAAATCGTATAAACTTATGTTTTGATTGGCCATTGATATATTCTTTATTAAAAACATAACTAAAAAAGCAAGTAAAAATCTAATTTTCATGTTACTGTAGTTAAAATATATCGCTTATGGAATCATTCAATAGCTTTAATGAACTTTTTATAGATGTTTGGTATAATGGTATTTTTGGCGTAAATACTAATGATATTATTGTAAGTTTAATAATTTTTTTATTTTTTTACTTAATCCGCAGACTTATTGCTAGATTTATTTTAAATCGTTTATTTAAATTAGTAATTAGAACAACTACAAAAATAGATGATGCCGTTATAAATGTATTAGATGGACCTTTAAAATTTTTCCCAATTGTTATTGGTTTTTTTATTGCAACAACATATTTGGATCTAACTCAACAAAAACAAGAAATTCTTGATCTTTTAAATAGATCTCTAATAACTATTTTTATATTTTGGTTATTACATCAATTAATTATTCCTTTTTCTATTATAATTAAAAATTTTGAGTCTCAAATATCTAAACCATTAGTAGATTGGACTCTTAAAGGATTAAAAATTCTAGTTATAGTTCTTGGATCAGTAGCAATATTAGAATTGTGGGGTATTAGAGTGGGGCCTGTAATTGCTGGCTTAGGCTTGTTTGGTGTCGCAGTTGCTCTTGGTGCTCAAGATTTATTTAAAAACCTAATAAGTGGAATTATGATTCTAATGGAAAAAAGATTTACTATTGGAGATGTTATTTTGGTTTCTGGTGAGGTTGAGGGAGTAGTTGAGCAGATTGGTTTTAGATCTACATTAGTTAGAAGATTTGACTCAACACCAGTTATGGTGCCAAATTATAAATTTGCTGAACAGTCAGTAACAAATTATACTAGAAGACATCACAGAAGAATTAGGTGGTTAATTGGTCTAGAATACAGAACTTCAATAGACCAGTTGAGAAATATTAGAAATGAAATTAGTGATTTAATTAATAAGGAAAATGATTTTGCAAAAAATGAAAATGCTGGATTTTATGTTAGAATTGATAGTTTTTCAGATAGTTCAATCGATCTTCTTGTACAAGCATTTACAGTTACGAATGATTGGGGGGAATTTTTAAAAATTAAAGAAGAGCTAGCAGTTAAAATTATAGAAATAGTGGAAAAAAATTCTGCAGGTTTTGCTTTTCCAAGCCAATCTTTGTACATAGAAAATTTACCTAATGATATGCCAGAAATATTCAACTCAAAATTTAAGAAATAAAAAATGAACGAAAGTAATAGAGTAATTTCAGGATCTCTTTTTATACTGGCAAGTATTGCAGTTGCATTTATTCTAAATTTTACTCAACCAATAATGGTGCCTTTTGTTTTAGCTCTTTTATTAAGAATTTTGATAGATCCAATTATTGATTTTCAGACAATGTATCTTCGTGTTCATAGATTCATAGCAGTTTTTGTAAGTATTTGTTTAATAGTATTTTTATTTTCAATAATAGTTCCATTTATAGTATCTTCTGTAGCAACTTTTCTAGAGTCTGCTGACGATTATAATCAAAAGGTTATTATTTTGATTGAAGCTATATTAATTAAACTTCAAGATTTTGAAATCAATGTTGATAGATCAACAATTAGAAATACAATTCTAGATCTTCCAATAACAAATTGGGCAACAACAATTTTAAGTAACAGTGCCAATTTTATATCCAAATTTCTATTGGTAGTAATTATAACCTTATTTTTACTACTTGGCACTCCTCCAAAAAATACCTCAGATCAATGGAATGATATTATAAGCTTAATAAAAAAATATATTTTTACAAAATTTTTAACATCAGCTTTTACAGGTATTGCTGCAGGTATAATATATTGGCTACTTGGGTTAGAGTTGGCCTTTATTTTTGGAACATTAACTTTTATTTTAAATTTTATACCAGTTATAGGCTCAGTCATTGCTGTACTATTGCCATTACCAATTGCATTTTTGCAATATAATGATCCAACTTTTGTAATTTTAATAATTATATTGCCAACAATTGTCCATCAAATTGTTGGTAATTTTTTAGAGCCAAAAATATTTGGAGAAAGTTTTGGATTACACCCTATTACAATAATTTTATCATTAATTTTTTGGGGAATGATCTGGGGCTTTATAGGTGTACTACTTGCTGCTCCCCTGACTGCTATTATTAAAATATCTTTTGAAAGATTTGAAACTACTAAACAAATAGCTAGATTATTAGAAGGTAAAATACATCTAAAATCTGATTAACTTAATATTTTTTTGCAAATACTATAACTAAATCCTGCACGTCCCATCTTTGCAATTTTTTTTTGATAATTCTCATTAGAATCTAATAATCTTTTCTTTTTAGCAAATAATTTTGCTGAATTTAACTCCCAGTCATCATTATTTTTTTCAAATTCATCAAAAGAATTTCGAATTTCAATTTTATTTATTCCTTTTTTAATTAAGTAACTTAAAATAAAATTTTTTGACTTTCCTGTCCTTGCCAGCATTGTGATTTTTGATATACAGTACCTACTATCATCTATTAAATTATTTTTTTCTAATTCAATAAGAATTTTATCAATATAATGTATTAATTTATGCTTCTCTATTCCTGTAATATTTAATTTAAATATTTTTCTTTTTAGAACTTCTATTAAATTTTTTTTTGAGGAATCATATTTGCTTAAATAATAAATTGCGTATTTAAAAAGTTTTTTTTCTTCCACTAAATTAATATACAAATAAAATAAATATATTAAAAGAAAAGACTGATTATGTTGAAATATAATTACCTTTGTTTTTATACTTTAATTAAAAAAGAAATTTTTCGTTTTTTAAAAGTAGGAATTCAAACAATTATTGGTCCGGCCATAAGTTCCCTATTATTTTTAGCAGTATTTAGCCTAGCATTAGGAAGATCTGTAGATAAAATAAACGGTATAGAGCTTTCCTATTTTATAGCACCAGGCCTAATTATGATGACTATGCTTCAAAATTCTTTTGCAAATTCAGCTTCTAGTATTGGTCAATCTAAGTTTCAAGGCAATATAGTTGATGTTTTGATGGCGCCACTAAATAGTTTAGAATTGGCCTTAGGATATATAATTGGCTCAGTTTTTAGAGGAATAATTTGCGGCTTTGCTACAACCATGGGCGTCTTAATATTTGTGCCATTAGAAATTTATTCATATTTCGCCCTAATTTTTTTTACTTTAATGGGCTGTATTATGATGGGGTCATTAGGAACTATTGTTGGGATATGGGCTGATAAATGGGATCAACAACAAGGCATAACTAATTTTATAGTATTGCCACTTACTTTTTTATCAGGAACATTTTATTCAATTTCAAGATTACCAGATTTTTGGCAGTCAATTTCATTATTAAATCCATTTTTTTATAATATTGATGGTTTTCGATATGCCTTTACAGGTGTATCAGACAGCTCTTTAATTCAAGGAATGATGATTTTAACGATAGTAAATAGTATATTGATAATTTTTTGCTATTTAATGTTTAGTAAAGGATATAAAATTAAAAATTAAATATGATTAATAAAAATAATTCATATGTTATGCCAACATATGGCACGAAAAAAATAGAATTTACAAAAGGAAGAGGGTGCTACTTATATAATCAAAGAAATGAAAAATATTTAGATTTTGCAAGTGGTATAGCTGTAAATTCTCTAGGACATTGTCATCCTAAACTAATAAAGGTGCTAAATAAACAATCAAGTAAATTATGGCATGTTTCAAATTTATATACAATAAGACAACAAGAGCAATTCGCAAAACTATTATGTAAAAAATCTTTTGCAAATAAAGTTTTTTTTACAAATTCTGGAACTGAATCTATAGAATGCGGTCTAAAAATAATAAGATCGTATCATTCATATTATAAGACAGGCAAAACTGAAATTATATCTTTTGACGGAGCATTTCATGGAAGATCCTATGGAGCATTATCTGCACAAAAAAATAAAAAATATTCTAATAGTTTTGGTCCACTGTTGAAAGGTTTCAAAAAAGTTGAATTTAATAATATTGCCAAATTAAAAGCTGCTATAAATAAAAAAACAGCTGGAATAATAATTGAACCTGTACAAGGAGAAGGTGGTATACGACCAGCAGATTTAAAATTTTTAATTTTTATAAGAAAAATTTGTAATCAAAAAAATATTCTGTTTTTTTTAGATGAGGTTCAATGCGGTTTTGGAAGATCAGGTAAATTATTTTCTCATGAATGGGCAAAAATCAAACCTGATTTAATGGCTGTTGCTAAAGGTATTGGTTCTGGATTCCCTCTAGGTGCATGTTTATCTTCTAATAAAGCATGTGTTTCAATGATTAAGGGCAGTCATGGCTCAACATATGGTGGAAACCCTTTAGCAATGAGTGTAGGCTTGGAAGTATTAAAAATAATTTCTAATAAAAACTTTCTATATAAAGTTGATAAAATATCCAGGTATTTTTGGCAAAATTTAAAAGCATTAGAAAGTGAATTTAATTCTATTCAAGAAGTAAGAGGCGCAGGATTGTTAGTTGGTATTAAAACCAAAATTAATAATTTAGAATTTTCTGAAAAGCTTATTAAAAATAAATTATTAAATGTACCAGCTTCAGACAATACTGTTAGACTTGCACCGCCATTAATTGTTTCTTATAAAGAGATTGATAAATCTATTTCAATAATTAAAAAGGTATTAAAGGAATTTAAATGATTAGAAATTTTATTGATATAAACAATCTAAAAAAAAAACAAATTGATGAAATAATATCAATAGCTAAAAATATAAAAAAAAATCCAAAAAAATTTTCAACAATTTGCAAAGATAAAACATTGGCAATGATTTTTGAAAAGCAATCTCTAAGAACTCGATTGAGTTTTAATGTTGGCATGCAAAAAATAGGAGGTAAATCATTAGAGCTAAATAGTGATGATATAGGATTTGATAATAAAAGAGAAACAGCTCATGATGTTTTAAATGTTTTAAGTCAGTATGTTGATTGTTTAATGATCAGAAATAATAATCATAAACAAATTGTAGATTTAGCGAAGAAAAACATTTTACCTATTATTAATGGACTAACTGAATATAGTCATCCATGTCAAATTTTAGGGGATTTTCTAACAATTCAGGAGAATTTTAAAAATTATAAAAATATTCAAATTACCTGGATAGGTGATTTTAATAATGTTTTAAGATCTTTAATACATTTGCAAAACATTTATAATATAAAACTTAATGTAGTTATTCCAAAAAAAATTTTTAAATCTAATC
>MDTB01199292.1_pt1 | contig 22687 bp, 22 predicted proteins | sample 811161 | NCBI WGS metagenome assembly MDTB01 (sample SAMN05326650, study PRJNA326480) | marine metagenome | isolation source: seawater | place: Mediterranean Sea | collected 2009 | reverse complement strand
TTTTTAATGGGTCATTTGATGATGTATTGAATATGAATATAGATTATTTAATTGCGGTTAATTTTCTTCATGATTTTGAAACAGAGCAAGTAAAAATATGGTTTGATAATATTTTAAATAAAAATAATGTAAAGAATATAATTGTTGATGAGCTCTCAGATGAGAGTTATTTTTTTCTCCATAAATGGAAATTAATCCTTCCTCTGGAATATAAACAAATAAGCTGTATCAATAATGAGCTCAATAATGGACGTACCATAAAGCTATTCTCAATACTCAGAGATAATGAATAAAGAATACGAATTTACGGTTTTTTCCCCTTGCTACAATAGCGAAAAATTTATAAGAAGAACTTTTGAAAGCCTCAAGAACCAAACATTTAAAAATTTTGAGTGGTTGGTAATTGATGACTGCTCGTCTGACGCAACACTTGATATTTTAAATCAGCTCAAACAAGAATCAGAGATAAAAATCAATTTAGTTAAAAATAACTCAAATAAGATGCTTGCATATAATTGTAATCTTGCAGTTACTCTAGCAAAGGGAAAATTCTTTATATTTCTTGGGCATGATGATGAATTAGTTCCATCTGCTTTACAGAGGTTTCATGAAGTTTGGAAAAATATACCATATGATAAAAAAAATGAATTGGTTGGAATGATGTCAAATTGCCAAGACGAACAAGGTTTATTTGTTCATGATGAGCTGCCAGAGCCGCCAGTGATAACTGATTTTTTTAACATGTATCATAATTTTGGTATTAAAGGAGAGAAATGTTTCTGCTACTTAACAGAAATTATTCACAAACAAAATTTTTCAAAAGTAGATAAATATGTTCCAGAGAATGTTTTACTTATGAATATCTCTGATCAATACAAAACTTATTTTTTTAATGAAAACCTAAGAATCTATCATACAAAACATGAAAGTTTTTCAAACAGTCTTCATGCTCAAGATAGAATAAGGTATCCAATCGGTATGAGATATGAAAAGCTGCAAGATTTAAATAGACGTGCACAAAAGCTCAAACTAAAACCTATTTTTTTTATCAAAACAATTATTAATTTCATGAGATTCACTTTTCATTCGAACATATCTGCAAATGATTCTTTAAGAGAAATATCCTCAACTTCAATTCAGATTCTTGCAATTTTATTAATTCCAGTTTCGACGCTTTTATATCTTAATGACAAAATTAAGTTAAAATTAGCACTTAATGAACAAAGATAATGAACTTACATCTGAGGCCGATTGGGATCGAAATTGGGAGAATTTTCTTCCTTCGAGCATAAATCCAAAGAATCACATACTTGGAGAAAACGGCGCCTTTCTTAAAACTCTAGAGAAAAATTTTTCTCTAAAAAAGGGCTCTTCTACTTTAGAATTAGGGGGCGCTTGCTCGTTTTATCTATGCTCTCTAGCTAAGTTTAGATCAATAAATGCTAGTATCATTGACTATAGCAAAGTTGGCCTGAAATATTCTGATAAATTATTTGAGATAAATAACTGCAATATAGATACACATCAAGGCGATATATTTGATTATGACTTTGGTGAAAAAAAATTTGATTATATTGTTCACTGGGGCTTGATCGAGCACTTTAAGAATCCAAGTGAAATTTTTGAGCTTTCACATAAATTACTTAATAAATCTGGCGCAACATTTTTTACTATGCCGAATATGGAGGCTATAGGTACATCTTTATGGAAAAAGTATGATACAGATGATTATAATACCCACATATTTCATTCTGATGAATATATTCATCAGTTGGCACATGATTCAGGATTTGAGGTCCATTCAATTTACTACTGGGGGCCGCCTATATTATTTAATGCTGGATATTGGTTTAAAGGGCAAAGTCTCCTGAGACCTATAATTAATTTTTTTATAAGATGCTTTAGTGTTGCTAGTAAATTTTTACCACTATATAGACTAGGGCACAGAAAGTGGTCAGCTCATAGAGCATTTATTTTAGTTAAAAAATAAAAATTTAAATTTATATACGTATATCTAATTTTGATAAAAACTAATGAGCATTCTATATATCTCTTATGATGGGCTATTAGAGCCCCTTGGGCAGTCTCAAGTTTTAGCTTACCAAGAGCAACTTGCAAAAGACTTTGATATTATTTTAATGAGCTTTGAAAAGCCTGCTGATCTGAACAATCATCAGCTAGTTCGTTCAATTCAAGATAGAATATCTAAAACTTCAATCAAATGGATTATTAGGAGATATCATAAGACACCTAGCATGCTCGCTACATCATATGATTTATTAGCTGGAATCATTCATTGCTCTTATTTGGTTTGGCATCACAAAATAAAGGTAATTCATGCGAGAAGCTATCCTCCAGCTTTGATAGCTTTATTTTTTAAAAAATTTTTTGGTATCAAATTTATATTTGATATGCGGGGTTTTTGGGCTGACGAGAGGGTTGATGGAAATATATGGAAGCGCGACAGTTTGGTTTTTAAGATAACCAAATCACTTGAAAAATCTTTTATTAACAACGCTGATCACATAATTTCTCTTACCTATGCTGCAATCAATGAGATTAAAAAATTTCCTTATGTAAATCGCAATTGTTTAAGCATTTCTGTAATTTCTACTTGCGTTGACCTAGAAAAATTTACATTAAAGCAGGGAAGTAATCCAAGATCTAAATTCACCCTTGGATATTTAGGAACAGTTGGAACTTGGTATCTTTTTCATGAAACAGTTCAAGCATTCAAAATACTTTTAGATATTAAACCTGATGCAAAAATCTTAATAGTTAATAAAGGTGAGCACCAATTTATTCGAGAATCATTGATAAGTTTAAATATACCATTGTCTTCAGTCGAGATTCTGGAGGCAAAGCCCGAGGATATACCTGCCTTAATTCATAAAATGGATGCTTCAGCATTCTTTCTTAAGCCTTTATTTTCAAAACAAGCCTCAGCGCCGACGAAGTTGGGCGAATTTCTTGCTTCCGGCATTCCGTGTCTTACTAATGATGGGGTAGGAGATATGGGTGATATTTTACGCTTGGGTGGTGCGGGAATTATTATTCAGGAGCTAAATAAAGATTCAATTAGAAAGGGAATTAATGGATTAATCGAATTAACACAGCAAAAGGATATAATCATTAAATGCAGAGAAACTGCCTCATTGAATTTTTCTTTAAGTAACGGGATAGCCAGCTATTCAAGAATTTATAATAGTTTACTCTAATCTATGAAAAAAAATTTAGACGAAGCAACAGTTGACAGTTTTGGAGATGAGTGGGGCAAGTTTGATCAAAATAATCTTTCACTTGAAGAAGCTGAATCAATTTTTAATATGTATTTTTCTATATTTCCTTGGGAAATACTGCCAGAAAATCCAGTGGGATTTGACTTAGGTTGTGGTTCTGGAAGATGGGCTAAAATAGTTGCCCCTAAAGTATCTCTTCTACACTGCATCGATCCATCTTCTGCGCTTGAGGTTGCAAAAAAAAATTTAAATGATCTCAATAACCTTAGTTTTCTAAAAGAGTCTGTTGATGAGCTTTCATTGGAGGACAATTCACAAGATTTCGGATATTCTTTGGGCGTTTTACATCATGTTCCAGATACTCAAGAAGCCATTTCTTCTTGCGTTAAAAAATTAAAACCTGGAGCTCCCTTTCTTTTGTACTTGTATTATGCCTTTGATAATCGTTCTTTATTTTTTAAATTTATATGGAGAATAACTAACTTATTAAGGAAATTTATTTCACTATTACCATCACCAATAAAAAATACTTTAACTGATCTAATTGCCATTTTTGTTTACTTTCCGCTTGCAAGGTTAAGCTTGGTGTTGGAGTCATTAAAAATAAATAATAATCATATACCACTGAGTTTTTATAAGAATAGTAGCTTTTATACTATGAGAACTGATTCTAGAGATAGATTTGGTACCCCTTTAGAGCAAAGGTTCACAAAAAATGAGATATATCAGATGATGTCCTCTTCCGGTTTAGAAAATATCTCTTTTAGCGATGGTATGCCCTTTTGGTGTGCGGTTGGTACAAAGAGATAAACTATTGGCTCAAGAAAAAAAAATTCTAGTTATTTGTCCATTCCCTCAAGGTGTGGCAGCTGGTCAGAGGTTGAAATATGAGCAATATTTTAAACATTGGGAACTAAATAATTATAAAGTTGAGGTAGATTCTTTTATGGATACAGAACTATGGGAAGTAGTCTATTCGAAGGGACATCTAGCAAAGAAGATCTATGGAACGTTAAAGGGTTATATAAAAAGGTTTTCACGATTATTCACTCTCAGAGAATTTGACATTGTTTATATTTTTATGTGGGTAACCCCTATTGGGCCATCCTTTTTTGAACGACTTTATAGATTTATATCGAAAAATATTATTTATGACTTAGAGGATAATGTTCTAGTAAGCAAATCAAATACATTAAATCCGGTTATGTCTTTTTTAAGAGGATCAAGTAAAACATCCTATTTAATTAAAAAATCTGATCATGTCATTACCAGTTCACCTTTTTTAAATGATCAATGTCTAAGAATAAATGAAGCAAAATCATGTACTTACATATCATCTTCTTTAGATTTGGATAGGTACAAGGTTAAGAATGATTATTCTAATGACGATAAGGTCGTAATTGGGTGGACTGGAACTTTTAGTTCAGTTACCTATCTTGACTCTCTAAGGGAAGTTTTTATTGAGCTTAACGAAAAGGTAGATTTCAAGTTAAGAGTTATAGGAAATTTCGAATATGATTTTCCCGAACTTGATCTAGATTTAGTTTTTTGGTCTGAAAAAGATGAGATAGAAGATTTAAGTGTAATTGACATTGGAGTTTATCCTCTGCCAGAAGATGATTGGGTATTAGGAAAAAGTGGGCTTAAAGCCTTACAATACATGGCAATGGGTTTGCCAACAGTTGCAACAGATGTGGGGACTACACCAAAAATTATTTCACATATGAAAAATGGATGGCTAGTAACTAATACTAAAACTGATTGGGTTAATGCACTCGAGACTCTTGTAAAAGATTCATCTTTAAGAAAAAATTTAGGCTCTCAAGCTAGAAGGCATATTGAAGAAAATTATTCCACAAGGGTGATAGAAAATAATTACTTGAAAATAATAAAGAATTACTAATGAGTTACAAAAAAAAAATTTATATGGCCGGGGTCGGAGGAATGCTGGGTGAGGCTTTCAAAAAAGAATTTGAATTAGACTATAAATTAAAGTGTACCGATATCGATGTAAATGAAGACTGGTTATCTTTCTTGGACTTTAGAGATAAAAGCGCATACCTGGATGATGTAACTAATTTTAAGCCAGACTATTTATTTCATATAGGTGCTTTTACCGATCTGGAGTATTGCGAGAAATATCCAGATGAAACATATACAACGAACACACTGTCAGTAGAAAATGCTGTTTTCATTGCCAACAAACTTGACATACCTCTTTTATATATAAGTACAGCAGGCATATTTGATGGAAAACAAGATACTTATGATGATTGGGACTTACCAAATCCTTTAGGTCATTACGCCAGAAGTAAATATGCTGGAGAATTATATGTTCAATCAAATACTTGTAATCATCTTATTTGTCGAGCTGGTTGGATGATGGGGGGAGGACCAAAAAAAGACAAAAAATTTGTGCAAAAAATTATGCTACAAATAAAAAATGGTACCAAAGAATTAAATGTTGTGAATGATAAGTTAGGAACTCCTACCTATACTTATGATTTTGCTAAAAATGTGAAACTGTTGCTCGAAAAAGAAATATGGGGCCTTTACAACATGGTTTGCGAAGGCACAACCGGGAGATATGAAGTCGCTCAAGAGTTATTATCTATTTTAAATTTAACTGAAAGTATCAAATTAAATTCAGTTGATTCTAGTTTTTGGAGTAAAGAATACTTTGCTGATAGACCTCCTTCAGAAAGGCTAATAGATAAGAAACTAAATTTGAGAAAAGTTAATATTATGAGAGACTGGAAAAAATGTCTAAAAGAATATATCGATGAGTATTACAAGGGATATTTGGATAAAAAAGATTAGTGCAGATAATAATATTAGGACTTTTTCTTAGAATACTAATAGCTATTTGGAATGGCTTCTTTGGGCCAAGTATGGGAGCGGAAGGGGATGCCTTAACCTTTCATTTATTGGCGGTAGGCCAATATGGAAATCTTGAGGAAGCGAAATTTCAGTATGGATGGGTCTATTCAATTTTTCTATTTTATTTCTATGCCTTCACCATCGAGTCTCTTTTTTTGGGTAGCCTTCTATCTTGTTTTATATGGCTTATTTCAGCAATATACTTTGATAAGAGTTTAAGATTATTGGAGATATCTAAGTCAAATAGAAATATTGCTTTGTTAATTTATGCCCTTTTGCCTTCAGCGATTCTTTTTACAGCAGTTACTTTGAGAGAAGTATATCAACTTATGTTCGTTTCAATTTCCATTTATGCTGCAATAAAGATCATTAATGACAGATCCACTAAACATTGGTTAGTTTTGATTGTATCTTGCTTGGGTATGTCAATTTTACACGTAGGCCTTCTCGCTTATAGCCTGTTTTTAGTTTTATTAACTTTCTATTTTGGAGCTGGGGAGAGAAAACCAGGTCTAACTTTTGAGAAGATACTTTTTTATGTACCTTTTTTGATAATAGTTGGAACTTACGGTGCAGTCTCTTTTGAGTCTATATCAGATCAAGGTGGATATAATGCAGACTTTTCGGAAGGCATTGCAACTGCTGTTGAAACTTATCAGTCAGGTCATAATGAGGCTAGAGCAATGTACACATATAAACCGCAGATAGATGGCCTCACTGGTTTAGCCTTATTCATTCCAGTAAGTTTATTCCAATATTTATTTGAACCTATGCCTTGGAGGATATCTACACTATTTGATATTGCTCTTTTTTTTGAAAATCTGCTGAGAGGATTTTTGATATTCTCGATGATTCACGCATACTTATCTTTTGATAGTAGGGAAAAAAATAAATACCTTTTAAGATATATTTTACTTGCATACTTTGCCCTAGAGGTTCTGTGGGCAATGGGTACAGTAAATTGGGGAAGCGCAGCGAGGCATCATGTTCCAGCAATGGGTCTTCTAATACTCGGATCCTTAGCCTTTAAAAGAAAAAAGGTTTAAGAAAAGATTATATGTGTGGATTTTCAGGTTTCTTAGGATTTAGTTCCTTAAACGAAGATCACTTTATTCCAATCCTGAAAGATATGAATTATCAACTCAGTCATAGAGGCCCTGACAAAGAAGGCTTTTGGTACGATAGTACTAGACAAATTGCTCTTGGCCATAGACGGCTATCTATTATTGATCTGTCAGATGCAGGAAATCAACCTATGACTGCACAATCAGGAAATTACATAATTGCCTTCAATGGCGAAATCTACAATCATTTAAAGCTTAGAAAGTTGATTGAGTTAGAAAAAAAAGAAATGTCATGGATAGGATATTCTGATACAGAAACGTTACTAGAAGCTATCGAGCACTGGGGATTAGAAGCTGCTCTCAAAAAGACTGAGGGGATGTTTGCTTTTGCTCTTTGGTCAATCCAAGATAACTGTTTATTTCTTGCTAGAGACCGGTTTGGAGAAAAGCCTATTTACTATAGTTGGACAGGATCGGGTGCTGAGAAGTCCTTTATATTTTCCTCCGAGTTAAAAGCTTTGAAAAAGCATCCACATTTCAATCATGACATCTCCAGGGACTCTATTGCTTTGCAGATGCGTTTAAGTTGTATTCCTGCACCATACTCTATTTATAAAGATACGTATAAACTGGAACCAGGCACTATACTTCGAGTATCTCTTCAAGGTCGTAAAACTAATAAAATTAGGTATTGGTCGATAGAAGATGCCTATTTAAATGGCATAAATCAGCCGTTTAAAGGAGACTTTATTGAAGCTAGTAATTTTTTGGAAAAGCTACTTATAGATAAAGTTAAAGATCAAATGCAGTCTGATGTTCCGTTAGGAGCATTTCTATCTGGTGGCGTTGACTCATCTATGATAGTTGCATTGATGCAGAGTCAGTCACAAGAGAAGATTAAAACCTTTACGATCGGTTTTGATTCTAAGGGTTACAATGAAGCGGAACATGCTCGAAGAATAGCTGCTTATTTAGGTACAGACCATAATGAATTATATGTAAGCAGTCATGAAGCAATTAATGTTATTCCCGAAATACCTAGGATTTATGATGAACCATTTTCAGATTCTTCACAAATACCAACTTATTTAGTTTCCAAGCTCGCAAGAGAAAGAGTAACTGTATCGCTTTCAGGAGACGGAGGTGATGAAATATTTGGAGGATATAATAGATATATATTTGCTAGTAAGTATCTGGAAATAATGTTTAACATACCTCTTAGATTTCGAAAGGCCTTCTTTTTCTTTTTAACAAAATTACCTTACTCAGTTATTAATAACTTGAGTGAGATTATAAATTTTGAAGATAAAATTTCTAATATTGAATCAAAAGTATCTAAGATTTTAAAAGCTTTACCTCTAAAAAACCGTGAGCAGGTATACTTGAGTTTGCTTTCCAATTGGAACAATCCTAATGAACTTGTTCATAGGTCAAATGAAACAAAAATTCTTAATTCAAAAGATTTATTCAAAGAGCAGGACATTGTGTCTTATATGATGATGAACGACTCTCAATTATATTTACCTGATGATATCCTTACTAAGGTAGATAGAGCTTCTATGAGTGTTTCTTTAGAGTCCAGAGTCCCATATTTAAATCACGAGATTTTAAATTTTCTGTCTACCCTTCCAATCAACTTTAAAGTAAATAAAGGTAAATCAAAATTACTTCTTAGAGAAGTTCTTTACCGATATGTCCCAAAAAATTTAATAGAAAGACCTAAAGTTGGTTTTGCAGTCCCTATTCAGAGTTGGTTGAGAAATGATCTTAAAGAATGGGCTTCAGACCTTTTAAATGAAAACACTCTTAAACAACAAAATTATCTTGATTCTGAGCTTGTTACTAGAACTTTTAAAGAACATCTAGAAGGAAGAGACAATCATGATCAGAAGCTTTGGGATGTATTAATGTTTCAGGCCTGGCTAAATGATCAATGATGAAATCCATTCTATTTGTAGTAAATGTTGACTGGTTCTTCATATCTCATAGACTTCCCATAGCCCTCAAGGCAATGGAGCAAGGATATAATGTTGGCATAGTTACAACGGTAACTCATCACAGGGAAGAATTAGAAAGTCATGGTTTAAAGGTACATGATCTTACAATTTCTAGAGGATCTTCAAATGTGATCTCAACCGTCTATATGTTTTTCAAGCTTCTAATAATTTTTTATTCTCTTAAACCTGACATTATTCATTTAGTAACTATAAAACCAGTTCTTGTTGGAGGTCTGGCTGCAATTTTTTTAAAATGTAAGGGTTTAGTTTTTTCAATTTCTGGTATGGGTTATGTATTTATTCAAACAGGAATAATTAACTTCTTCAGAAGAAAGATTGTCTCTCTTCTATATAGAATTTCTCTTAGTAAAAAGAACATGAAGGTAATTTTTCAAAATATTTCCGATAAGAGATTAGTAAGTAAGATTGCAAACCTCAAGAATGAGAAAATGACTATTATCAAAGGTTCCGGAGTTGATTTAGATCAATTCCAATTCTCCGAACTATCTGATGATCCTATCATTCTTCTAGCTTCAAGAATGCTTGTGGACAAGGGAGTTATTGACTTTGTTGAGGCTGCAAAGATCCTAAAAGAAAAAATACCTTCTGCAAGGTTCGTATTAGTAGGTAGTCCTGATAAAGACAATAATTCAAGTCTACAACCCGAAGAAATAAATAAGTGGGTTGAGGATGGTTTAGTTGAATATTGGGGCCATAAGAAAGATATTTATCAAATTATTAAACAAGCTAAATTGGTTGTATTGCCATCATATAGAGAAGGCATGCCTAAGATCCTCCTAGAAGCAGCGGCAACAGGTAGAGCAGTTATTACTACTGATGTTCCTGGCTGCAGAGATGCGATTATCCCAGAAGTTACTGGTCTACTGGTCAATCCGAAAGATCCTTTAGATATGGCAAATAAAATTGAGTTACTTTTCTTAGATGAAACTAGATGTAAATCCATGGGTATAGCTGGAAGAAAATTTGCGGAAGAGAACTTTAGTTTAGATTCGGTTATTCAGGCTCACTTAGATATTTACTCAAGTTTTTTTAATGAGAGGCTATCTTGAGAATAGGGCTAACTGGAGCAAATGGATTCGTTGGATCTTCATTGTCTGATGAAATTATAAAAAGGGGACTTTCTTTAAAGAGATTTGTGAGAAATTCGTCTACTGATGAAGAAAACATAATTAAAATTTTGGACCTCAATTCTGAGGATTCATGGAAAGATAAACTCAAGGATATAGATTGCTTGATTCATTGTGCTGGCTTGGCTCATGATTTATCTAAGAAAACTCAAAACAAATTAAATGCTTACAATAAGATAAATGTTGAAGGGCCCGCAACAATTCTTAAGCAAGCAATAGAACAGAGAGTAAAGAGGTTTATTTTTATTAGCACCTCAAAGGTTCATGGAGAGTTTAATAAAAATATGCCCTTTAAGATATCAGACAAACCCAATCCAGAAGGGGCCTATTCTGAGTCAAAACTTGAAGCAGAGAATTCTTTAAGAAAGATTGCTCTAAATCATAATATTGAATTAGTTATAATAAGGCCCTCTTTAGTTTACGGACCAGGTGTAAAAGCTAATTTTAAAAAATTAATTAAATTTTCCATTTCAGGACTGCCGATACCATTTAAAGATATTAACAATAAACGTTCTTTCATATATAACGAGAATCTAAATGATATGATTATAAATTGTGTAAACAATCCTAAGGCAGCCAATCAAACTTTTTTGGTCTCTGATGATAATGATGTTTCCGTATCAGAACTTATATTAAAAATTGCAAAAATAGCGGATACGAAAGTTATACTATTTAAACTACCTCGCCATCTCTTGGTTTTTTTACTTAAAATTATAGGCAAAGCTTCGATCGAGAATAGTTTATTGTCAGATTTCAGAGTTGACATAAGTCATACTAAAAATGTCCTTTCATGGTCTCCAAGATACACACTGGACGAAGGTTTGGAAAAAACTACAAGATTTTTCTTAAAGACAGAAATTTAAGAATAATTTACCATATGCCTAATTCTTTAAAACAATGAATAATCTATTATCGCTCATCAATCGTGACGAAGAACTCTTTCTAGATGACATATGTTCTAATGAAAAGATTTTGAGAGAACTTATATCTAATTCTAGAATTCTTGTTATTGGTGGTGCAGGTTCGATAGGTCAGGCCACTACCAAAGAACTTTTTAAGAGAAATCCAGCAAAATTGCATGTGGTAGATATCAATGAGAATAACATGGTGGAATTAGTGAGAGATATAAGAAGTACACTAGGTTATGCCGATACAGACTTCAGAACTTTTGCGATCGATGCTTTGGGCTCAGAATTTCAATTTCTCATATCTCAAGAGGGTCCTTATGACTATGTGCTTAATCTTTCAGCACTCAAACATGTAAGGAGTGAAGAAGATCCCTTCACATTAATGAGACTTATAAATGTGAATATTTTTGGCACTTTATCTACCTTAAAACATTCAATAAATATGGGATCCAAGAAATATTTTTGCGTGTCTACAGATAAAGCCGCTAATCCCGTTAATATGATGGGCGCAAGTAAGAGGATAATGGAAATGTTTTTGATGAGAGAGAGCAGAAATCAAGATATATCTACTGCCAGATTTGCAAATGTAGCTTTTTCAGATGGATCTCTTTTGCATGGATTTAATCAAAGATTTACCAAGCGTCAGCCCATTGCTGCCCCAAATGATGTCAAAAGATACTTTTTGACTCCACAGGAATCAGGTGAACTTTGTATGATGTCAGCTCTGCTAGGTGAAAACAGAGATATTTTTTTCCCAAAATTATCTGAAAAACTTCACCTTATTAGATTCTCAGATATAGCCAGGTCATATCTCAATCATATGGGATTTGAAGCTGTTGAATGTAAAAGTGAGGAAGAGGCAAGAAATTCTTGCGCTGATTTGATAGACGAAAAGAAATGGCCCTGTTATTTTTTTCAAAGTGACACAACTGGAGAAAAAGATTTTGAGGAGTTTTTTACGCAACAAGAGCAAATAAATTTAAAGCGGTTTAATGAGATCGGGATAATAAAAAACAGTCTTGAATATGATGAGGTTGGCCTGAATGAATTCGAAAAAATTTATGAGGTACTAAATAAAGAGTGTAAATGGAGCAAAAATGAATTGTTAGACTCTTTTAAAAAAATACTTCCAAATTTTGTGCATCTAGAAACAGGTAAATATTTAAATCAAAGAATGTAATGATTCAACGAGTATTAGATATAGCATTTTCATTCATTGCTTTGGTGTTATTGAGCCCACTATTTTTAATCATCATTATTATTTTAAGATTTACAGGTGAAGGTGAAATCTTTTTTTTACAAAAAAGGGTAGGAAGAAAAAAAAATATTTTCAATCTTTTTAAATTCGCCACGATGTTGAAGAACAGTGAAAATATTGGTACAGGCACAATAACAGTTAATAATGATATAAGAATACTCCCATTTGGAAAGGTTTTGAGGAAAACAAAAATTAATGAATTACCTCAGTTACTAAATATATTTTTAGGTGACATGAGCTTAGTCGGGCCTAGACCCCTTACAACTGAAACTTATAGTTTCTATAGCCCAGAAGTCCAGCAAACTTTGTTTGATATAAGACCTGGACTATCTGGAATAGGTTCGATAATTTTTCGTGATGAGGAAAGAATTCTCAGCGGTAGAGAAGAGGATTCCAAGCAGTTTTATAAAGATGTGATAGCACCATATAAAGGTAATTTAGAAATTTGGTATGTAGAGAACCTCTCCGTCTTGACTTATTTTAAAGTAATAGTTGTCACAATTTGGATAGTAGTTTTTCCAAAGTCAGTCTTCTACAAAAAAATCTTTAGAAACCTTCCCGCAGCTAGCAAGGAATTAATAATCCATTTAAATTGAATTTAAGACAGGGTGAACTTTTAAAATGAAATTTTTAATTACAGGAGGTGCAGGATTTATAGGAAGTGCGGTTATTAGACGCCTTATAAACGAAACTCAACATTTAGTAGTAAATTTAGATAAATTAACTTACGCCGGTGACTTGCAATCTTTAGAATCTATTTCAGCATCAGAAAGATATTCATTTATAAAGGGGGATATTTGCGATAAGGACACTGTTGATAAAATCCTTAAGGAGCATGAGCCTGACATAATTATGCATCTTGCAGCTGAATCTCATGTAGATCGATCTATAGACAGCCCGATAGATTTTATAAATACTAATATATTTGGAACCTTTGTTCTATTAGAAGCAGTAAGAAAGCTTAATATAAAGAAAAAAGATATTCTTTTTCATCATGTCTCTACAGATGAGGTTTTCGGCGATTTGGAAGATAGAGATCAGAGATTTTCAGAAGAAAATCCTTATGATCCTAGCTCTCCCTATTCTGCCTCAAAAGCTGCATCTGATCATCTAGTCAGGTCTTGGGGAAGGACATTTGATTTAAGTTATGTTTTAACAAATTGTTCTAATAATTTTGGACCTTATCAATTCCCCGAAAAATTAATTCCTAACACAATTTTAAAAGCTCTTAGAGAGGAGCAAATACCAATTTATGGAGATGGTAAACAGATTAGAGATTGGCTCTTTGTAGATGAGCATGCTGAAGCTTTAATAGAAGTAGCCATTAATGGAAAAAATGGTGAAACATACAACATAGGTGCAAATAATTCTATTACGAATCTAAGTCTAGTTAATATGATTTGTAAAATTATGGACGATTTAAGTCCTAAAGATAAAACTAAATGCGCTACTTACTCAGACCTTATTACATTTGTAAAAGACAGACCTGGTCATGATCGCCATTATGCCATTGATCCGTCGAAGATAAAGAATGAGTTGGGATGGCAATCTAAGATCTCTTTTGAAGATAGTCTGAAAGGTACCATAAGCTGGTACTTAAAGAATGATCTTTGGATAGAAAATATTTTAAGAGGAAAACAAAGTTTAGAAAGAATTGGTTTATACGAGGGAGGTAAAAGTTGAATTTTAAAGGTATCATTTTAGCTGGTGGTTCTGGTACAAGGCTTCATCCGATAACATTAGGAGTTTCTAAACAACTTTTGCCAATTTACGATAAACCACTTATTTACTATCCACTTTCTGTGCTGATGTTATCCAAAATAAGAGATATTTTGATTATCTCTACTCCCGAAGATTTACCAAATTATCAGAGATTATTAGGCGATGGATCAAAGTTTGGTTTAAACCTAAATTATCTAGAGCAACCTAAGCCGGAAGGACTTGCACAAGCTTTCATTATCGGAGACTCTTTTATAGGCCAAGATAATGTTTCTTTGATTTTAGGAGATAATATCTTCTTCGGTCAAAACTTTTCAAAAAATCTCATTGAAGCTACCTCATCGCTAGAAGGTGCAACCATTTTTGGGTATAGAGTTCCTGATCCAGAAAGATTTGGAATAGTAGATTTTGACGAGTCAGGTAAAGTTTTATCTATAATAGAAAAGCCTATAGTTCCTAAATCTAATTATGCTGTGACAGGTTTATATTTCTACGACAATGATGTTGTTAACATTTCGAAAGATATTAAGCCTTCTGCAAGGGGTGAATTGGAAATAACCGATATAAATAATATCTACCTTTCAAATAAAAATCTGAATGTTCAAATCTTGGGAAGAGGTTTCGCTTGGCTAGATACTGGAACTCAAGAATCTCTTATGGAGGCTAGTAGGTTTGTTCAGACGATTGAAAAAAGACAAGGTCTAAAAATAGCTTGTCTCGAAGAGATAGCCTATACGAATAAGTGGATAAATGCTGAAGATGTTGAGAAACAATCTACTCTTCTTGGAAAAACTGAATATGGAGATTATTTAAAACAAATTTTGGAAAACCATTGAAGATAACCAAGACAAATTTAGAGGGATGCCTTCTTATTGAGCCGCAAGTTTATAGAGATGGACGAGGTTTATTTTATGAGAGTTTTCAAAAAGAAAGATACTCGAAAGAACTTGGTGAAGACTTAGAATTCGTGCAAGACAATTTTTCAACTTCTCAAAGAGGAGTTTTACGAGGTCTACATTTTCAAATCAAAAAACCTCAAGGAAAGATAGTACGAGTTTCTAGAGGTAAGGTTTATGATGTAGCAGTAGATATTAGACCAAAATCAAAATCTTTTAAGAAATGGTTCGGAGTTGAGTTAAGTGCTTCTAATAACTTGCAACTCTGGATCCCTCCCGGCTTTGCTCATGGTTTTCTAGTTCTTTCTGAAGAAGTTGATTTTGAATACAAATGCACAGACTACTATGATCCTCATGATGAAGGATCCATAAGATGGAATGATCCTGAAATATCAATAGATTGGCCTGAAGAGTCAAATATAAAACTTTCTAAAAAAGACCGAACTGCACCTTATTTAAATGAATTAGACATCAGGAAATTATTTTGAATACTTCTTTTTCCTTAAAAAATCTCATTACATTTATTTATAAGATTTTTGCTTGGTTCTTGCCCAAAAGAGGTGGGTTAAGAATTTTGAATTATCATTCCGTAGTTGATAATTCGTCTGAAATAAAAGACATATGGAGTTTGTCTAGCTATAAATTCGAAACTCATATGTCTTTTTTGCAAGAAAATAAGAAAGTCATAAGTCCTTATGAGATAGACAAAAGTATAGATGATTCAATAATAGTCACTTTTGATGATGCGTATATGAGTATTTATAACAAGGTTTTGCCATTAATGAAGCAGTTAAAATTGCCGTTTAGTATTTTTGTAATAACTGATTATGTTGGAGACCCTGAATATTTGTCTTTAGAAATGTTAATGGAGCTGGATAAAGACCCATTGGTAACAATTGGTTCACACTCTAAATCTCATAAAAGATTAACTAAATGTGATCCAAAATTATTAGAAAAAGAAGTAAAAGGAAGTAAAGATTTTCTTGAAGATAAACTGGGTCATAATGTTGATTTCTTTTCATACCCATATGGCGCATGTAATGATTTTGTAAGTGATTTTGTTAAGTCCTCCGGGTATATTTTTGCTTTTGGATCTAAATTCGATATAAATCGTCCTTCAGATTATTCTTTCAACTTAAATAGGTGTGATATTTGGAAATTCGATAATTCTAATATTTTTGAAGACAAGTTAAATGGTTATTGGGATTGGCTAAGATTTAGAGAATTATTAAAGCCATGGAAATAGGGAGGTTTAATTGCAAATCATGGGGAACTTTGACTCTACAAACCCATGATATAGAGTTGCTCTTCAAAGACTATAAAGATATCTATAAAGAAAAATTTTCTCTAAATAATAAATCTTTCATTGCAATGAAAGATTTTAAAATTGGTCGGGGAGGGTGCCTTTTTATCATTTCTAAGGCACAAAAGGTTTTAGCTATGTTCACCATTTCCAATGCGCATTTCAATTACGCAGAATTAGGTGATTTAATGAAAATAGAAAAAACCTTTCCAAGAGAGTCTTTTGCAAAAGTACTCAATCAAGCATCAAGCTATGTATTAGAAAAGTATCAAAGTGAAGGTATTTATGTTTACCCTAATCAATTTGCAGTGGCACTTGAGAAAGGAGCAGGATATGAAGAAATCTGCAGGTACTCGAGGAACTTATCCCTAATAATATTTGGAGTTTCTGTATTATTGCCAATAGAAAAACTTTCGAATAAATTTATCTTTAAAAAAGATTATTTTAGTCAAAATATTTTAAGGAGAGGTATGATTTTATCTGAAACGCGTCTTCGATTGGGTGGCTTTAGGATATTCAAAAAAGGAAAAAGTATTAATTCTCATAAGAGAGTAATGTTTGGTCTTTTATATGAATTTATTCCTAAAGATAAGGAAGGAGATGTGTTGCTAGTTTTTGGAGATTCAAGATTCAATATTGCCCATATTGGTTTTGAGTATTGTGATAATTCAGCTTAATCATATAAACTGAACTATGACTAACTATTTAAAGGAAGCTATTGGCAAATGGCATTTAGCTATACCTTTCTTCCTCATTTTTTTAGTTAATATAGCAATTACGCAGGAGAATGGGTTTGAATATGCAGGGAGGCTTGCACTATTCGCCTCTTTAAGTGCTTTTCTTGGAATATTCTTTGGCTTGAGGTGGGACTCTGAGGTTCTTGTTAAGGATATAGGAAATCTTGTCACTTCAGTGCAGACAGGATTACTTTCTATCAGCTTATTCTTTCTCTCTACTATCCTTTTAACTTTGGTTTTTAGTATAGAGAATTTAATGTTCTTTGAGGTTTATGTTTTAATTCTTTCTGCGACTTCTGTAGCAATTTTTGAACTCCTTATTAACGTAGAACTCAAGCTAGGAAGCCTAAAAAATTATATTTTCTTTAGAATTTCACAGCCCATGATTCTCTATACTTTATGTATTTATGAAAATAGAGAATCTCTAAGCTTCCTTTGTTCATATCTGTTACCAGTTACGATTCTATTGTTCTTGCATTGGAAAACTTTTTCTAATTTAGGATTTTTACAAGAAAAAAATTTTTTTATATTCAAAACTTTAATAAATAAATTAGCACCTACAATATCCGCTTTAATTACTAATTCTGTCCCTTTGCTTTTGTTGATTCTTGTTTCAGTAGAATTTGGTGAGGATCACGCAGGAATATGGATAAATATATATAGAATTTTCAATCTCCCAGTTGCTTTTATAGGTGCTGCATTTTTGCCCTACTTACTATCCAGAATAGGAGATAAAGATAAGGATGATGAAAAATTAAAAATATTTTTAATTTTTATTTTATTTCTATTTTTTATTTCATTATTTGTGATTTTGATCAGCTTTCTAGTTGGTGGAGAGATATTTATCATGCTCACTGCGCAAGAAATAATGCCTAATGCAGTCTTTATTGCATCCTTGGTAGCAATTGGTTTTATGCAATATTCTCTTCAGTATTTGAAAGAAATTTATCAATCCATAAACAAAGTGTATATATTCCTGTATTTAGTTATTATCGAGTTGGTCTTAATATTTTTTGTAATTTTCAATTACGAATATACTAGTCCCGAAATATTTGCTTATACGATTTTTTTTGCAGTGGGCGCTCCTTTTCTTTTGAGCATGATGATAAGTTTTAGGAAAATGAGTTACTCTTGATTTCAATATTTAAAAAATGAATAAGTCTTGCAGTGGAGTAAGTGTTGTAGTTCCAACTATGGGATTTGTTGATTCAGTTGAAAAAATCCTTAAAAGTATTACAAATCAGACTAAACAACCCGACGAAGTAATCTTGATCGATTCATCTGATGACCTAAAAATCAATGAGTTGGCCGAAGAATACAAAACCTTTTTAAACATTAGAGTCATAAAAGTTCATAAGGCTTATCCAGGTGAAGCTCGTAACATCGGAGCTATGAATGTCAAAAATAATGTAATAGCTTTTTTAGATTCTAAAACGGTACCGAACAAGGATTGGATAGAAATTGGAACCGAAATCCTTTCTAAAGGAGAATATAAGGTAGTTTTCGGTTCAACATTTTATAAAGCAATTACTGAGAAGCAGCGAGTTTTGCAGGCCTGTATATTTGGATTAAAGCCGGTAGTTTCAACTCCTGGAACTATTCTTCATAAAGAAACCTTTAATGAAATAGGAAAATTTCTTGAAGGATTAAGGGCGGCAGATGACCTAGAATGGCGTAATCGCATAATAAATAATGCTTACATTCAATCTATTCCTTCGAATAGCAAGCTTATTTATTCTCAGATTTCTGAAAGTTATCTAGATGAGGCAAAGAGACAATTTATATATCAACTTCATGGTGCTTATGTCGATGTTCAAGTTAGAACAAAAACTGTCATGTTGGGAATTCTTCTAATGTTTTTAACTTTAATTATTCCTCAATGGAATGCTTTAGTGGGCTGGGAAAACAGTAATCTATACATACCAAATATAACAAAAAGCTATTTTTATTTAGTTTCTTTCTTGTCAATCTTGCTATTGTTAGTTACACCCATTTATAAAGAAGTTGATCTTATTTTTAAATTCTTACTGGCTATAATCTTTCTTTTATGCTCCTACTTAGTTTATCAATGGAATTTTGTAATGGCTAAATGGGTTGAAGAGTCAATATTTTTTATTCCTCATATAGCTAAAATTTATTTAGTTTCTGTTATAACTTCTGCTATCTTGTTTAGGGGAATTTATAAACCTCTTTCTATGGGAATAACTTCTAAATACTTATTTCCAATAAATTGGCTTAAAGTTGGCGTTATCGGATTTTTTTTAGATCTTGCCAAGTTGCCTGGTTATTTTTTAGGTGCAATTTTAGCACTCATGAGAAGGATTATTTAAATTTGAATCACTATTGAAGATCTTTTCTATAAGTTCATAATAAGTTTATGAATCTTATCTAATTTTTTAGCTATATGATAATTGTTTTAAATATATTGTTCTCAGTGATTTCTTGTTTAAGTATTGGTTACTGTTTTAAAAAAATTGGTATTGTTGATTCCCCAGATGGTATTAAAAAAATACATAAGGGTAATATCTCTTATGGAGGAGGTCTGTGTATAGTTTTGCCCTTAATATTTTGTTTTATAGTGAGCTCTCAACCTTTTGAGTTCTTATCTTATGAACAAAGAGTAATAATTTTCACATCTTTCTTAATTTTATTTTTAGGATTAATAGATGATATAAAACCGCTAGTTGTGTCATTAAGGTTAATAACCCAAGTTTTGGCAAGTTGGTTAGTTATTTTACTCACAGATATCTATATTCGAGACTTTGGTGATTTGCTTGGCATCGGCAGTTTATATGTTGGAGAGATTGGAATCCCTCTTACCATTTTTATGGTTGTGGGAGTAACAAATGCATTCAATATGCTTGATGGAATGGATGGCCTAGTATCAATAGTTTCTTTTTGCAGTTTTATTTGCATTTCATTAGTTTCTTTAATAAATGGAAAAGAAGTCTATTTGTATTTTTTATTTTCTATATCAGTATTCATATTCTTACTTTTTAACCTAGGTTTGTTTAGACAAGAATGGAAAATATTCCTTGGAGATAGCGGTTCTATGTGGCTGGGCTTTTTAACCGCTTGGTTATTAATAGATCTTTCTCAAGGGGATGAGGCCTTGATCTATCCTGCCTCTGCTTTGTGGTTTGTTCTTCTCCCTCTTATCGATGCCCTATCAACCTTTGTAAGCAGAATCAAAGAAGGGAAAGCAATATTTTCTGGAGATAGGAATCATATTCATCATATTCTTCAAGATAGAGGACTGAAGAAATGGAAGATTCTTCTGTTGTCCCTTCTTTTTACTATTTTATCTTGTGGTTTTGCTTTCTATGCCTCTATCACTGATATAAAGGAATATTTCGTATTCTACGGATTCTTAACATTATGGTTTTTCTACCACTTGATATTGAAATACCCAAATAGAAGCTAGAAGTGTCCTATATCTTAATAGAAAATGATGAAGACTTGAGATTTCTTCATGATGAGTTACTAAAGAAGAAGGTATTAGGACTAGATACAGAGTTTAGAAGAACTACGAAAGATAATATGAAACTAGCTCTTCTTCAAATTAATGATGGAGAAGAAATTTACTTAATTGATATCTTAAAAATTGATGACAATTCAATCATAAATAAAATGATATTATCTGAGAGCATTATCAAAGTACTACATTCTTGCAAAGAAGACATTGAAGCAATCTATTCTTGGACTGGATCTGTATTGAAAAATATATTCGATACCCAGTTAGCGGAGGCTTTTCTTGGAAATGAGTTTTCAATAAGTTATCAATCTCTAGTGTCTAAGAATTTAGATTTACACTTAAAAAAAGACGAAACACGTTCTAATTGGATCAGGAGACCTTTGCGAGAATCTCAACTTGATTATGCGGCCTCAGATGTTGAGTTTCTAATACATTTATATGAAGATCAAACTACTTTTCTTGAGAAAAGTAATAAAATTCCATGGTTGAGAGAAGAATTAAATTTTCTTACTGAGAAAGTTCTCGAAGAATCTTCAAGTATTACTGAACCATTAAAAACAATTTCTTCAAGAGAAGAGAAAATTTTATTAGAAAGATTTAATCATCAAATTGTAGAAATTTCACGAAATGAGAATATAAATCCAACTTTATTTTTTTCAAAACGTAATCAAAGAAATTTTTTAAGACATCTAATTGATGGGGGTGTAGATGAAGCGCTTTCGCATATAACTAAATGGCGCGCAAAACTAATTAAATCTATAGTCAGGGATCTAGTTTAATTAGATGTTCTGGATTATTTACTCTGTTTTCTCTCTGATTTTATCTTTAAGTTTATCTATTATTCTTTTTAAGAACTTCTTTAATCCCTATACTTTCTTCCTTTTAGTTCTGCTCTTAACACCATCTGAGGTCTCGCTTGGATCAGGTAACTTAGGACCCTCTATCTTCAACTTTGCTTATGACATGTTACTTGAAAAGAATATATCCATTAGAGCACTCAGACCATTGATTATTTCAATTCCCCTGACAATGGTTTTATTTTTTTTTACTAGATACGTCAAAAGAAAATTCTTTTGATTTCCATATTCTTTAGATCAACAATACCTAACGCATTCTTATTTTTTAAAAAACCAGCACTTTCCCCGGGATTAAAAATATAAGTATTTTTAACTTTTTCTTTTCGATAACGATGGGTGTGTCCATGAACTATTAAATCTATATCTGGATTTGCCTTTAAATGTTGATCTATTTGATCTGGTTCATGAAAAACTGAAATTTTTCTACCCTTTAATTCAAAATCTAAAGGTGGATTTTGAAATCTAAAATTTAAATCTTTTGAAGTCTCGTTAAGTCCTTTTTCAGATCTATCATTATTGCCAAATACTCCAATTAAATTAGCATTTAATTTTGAGAACATCTCTAAAGAGGACTGATTACATATGTCACCAGTGTGGATAACCAGATCAACCATCTGCTTATTAAGAATTTTTATAATGGTTTTAATATTAGTTTTGTTGTTGTGTGTATCACTAACAACTCCTATCAACATATTTAAAAAACTAAACTTTTTCTAATATGTGTATTCCACAAGCACTTCCCAGTCCTATAACATGAGTAAGACCAATCTTAGCATTCTCAACCTGTCTCTCTCCAGCTTCGCCTCTTAAATGCGTGCAAACTTCATAAATGTTTGCTATCCCTGTTGCACCTAAAGGATGACCTTTAGACAATAGGCCACCGGATACATTCACGGGAATCCTTCCGCCCAGCTCAACTTCTCCTTCATCTATCAGTCTTCCTGCTTCTCCATCTTCACATAATCCAAGATTTTCATAGTGCAACATCTCAGCAGTGGCAAAACAGTCATGTAATTCAACAAGATCAACTTCAGTTGAATCTAGACCTGCCATTTCATATGCTTCAGCAGCAGCTTTTCTTGTACAAGAGTTAACATCAGGCATAACTAGATCTCTTTCTTGGTAAGGATCACTAGTCATTACTGATGCTTTAATTCTCACTGCTCTTTGCATACCAAGTTCTTTAGCTTTCTTCTCAGAAACCAA